>Ga0136631_10000010_pt1 | contig 53250 bp, 53 predicted proteins | sample AntDrymUQ6012206_2_FD_104655 | JGI IMG/M metagenome (GOLD analysis project Ga0136631, IMG submission 104655) | Polar desert sand microbial communities from Dry Valleys, Antarctica - metaG UQ601 (22.06) | ecosystem: Environmental > Terrestrial > Soil > Desert | place: Antarctica: Dry Valley... | reverse complement strand
GCGTCGACCCAGCGCACGTTCACGCGCACGCCGTGGTGCACACCTGCGTGCTTGAGCGCCTCGTGGACCGACAGGTACGCGTCGTGCAGCTTCACGTACTTGCCGACGAGCGCGATCTCGACGTCCTCGCGCAGGTCGCGCGTGCGCTCGATCAGCTCGCCCCACTCGCCCAGGTCCGCGGGCGGAGCATCGATCCCGAGCTTCTCGCAGACGAGAGCATCGAGGCCCTCGGCCTGCAGCACCTGGGGTATCAGGTAGACGTCCGGCACGTCGGGCGAGCCGATGACCGCGCGAGAGTCGACGTCCGCGAAGAGCGCGATCTTCTCGCGAATGTCGTCCGAGAGCGGCTCGGTCGAGCGGCAGACCACGACGTCTGGGTGTATTCCGATGCGGCGCAGTTCGTTCACCGAATGCTGCGTGGGCTTCGTCTTCAGCTCGCCGGCGGCATCGAGGAACGGCACGAGCGTGACGTGCAAGTAGACCACGTTCTCGGGGCCGACCTCGCGTCGGAACTGCCGGATCGCCTCGAGGAACGGCAGCGACTCGATGTCGCCGACGGTGCCGCCGATCTCGGAGATGACGACGTCGGCCGGGGAGACCTTCTCGGCCCGGCGGATCCGCGCTTTGATCTCGTTCGTGATGTGCGGGATGACCTGGACGGTCGCGCCGAGGAACTCGCCCTTGCGTTCCTTGCGCAGCACGGCGTCCCAGATCGCGCCGGCCGTGTGGCTCGCGTTGCGCGAGAGGTTCTCGTCGATGAAGCGCTCGTAGTGGCCGATGTCGAGGTCGGTCTCGGCGCCGTCTTCCGTGACGAACACCTCGCCGTGCTGGAACGGGCTCATCGTGCCCGGGTCGACGTTCAGGTACGGATCGAACTTCTGGGCCGAGACCGAGAGGCCGCGTGCCTTGAGGAGACGGCCGAGCGAGGCGGCCACGATGCCCTTCCCCAATGCGGAGACGACACCACCCGTGACGAACACGTACCTGGCCACGGGGTCTCACCGTATCAGGCTCTCTTGTCGGCGCAGAACGGAAACCGCGAGCGCGGCTTCCGTTCGCGCGTAAATCCCTAAAGGCGTCCGCTTCGCGGCCGCAGGCCTTGTCGGCGCAGAACGGAAACCGCGAGCGCGGCTTCCGTTCGCGCGTAAATCCCTAAAGGCGGCCGCCGGGCTTGCGTCGCTTCGAGCTCAGCTCTCGGCGAGCGTGGCGATAAACTCCGCGCCGCCGGCCATGCGCTCGATCTCCTCGCGGCGGAGGAGATCGTCGAGCTCCTCGATGCGCGTATGTGTTGGCTCGCCGGGCACCTTCTCGACGCGGAAGTGCGTGTCGGCGACGGTCGCGATCTGCGGGAGGTGCGTGATCGTGAGCACCTGAGCGCGCTCCGCGAGGCGCTGGAGCGTGGCGGCGACTGCGTGTGCGGTCACGCCGCCGATGCCCGCGTCGATCTCGTCGAACACGAGCGTCTCGCCGCCGGCCACCGCTGCGAGTGCGAGGGCAACCCGCGAGAGCTCGCCGCCGGAGGCCGTGTCCGCGATCGGTGCGAATGGAAGGCCCGCGTTCGGCCGGATGAGGAACGTCACCTCGTCTGCGCCCGTCGGGCCGAGCTCGCGCTCCCGAAGCTCGACGAGGAACTCGCCCTCCCCCATCCCGAGCGAGGCGAGCTCGTCCGCGACGGCTTCGCCGAACCGTCTCGCGCTCGCGTCGCGCTCGGCGTGGAGCGCTCGAGCAAGATCGGTCGTCCGCTCCTCGGCCTGCGATACGGCCTCCCTCGCCGCGTCGATCGGGTCTCCGCCGTCAGCCGTGGACTCGAGCTCACGCGCTGCGGCGGCCGACAGCTCGAGGAGCTCGCCGTAGGACGACGCCGCAAAGCGTCGCCTGAGGTCGGCAATCTCCTGTAGCCGCTCCTCGACCAGCTCGAGCGCGCCCGGCTCCGAGTCGAGCGACGCGACGAAGCGGTGGAGATCGCTACCCGCCTCGCGAAGCCGCACGGTCAGGTCGCGCAGCTCCTCCCCGGTCGCGCCCAGCTCGGGTGCGATGCGCTCGAGCGGGGCAAGCGCACGCTCCGCGAGCGCTGCGAGCGAAGCCGCTCCTTCGCCTTCGTCCGGCGCGATCGCCGTTGCGGCGGCGCTAGCCGCCTCCGCGAGCTCCTCGGCGTGCCTGAGACGCTCACGTCGTGCGAGCAGCTCCGGCTCGTCGCTTGGCGCCATTCCCTCTGTCGCAGCCACGAGTGCTTGCAGCTCCGCGAGACGCGACGCGACCGCATCGGCGTCGCGCGTGAGCTCCTCGTATCGGCGTCTCGACGCGATCAGCTCTCGCCACGCGAGTTGCGCCTCGCGCCGCCGCTCGGCCTGCTCGACACCGCAGAACGCATCGAGCACGTCGAGCTGGAACGACGCACGCGCGAGCCGGCGCTGCTCGAACTGCCCCGACATCGCGATGAGCCGCTCCGCTGCAGCGGCCACGTCTTCGCGCGCGACGGCGCGTCCCCACGCATACGCGCGCGTGCGCCCATCGCCGAAGACGCGGCGCGCCATCACGAGCCCGGCCTCACCTTCGGGGCGCAGCTCGGCGAGTGCAGCGAGCTCCTCGTCCTCGAAGAAGCCATCAGGGACGTCCAGCTCGGCCTCGACGTATGCCTCCGCCCCGTCCGACCCCACGGACGAAGCTTCCGCGCGCGCGCCCAGAAGCAAGCCGATCGCCTGCGCGAAGATCGTCTTGCCCGCGCCCGTCTCCCCCGTGACCGCGTTCAGCCCGGGCGCGAAGGACAGCTCCGCCTCGCGGATGAGGACGAGATTCTCGATCCGGAGCCGCCGAAGCATTGAGCAGGCGACAGTAGCCGACAGGGGGCCTCTGTACTCTCGCCGCGGTGCGACCAGCGGTACGAGATCTCGCGATCGTGCTCGCCGTTTCATGGCTCGCGAGAGCCGTGTTCATCGTCGCGATCGGTGATGCGCACTCACTCGACGTCGACTACTGGCGGGGCGCACTCGCCGCGCAGGATGAGGGAACGAACCCGTACGAGACGGGCGTGCTCAACTGGCCGCCGCTCTGGCTCATGGTCATTGTGGGGCTCGATTACGCGGCCAACCTCGTCGACCTCGGCTTCTGGACGCTGCTCCGTCTGTATCTCGTCCTGATCGAGTCGGCGGTCGTCGTCACGCTCTACCTGACGCTCGTCTCAGCTGGCGCCGAGCGAGGCGCTGTTCGGCGCGCTCTCCTCGTGGGGATCGCACTCAATCCTGTGACGATCATCCTGGTCTGCCAGCACGGAAACAGCGACGTCCAGGTTGGGCTACTCGTCACGCTGACCGTGGCCGCACTCGCCGCGCACCGGCGGTCGCGAGACGTCGTCATGTGGCTTGCCGGATGTCTGTTCCTGGGCCTCGGCGTCCTCGCGAAGACTGCCCCGCTCGTCCTCGCCCCCCTCCTGGTGCCAGGAGCTCGACGTGCCTCGCGCGCCGAGAGGACACTCGGCGCCGCGCTCTTCTTGGGCCCGGCGGCGCTCGGGGTCGGAGTCATCCTCGCGCTCGCACCGACCGCGGTCTTGGATCACGTGATCGGATACCGATCGACTCGAGGCTTCTTCGCCCTCTACGGGATGGTCACCGAGTTCGCGATCTACGACGTCAGCTTCGCCGTTGTCTCGCTCGTCGCGATCTGCGCTCTCGCCGCGCTCGTCGCGCTCTGGCGTCGCTGGTCACCCGTCACCCCGGGCACGGGATTCCTGCTGTTCGCAACCGGTTTGGTGATCTCGGCCCTGTGGCTCGTCGAGCTGGTCGATCGGTTCTCGAGCATCGACGCGCGCGCGAGATACGGGACGGCGTTCACGCTCGCGCTGGTCGTGGGCGTCGCTTGGCTCTTCCGCCGACTCTGGTCGGAGGAACCGCCCACGCTGTCGCGGCTCTTCCTCCTCGTCTCGGTCATCTTCATGCTCGTCGTCGCGTTCGGCACCGGGTACGGCTCCCAATACGCGTACTGGTTCATCCCTGCGCTCGTCGGCACGTACGTGCTCCTCGACGACGCCTGGCGCAGACTCCTGCAGATCGCGTACGTCGTGGCCGGTCTCACCTACGCGATCGAGTACGCGTTCGTTCCGTTCCTGGGATCCTGGGCGGTCGCGATGTTCGGAAGCTCGGAATGGATGGTGGACTTCGCGGACTACCTGAGCACTCCGCACCGGTGGGTCCTCTTCCGTCTTCCGCTCTTCGTCGTGTATCTCGTCGTGATCGCGGCGGGAATCGGGCGACTGGCCCGGACGGACGAGCCCGAGCGACTCGCCCAGTCCTAAGAGGCGAAGCTCTGGCGGTAGCGGCGCACGAAGGTCGCCTCCGGAAGGGTGGCGAGAAGCGACCGTTCGGCTGCGATGCGGACGACCGCGCGGTCGGCCTTTCCGAGCGTGGAGACTCGATGACCGTCGACGAGCACGCCCGCCTCGACGTCTTCCGAGCGGTTCCACACGATCACGTCAGCGCCCGCAGGGATCACGAGTGGACGCGCGTGCAGCGAGTGGGCCGCGACGTACGTGAGCGCGATCGCCTCGAGCCCCCACATGAGCACCGGGCCGCCGTTCGACAGGTTGTACGCAGTCGAGCCCGACGGGGTCGAGCAGATGATCCCGTCACACGGCTGGCGCCCGAGCTCCTCGTCGCCGACCGCGAGCTCGAGCTCGATCATCCGCCCGAGCGAGGCGCTCGACACGACGACGTCGTTCACGGCGACCGTGCGTCCGTCCGGGTGCTCGAGCTCGAGCGTCGGCAGCTCGACGACGTCGTACTCACCCGCGAAGACACGCCCGAGTCCCGCCTCGAGGTCGCGCCGTCCCATCGAGCTGAGGAAGCCGACGCGGCCGAAGTTGACGCCGATGACCGGGACGCCGGTCGCGAGGAAGCGGGTGAGCGCTCGCAGGACCGTGCCGTCGCCGCCGAGCACCACCGCGAGGTCGGCGGACGACGCGTCCGCGCTCGCCGCGACCCCGTGCTTGGTCGCCTCGTCGTCCGAGTAGACGAGCTCGACTCCGTGCTCCTGCGCGACGGCCTGCAGCCGCGCGAGCCCGGACCCGATCTGACCGGGCGTGCCGTGCGTCACCACGGCGGCCCGGGTCAGGCGCTTACCCGACGGCGTCGGCGACGAAGCGGTCGATGTCATCGGAGTTCGGCTCGCCGGGTCGGTGCTCGAGGTGGACGAAGAACTCCCGGTTCCCCTTCGGGCCGGGCAGGCCCGAGTCTACGACGCCGAGCGTGACGGCATCCCAGGCGCGTGCGCCCTCGACGACCGTCTCGAGGACGTTTCGGTGTACTTCGGGGGAGCGGACGACGCCCTTCGTGGCCTCGCGTCTCCCCGCCTCGAACTGCGGCTTCACGAGCACGAGCGCCGTCCAGCGCGGTGCGGCCAGGCGCAGCACGGGCGGCAGCGCCTTCGTGACCGAGATGAAGGAGACGTCGCAGACGACGAGGTCGGGGGCGAACGGCAGCTCGGTCAGCGCACGCGCGTTCGTGCGCTCGAGCACGGTGACCCGTGGATCGGAGCGGAGTCGCGGGTGCAGCTGGCCGTAGCCGACGTCGATCGCAACGACTCGGGCGGCTCCCGCCTGCAGAAGGCAGTCCGTGAAGCCGCCCGTCGACGCGCCGATGTCGGCGCAGTCGCGTCCGGCGACGTCGAGCGCGAACGCCTCCAGCGCGTTCTGCAGCTTCTCGCCTCCGCGCGAGACGAAGCGTGGCGGGCGCTCCACCTCGAGCTCGGCGTCCTCTCGGATCTGCTCGCCCGGCTTGCGATGCCCCGGGACGAGACCGGCGAGCACGAGCGCCTGTGCCTGGGCACGCGACTCGGCGAGACCGCGCTCTACGAGAAGCACGTCGAGCCGTTTCTTCGTCATGCGTTACGACGCCCGATCGTCACACGGGCAATGATGACGACGCCTCAGGTGACGACGCGGCGGGCGCCGATGAGCCGCGAGCCGTAGTTCGTCGTCGCGAGCCGGACGACCTCGACCGTCCGCCCGGATTGCGGCGCATGCACCATCCGTCCGCGACCGAGGTACAGGCCGACGTGGCCGAGGCCCTCGAAGAAGAGGAGGTCGCCGGCCTCCAATCCCGATTCGCGCACGCGGCGTCCCTCGCTGTAGAGCGCGTATGAAGAGTGCGGGAGGTCGACGCCGACCCGCCCATACGCCCAGCGCACGAGCCCCGAGCAGTCGAACCCGGTCGACGGCGACTCGCCTCCCCATCGATATGGAATGCCGACCGCCTCGAGGGCGAGCTTCGCGGCGCGTTCGGCTCGCGTCGGGGCTGGGATCGCAACGACGGCGCTCGGGCCACGGCTCGACCCGTCGGCGATCGCACCCGCCGGACCCGCCGCGATCCCGGCGACGACGACCGCCACGGCGAACGGGAACAGGCGGCTGCGGGGGCGGGTAGACATGGAGGGGAGAAAGACGGTCGACGGGCGCGAAGAGCCACGGTGCGCGTAGACCTGGTCTGTTCGGGACGGTCACAGGGTAGCCAGACCGTCGGCGGCGTCTACCCCTCAACCGGTGCGAACCGCGAGCACGTCCACGAGCTCACGCAGGACGACCGTCTCCGTCCCGACGGCCTCGAGGTGCACACGCGCGCGCTCGGCGGTCTCGTCGGCAAGCCGCTCGGCGCCCTCGCGCCCGAGACGTTCCGAGTAGCCGTCGTCGTCGAGGAGGTCGTCAACGACCTGGAAGAGGAGACCGACCTCGTCGCCGAACGCGAGCCAGGAGGCGCGGTCGGCTTCGGGCACCGCTGCGACATCGAGACCCATGCGCACGGCGGCGACGAAGAGACAGCCCGTCTTGAGGCGATGCAGCTCCTCGAGGTCGGCGTCGTCGCCCGTGATGTCGCGGTACTGGCCGCCGATCATCCCGAGCGTCGCGTCGACGAGCTCGCGCGCGATCTCGGGCGACTCGTAGCTCAGCGCGAGCCGCAGCCCCTCGGCGAGGAGAGCGTCTCCGGCAAGGAGCGCAACGCCCTCCCCGAACGCAACCCACGTGCTCTCGCGACCGCGACGCTCGATGTCGTCGTCCAGCGCGGGCAAGTCGTCATGGATCAACGAGAAGGTGTGCACGAGCTCGATGGAGGCCGCTGCGGGAAGCCCGTCGTCGATCGAGCCACCCGCCGCGTCTGCGACGGCGAGGCACAGAACCGGGCGGATGCGCTTGCCCCCGGACTCGAGTGAGTAGCGAAGTGCTTCCTCGAGGACGCCCAGCTCGGGCGCGAACTTCAGCGAGCGCAGGTACGCCTCGACGGCGTTGCGCAGCGCGGCGGCATCGCGCAGCTCGTCAGCCGGGCGCATCGGCCAGGGTTCGGGCGCGCGTCAGCTCGGCCTCGATCTGCCGCGCGAGCTCCGCGAGCTCGGCGATGAGATCGACGGCAGCGTCGCCGTCGACGTCGTCGGCAGCCGCGAGCCGCTCGAGCTCCTCGCGCTTCGCGTTGAGCGTGCCGAGCAGCTCCTCTGCCCGAGCGAGAGCCTCGTCGACTGGCGTCATCGGCTGCCCCGCAGACGATGACGGTGGAGGGGCGTGGGGAACCGGGAGGTTCCCCACGCTCTCAAGAAGGGGGCACGCGGGGGAAACATGATTTCCCCCGCGACCGCGAACCGAAGGTGAGCGGTAGTCATGCTGCCTCCTCGTCTCGTGCAACGCGCGCGAGAATCCCGTTCACGAGCCGCGCGGCATCCTCGGTCGCGTAGCGCTTGGCCAGGACGACCGCTTCGTTGATCGCGACTTCGCGCGGCACCGTCTCCTCCTCGAGCTCGTACACGCCGATGCGCAGGATATTGCGCTCGAGCGTGCCGAGTCGGCTGGCAGGCCAGTCCGGCGAGGCAGCGGTGATGCGGAGGTCGAGCGCCTCTGCGCGCGCGGCGACGACCTCGGCGAGCGAGCGGGCGAAGGCGTCGGGCTCCCCCTCGTACAGCGACGCGAGCTCCTGCCCCGTGAGATCCCACTGGTAGAGGAGGTACAGCGCCTGGCGCCGCGCCGCCTTGCGACTCGTCGCGGGAGTCATGCCTGCGCGAGAGAAGGCACGCGGCCCTCCAGCTCGGGCAACGTCGACGTCGAGTAGTCGCCGCTCCTGAACTCCGGCGAGCCGAGAACGTCGAGCGCGAGGTCGCGCGTGGTCGGGATCCCCTCGATCACCACCTCGCGCAGAGCGCGCTCGGCACGCGCGATCGCTGCGTCGCGTGTGTCGTCCCAGACGATGAGCTTCGCGATCATCGAGTCGTAATACGGCGGAATCTCGGATCCGGCCCGAACGGCCGTATCGATGCGGACACCTGGCCCGAGCGGGGCGTCGAACCGCGTGATCGTGCCGGGGGCCGGCAGGAAGCCGCGCGCCGGATCCTCCGCGTTGATCCGGATCTCGATCGCATGTCCTCGACGCGGAGCGCGGCCGCTCAGCGCGAGAGGCTCGCCCGCTGCGATCCGGATCTGCTCGCGCACGATGTCGATGCCGGTGACGAGCTCGGAGACGGGGTGCTCCACCTGGAGGCGGCAGTTCACCTCGATGAAGTAGTACGCGCCGTCCGGCCCGACGAGGAACTCGAAGGTGCCCGCGTTGCGATACTCGATCGCCCGGCACGCGCGCTCGACGGTCGACTCCATCTCCTCGCGCGTGGCCGGGTCGAGCGCGGCCGAAGGCGACTCCTCCACGAGCTTCTGGTGCCTGCGCTGGATCGAGCACTCGCGCTCGCCGAGGGTGAGCACACCGCCGTCCGCATCGCAGAGCACCTGGATCTCGACGTGACGCGCGGGTGACACGAGCTTCTCGACGTACACGGAGCCGTCGCCGAACGCTGCCTCGGCCTCGGCGCTCGCCGCGGCGAACGCACCCTCGAGCTCGTTCGCCGACTCGACGAGGCGCATGCCTTTTCCTCCACCACCCGCCGCGGCCTTGAGCAGCACCGGATAGCCCACGCGCGCCGCCGCACGACCGAGCTCCTCGAATCCGGCGGTGCCGTCCGAGCCGGGCACGAGCGGGACGCCGGACGCGTGCATCGCCTCCTTCGCGCGCACCTTGTCGCCCATCTGCTCGACGACGTCTGCCGGAGGACCGATGAAGACGAGATTGTTGTCGTCGCACGCGCGAACGAACTCGTCGTTCTCGGCGAGGAAGCCGTAGCCGGGGTGCACGGCATCGCACCCGGTCGTCTCGGCGGCCGCGACGAGGTTCGAGATCCGCAGGTAGCTCTCCGCTGCGGCCGGCGGGCCTATGCACACGGACTGGTCTGCGAGCTCGACGTGGAGCGCGTCGCGATCCGCGGTCGAGTAGACGGCCACGGCCTCGATCCCGAGCTCGTGGAGCGCGCGGATCACGCGCACGGCGATCTCGCCTCGATTCGCGACGAGCACGCGGTCGAACACGTGTCGTCCTAGAGAACGGGCGCCGAGGGGACGGGCTCGAGCTCGAAGAGGAGCTCGCCGTACTCCACCGCCTGCGCGTTCTCGACGTGGATCGTCTTCACCACGCCTGCCGTCTCGGCCTTGAGCTCGTTGAAGAGCTTCATCGCCTCGAGAACGCAGAGCACCTGGCCGGGGACGACCGTGTCGCCTATGTCGACGAACGCCGGCGCTCCAGGGCTCGAAGCGCGGTAGAAGACCCCGACCATCGGCGACTCGACGCGGGTGACGCCGTCCGTCGAGGCGGAGACCTCGGCCGCAGGCTCGAACGGCTCCACGCTTGCGCCGACGGGCACCGCGAGCCCCGCGAGGGGCTCGTCAGCCCGGCGAACGGAGACGCGCATGCCCTCGTCCTCGATCTCGATCTCCCCCACGCCCGACTCCTGGACGATCTTCACGAGCTCCCGAATGCGCTCGCCGCGCTCGGCGTCGGCGTCCTCGGCGATGAGCACCGAGTCACGCGAGTGACGCCCGCGAATGACCTTGAGCAGCTCCTCCGCGTCCGCTCCGAACATCGCGATGAGAACGAGCTCCTCCTCGCTGGCCGCAAGGCCTTCCGCCTGCTCACGCACGTCCTCCGTGGTCACGGGGTCCTCCATGAGCTGCCCGGGCGGCGAGAGAAGCTCCACGGCGCGCCCGACCGTCGCGTCTATCGGCTCGGGCGTCTCGCCGTACCCGCCCTGGACGAGCTCGCGGAACTCGTCGATGACGGATCCGTACCGGCGCGCCTCGAGGACGTGCAGGAGCGCCTGCGAGGCGAGGATCTGGCCAATCGGCGCGGCGAGCGGCGGCCAACCCGCCTCGGCGCGGACGCGGCCCACTTCCTCGAGCACCTCGAGCAGACGGTCGGCAGCCGCGTGGGCGCGGAGGTGCACCTCGAGTGCAGCGACGAGCCCCGCCGGGAGGTCGTACTCGGCCGCGCGCACCGCGATCCGCGGCGCCACTGGTGCGACCGGCTCGTCCCCGATCCATTCGTCGATGACGTCTGCGGCGTCCCAGAGCTTCGCGACGTCGAGCCCGGTGGGGTGGCCGAGGCCGTCGAGCGCCTCCGCAACCGACTCCCCCGACACGCGGTGGAGGGTCAGCGCGAGCGGATAGACGGCCGTGGCGATGAGGTCCGCACCGGAGTCGACGGCAGCGAGCGCAGACGCGAGGCCGACACCTGCAGAGCCCTGGACGTAGAAGCCGACGGAGAGTCCGCTCGCCTCCTTTATCCGGGCGACGAGCTCCTGCGCCCTGTGCGGGAGGAGCGCGCCCGTCGGGTCGTTGACGACGACCCGCGTGGCGCCGAGCTCGGGAAGCTTGCGCGCCTGCTCGACGAGCATGTCGGTCTCGCCGGTGCGCCCCGGGCTGTAGACGAGCCCCGCGTGGAATGCTCCGCCGGCGCTCGTGATCGCCGCGCCCGCCTCGCGCAGGTTCGAAACGTCGTTGAGCGGATCGTGGAGCCGGAAGACGTCGATGCCGTTCTCGGCCGCGCACGAGACGAAGCGACCCACGATGTCGCCCGAGACGGGGCGCGAGCCGACGAGGAAGCGTCCGCGCAAGGCGATGCCGAGCGGCGTCGACACGCGCGTCTTGATCGCGCGGATCCTCTCCCACGGGCTCTCGACACGACGGCGCACGGTTGCGTCGAAGACGCCTCCTCCCGAGACCTCCAGACAGGCGAAGCCCGCGCCGTCGAGGATCTCCGCGACACGCAACACTTCCGCCGTCGGCAGCTGCCCGGCGAGGGGCTCCTGCGAGAGCAGGCGAATCGTGGTATCGACCAGCTTCGGCACAGCTCGGGACCCTACCGAGGCGTTGGCGACGGCGAAGTCAGGCGCGGGAGATGTAGCGACCCTCGCGCGGGTCGACCTTGATGCGCTCGCCGTTGTCGACGAAGAGCGGCACCTGGACGACCGCTCCGGTCTCGAGGGTCGCCGGCTTCGTCACGTTCGACACGGTGTCGCCGCGAACGGCGGGCTCGGTTGCGGAGACCGCGAGCTCGACCGACGCAGGCAGCTGGATGCCCGCGGGCTTGCCGTCGACCGCGAGCATCTGCACCGAGCTCGACGGCGGCAGGTACGCGAGCGCGTCTTCGACCTCACCGCGCGGAAGCCCGAACTGCTCGTACGTCTCCTCGTCCATGAAGTGAGCCTCGGAGCCGTCGTCGTAGAGAAACTGCACGTTCTTCACCTCGGTGTGGACACGCGCGAACTTCTCGCCTGCGCGAAACGTCCGGTCGACGACGGAGCCCGCCTCGAGCGCCTTGAGCTTCGTCCGCACGAACGCTCCACCCTTCCCGGGCTTCACGTGCTGGAACTCGACGATGCGCCAAACGGCGCCGTCGATCTCGATATGCATCCCGTTGCGAAACTGATTCGTGTTGACGGTCTCGGCCATGGCCGCAGCATTGTAGGGCGAGGCTTGTCTCGCCCTCAGTTGTGCGCAAGTCCGGAACTCGCGCGTGCGAGCTCCGGTCGCACGTAAATCCCTGAAGCGGCCGCTGCGCGGCCGGTCTGTGTTGTGCGCAAGACCGGAACTCGCGAGTGCGAGTTCCGGTCGCGCGAACATCCCTGAAGCGGCCGCTGCGCGGCCGGTCTGGTCATAAGGATGTCGTGGGCTACTGGACAGTGATCAGTTGCTTCGGGAACTGCGTCAGGCGCTCGCAGCCGTCGTCCGTCACGAGGACGAGATCCTCGATCCGCACACCGACCTCCTCGTCGGGGATGTAGATCCCCGGTTCCACCGACACGACGTTCCCGGCTTCAAGGACGTCGGCCGACTCGGGCCGGAGCGTCGGCGCTTCGTGGATCTGCAGCCCGACGCCGTGTCCCATCCCGTGACCGTACGCCCAACCGAGGCCGGCCGCCTCGATGAGTGTGCGCGACGCCGCGTCCGCGTCACGGCCGTGCACGCCGGGAGCGACGGCAGCGAGCCCGGCGAGCTGCGCCTCGAGGCAGAGCGCGTACAGCTCGGAGAGCCGCTTTGGGATCTCACCGACCGCGAAGGTCCGCGTGCAGTCCGAGCAGTAGCCGTCGAGCACGCAGCCGGCGTCGACGACGACGAGCACGCCCGCCTCGATCGGCGCGTCGCCCGGCACCGCGTGCGGCGAGGCTGCCGTGGCTCCCGCGCCGACGACAGCTTCGAACGAGACGCCTTCGGCGCCGCCCTCACGGAAGCTTCGCTCGATCCACCATGCGAGCTCGCGCTCGCTGCGCCCGGTGAACCGCTCCTGTGCGAGCGCGGCGAACACGTCGTCCGAGAGCGCGCTCGCGCGGCGCAGCGACGCGATCTCGTCGTCGTCCTTCACTGCGCGGAGCGTCTCCACGAGGCCGGTGACCGGAATCGCATCGACCCCCGCATCCACGAGCGCGCGAAAGAACGCATGCGGCAAGTGCTGCTCCTCGATCAGGATCCGCCTTCCCGTCAGGAGCTCGCCGATCGCCGGGATCAGCCCACGCGGCGTTTCCACGACCTCGAACCCGCCGATCGCGCGCGCGCGGTTCGCGTAGCGGAAATCCGTGTACAGCGTCGCGGAGCCATCGGGCTCCACGAGCACCGCCAAATTCGAGCTCTGCAGGCCCGTCAGATAGCGGACGTTGGCCTGCCCGCCGAGGACGTACGGAGGCCCGGCGACCAGCAGCGGCTCTTCCAGCAGGGCAGCAAGTCGCTTGACTCGAGTCATTCGTGTCCCGCGACGAGAAACTCGATCGCCTCGCGATAGCCGTCCGGGCCCTTCCCGATGAAGCGCGCAGCAACGACGTCCTCGAGCACAGAGAACTTCCGCCACTCCTCACGCTCGTCGACATTGGAAAGGTGCACCTCCGCGACCGGCACCGTGAACAGCTCGAGCGCGTCATGGATCGCCCACGAGTAGTGCGCCCACGCACCGGGATTGACGATCACGCCGTCGGCCCAGTCGTACGCCTCGTGGCACCAGTCGATGAACTCGCCCTCGTGGTTGGTCTGGCGGCAGCGCACGGTCGACTGGAGCTCCAGCGCCCACTGATAGATCTTCGTCTCGAGCTCGGAGAGCCCGATGCCTCCGTACACCTCGGGGTCGCGATGCTCGAGCATGTCGAGATTGGCCCCGTTCAGAACGACGATCCGCACGGGCCTGACCCTATGCGATGAGCGCGTTTCTCATGACGTCAATCGGTGCGGCGACGTCCGTCCAGAGCTCGAACGACGCGGCGCCCTGCGCGAGCAGTACGTCGAGGCCGGTGACGACGCGCGCTCCGGCTCGGCGCGCGGCTGCCGCCGTCGCCGTCTCGGGATACGGGAGATCGACGAGCGTCTGATGCGGTGCGAGCTCGACGAGCGTTTCATCGCGCTCGGACGTAGCGTTGACGACGAGATCGGCGTCGCGTACGTCGGGCGGCCAGGTGCCGCGGCGTGAGAACTGGCGCGCGTGCGGAAGTGCGCGGAGAAACGCCGCTGCGGTGCCGCCGCCCCCGAGGACGACGGGACGCTCTGCCGGGAGGCCGTCGAGGACAGCCGCGTCGCTGCTGACCCCCTCGATGCCCGCATCACGAACGACGAGCGTGTTCACCGACGGCTCGTCCGTCTCGCAGAATTCGGTGACCGCGAGCTTGTGCGGTGTCGTGACGTTGGCGCCCGCGAAGCCGAGCGCGACGAGCCCGCGCGCGGCGTCCTCGAGCCGATCGGGCGGCGTCGGGAGCGCGACATACGCCCAGTCGAGCCCGAGCGCGGCGAACGCGGCGTTGTGCATGCGCGGCGACAGCGAGTGCTCGACGGGCCAGCCAAGGATGCCAACGAGGGTCGTCGAGCCGGAGATCGCAGTCATCGGTGTCAGTATCTCCAGACGAGCAACGACCCGCCGAAGCGGGTGGTTGTCGAGTGAAGCCCAAGGGCGTGGAGCCGCCCCGCGGCACGCGTTTGACGAACGTTCTCAGGATAGAGTAGGGCTAGCAGCCGCCGAAGCCGTACTTGAGTGACTCCTTGCAGAAGTCGGCCTCGCTCGCGGTGAAGAAGTGGCGGTTGCTCTCGCCCTTGCGGACGAAGTAGAGGTAGTCGACCCGCGCCGGACCCGCGGCGGCCCGCATCGAGGCGAGGCCGGGATTCGCGATCGGCGTCGGAGGGAGCCCGAGACGGTTGCGCGTGTTGAACGGGTCGTCGCTCTCGAGGTCGGACTGCTTGAGGGGCTCCGTCCCCGGCACGTCACGGCCGTACCGGATCGTCGCGTCGATCCCGAGTGGCATCCGGTTTCGTAGCCGGTTGTAGATCACCGCCGCGACGAGGCGTCGCTCGGCAGGGACGACCGTCTCCTTCTCGACCATCGACGCGATGATCAGCACGTCGTACGGCGTGAGGTTCTTCGTGCGTGCGTTGCGCAGGTCGACCTTCCGCCAGTTGCGCCGGAACGCCCGGAGCTGGTCGCGAACGATCCTGGTCGACGAGGTCAGCTTCGTGAACTCGTACGTCGCGGGGAAGAGGAAGCCCTCGATCGAGCTCAGCTGCCAGTCTTTCCGGAACTCCGCGGGAGGAACCGCGGCGCCGCTCGCCTGCAAGTACCCGGATTTCGTGAGGCGGGGCGCGACGCCACGCTTGTCGATCGCGATCTGCCGGACCGCCTCGACGCGATCGGCCATCTCGCGTCGCGTGAACCCCTCCGGGAAGATGATCCGCAGCCGTGCGAGGGGCGGCGTCGTCTCGACCGGCGCAGGCGCGGGCTCGTCGCCCATGCAGCCGGCCAGCGCGAGCGCGCCGAGCGCGATGGCCACGAGGCGGACCCTCATCGGTTCACGCTCCGCAGGTAGCTCTCGAGGAGATGGGCAGCGGCTCGCGCATCCTCGTCCGCTGCGCCACCGTCGCGCTCCGCGAGCGTCGTCGTGAAGCGCTCGTCGTAGGTCTCGACCGGAACGTCCACTGCGGCACGCAACGCCTCTACGAACACGTCCGTCTCGACTGCCTGCGCGCCGTGCTCGCCGCGCAGCGTTAGCGGGAGTCCGACGACGACGCGTTCGACCTCGTGCTCGAGCACGAGGGTCCGAAGCTCGGCGAGCCCGCCCTCCGTTGCAGCCCGCGAGACCACGCAGAGCGGACGCGCGATCGTCCCGGTCGCGTCCGAGACGGCGACGCCGGTGCGCGCGGCGCCGTAGTCGAGCGCCAGCACTTTCACAACGCGGCGACGATGAGTCGCTCGGCTTCGGCGAGCGCGTCCGGCAGCTTCTCGGGATCCTTGCCCCCGGCCCGGGCCATCGTCGGTCGGCCGCCGCCTCCGCCGCCGACGATCGCGGCTGCCTCGCGGAGCACGTCGGATGCGCTCACCTTCTCCGCGACGGACGCGTCGAAGCTCGCGACGAGGTGCACCTTCCCGTCCTCGTTGGAGCCGAGGACGATCGCCGCGGGCGCATGCTTCTGCTTGTAGCGATCGGAGAGATCGAGAAGCTGGTCGGCGTCGAGCCCCTCGACGGGCTGCACGATGACGTTGACGCCACCCTCGGCCCGCACGTCGGGCTCGGGCACATCCGCCCGTGCCGCCGTTACCGCGGCTTTCGGGGCCTTGCGGAGCGCCCCGATCTCCGCCCGAAGCGCCTCCAGCTCCCGCGCCCGCTCGTCGAGCACCGCCCACGCCGCGCCCGAGGTGACAGCCTCCACGCGTCGCACGCCAGCCCCGACCGAGCTCTCGGAGAGGAGCACGAACGCGCCGACCTCGGCGCTCGAGCCGACGTGCGTGCCGCCACAGAGCTCGACCGAGTAGCCGGGCACTTCGACGACGCGGACGATGTCGCCGTACTTCTCGCCGAACAGCATCATCGCGCCAAGCTTTCGCGCCTCGTCGATCGGCGTCTCGAAGACATGCACAGGCCGGTTCTCGAAGACGAGCTCGTTCACGCGCCGCTCGACGGCGTCGCGTTCCTCCGTGCTCAACGCGCTGTTGTGCGTGAAGTCGAAGCGCAGCTTGTACGGCCGCACCGCGGAGCCCGCCTGGCGGACGTGCTCGCCGAGCACGTCGCGCAGCGCCTGGTGGAGGAGATGTGTCCCCGTGTGGTTCGCCATCGTCGGGAACCGCACAGACCACGGCACGCGCGCACGGACGCGATCTCCGGCCGAGAACCCCGAGCCGCGGAACACCAGCGCCTGATCGTTCTCCACCCGATATGCCTCGAGGAGGTCGGCGGTCGTGTTGGAGTCGTCGTCGAGCTCGATCGTGCCGGCGTCGGTCACCTGGCCACCACCGGCCGGATAGAACGGCGACTCGCGCAGCTTCACGAGGAAGAGGTCATTCCCGAGAGCCTCGTACGCGCCGATCTGCGTGAGGACGTCGCTCTTTGCGTACCCGACGAACTCCGTTTCGAAGTCGGCGGCGCGTGCGAAGTCCACCGCCCGCTGAAGCTCGCTCGACCGGCCGGCACGCGAGACCTCACGGTGACGGTCCATCTCGACGCGATACCCGTCGCTGTCGACCGTCTGGCCGCGTTCCCCGGCGAGCTCGACCGTGAGCTCGACGGGAAAGCCGTACGTCGCGGCGAGCGTGAATGCCTGCTCGCCGGAGATCGCCTCGTCGTACCCCAGCTCCTCGAACAGCTTGAGCCCCCGCTCGAGCGTCTCTCCGAAACGCTCCTCCTCGAGTCGCAGGACGCGCGCGATCTCGTCGCCGTGCGGTGGGAGATCGGGATACGCCTCGCCCATCTGCTCGACGACCACGGCGGAGAGTCGATGAGCGTCGAAGAGTCCGATGCGCTGTGCCTGCACCACGGCGCGGCGGATGATGCGCCGAAGGACGTAGCCGCGCCCCTCGTTCGACGGCGTGACGCCGTCGCCGACGAGGAACGTCATCCCCCGACCGTGATCCGCGAGGATCCGATGCGCCTTCGTCGCCGCCGGCGAGTCGCCGTACGCGACGCCGGACTCCGAGGCGATCCAGTCCATGATCTGCCGGTAGCCGTCCGTCTCGTACACGGACCTGACGTCCTGGAGGATCGCCGCGCCGCGCTCGAGGCCGAGGCCCGTGTCGATGTTCTGCGTCGGCAGCGGGGTCAGCGTTCCGTCGGCGTGCTGCTCGTACGCCATGAACACGAGGTTCCAGAACTCGAGAAAGCGATCACAGCGCGTGCAAGCGGGCGCGCAGTCGGGCTCGCCGCACCCGTGCTCCTCACCCCAGTCCCAGTAGATCTCGGAGTCGGGCCCGCACGGTCCGGGGCCACCCACCGACCAGAAGTTCTCGGACGTGGGAAGTGGAACGATCCGCTCGCTCGGCATCCCGACCCGCTGCCACAGCCCGATCGCCTCCTCGTCCGCGCCGAGCTTCATCTGCGGGTCGCCGGCATGAACCGTCACCCACACCCGCTCCCAGTCGAGCTTCATGTGCTCCTGCACGAACTCGCGGGCGAGTTCGATCGCGCCTTCTTTGTAGTACTGCCCGAACGAGAAGTTCCCGAGCATCTCGAAGAACGTCAGGTGATGCCCGTCGAGTCCGACCTCGTCGATGTCGACCGTCCGGAAGCACTTCTGCGACAGGGTCGTCAGCGGTGCGGGCGGAGGCTCGTCGCCGAGGAAGAACGGCATCTGCGGCTGCATGCCGGCGGTGACGAGAAGCGTCGAGTCGTCGCCTGCGCGCGGTACGAGCGAGTACGACGGGCAGCGGAGATGGCCCCGTTCCTCGAAGAACGAGAGATAGCCCTCACGCAGCTCGGCGGTCGTGCGCATCCCGGGATTCTACGAGCGGGGTCGCGAGCGTCCGGTGCCGCTAAGCGGCCGGAGGCGGATCCGCAGGCGCCGACTGGCCGGCATCGCGCAGCTCGTCGTCGACCTCGCTCTCGCGTCGTGCGGCGGCATCCTTTGCGACGCGTACGGCCTCGCCCGCGTCGCGCCGCGAGCGGAACGCCGAGAACCCGTGCGAAACGCCCGCGGCGAAGCCGCTGACCTTCTTCACGGGCGTCGTGATCGCGGTCGAGACCGCGCGCACCGCCGTGTCGGCGCTGTCGGCCATGGCGACCGCGCTGTCCGTCACGGTGTCGAGCTTGTCGAGCTGGTCGTTCACGCGATCGACGGTCCCTCCCGCCTTCACGAGCACGGGAAGCGCATCGCGCTCGGCGCCCTTGATGAGCGAGGAGAGCCGCGCGAACGTCCCGCCCATGCGGATGAGCATGTACGCGAGGCCGAGGCCGCTCGCAATGAAGAACGCGGCGAGCGCGTAGTCGAGGACGTCTCCGGGCGTCGAGGCAAGCACGTTCATCCTGCGGGATCGTAGTTGTTGGATTCAGGCAACGCGCGCGATAACCCCCGCACCCACGACGGCGTCGTCGTCGTACACCACGGCGACCTGACCGCGTGCGACGCCGTACGCAGGCTCGCCGAGCTCGAGCATGAAGCCCTCGTCGGTCTCAGTGACCGTCGAGGGCACCGCTGCGGAGCGGTACCGCACCTTCACATCCGCGGTCGTGACCGGTGCGTAGAGGCGGCCCCGTGCCTCGAGGGACGTCACGGCGAGGCGATCCCGCGCGCCGACGGTCACCGTGTTCGTCGCCGCATCCGTCTCGAGGACGTACAGCGGCCGCTCGGCGCTGACACGCACGCCACGTCGCTGCCCGGGGGTGAACTTCCAGTACCCGTCGTGCAAGCCGAGCTCGACTCCGTCCGCGTCGACCACTGCACCTTCGGAGCTCCGAAGCCCCTGCCGTCCGAGGAACGCGCGGTAGTCGTCACCGCCGAGGAAACAAGCCTCCTGGCTCTCCGCGCGTCGCGCAGCTGCGAGACCGGCGCCTGCGGCCTCGGCTCGTGTCTCTTCCTTCGTCTGCTCGCCGAGCGGGAACCGGACGCGATCGAGGAATGACGGATCGACGGCCGCGAGCATGTACGACTGGTCCTTCTGCGGATCCACGCCGCGTGCGACCAGCTTCATGCCGCCACGCTCGACGATCCGCGCGTAGTGGCCCGTCCACAGCTCGTCGGCTCCTGCACGACTCGCAAATGCCACGAGCTCGTCGAATCGAAACGCGCCGTTGCAACGCATGCACGGATTGGGCGTCGCCCCGTCGCGATAGGCATCGACGAATGGGTCGACGATCGTGCGCTTGAACTCCTCGCGCAGGTCGAGCGTCACGTGCGGGACGCCGAGCGAATGGCAGGTTGCGCGTGCCGCCGCGACCGCCGCGGGGGAGCAGCATGCGCGCTCGGTGTCCGGCGCCGCAGGGTCCTGCCAGAGACGGAGCGTCACACCGATCGCGTGCTTGCCGGCGCGACGCAGCGCCACCGCACTATCGACGCCGCCGCTCATCGCGACGGCGACGCGGCCTGCGCGCGCTTCTGCGCGGAACACGGGCCCGAGCGCCGCGGCGAGCGCCTCGACCGCGAGCGGCTCGCCGCGGACTGCTGCCGCCTCGACGAACGTCAACCCGACGAGCGAGCGCTCCAGCCCCGGAGCATCGGCGGCGACGATCCGCTCACCGTTGACGCCCAGTCGCACGGCTGCCCATGAGTCGCCGCGCGTCGCATCTCCGAAAACCTCCGCGCTCATCGAGCCAGGCTAGCGGGCCTGTCTGCTCTGAGCGACGTAGATTGTCGTCGTGTCGTTCGACGTCGCCGCCGAGGCCTATGACCGCTTCATGGGCCGCTACTCGGTACCGCTGGCTCCCACGTTCGCCGACTTTGCCGGCGTGGCCGCGGGCCAGCGCGTGATCGACGTCGGCTGCGGGCCTGGCGCGCTGACCACACACCTGGTCGACCTGCTCGGCCCGGCCGGAGTGACAGCCGTGGATCCCTCCGAACCGTTCGTCGCGGCGGCGCGAGAGCGCCATCCGGGAGTCACCGTGGAGCGTGCATCGGCAGAGCACCTGCCCTTCCCAGACGGAGCGTTCGACGTGGCCCTCGCACAGCTCGTCGTCCACTTCATGACCGATCCCGTCGCCGGTCTGCGGGAGATGGCGCGAGTGACACGCGACGACGGTGTGGTCGCCGCGTGCGTGTGGGATCACGTCGCCGGCGGGCAAGGGCCGCTCCGCGTGTACTGGGACTCGGTGCACGAGCTCGATCCCACGGTTCCGGACGAGTCCGGTTTCGCCGGCGCGCGCGAGGGGCACCTCGCCGAGTTGTTCGACGCCGCCGGCCTTCGCGACATCGAGGAGAGCAACCTCACCGTGGGGGTCGAGCACGCGAGCTTCGAGGAGTGGTGGGAGCCGTACACGCTCGGTGTGGGACCCGCGGGCGACTACGTCGCCGCCCTCGACCCGGAACGCCGGGCGGAGCTACGTGAGCGCTGCCGCGCGAAGCTCCCGCCCGCGCCGTTGACGGTCGACGTTCGCGCCTGGTGCGCCAGCGCCCGTGCGTAACGGGATCCTGCGGAGCGACCCGGTCGCCGAAGGCGACCGGCTTCAGGGATCTGCCCGACCGGAAACCGGCGCTAGCCGGTTTCCGGTCGGGGACGGAAAGGTTGCTCCACCCTGCCGATGAATCCCCGGCCGCCCTTGAACCTGGCGAGCCAGGTGGGTGCCGTGCGGGGCGTCGGCACGCCACCTTGGCGCTGCCTAGCTCCGACGCCGGCTCCCTTTACGTGCGTGTTGGTTCACGTAGAGACCGGGGCCACGCACAGGGTCGAGCGTCCTTAGCCTAGCGGGGTCCGCTTCGCGGCCGCGTCGTCCACTCGACTCAGCCGGACGTGCCGCTCGTCGCGAAACGCCACTCGAGCTCGACGGTCCCGTCGATCTCGAGCATCGTGGCGAGCGCTTCGGTGACCTCGAGTTGACGCCCGGGCTCGACGAGCGCGTTGTCGATCACCTCGGTGAGGATCTGCGTGTCGCCCGAGCGGAGGATCACCTTCGCGCCACAGGGAAGCACCGGGTGCGTCACGCCGAGCGACTGCGGCGCGAGAACCTGCCCGCACGTCGTGCGCTGCGCGTCCCCCGGCGCGCCGCGCGAGCCGGCGAACGCGATGTTCCAGCCCGCAGCGGCCGGTGCGCTCGTAAGCGCGGCCGCCCCCTCGTCGGCGTCGAGCTGTTCGACGATTGCAACTGCCGCAACCGCGGCGAGCAGCGCAACCGCGGCGAGGACGATCAGTCGTTGTCCGAGGAGTGCCGGCACCGCTCTAGTGTGGCTGACAGCGCGGCTACGAGGGTGCGTCTTCGACGAGGCGGATGCCGAGCTCGCGGAGCTGAGCGTCCGGCACGTGCGCCGGAGCGCCCGTCAGCGGATCGGATCCGCTCGACACCTTCGGGAACGCAATGACATGTCGAATGTTCGGCTCGCCCGCCATCAGCGCCACGAAGCGCTCGATGCCCATCGCGAAGCCACCGTGCGGTGGAGCGCCCATCGCGAGCGCGTCGAGCAGGAACGCGAACTTCTCCTGCGCCTCCTCGTCGGTCATCCCCATCGTGCGAAACACGTCCTGCTGCACGTCCGAGCGGTGGATTCGGATCGACCCGGAGCCGAGCTCCCAGCCGTTCCAGATCAGGTCGTAGTGCTGGCTCAGCGCATTGCCGGGATCGGCGGCCACGCGATCCTCGTGTCCGGCGATCGGCGCGGTGAACGGGTGGTGCAGGAACGTCCAGTTGCCGGTCTGCTCATCGCGCTCGAAGAGCGGAAACTCGATCACCCAGTGGAAGAGCTCCTCTTCCGACGCGAGCTGCAGCTCTCGCCCGAGGTGGATACGGAGGCCACCGAGCACGCGCGCGACCATCGCCTCGTCGCCGGCCGCGAACAGCACGGTCGCGCCGGGCTCGCTGCGGAATGTCTCGAGCTCGCCCTCGGAAAGGAACTTCGCGATCGGCGACCGCACCTCGTCGCCGTCGTACACGAGGTACGCGAGACCCTTCGCCCCCCACTCCTTCGCGACCTCCTCCAGCCGTTCGAGCTCGCTCCGCGAGTAGACGCGCGGCACGACGAGATAGCGCACGGTGTCGGCGCTCCCGAAGACGCCGAACTCCGACCCGCGTGTCACCTCCGTCGCGTCCTGGATCTCGAGCCCGAAGCGAAGGTCGGGCTTGTCGGTCCCGTACTTCGCGAGCGCATCGGCGTACGTGAGCCGCGGGAACGGCCGCGTCGGGGCATCTCGCCCGACCGCGGCGAAGGCGTCGACCACGACCTGCTCCAGCACGTCGAGCACTTCCTCGCACTCGACGAAGGCCAGCTCGAGATCGAGCTGGCGGAACTCGAACTGGCGGTCGGCGCGCAGATCCTCGTCTCGCCAGCACGTCGCGATCTGGTAGTAGCGGTCGAGCCCGCCGATCATGCAGAGCTGCTTGAAGAGCTGCGGGGACTGCGCCAGTGCAAAGAAACGGCCCGGCTGCAGGCGCACCGGCACGACGAAGTCGCGGGCGCCTTCGGGCGTGCCGCGCGTCATGCTCGGCGTCCACACGTCGATGAACGCAAGGCGATCCATCGTCTGCCGGATCGAGGAGATCACGGTGTGCGCAAGACGCAGATTTCGCTGCATGCGCGGAGTGCGCAGGTCGAGCCAGCGGTAGCGCAGGCGCAGCGTCTCGTCGACGCCTTCCTCGTCGAGCTGGAACGGGAGTGGCGTCGAGCGCGAGACGATCTCGAGCTCGTCGACCTGGAGCTCGACGGCGCCGGTCGGCATCGCCGCGTTCACCGTCTCGACGGCGCGCGCCACGATCCCGCCGCGTGCCCGCAGCACGAACTCGTTGCGGATCTCCTTCGCGGTCTCGGCGGCCCCAGGCGAGTGCTCGGGGTTGACCACGAGCTGTGTCACGCCCGTGTGATCGCGGAGATCGACGAAGACGAGGCCGCCGTGATCGCGCCTGCGAGCGACCCAGCCGGCGAGCGTCATGGTCTGCCCGACGTGCTCGGGGCGCGGCTCTCCACACATGACGTCACGCCAGCTCATGCACGCAGTCTGTCGAGGAGCTCGGCGTGGGTGACCGTCTCGTCCGCGCTGCCACCGCGGCGAATGATGGCGCTGTCGGCGCCGACCACGATCGTCGTCGACGCGCCGAGGCGACCGGCCTGCGTCAGCTGACCCTTGAGCGAGCGGGCTGCAAAGTCCGTGTCGCAGGAGACGCCCGCGGCACGAAGGCCGGCCAACCAGCGGGCAACAGTCCCCCGCGGCGCCTCGGGCTCGACGGCGAAGAAGACGTCGATCGTCGGCGGCTCGACGCTCGCGACACCCTCCTCATCCATCGCGAGGAGCAGGCGCTCGATCCCGGCGCCGAACCCCACCCCCGGCGTCGGGGGCCCGCCGATCTCCTCGACGAGGTAGTCGTAGCGGCCGCCGCCCGAGAGCGTCGCGTTCTCGTTCTCGAGCGGGCCGATGAACTCCCAGGTCGTGCGCGAGTAGTAGTCGAGCCCGCGCACGAGTGTCGGTACGAGCTGGTACTCGACTCCGGTCTCGTCGAGGTGAGCGCGGACGACGCCGAAGCGCTCGACGCACTCGGCACAGAGTGACTCACCGATCTTCGGTGCCTCGTCGAGCGCCGCGCGCACGGCGTCCGGCTTTGCGGCGTAGTTGTCGAAGATGCGGAGCGGGCTCGTCGCCGCCTTCTCGCGCGTCGGCTCGTCGAGACGGTCGAGGTTCGACTCGAGCCAGAACCGAAGCGCCTCCAGGTACGTGGGCCGGCACTCGCGGCAGCCGATCGAGTTGAGCTCGAGGTGGTAGCGCGTGACGCCGAGCCGTGCGAGCAACGCGTCATAGAGCTGAATCAGCTCCGCGTCGATCGCCGGATCGTCGCTGCCGATCGCCTCGACAGACGCCTGCCAGTGCTCGCGGTGGCGGCCCTTGCCGGGCGCCCCGTGGCGGTACATCGACGCGATCGTGAAGAGCTTCGCCGGCTGCGGCTCGCGCTGCATCCCGTGCTCGACGTAGGCACGGCAGATCGGCGCGGTGGCCTCCGGCCGCAGCGTGAGCGACCGATCCGAGCGGTCCGCGAAGGTGTACATCTCCTTCTGGACGACGTCGGAGCCCGCACCGGAGGTCCGCTCGAAGAGCGCGGTGTCCTCGAAGACGGGCGTCGTGATCGGCCGGTACCCGTAGAGGGCGCACAGCCGCTCGATCTCGGACGTGACGCGCCGCCACAGCGGCTGCTCCGAGGGAGTGACGTCGTGTGTGCCGCGCGGACGCTCGATCTTCGGCGTCCGGCTCACGCCGTCCGCTCCGCGCGGAGGTCGCTCAGGAACGGGTTCTGCGCGAGCTCGTCGCCCAATGTCGTGATCGGCCCGTGGCCCGGGTAGACGACCGTGTCGGCGGGCAGCGTGTCGACGAGCATGCGAATCGAGCCGAGGAGGGTCTCCCAGTCGGCGCCGGGCAGATCGGTTCGCCCGACCGAGCCGGCGAAGAGCACGTCGCCGGAGAAGAGGCAGCCGTCCGCGTGGTACGCGATATGCGCCGGTGAGTGGCCGGGAACCGGGAGCACATCAAAGGAGATGCCCGCAAGGTCGACGGTCTCGCCGCCCTCGAGGAGCACGTCGGGCGTGTATGCGCGCAGCGGGATCCCGGGAGGCGTGTAGCGGCCCTCCGGGCTCTCGAGCAGTGCCCGCTCGCCCGCCGGCATGTGCACCGGCGCACCCGTCCCTTCCGCGAGATCCGCCACGCCGAGGAGGTGGTCGAAGTGGCCGTGCGTGACGAGGATCCCGGTGCAGCGCGTGCCGAGGTGGGCAAGCGTCAGGCGCAGCTCAGCGGCGTCGCCGCTCGGATCCACGACGGCCGCCTCGACCGCAGTCGCGTCGGAGCGAACGACGTAGCAATTCGTGCCGATCGGTCCGAGCGACAGCTGTTCGACGTGGAGCATGATGGTGTGCGTCAGCTCTCGCGGCGGCCGGCAGCCTGTTCGCTGCGCGCGCGACGCCGCATGGCCTGGCGGTAGAAGAGGCGATCGATGAAGTAGCTGAACGGGACGAAGATCGCGACGATCAGCAGCGTCTGCGTGATCTTCGTCACCGTCGGCAGGTCGGGCGAGAGGAGGAAAACGGTGCCGAACATGATCGGCGCGAAGATCGCTCCTCGCTTGAGAGTCCGGTTCCACGAGGGAGTCTGCGGCTCGCGTTGAAGGCGCGAGGTGCTCTCCCGCTTCGCGCCCTTCGCAGAGGGCGTCTCGTCGGGCTCGACCTCGTTGCCCTCGTCGTCGATCCAGACGTAGTCGTGGCGCTGCCCCTTCGCGCGCCGCCGCTTCTGCTTCTTCGTCGCCATGAGCGCCGATTATGCCCGGCTGTCCGAGGCGACCTTTCCACCTACGACCACCGCGTCGACGACGGGACCGCCGAGGTGGTACACGACGTGGCGCCAGTCCTCCGCCGCGAGCAGGACGATGTCGGTGTCGTAGCCCGGTACGAGCCGTCCCTTGCGGTCGGCACGGTCGAGCACGTGCGCGGCGTTCACCGTGCACGCGGAGAGCGCCTCCTCCGGCGCGAGCGACATCTGTGTCGCTGCGAGCGAGCAGACGAGCGGGAGGCTCTCGCAGAAGGCGCTGCCCGGGTTGAAGTCGGTCGCGAGCGCGACGGCCGCGCCCGCGTCGACGAGCCCTCGGGCTGGAGGCATCGGGCGGTTCAGGAAGAGCGCGCTCGCCGGGAGGAGCACACCGGTGACGTCGCTCGCGGCGAGCGCCTCGACTCCGGCCTGGCCGGTCGCCTCGAGGTGGTCGACGGACCGCGCGCCGAGCTCGATGGCCAGCGGGATCGCTCCCGCCTCCGTGAACTGATCGCCGTGTAGGCGAAGAGCGAGACCCGCGTCCCGACAGGCGCTGAGATACCTGCGTGCCTGGTCGGCGTCGAACGCGCCGCGCTCGAGGAAGACGTCCGCCGCCTCGGCGACATCGGCGGCCTCCGGAAGCACCTCGTCGAGCAGGAAGTCGAGATAGGCGTCACCCCCCTCGGCCGCGAACTCGGGAGGCACCGCGTGCGCGCCCAGCCACGTCGGGGCTCCCCCCGCATCGCGTATCGCGCGTAGCTGCGCGAGCTCCGTCTTCCGGTCGAGCCCGTAGCCCGACTTGGCCTCGAACGTCGTCGTCCCCGCGCGGAGCATCCAGCCGACGTGCTCGGCGAGCGCCGCGGCGAGGCCCTCCTCGCCCGCGTCCCGTGTCGCGCGAACGGTCGAGAGGATGCCGCCACCGCGTGCGTGCAGCTCCTCGTACGACGCGCCGCCTGCCCTTAGAGAGAACTCCTCGACGCGATCACCCGCGAAGCACGCGTGCGTGTGACAGTCCACGAGGCCCGGGATCGCCGAGCGACCGCGGCCGTCTATCTCCACCACGTCGCCGTCGATCGGCCCGAGATCGCGCATGCGTCCCGTCGCCGCGATGCGCCCGCCCTCGCAGAGCACGTAGCCGTCGCGCATCACGTCGATCGCACGCAGCGCCTCGCCTCGCAGCGGCGCACCACTCCCCGCGGGAGACGCGACTTGCGCGAGGTCTCGAATCAGGAGCTGCGGCGCGCTCACGGGCCGTGAACCGAAGGCAGGTCGATGGCGTGCTCATGCGCGGTCGCGAGCGCATCCCCGTAGCCGGCGTCTGCGTGCCGGACGACGCCCATGCCGGGATCGGTCGTGAGCACGCGCTCGAGCCGCTCGGCCGCGTCGGCGGTCCCGTCGGCGACGACGACCATCCCCGCGTGGATCGAGTTGCCGATGCCCACCCCACCGCCGTGATGGACGCTCACCCACGTCGCGCCTGCCGCGACGTTGACGAGGGCATTCAGAATCGGCCAGTCCGCGATCGCGTCCGAGCCGTCCCGCATCGCCTCGGTCTCGCGGTACGGCGACGCGACCGAGCCGGAGTCGAGATGGTCGCGACCGATGACGACCGGCGCCGACACCGCACCCGAGCGGACGAGCTCGTTGATCGCGAGGCCGGCTCGCGCCCGATCGCCGTAGCCGAGCCAGCAGATCCTCGCGGGAAGCCCCTGAAAGGCGACGCGGCCGGGGGCGAGCTCGAGCCAGCGCTGGAGGAGCACGTCGTCGGGAAACAGCGATGCGAGCTCGCGGTCGACCGCATCGATGTCCGCGGGATCACCCGACAGCACCGCCCACCGAAACGGCCCGATCCCGCGGCAGAACAGCGGCCTGATGTAGGCGGGGACGAACCCTGGATACGAGAACGCGTCTGCGAGGCCCGCCTCCTTGGCCTCGCCTCTCAGGTTGTTGCCGTAGTCGAACACATGACAGCCCGCACGGGCGAACTCGGTCATCGCACTCACGTGCGCGACGATCGATTCGCGGGCCAGGCGCAGGTACGACTCGGGATCACGCGAACGCAGCGCCTCGGCCTCCTCGAATGGCACCTCGGCCGGCACGTAGCCGGTGAGCGGGTCGTGCGCGGCCGTCTGGTCGGTCACGAAGTCGAAGTGCTCGCCGCGCGCCGCGAGCTCCGGAAAGACGCTCGCCGCGTTCCCGAGCAGTCCGACGGAGAGCGCCCGCCCCTCGGCTGCCGCGCCGCGCACCCGCGCGAGCGCGTCGTCGAGCGAGTCCGCGACCTCGTCCAGGTAGCGCGTCGCGAGCCGCCGCTCGATGCGGCTCGCATCGACCTCGACGCAGAGAATCGCGGCGCCCGCCATGGTCGCGGCGAGCGGCTGCGCGCCGCCCATCCCACCGAGACCGGCGGTGAGGATCGTCCGGCCACTGAGGTCCGCCGAGCCGAAGTGCAGCTCTCCTGCGGCCGCGAACGTCTGATACGTCCCCTGCAGGATCCCCTGCGTTCCGATGTAGATCCAGCTCCCGGCGGTCATCTGGCCGAACATCGTCAGCCCCTCCGCCTCGAGCCGGCGGAACTCGTCCCAGGTGGCCCAGCGCGGGACGAGGAGCGAGTTCGCGATGAGGACACGCGGCGCGGACTCCGTCGTGCGGAACACCGCGACCGGCTTGCCGCTCTGCACGAGAAGCGTCTCGTCCGCGCGCAGCCGCAGGAGCGTGCGGACGATGTCCTTCAGCGCCTCGTGGTTTCGCGCCGCGCGCCCGGTGCCTCCGTAGACGACGAGCTTCTCGGGATGCTCGGCGACCTCCGCGTCGAGGTTGTTGAGGAGCATCCGCAGCGGCGCCTCGGTCTGCCAGGACAGAGCGTTCAGCGACGTGCCTCGCGGCGCGCGGATCGCGCTGAGGTCACCGCAGAGCGTCTCGACGAGTTGCTCCGTCATGCGAGCGCGCCGACCTCGGACTCGGCAGCCGCGACGATCGTCCCCGCCCGAATCGCCTCCGTGACGAGCTCGATGTCGGCGCTCAGCGAGCGATCTTCCACTAGCCTCGCCGACATCGTGCGCACGACGTCGTGAACCGCGCGAACGCCGCCGCCCGGCTGCAGCGGCGCGAGGAACTCGATCGCCTGCGTCCCGGCGAGCAGCTCGATCGCGAGCGCCCGCTCGACGTTGTCGAGGACGCGGAGCGCCTTGAGCCCCGCCGCGTTCCCCATCGAGACGTGATCCTCCTGGCCCGCACTCGTCGGGATGGAGTCGACGCTCGCAGGGTGTGCAAGCACCTTGTTCTCGGAGACGAGCGCGGCAGAGACGTACTGGGGGATCATGAACCCGGAGTTGAGGCCGCCCTCCTCGACGAGGAACGGCGGGAGGCCATCGGAGAGCGCCGGATTGACAAGCCGCTCGACACGGCGCTCGGAGATGCTCGCCAGCTCCGCCACCGCCAGCACGAGAGCGTCGAGCGCGAACGCGAGAGGTTGGCCGTGGAAGTTCCCGGCCGAGACGATCTCGCCCTCCTCGACGAGCACGAGCGGGTTGTCCGTGGCCGCGTTCAGCTCGACCGTGACCGTCGCTTCGACGTAGTCGAGGAGATCGCGGCACGCACCGTGCACCTGCGGCGCGCACCGCAGCGAGTAGGCGTCCTGCACCCGGTCGCACCAGCGGTGCGACTCGATGATCGCGGAGCCCTCGAGGAGCCGCCACATGTTCGCCGCCGAGTCCTGCTGGCCCTTGAGCGGTCGCGCCCGGTGCACGGCCGCCAGGAAGCTCGTGCGCGAGCCCTGCAGCGCCTCGAGCGAGAGCGCGCACGCGAGATCCGCGGTCGCCGCAAGTCGTCGCGCACGCACGACGCCGAGCGCGGCCATCGCCGCCATGAACTGCGTCCCGTTGACGAGCGAGAGCCCCTCCTTGCTCGCAAGCCGGATCGGCTCGAGACCGACGGCTCGAAGCGCGGCCGTGCCGTTCAGGAGCTCCCCATCCACGATCGCCTGCCCCTCTCCCACCAACGGGAGCGCCAGGTGCGCGAGTGGAGCGAGGTCGCCGCTCGCTCCTACGGAGCCGCGCGCGGGCACCCACGGGAGCACGCGTCGATTCAGGCATTCGATGAGGAGCTCGACAGTGACGACGCGCGCGCCCGAGAACCCCTTGGCGAGGGCATTCGCGCGGAGGAGCATCGCCGCGCGAATGACGTCGTCGGGGTAAGGCTCGCCGACGCCGCACGCGTGGCTTCGCAGAAGACGGAGCTGGAGCTCCTCGGCGAGCTCCTCCGGGATGTGGGCCGAGACGAACTTCCCGAAGCCGGTGTTGACGCCGTACGTGTGCTCGCCCCGCACCCCGTCGACGAGCGCGCGAGCCGCGCGCATTCGCTCTCTCGCAGAGTCCGCCAGCTCGGCTGACACGCCGTCGACCGCGACCCCCCACACCTCCGCGAGGGTGAGGTCGTCCCCCGTCAGGACGGCGGTGCGAGTCACTCCGCGAGTCTAGAACGGAGCACGTTCTCGAGCACCCGCGACTCGTCGGCCCCCGGGATGTCTGCTCCTGCGGCGGCGGCAGCGCCCATGACCGAGGCAAGCACGAGCCCGACGAGCTCTCCCGCACGAACCTCGACGCCTCGAGTCGACGCCTCGTCGCGAACGCGCCGCACCACCTCGTGGAGCGGCGCGCGCTCGACGTCGATGACATTCATGCTCACCTGGACGCGGCCCGATCCCGGCAGCGCGAGACCGATCGCCTGGACGCCGGGCATTCCGCCGCTCGACTCGCGGATCGCCGCGGCAATCTCACGCGCCACTCCGGCGTCCTCGGTGGCGAGCTCGACGTTGTACGCAACGAGAAACCTTCGCGCGCCAACGAGAACCACTCCCGAGCGCGGGTCGATGACACGGGGACCCTCGTCGGGCACGAGCTCGCCCGACGCGACCCGTCGGTGCAGCTCCTCGAGCCCGCCTCGGCGGAAGAACGCGGGTCGCCTCCCGTCTCCGAGCTCGCCGTAGTGGAACACCGGCAGGCCGAGCTCCGCGCCCACGCGGTGAGCGAGCGTGCGCGCCGCCGTGATCGCGCGCGGCATGTCGTCCGGCAGGAGCGGCACGACCGGGACGACGTCGGCCGCGCCTACGCGCGGGTGCACACCCGTGTGCTCGCGCAGATCGACCAGCGACACCGCGGCGGCAATCCCGGCGAGCAGCGACTCGACGATCGCCTCGTCGTCGGCCGCCAGGGTGAACACCGAGCGGTGGTGATCCGGGTCCGAGTGGACATCCAGCAGCGTCGCGTGCGTCGCGAAGGCGTCGGCGATCGCCCGAACCGCAGCCGGATCCCGGCCCTCGGACACGTTGGGCACAGCTTCGAGCACGATCCGTACCCTACGAAGCCGTGCCTGACGACGACCACGTAAGCACCCCGCGGAGCAGCTGGCGCACGTTCGGGCGGCTGCTCGGATTCCTGCGCCCGTACCGGGTGTCACTCGCCGTCTCGTCGCTCCTCGCGATCACATCCCAGGTGGCAGGCATCTTCGTTCCGATCCTGACCGGCGTCGTGATCAACGAGATCGACGGGAGCCCGGACACGCAGGTGCTCATGCTCGAGATCGGCGCCATCGTGTCGCTCGGGCTCCTTCGCGGCGCGCTCATGTACGGGCGCCGCGTGATCTCGGGCCGGCAGGCGCTCGCAGTGGAATACGACATGCGCGACGCGCTCTACTCGCACTTCCTGCGGCTCTCGTTCGGCTTCTACGACCGCAGTCAGACGGGACAGCTGATGTCTCGCGCGACGATCGATCTCCAATCGGTGCGCTTCTTCCTCGGCTACGGGCTCATCTTCTTCGCGCAGCACGTCGTCACCATCGTCGTCGTCACGCTCGTTCTCTTCGTGTACAGCTGGGAGCTGGCGCTCGTGGCGCTCGCGATCACCCCGCTGATCGCCCTGGTGGCGTACCGCTACAGCGTCGTGTCGCAGCCAGTCCTTCGCGACGTCCAGCAGACGCTCGGTGAGGTCGCGACCGTCGCCGAAGAGTCGATCACCGGCGTTCACGTCGTCAAGTCGTTCGCGCAGGAGGACGCGCGGGCGAATCGCTTCGCGACTGCCGCCAACACCGTCTTCACGAAGACGCTCGCGGCCAATCGTCAGCGTGCCATCTACGTCCCCCTGCTCACGTTCCTTCCGATGATCGCGCTCGCTCTCGTCCTGCTCGTCGGCGGGCGGATGGTCGTCTCGGGCTCGATGACGCTGGGAGCCTTCTCCGCCTTCTACCTCCTGCTCGCGATGCTCGTCATGCCGCTGCGGATGCTCGGCATGTGGATCGGCCAGGCACAGCGGGCGATCGCGGCGGGCGAGCGGATCTTCGAGATCCTCGACGAGCCCGAGGAAGTCGCAGACGCTGCGGAGGCGCGCGTGCTTCCTCCAGGCCCCGGCGAGGTCGTGCTCGAGAATCTGTCGTTCGGGTACGACCCCGACCGCCTCGTGCTCGAGGGCGTCGATCTTCGCATCGCGGCGGGGCGCACGGTGGCGCTCATCGGCCGCACCGGCTCGGGCAAGACGACGCTCGCCACGCTTGTTCCGCGGTTCTACGACGCGACGGCCGGCCGCATCCTCGTCGACGGCGTCGACGTGCGAGAGCTCGTGCGGCGATCGCTGCGTCGCGAGATCGGAGTGATCGCCCAGGATCCGTTCCTCTTCTCCGCGTCGATCCGCGACAACATCGCGCTCGGGATGCCGGATGCGCCGCACGACGCCGTCGAAGCAGCGGCGCAAGCGGCACAGGCGCACGAGTTCATCCTCGAGCTCCCGCACGGCTACGACACGGTCGTCGGCGAGCGAGGCATCACGCTCTCGGGCGGCCAGCGTCAGCGGATCGCGATCGCGCGGGCGCTGCTCATCGACCCGCGGATCCTCATCTTCGACGACGCGACCGCCTCGGTGGACGCGACGACCGAGGCGAAGATCCGCGCCGGCCTGCGAGAGGTCATGCGCGGGAGGACGACGATCATCATCGCCCACCGACTCTCGACGATCGCCCTCGCAGACGAGGTGGTCGTGCTCGACGAGGGACGGATCGCGGCGCGCGGGACGCAGGCGGAGCTCCTCGAGACGAGCCCCGTCTTTCGCGAGATCCACGATCACGGGCTTCTCCAGCAGGTGGTGGCCGGATGAAGGTCTGGCAGTTCGGAACGCACCTGAGCGACGAGCGGGGCGCGCGCGTCGACGACTGGTCGTGGCAACAGACGCGGCGTCGGCTCCGCGTCCTGGTGCGCCTTGCGAAGCCGTACAGGGCCCGGAGCTCCCTCGCCGTCGTCACACTCGTGGCGTACACCGCGGTCGCGCTCCTCCCGCCGTACCTCGCGAAGGTCGCAATCGACGACGGGATCAACGCGGGCAACCTTCGCACGCTGAGCGTCGTCGTCGTCGCCTTCATCGTCGCCGGCATCGCGGCCTTCGTGCTCTCGAGCGCACAGACCTACTACACGGGCTGGGTCGGAGAGCGCGCGCTCGCGGATCTGCGGATCCAGCTCTTCCGCCACCTCCAGCGACTCTCCCTCGGCTACTACGAGCGCAACCGCACCGGGGCGACGGTCAGCCGCATCACGAACGACATCGAGGCGCTCGACCAGCTCGTCACGGACGGCGTGTCGAGCCTCGTCCAGAACTCGCTAGTCCTCGTCGGCACCGTCGTCGTGCTCTTCCTCCTCGACTGGCGTCTCGCGCTCGCGACCCTCGTCGTGCTCCCGCTCATGGGCCTCGCGACGGCCTGGTTCCGGGTCCGTTCGAACCACGCGTACAAGCGCGTCCGCGAGCGGCTCGGACTCGTCACGGCAACCCTGGCCGAAGACCTGTCGGGCATGCGCGCCGTCCAGTCGTTCACCCGCGAGCCGAAGAGCCAGTCGACCTTCCGGGGCGTGAACGAGCGCTACCGCGAGTCGAACTACGAGACGGTCGTCCTCAACAGCGTGTACTTCCCCGCCGTCGACATCCTCTCGTCGATCGCCACCGCGATCGTGCTCGGCGTCGGAGGCTGGCTCGTGATCGACGGAGAGATGGAGATCGGAACGCTCATCGCCTTCATGCTCTACCTCGCGAACTTCTTCGACCCGGTGCAGCAGCTCTCGCAGCTCTACAACACGTTCCTCTCCGCGACGGCAGCGCTCGACCGCATCACAGCTGTTCTCGACGAGAAGCCGGACATCGTCGACTCGAAGGACGCGCGTGAGCTCCCGCAGATTCGAGGGCACGTCACCTTCGAGCACGTCCGCTTCGGATACGGCGAGCTCCCGGACGTCCTGCACGACTTCGACCTCGACGTCCCCGCAGGCACGACGGTCGCGCTGGTCGGGCACACGGGTGCCGGGAAGTCGACGATCGCGAAGCTGCTCGCCCGCTTCTACGACCCGCGCGAGGGACGCATCACGATCGACGGCACCGACCTGCGCGAGGTCACGCAGGGATCGATTCGCGGACAGCTCGGGATCGTTCCGCAAGAAGGCTTCCTCTTCGGCGGCTCCATCGCCGAGAACATCGCCTTCGGTCGGCCGGACGCCTCGCGCGCCGAAGTCGAGCGAGCCGCGGAGGCGGTCGGCGCCGACGGCTTCATCGGCGAGCTCCCGGAGGGCTACGACACGGAGGTCGGCGAGCGCGGTTTCAAGCTCTCGCTCGGCCAGCGCCAGCTCGTGGCGTTCGCCCGCGCGCTCCTCGCGGACCCGAGAATCCTCATCCTCGATGAGGCGACGTCGTCGGTCGACATCGGCACCGAGAGGCGCATCGACCGCGGCCTGCGCCGGCTCGTCACCGGGAGAACGGCATTCATCATCGCCCATCGACTCTCGACGATCCGGCGAGCGGACGTGATCGTCGTGCTCGACCACGGTCGCATCGTCGACGCAGGAACCCACGACGAGCTCATCGACCGACCGGGTCCGTACACGCGGCTCTATGGCGACTGGGCCGCCGAGGTCGCCTAGCGCCGCCGCCGCGAGGCGCCCGAGCTTCTAAGCTCACCCCGTGGCGCCCGATCCCGAGCCCGAACCCGAGGCGGTCGTGGAGGTTCCGGCGGCAGACGTCGTCGCGGAGGCGCGCCTCACGCCGGCCGCTGCGATCGCCCCGATGCAGATCCGTGTGCCGGCGCGCGGCAACAAGAAGCTCCGGCGCGTGCTCGAGAGGGTCAACGCCGATTCTCAGATCAAGGCCTGGTGGCACGTGTCGAACGTGAATGCGGTCATCCGGCTCCAGATCAACGACCACTCGTGGGTGCACATCCAGATCGTCTCGAACATCGCGCTGCGCCTTCTTCGGCTCCTCGTGAAGCACGGTGTGGAGCCGTCGCTCAAGGAGGACTACGACCTGAGCGCGGACGACTCGGAGGTCGTCGTCGTCCTCGCGGCGCTCCTCCACGACATCGGGATGTCGATCCACCGGCGCGATCACGAGGACTGGAGCCTGTTCCTCGCCGAGCCGAAGATGCGGGAGCTCCTCGACGGCATCTACGAGGAGCCCGAGCTCACCGTGGTCGTGTCCGAGGTGCTGCAGACGATCACCAGCCATCGCGCCGACGGCGAGCCGCTGACCCTCGAGGCCGGCGTGCTGCGCGTCGCGGATGCGCTCGACATGGCGAAGGGCCGCTCGCGCATCCCGTTCGAGCGCGGCTCCGTGTCGATCCACTCACTCTCGGCGGCGGCAGTCGACGAGGTTCGGATCACCGACGGAGACACGCGCCCGGTGATGGTCGAGATCGTGATGAACAACTCCTCGGGCATCTACCAGGTCGACGGGCTCCTCAAGGCGAAGCTCCGCGGATCGGGCCTCGAGCCGTACGTCGAGGTGGTCGCGCGCATCGACACCGAGGCGGAAAAGCGGCTCGTTCCGGTGTACCGACTCGACTTCGGAGAGCCGAAAGCGCCGTAACGCTCCCGGTACACTCCCCCGGCCGTTGCGGGGTCGTCTAACGGTAGGACGCCCGGCTCTGGACCGGGAAGTTGGGGTTCGAATCCCTGCCCCGCAGCCTCGCAGGTCGTTGCCATGCGCGGTTACGCTCGTGACACGCTTTCCTTACGTATTTGTAAGCACTCTCGTGCCAGCTCGTGGCGCGTCGGCTACCGTGCACCTTTCGAGAGACACGAGCGGCCCCGGGTCGGGTCTTCGTGCGACCGGAAGCATCGCGCTAGCGATCTTCCGGTCTTGCACAAAGAGTTCCGTGCGGGCTGCGTCCCTGTCCCCGCTCAGGAGGTAACCGTTTGAGAGCCCTACTCGTTGGCCTGTTCGCGTTCTGTCTCGTGACACAGGCCTCTGCGGCAACGATGCAGGGAGGCACGACACAGGCTCCCCGCAAGGCGAAGGTGGAGCAACGCGCACTCACGCTCGACGAGCGTCTCGAGCGCAAGGTCGCGGCACTGCGGAGATATCGCGGCACGATCCGGTTCTTCGAGAACCGACGGTCGCTGCTCGTCGCGAGCGCCCAACACACGCAGGCGCGCTCCTCGCTCGCGTACGCGAAGAAGCGCGTTTCGCAGTTGACGAAGACGGTCGCCGCCTTGCGTGCGAAGGTTCGCGCGCTGACGGTACGAAAGCTCGCGTCGCTCCCGCCGCGCGCAGCGATCTGCACCGTCTTCGGGTCCTTCTGCCAGGAGGCGCTCGCCATTGCCTGGTGCGAGTCGCGCCTCTCCACGAGGGCCCAGAACGGCCAGTACCTCGGGCTCTTCCAGATGGGCTCGTACGAGCGGCAGTTGTTCGGCCACGGGCAGAGCGCTCGCGACCAGGCCGTCGCGGCGCACCGGTACTTCGTACGCTCGGGTCGTGACTGGAGCCCGTGGGCCTGTCGCTGGGCGGCGTCGTAGATGCGCCGAGCTCGAGATCCGGTCCTCCACGGATCTCGAGCTCGCATCGTGCGTCCCTTTTCGTCGCAAACTGCACGACTGCGCTCCGCTCGCGGGTTTCGCTCGGGCTTGTCATCTGGTAAGTGTCCCGGCAACGTGTGGGGACAGCGGAAGCGCGACCGCCTTCGGCCCCTCGATGAGGCTGCCGCGTACGCGCGCTGTCACGGCGACCGCGACGAGAACGTCCGCATCGTGAAGCTCCCTCCGCGGCGCGTTCGCTACGAGACCGTTCTCTCGAGCGGCGAGTCCATCCGCCGCGACTTCGAGTCGAAGCTCGACACCCGCGAGCCCGAGGCTGTCTAGCGCCTGACGAGGATGTCGTCGAGCGGCTTGCGCTCGAGGTCGGGGACGACGCAGTCCTCGACCGGGTATCCAACGGGGATCAGGACGTAGGGCCGCTCGTTCTCGGGGCGACCGAGGATCTCGCGGAGAAAGCCCATCGGACTCGGTGTGTGGGTGAGCGTCGCGAGTCCGGCCTCGTGCAGGCTCGCGAGCAGAAAGCCGACGGCGATGCCGACGGACTCCTTCACGTAGTAGTGCTTGAGCTTCGAGCCGTCGGCGCGTCGGCCGTACGCTTGCTCGAAGACGACGATGAGATACGGCGCTTCCTCGATGTGCGGCTTCTGCCAATCGGTTCCGACTGGACGGAGTGCCTCGAGCCACTCGTCCGGCATGCGGCTCTCGTAGCTCCGCCGCTCCTCTTCCTCCGCGGCGACGCGAATGCGGCGCTTCACCTCCGGGTCGGCCACGACGACGAACGTCCACGGCTGCAGATGCGCGCCGGACGGCGCTGTTCCGGCGGTCGCGATCGCATTCTCGACGAGCTCGGACGACACTGGCTCTCGCGAGAACTCACGCACCGTGCGCCGCAGGCGCATCCGCTCGAGAAAGCCATGCGACCGCTCGAGTTGCTCGTCCGTCGAGAGGCGCTCAAACACGAGCGGAACGAACCGAGGTTCCGACACCACCCAAGTAGCTTACGGCCGCCGATCCGCTACCCTGGGCAACCGCCACGGCCCATTCGTCTAGTGGCCTAGGACACCGCCCTCTCACGGCGGCGGCACGGGTTCGAATCCCGTATGGGCCTTACGCCAAAAGCCCCGCTAATGGGGCTTTCTTTATGCACCCTGCTCCGAAGATCCTCGGGTCACAGCGGGTCAGAAAGGGTCAACTCGGGTCGCAATCGCCCCAGATTCGCCCCACGTCCAGGCGTCGCTATCTGCACGAGCGGAACGAGCGAAAGGAGCGACCCTTCCCGAAGCTATGACTGGGCCGAGGCGCTGCTGGAACCGATCCCGCTGCGCCCGGGAAAAACTCGAAGCCTCTAAGACGCCACAGGCGATTTCAGAATGAGCCCGACCCCCTTCCCGAGCGGAGGGCTAGCAGGGCGTTAGAGCGATGCATGGATCCGCCGCGGCAGCACACCCGGCCTAGGGGCGCGGGGGTTCCGGGTCAAGCATTGCCACGCCGTTTTGCGAGCTAGGCCCCAGAAACGAACCGCGCGAAACGCGCGCGCCGATAGGTGGAGCATGCGCATCGTCAAGGACTCGCCGCTGCTCACCCCCCGGGATGTAGCGCGCACCTTGGGCGTGTCCCCCGCGTCCGTGCGCCGGTGGGTCAGCGAAGGGAAGTTGCGCGCGCTACGGCTCGGCGGTGGTGCTGGCCCGCTCCGCATCGAGCCAGAGGCGCTCGACGAGCTCGTACGACAGGCTGGCGCTCGCGCGCCCGGGGATCCACCAGCCTCGGATCGTGGGCCGCGAGCGCCGGGCGAGGTCTCATCAGCGACGAGCCAGGAGGAGACAAGTCGTGAGATCGCCTAGCTGGGCACGCAACGAACGGCCGACAGTGGAGGAGAAGTCGTTGGACATCGCGCAGACGGACGTCGCAAAGCAGCGTCTGCACACTCGTGGCGTCGGGCACCTTCCCGTCGGCCCCGAGGAGGCCGCTCGCGAGCTCGCCGAGGGGGAGCGGGCCCTACGTGCCTCCGGGCCGCGTAATCGTCGCTGGAAGGCTCTCGACAAGCACGACGACGTCGTCGACCGCCTGACGCAGAAGCGAACGGACGCAGGCGCGAGGCTTCAGTCGGCCGAAGAGGCCGTCCGGCAGGCACCTGAGCGCGATGCACGCACACTCGCAGCCTGGATCGCAGCCGGCGAGAAGGGCGCGAGGCCACCCGCCACCGTTTACGAGCGCACAGTCGAGCGTGACGCTGCGGCGCTGCTCGTCTCGGCCGTCGTCATGGAGTTGGACGCGGCGTTAGAACGCCGTCAGGAGCACGTCGAGAAGCACCGTCAGGCAATGCTCGAGGATGCCACTGGCGATCTCGAAGCCGCAACCAACAAGCTACGCGCGGCGTCACAGGCACTAGTCGATCTTCGTCAGCAAGCACTCGATGTCCGTGCTCTCGTCGAGTGGGTCGCGAGCTATCCCGACTACTCGCAGTCGTACGGCTTTCCGGGTGCGCTCTGTGTTGGACTCCAGGCGCCGGTCGAGCGCACCCTGGGAACGAAAGCCAGGATCGACTTTGGAGCCGTCGTCGAGGCGCTCGGCGAAGATGCGTCCTGCTTGCGTAACCGCTTCGGACGCGAAGTTGCACACGCCCTTGGCCTCGCGAAGCCAGACAACCCGACGGTGACGGCGATGTGGGATGCCGACGTCGATCCGGCCTGGAAGCGCGAGCAGTTAGAGCGTGCTCGGGAGATCGCAGGCTGGAGCGCGAGCCCCGACCGAGTCGCGGCAGAGGCTTCCGACTTCCGGCAATGAGCCCGCTCGCTCGTCTATGTCCTGGCTGCGGGCAGCTCATCGCGTCCGGCGAGCGCCGCTGCGTTACGTGCTCACACGCGGACGGCAGACGACGAGCGATGACGCGATTTTTTGGTAGGGAAAGGCACCGGAAGCCCCGCACCTTTTCGCGGGCGTTAGAGACTTATGGGCGCTGAAAAGGTCTTTACTCGATGACCGCGGGAACTTCCGCCCGTTCGTCAATAACCATCCCGACGTCGCTTGGGCGCTGCTCACGGCGCTGGTCGCGCGGGTGCGCGAGGAGCACGCGCGGCACGTTGGGGCGGCCGGACTCATTCGCGGGGGCCTCGACGATGAAACGAGCCCGTAAGCACTACGCTTGGTAGGTACCTCGGTGGCGAGAGGAGTGTCATGAGTCAGGATGAGAAGACGTTCGAAGGGCAGTGCTTTTGCGGCGCGGTCAGGATCGTCGTGACGGGTGACCCGGTCGGCGCCGGCTACTGCCATTGCGCGAACTGCAGGAGCTGGTCCGCCGGCCCGGTCAACGCGTTCACGTTGTGGAAGCCCCAGGCGGTCAACGTGACCCAAGGTGAGGAGCACATCGGGGAGTACCACAAGACGGAGCAGAGCTATCGGCAGTGGTGCACGCTCTGCGGCGGCCATCTGCTGACGCGGCACCCGACGTTGGACTTGGTCGATGTCTACGCGGCGACGATCCCCACGTTCCCGTTCACCCCTGGGATACACGTCAACTACGCGTCGACTGTCCTGCCCATGAAGGATGACCTCCCAAAGCTCAAAGACTTCCCCACAGAGCTCGGTGGTTCCGGCGAACCGATCGCGGAATAGCCGGAAGATGCGATTGGTCAGTTCGCACGGGCCGACCCAGCAACGCGCCCCGAGCCGTGAAGCCTTCGAGTCCGTGCACGGCACGCTTCGCGGGATCTACTCGCCAGACGTAAGCGGATCTCTACGCCAGAGGCGTGTGGCTCCGCCGCGGCCGGTCCCCGGCACTCCGGGTGGTGCACGTCTTCACTTGCACTAAGCAATGAAACGCCGCGGTAACGTCCGTCCACGGTGATCGTCTACGTCATCCGTGACCAGCGATGCAGCCTCGGCCACCCGCTCGGCGATGCGATCGAGGTGCTCGTCCGGCGCGATGACGCCGAGCGTTTCATCGCTGAAGTGCGCGACGACGATCCCGAGCTCGCGTCGCACCTACGGATCGAGGAGCGAGAGAGGCCGGCGGGCTGACGAGCTAAACCAAGGTTCCTTCAACCGGAGGTCATGAACCAGAGCGGCGGTGGTGCCCGAGACGCAGAAACAAGGGGCCGCCGACAGGGCGACCCCTTGTTCCGTCAAACGACCGTTCTTAGACGATGTCGATCTTGGCGAACTCGTCCTCACCAATGATCGACTCGATCCACGCCTGAACCTCAGCAGTGTCGACGCGGTATCCGAACCCGACGCCGGCACAGTTGCCGTTCAGGACGAACGAGTTCACGCCGACGATGAGGTCCGACTCGAACCCGCCCAAGAAGACCGGTCCGCCGGAATCGCCGAAGCAGGTTCCCCCGCGGCCTTGGGCGGGGGCGGACGACAGCTGGATGTTGAAGCCGCCCGCGAGGGAACTGTTCAGATTCACCAGCTTCGTCTCAGCCATCAGCCGCGACCGATACGAGACCGTGAAGACGGGGTTCGTATAGGTGAGGCCGTACCCGCTGACCGTGAACGTTACGTCCTGGAGACCACGCTGGGTCGCGAGCGAGTCGAGGGTTCCGGGCGCGGCGAGGGAGCCATACTCGGGCAGCGTGATCGGCTGATCGAGGATGACGAGACCCACGTCACGCGTGTTCGGAAAGCCGGCGAAGTCGTCGAATCCGTAGTCATAGAGCTCGTCCGAGGTGGCGCACGTAACTCCCAGCGTCCCGGCTGCACACGTTTCGGGGTACCCGAGCAAGCCCGAAGTAACTAGCTCCGGTTATGTGCGCTCGGCCCAGTCATGTACTTCTGTGCGATCCGGATCGCGAAATCGGCGTCCGGGACGACGCACAGGCTTCGGTACGGGAATGCCCGCTTGCTGATGTGCGACGACGCTTTGGACGATACGACGACGCTGATCCTCCGTCTGCCCTGGGCGAAAGTAGGACAGATACCGAAGACCCACGGCTCTGCTCCGGAAAAAGTCTCTTCCCCGCTGCTCTTTGGCGAAGCTCGCCGCCAGGTCGGGGCGCGCTTCTTCAGGTAGGTCAGGTAAGGCGTCGACCCACCCCTCGATCGCGTCGGCGAGCTTAATTGGACTGACGAAGAAACGGAGTCCGCGCTGCTCACACTCGCATCGCACGAGCTCGCTGCGGTAGACGAAGCGCCGAACCTCTCCCTGGCACCGGACGCGCGGACAACAGAGCTCGTCGCGCAGGATCTTCCCGAGGATTCGGCGCGGACGCTGATGGTGTGGAGCCAGCGCAGCGCCGCCCGCTCGTACTTGGGCGACCCGCGCTCCGCGTAGAGATGGACGAGCTGCAGCGCGTCCGTTTGTTTAGGCGTCCAGTTACGGGGTCGACCTGAGTCGTCGGGTCGTAGTTCGCTCCGGCGTCCTGCTGGAAGTACACACGCGCGGAGACCGGCGACACCTCTGCATCCTGGTCGGTGCAGTGCCCCGCGGTGAGCAGGACTGTCGGTGTCAAGAGAGAGCCCGAGCATCGATACAGGAAGTTCCCCTCCGCGTCGTAGAACACGACCAGTCCGACGTACGGGTGCTCGAAGTCCGGCTCGAAGTTGCCCGTGACGGCGCTTGCCGGTGCCACCGAAATGGCGAGCGTCGCGGCAAGTGCGCACACGAGCGTGAGTAGCTTTCGCATTTGACCCCTCTCCTAGAGAAATGTGATGTTGGTTCCGTACCCGAGGGCGGGAACTTAGACGAGTCCCTCGCGCACGCGCCATTCGTGCTCGCCGAGCAACACGCCGCGGAGCTCGGCGAGCGTGTCAGGCACCCGGAGGAGCTGCTCGCGCTAGGCGTTTGCCTCCATGTATCGCGTGATCGCTTCGTCGGTCGCCTTCATCTCGGCGGTAGGGCTGAACTGAATCGTCTCAGTGCCCGCTTCGAAGGTCGGAACGTGACCCGGCTCGACGTAGAACGCATCGCCCGCCTCGAACACCTCCTCGCGGTCGGCAAAACGCCACGTCTGCCTGCCTTTGAGCACATACCCCCAATGCGGACACTGGCAGCGCCCATCGGGCAGGCCGGTGAGCATCGGCGTCATGTCCTGGGTCTCGCTAAAGGACAGGAAGTGCACTGTGTAGTCGGCGACTCCCCCCTCGTGGACTTCGAGCGCACCGAAGTCCTGCGCTTCGACGCTCTCCTTCGAGATCTTCGGCATCAGCGTTGGCCCCTTCCTGAGAGATCGTCAGTGCGGCGGATCATACGACGGAGGCTGCTCCGTCAAACGTGCTCGGCCTCGACCGCGCTACACGAGCCCCTCGCGCACCCGCCACTCGTGCTCAGCCTATGCGCGGTCAGAGGCCGCAGCCCAGAGCAGAGCTGTACCAATCGCGACAACAATCGTTCCCAAGACGTCGTTGAGATGGACTCCGTGTCCGCGCGGAAGGGTCGCGATCACGGCGTCCCAGCGGTTCGGACTGAACCCCACGATCGCGGTCCCGATGACAATGCACACCACCCCGGCAATCCTTGGCACGAGTTACACGAGCCCCTCGCGTGCGCGCCACTCGTGCTCGCGCAGCAGCACTCCGCGCGGCTCGGCGAGCCCGTCGCTCGGCGGATCGTCGAGCGCCCGGAGAATCGACTCCCGGTCGGCGATCGTTAGCGCGACGATCGTCGTCTCGACCTCAAGGGCTCGCTCGAGCTTGGCGGCGACGTGGACGAACCCGTGCTCGCCGAGCAGGCGTGCGAGCTCGACGACGTCGGCATCGCGCACCGGGATACCCGCGAGCATCACGGCGGCGAGGACGTACGCGTGCGCGGACTATAGGTTCGCGACGACTTCGCGGACTTCGACGCTGTCGAGCGTGACCGTCTCCGGTGGAGGCGCGCTACCGAACATCTCTGCGGCACCGCGAGCAGCGTCCTCGGAGTCGAACACGATCATCGAGACCCCGTTTTTCCGATCGTCCGAGAGAGTCCAGTAGGCCGCCACCAAACCGGGAGCCTTCGACACCCGCGGGAGAACCTGATCCTGCAACCCCTTCCGAGCGACCTCAGAGTCACCGATCGTCGCCATCACGACTACTGCGTGCATTGCACTCCTCCAATCGAGAGATGGGGAGCGAGTCTAAAGCACCACGGCGGCGAGGCTTCCGCGTGAGCGACCGCCCGTCGCCGGCAGACCGCCTCGCGAACCCGGAGGCGGTGCTCACGCGCTCCGACCTGGCAGAGCTCGGGCTCGAGCGCCGGGCCGTCGACGCCGTCTTCCGCGCGCCTGGCTACGCGGATTTGGCTTGAAACCGTGTGTCAGGCGTGCCGGAAGTGCCGCCTCGGAGCGAACGGTGACACACGGGTGACACGCAAGGATCTCGCAGAGCGTGGCACACGCGGAACTGGCGGTACGCCTCGTCGAGCGTGACCGTGCCAGCCTTCACGGCCGCCGCCGCATCAGGGTCACGCACACCGGGGGCTTCATCGAGGAGGTTCGCGGCGACGATCCCGAGCTCGCCGAGCACCTGCGGATCGAGGAGCGGGAGTTGGAGGCGGGCGGGCTGAACTGACACTGTGCTCCGGAGTCACAGAGCCTCGCGCGTTGGGCGAGGGGCGCCGCGCGCTTGAGATCGCAGCGCCCCATCCACTTTGATGACGTTACGGGAGCGGCTGTCCCTTCACACCCACGTCAAGCCGGAGGAGCGCAGGTCCTGGCCCTCCCGGTGGACCGATCGCGAAGTTCACTACCCACAGATCGCCGTTCTTGCCGAAAGCGAGGCTCGAGGCCCAGTCGAGTCCGTCTGCAGCGGTCGCCATGGTCGTGATCGCACCGGTCGGCGAGACGCGGACGATCGTGCTCTGCGCTATCACGCAAGCCCACACGTTGCCGTGCACATCGAAGGTGATCCCATCGACCGCGAGCAGCGCCAGGCCCTCCGCAAGGATGGAGGCAGAACCTGCGCTTCCGTTCGGATTAATCGAGATGCGCACGAGCCGCGCGCCCTCGGTGTTGCCGACGACGAGTTCATTCTGCCGGTAGGCGATCCCGTTCGCGCCGAGCGGGAAGCCGAAGTTGAAGCTGCCGTCGCCCAGGAGCAGCGGCGACTTGAACCACTCGGTGGCGGGCCCTCCCGAACCAGGCACTCGCCACACCGACCCACCGATGGTGTCGGTGACGTAGACGTTTCCTTCCTTGTCGAGCGTCACGCCATTCGGGAAGTCGATCGCTCCCGTTCCAGGCAGGCGTGCGAAAGAACCGTCTCGCGCGATCTTGTAGACACCCGAAGATGCGGGGTCCAGGGTCGCGGCGGCGACGAACACGTTCCCCGGCGCATCGACCGCGAGCCCGACCACTCCGCTGCCCGTGCCCGGCGTCACGATCTGCGCGAACGTGGACACCGTCTCGTCGCGACTGATCTTCTGCACCAGACCGAGTGGAGAGAGGCTCGTGAACACGTCACCACGCTTGTCGACCGCGACACCCTCCGGCAGCTCGCCTAGGGCAGGGTCGTAGTCGACAACGACCGTCGTGCTGACCGCCGCGCCGGCGACAGCGATCGGCAGTGCCACCGCCGCGGCCAGAACGACCAGAAACTTCTTCATGATCCCCCTCCTTCTCCCGATTCCCTTACGTGAACCCTTGCACAGGTCGTCGCTGGTGTCACACTCGCTTGCCCACGTGCGCTCCCGTCAAGGGCTCTTGTTAGCCGAAGTCGCGGCCCGCGGGCTTCCGAAACCTGCGCCTCGAGGACGCTCTGCGGCTCGTCCATCTGCACGCCGAGCCAGGCTGGCCGAAGTACGAGAAGGCGGCGATGTGATGGCCCGAGCGCTACCTCGCTGCGCGGGGTCGCCGAGACGACTCCAGCACCTCGCGGAGTTCACGACGAGCCTCGCCCGGCGCGAACCATCAAGACACGTCCAGCGTACGCCGCGCTCGAACGCGTCATAAGTGGAGCGGGCTGGGCGCGTAGGAGAGATCCGGCGCGTGACGGAGTTCGAGACGCCGCCCGGCCCGCCGATGGGAAGCAACATGCCCGTCGTCAAGTTCTGTCGCCGTCACAAGTCCCTGAGCGACTAACCGGGCGCGGCGAACGCTGGCGCCGCGACCGCCGCTAGCCGGATTTCGGCTACTTCGGCTTCGGCTTTGCGACGACGAAGACCGAGAGCGTCTTCTTCGCCTTCACGCCGAGTGCGTCGGTTGCCTCGAACGTCACGCGGAAGCGGCCCGGACGCGTCGGAATCCCGAACAGCAGACCGGCCGAGCGGTCGAAGCGGATGCCGCGAGGCAGCGGCCCGCGGACGATCCTCCACGTGCGCGGCAGGACGCCGCCCACGGTGTTGAGCTTTGCCTGGTAGTAGAAACCCTGCCGCGCGCGACGGAGGAGCAGCGTCGAGACAGCGAGCTTTCGCGCGATGACGATGTGGGCGGGATAGCTGGCGACCCGACCCTCTGTGTCCGTGACGGTGGCCGTGAAGGCATAGAGGCCGGCGGTCGTGGGTGTCCCCGAGATGACGCCGTCCACGATTTCGAGTCCAGGGGGGATCTCGCCGCTGGTCAGCGACCACGCGTACGTGCCGTTGCCGCCCGTCGCGGTGAGCGTCGCGTCGAAGGGCACGCTCACCTCCCCGATCGCGCGCCGCGCGGTCGTGAACGGATCTGATCCGAGAACAGCGAGCTGGTCGCGCACGACGATTCCGAGCACCTTGGTGTCGGAGCGCGTGTCGGCGTTCATCTTGGCGAGAACCTGGAAGTTGAACTGGCCGGAGGCCGTCGGCGTCCCGGAGATCAGCCCCGTCGTCCCGTTGATTGAAAGTCCGGGGGGAAGCGTGCCCGAGCTGATCGTCCACGTCTTGTCACCGTCGACACTCGCGGTCAGCTGGAGTGAATACGGCGCGCCCGTCGTTGCGGGGGTCGTCGACTCTGGACCGATCGTGAGCTTCGCGAGCCCCTCATTGATCGAGATCCTGAAACGGTCGTCCGAGGGATTCTTGAACGGGCAACTCGTCTGACGGTTGTACGTCACCACGAGGTAGAAGTCGAACGTGCCCGCCTGTGTCGGGGTTCCGCTGATTCGGGCGCCGTCGGAGTCGACGCTCAGCCCGGGCGGAAGGCCTCCGCTCACGGTGTACACTGCGCAGCCCTCGTCCTCGTCGCCCAACAGCTCGATCGGCAAGGTGTATGCCTGTCCCGTCGTGCCGGTCGGACAGATACCAGGATCCTCTCCCGTGCAGCCCATCCGCTGCTCGTCGAAGTTGCCGGCCGTGGCTCCGGGGACGAGCAGCACGGACCCGGCAAGACCGAGCAGTGCAATCACGACAAGGCGCTTCAGACCCACCGGCGCGCCAAGGTAGCAGACCTGTCCGAAGGGGACGGCAACCTGTTAGGAGACTGAAAGGACGACGAGCTGTGCAACGCAGACCGGCTTGTCGACGCCGTCGCACTCGACCGTCGCCTCGATCGTCGCGCGTGTACCACGGATAGTCGCTTCGACATCGAGCACGCGGAACCTCCCGCGGATCCGGCCACCGGACGGAACCGGCGCCGGGAACCGCACGCGGTTCGTGCCGTAGTTCACCGCCATCGTGCCGCCCTCCGGGAGCACCTGGTAGAGCATCGGAACGCAGAGCGAGAGCGTGAGGAAGCCGTGGGCGATGGTGGTGCCGAACGGTCCCTCGGCGGCGCGCTCGGGGTCGACGTGGATCCACTGCGGATCGTCGGTCGCCGCTGCGAAGGCATCGATGCGCTGCTGCGTCACCTCGATCCACGTCGTCGGGCCGAGCTCGACGCCGACGAGGTCGCCGAGCCCACTCACTGCGCCGCCTGCGCTCCCGCACGCAGCCGCATCAGGGATGTCTCCTGGCCGAGGAGCTCGAGGCTCTCGTAGAGACCCGGCGACACGCGCGACCCCGTGACGGCGACCCGGATCGGGAGATACACGGCTCGTGGCTTCTCCCCCAGCTGGTCGCAGAGCTGCTTCAGCGCGTCCTCGATCGCCGCGGCGCTCCAGGGATCGACGGCGTCGAGGGCACCAGCGGCCGCGCCGAGAATCCGGGCGTCGAGGAAGGACACGTCCGGTTCGACGTCGTGGAAGAGGAAGCCCGCGAACCCGGCGAACTCGTCGAGCCGCGCGATCTTCTCCTGGACGATCGGCGCCGCAGCGCGGACCAGGTTTTCGGGCCAGTCGGCGCTCTGCTCGCGGAGGAACTCCGCCAGGCGCGTCGCGTACGCGTCGGGGGCGAGCGCGCGCAGGTACATGCCGTTCATCCAGTCGAGCTTCGCGTAGTCGAACGTCGCGGGGCTCGACCCGACGCGCTCGAGCGTGAACCGCTCGATCAGCTCGTCGGGCGACATGATCGTCGTCTCGCCGTCCGGAGCCCAGCCGAGAAGAGCGAGGAAGTTCATGAGCGCTTCGGGGATGTATCCCGCGGCTCGGAACTCGTCGACGGACACGGCTCCATGGCGCTTCGAGAGCTTCTTGCCGTCCGCACCGAAGACGTTGGGGACATGCGCGTAGACGGGCGGCTCTGCCCCGAGTGCACGCAGAACGTTCACCTGCTTCGGCGTGTTGGAAACGTGGTCGTCTCCGCGAATGACGTGCGTGATGCCGTCGAGCCAATCCTCGAGCGGTGACGCGAAGTTGTAGGTCGGTCTCCCGTCCGAGCGCACGAGGACGAGATCCTCGAGCTCGGCGTTCGGCACCTCGATGCGACCCTTGATGGCGTCCTCCCAGCCCGTGGCTCCCTCGTCGGGCATGCGGATCCGGATCGCGCCGTCGTCCTCGTACGCTTTCCCCTCCGAGACGAGCCTGCTCGCCTCCTGCTTCGCGCGTTCCATGACGACGAGCTGGAACGTCGTCTCCCCGTCCCACTCGATCCCGAGCCAGCGCAGCGAGCGCTCGATCTGCTCGACCGACTCGGAGACCTCCCGGCTCGTGTCCGTGTTCTCGATCCGCAGCAGGCACTCGCCGCCGCGCCCGCGCGCGAAGAGCCAGTTGAAGAGGAACGTGCGCACGCCGCCGATGTGGAGGAACCCTGTAGGCGACGGTGCCATGCGGACGCGGACGTTCACGGCGGCAGTATCGTCGTCGCATGCTCTTCGGCGCCCACGTCTCCGCCGCCGGAGGCATCTCGAAGGCGATCGACCGCGTCGAGGAGATCGGCGGCAACGCCGTCCAGGTCTTCACGCAGAGCCCGCGGATGTGGCGACCGACGGCGCACACACCCGAGGAGGTCGCGCGGTTCCGGACGCGGCGCCGTCAGGCCCGCGTCAAGGCCACCAGCTGTCACGCCCTCTACCTCGTCAACCTTGCGAGTCGTGATCCCGCGGTGCGCGAGAACTCGCTCATGGCGCTCCGTGCGACGATGGACACGGCGGACGCGATCGGCTCCGAGGCGGTCGTCTTCCACGTCGGCTCGCACCTCGGCTTCGGGTTCGACGAAGCCGTCGCGCTCGTCGAGCCTGCGCTGCACGAGCTCCTCGAGTTGACGACAGACGATCTTTGGCTCTGCATGGAGAACGCCGCCGGTGCAGGCGGGACGATCGGCAGGTCGATCGCCGAGCTCGCCGCGCTCGCGGATGCGGCCGATCGCCACCCACGCCTCGGTGTCTGTCTCGACTCCTGCCACTGGTGGGCCTCGGGCGTCGACGTGTCCGATCCCGCCGAGCTCGATGCCGCACTCGAGGAGCTCGACACGGTGATCGGGCTCGACCGCCTCCGCGTCCTCCACGTGAACGACTCGCAGACACCGCTCGGCTCGAATCGCGATCGCCACGAGCTCGTGGGCAAGGGGCTCATCGGCGACGGGATCGCGACCTTCCTCGGCCACCCTGCCTTCGCCGGGCTGCCTGCGATCACCGAGACGTGGGAGGACAAGGGCGGCGCGACGGAGGACCTCGACCGCATGCGCGCGCTCCGACGAAGCGGCCAGCGCCGGCGCAAGCGCGCCGCTCGCGCCGAGTCGTAGACCACCGGCCGCGATGCGGCCGCTTTAGGGATCTGGCGCGACCGGAAGCTCCGCGCTAGCGGACTTCCACTCGCGTGCCGCTCGCGCCGAGTCGTAGAACACACCGGCCGCGAAGCGGCTGCTTTAGGGATCTTGGCGCGACCGGAAGCTCCGCGCTAGCGGACTTCCGGTCTTGCGCATAGCTCAGTCGACGGTCGCGAAGACGCGGAACGTCGCGCGCTCGCGCGGAAGCTCGTGGAACTCGGGAATGCGACAGCCGAGGTCGTCCTCGCGGTGCGGATACGTCCCGACGACCTCGACCTCGCACATCGGCAACGGGGCGCGCCGCGCGCGGACGGCACCGAAGCCGCTGCGGCCCGACTCAGCCTGCTCGAGCAGGTCGAGATCGATCTCGACGTCGTAGATCTTCTGCATGCACCCGACGTACGTGTGCCCCCACGCCTCGTAGGCGTAGACGAACGGACACGCCATCCGGAGGCAGGCTCCGGGGTAGACGACCTTCTCGCAGTGGACGTCGCAGTGGCGGCACGCCACCTCGTCCTGGATTCGGAGCGGGAGCTCGACCCCTGCGACAGTTTCTTGCACGACCCGATTGTGTTCACCGTTCGTCACCCGCCGCAAGTCTTGACAAGCGAGCGGTTTTCAGGCAGTGGCGACACGCGCTTGGATCCGGATAGCCGCGCGGCGACGGTCTGTAGCCTTCCCCGGCCGTGTTACGCAGAGTTCTCTTCGGGTTACTCGGGCTCGCACCGCTCACGGTCGCGCTGCACTACCTCGTGCACCCGCCGGAGACGTTCGAGTTCGTGCTCGCAGCGCTCTCGCTCGTCCCGCTCGCCTGGCTGATCGGAGAAGCGACGGAGCACGCCGCGGAGCACACGGGGCCCGGGATCGGCGGCTTCCTCAACGCGACGTTCGGCAACGCGCCGGAACTCATCATCGCGCTCATCGCCGTGAACCAGGGCCTCACGGAGGTCGTCCGCGGCTCGCTCACGGGAAGCGTGATCGGGAACCTCCTGCTCGTCCTCGGCGCCGCCCTCGTGGCCGGTGGTCGCGGAAGGCTCGATCGCTACTCGAGCTTCCTGTCGTTCGGACTGATCGCCTTCGCTACGGCGCTCTTCCTCATCCCGTCCATCCCGGGCTGGAACGGAGAGCCGGACACCGACGGGCTGGCACAGGTGTCCGCCGCGATCTCCGTCGTGCTCCTGATCGTCTACGTCGGCGTCACGTGGTACTCACTGCGGCGACATCACACGATGCATGTCGCATCCGACGAGGAGATCAAGGGCTGGTCGCTTCGCGCAGCCCTCGGCGTGCTGGCCCTCGCCACGGTCGCGACGGCATTCGTCGCGGAGATCCTCGTCGGCTCCCTCGAGGTGTTCGCGGAGAAGGCCGGCCTCACCGAGTTCTTCGTCGCGGCGGTGGTCGTCGCCATCGTGGGGAACGCCGCGGAGCATGGCGGTGCCGTCGTCGTGGCGTACCGCGGAAAGATCGCGCTGGCCGGAGAGATCGCGCTCGCGTCGGCGGCCCAGGTCGCTGTCTTCCTCATCCCGGCGGTCGCGCTCCTCTCGTGGCTCATCGACCCGCTCTCGCTGAGCTTCCGACCCGTCGAGATCGCCGCTCTGGCGGGTTCCGTCGTGTTCACGACGATCGTGCTCTTCGGCGGCCAGTCCAGCCGCGCGCGCGGCGCGCTCCTGCTCGCCGGCTACGGCGCGGTCGTCGTCGCGTTCTTCCTCGCCGGCGAGCGCTAGAGAAGAGCCGCGGGTATCCGGTTGGCCGCGAGCGCGATGTCCTCGTCCGTGACGTCGAGGTGCGTGACGGCGCGCAGCATGCGCGGGTGGGGCGTCGGCGAGAGCCCGACACCCACGGCCTGCAGGCGCGAAAGCGCTTCGGGCACATCGAGGCCCAGAGGCGCGAGGTCGATCTGCACGAAGTTCGTCTCGACCTGCTCGAGGTCGACGGGCAGGCCAGCGCCGTGGAGCGCTTCGGCCAGCCTGCGCGCGCGGGCGTGATCCTCGGCGAGCCGCTCGACGTGCTGATCGAGCGCGTAGAGCCCGGCAGCCGCCACGATCCCCGCCTGGCGCATCGCCCCGCCGAAGAGGTGCTTCTCGCGCCACGCGCGATCCATCAGGTCGCGTGAGCCCGTGAGGAGGGCGCCGAGCGGGCAACCGAGACCCTTCGAGAGACAGAGCGTCGCCGTGTCGAAGCGGCCCGCGATCTTCGAGGGCGCGACGCCGAGCGCGACCGAGGCGTTGAGAAGGCGGGCGCCGTCGAGGTGGACGGCCAGGCCGAGCTCGCGCGCGGTGGCAACTGCGGCGTCGAGATCGCCGAGCGGCCAGACGCGCCCACCCGAGGCGTTGTGGGTGTCCTCGAGCGAGAGGACGACGGCACTCTGGTCTGCGCCTTTCGAGCTCGGCTCCGCGGCGCGCCGAATCTGCTCGGGCGAGAGGCGCCCACGATCGCCGGGCAACCCGACCGTCATGAGCCCGGCATGCGCGGCAGCGCCGCCGTACTCGTAGATGACGACATGCGCGTGCTGCTCTGCGATGAGCACGTCACCCGGACGCGAGTGGAGCTTGAGCGCTATCTGGTTCGCCATCGTCGCAGTCGGGACGAAGATCGCCGCCTCGTGTCCGAGGAGCGCCGCGACGCGATCCTGGAGCGCGTTGACCGACGGATCCTCACGCTTCTGCTCGTCGCCGACCGACGCCTCGGCGATGGCGCGGCGCATGCCGTCCGTCGGCCTCGTCGCCGTGTCCGAGCGCAGGTCGATCACGGGCGAGACGCTACCGTCCGGCGTATGGATCTCGCCCTGCTGGAGGAGACGCTCACCGAGCGGGGCGAGCCCGCGTACCGGGCACGGCAGGTATGGGAGTGGACCGCGCGGGCCGCCGCGTCCTACGACGACATGACGACGCTGTCAAAGGCGTTGCGCGCGACGCTCATCGAATCGGTGCCGTTCTCGACGCTCGAGGTCGTGACCGAGCGCGAGTCGAAGGACGGCACGTTGAAGACGCTCTTCCGTACGGCCGACGGCCATCCGGTCGAAGCCGTGCTCATGCGCTACCGCGACGGACGCCGTTCGCTGTGTCTGTCGTCGCAGTCCGGCTGCCCGCTCACGTGCACGTTCTGCGCGACGGGGGCGATGCGGTTCGGACGGAACCTGACCGCGTGGGAGATCGTCGACCAGGCGCTCCACTTCCGGCGCAAGGAGCCCGTGAACCACGCCGTCTACATGGGGATGGGCGAGCCGTTCCTGAACTTCGACGAGGTGCTCGCGTCGGCGCGGCGTCTCCCCGACCTCGGGATCACTCCCCGCCGCACGACGATCTCGACGGTCGGCTGGATGCCCGGACTGACCCGCTTCGTCGACGAGGTCGACCAGCCGATCCGCCTCGCACTCTCGATCCACGCCGCCGATCCTCGAAAGCGCTCCGAGCTCATGCCCGTGAACGACCGCTATCCGCTCGCCGACGTGCTCGCGGAGTGCCGCCGCTACGTCGAGCTGCGTCGCCGGAAGGTGTTCGTCGAGTACGTCATGCTGGCGGGCGTAAACGACTCTCCGGCGGATGCGCGCGAGCTCGCGGCCATCCTCGACGGTCGGTCGTTCAAGGTCAACCTCATCCCGTACAACCCGAATCATCCGCGCGATCGGCACCTGCGAGTGCAGATGCCGATCGCGCGAAGAGACGGGGGCGGGCTCTACGACGGCTCGTCGCGCGAGACGATCGAGCGGTTCAAGGCAGTGCTCGCGCGGGCGCGGATTCCCGCGACGGTGCGTCTCACGCGCGGCCGGGACATCGAGGCTGCCTGCGGGCAGCTGGCCTCGGTGCGCTGACGGAGCGCGTGACAGGCATCGGCGGCGTCTTCTTCCGCGCTCGCGACCCGGGAGCCAGCGGAACACCGGTCGCGGCTGAATAGACCGCGAGCCGGCCGCGAAGCGGACGGCTTCAGGGATCTTCGCGCGCGCTGGAATCCGCGCTAGCGGAACACGGGTCGCGGCTGAATAGCCCGCGAGCTCCGGCCGCGAAGCGGACGGCTTCAGGGATCTT
>Ga0136631_10000009_pt1 | contig 53391 bp, 61 predicted proteins | sample AntDrymUQ6012206_2_FD_104655 | JGI IMG/M metagenome (GOLD analysis project Ga0136631, IMG submission 104655) | Polar desert sand microbial communities from Dry Valleys, Antarctica - metaG UQ601 (22.06) | ecosystem: Environmental > Terrestrial > Soil > Desert | place: Antarctica: Dry Valley... | reverse complement strand
GCGGGGCGCAGGCCTGCGGCGGTGATGGCGCTTGACCAGCCGCCCATGCGGTTGAGGACCGTCGCGAGGCTGGGGAACTGCATGCCGCGTGCGACGGCGGCGTATTCCTTGGCGCTGGGGACGCGCCCCAGCCGTGCGGCGGCGGATGTCAGCGCGAGGATGATGTCGCGGTCGGAGTAGGTCCTTGCGCCGCGGGCGCCGGCCATGCTGGCCCTGCGCGCGGCACGGTCGACATCGGTCGCGAAGCGCTCGATCGTGGCGCGACAGGCCGCAGCCTGCAGCCCGAGCCTGCCCGCGACGCCGCCCGGGCCCTCGCCCGCGCGCCAGAGGGCAAGCAGCTCATCCACCCGTGCCTCGGCCAGCCGCTCGGCGCGTCGGCGCCGGGCCTCGGTGACGTCTTGCAGATGCGGTCCTCCGTGCGCGCGCAGGATCTGACGCACCCGCTCGCGCGAGACCTCGAAACGCAGCGCGATCTCGTCAAGGCTCCAGCCCTGCTCCCGCAACGCCGCCATCTGCAACACCCGCTGCAACGACCCAGGCACGAGCGTGCACACCCCGCACGCCGCGGGATCGACCAACGACGGCGCGAGCATCGAGCTCGTCCCAGGGGCTGGCGTCGGCGTGGGCGTCATGTCGTCTCTCGGGAACGTGAGGGGGTTAGGGAGCCCTAAGACTACTGGACCGACCGGTCCTCTTGCTCGTTCGTAGGGCCGACGGCCCGACTCTCAAGCTCAGCTTGAAGGCAAGACCGGCGCTGGTATGCTCGCCGGACCCGCTTTGCCGCGCCCCTTTCATGGAGGAGACCTCTCGTGTTGGACACGTTTCCGGACCTCGGCTCGCTGTCGGATCAAGAGCTGAAGGACCTCATCCAGCAGCTCACAGACGAGGAGGTCGAGGTCTCCTACCGCCGGCGGATCCTGCACGGCAAGATCGACATCCTGCGAGCTGAGCTCGTCAACCGCCTGCGCAAGAAGCACGAGACCGGCGAGGACGTCATCTCCGGCGCCGACGTGCAGCGGCTGACGGACATCCTCGCGGGGCGCGCCCCCCAGGAGTAATGGCGCACCACTGTCCCGAGTGTGGGTTCGTCAACGCGGAGGGCGCCAACTACTGTCAGAAGTGCGGTGCCTTCGTCGGGCCCCTGGAGACGCCGAAGGATCCCGCCACGGCGACGTACCGCATCGACGAGACCGGTGAGCTCGTCCCGGTCGAGCTCGAAGCCGTCGTCGCGCAGGGAGCGGCGCTCGTCATCCGGGCCGGCGGCGGCCGCGTAGGCGAGAGCTTCGCGCTCGAGGGCGAGCGCAGCACGATCGGACGTCGACCGGACTCCGACGTCTTCCTCGACGACGTGACGGTGTCGCGCGATCACGCGCTCATCGTGCGCCGCGGTGGCGACTGGCACCTCGACGACCTCGGCTCGCTCAACGGGACCTACGTCAATCGCCGTCGCATCGAGAGCCACCGGCTGACCGATGGCGACGAGCTGCAGGTCGGCAAGTACAAGCTCACCTTCCTCTCCCGCTGATGGCCACCGACCAGACCGCCGCACCGCAGGATCCCGACCTCGAGGCCGGCCGGCCGCAGAAGTCGATGACGATCGGCGCCGTCTGCAAGGGCCTCGCGCAGGAGTTCCCGGACATCTCGATCTCGAAGATCCGCTACCTCGAGGACCAGAAGCTCCTCAACCCGCGCCGGACGCCCGGGGGCTACCGGCTGTACTCGTCGTCGGACATGGTCCGCCTGCGAACGATCCTGCGGCTGCAGCGCGACGAGTTCCTGCCGCTGCGGGTCATCCGCCAGGAGCTCGCTTCCGGTCGTGGTGGCACCCAGGACGGCGCCGTGGCACCCGGCTCGAGCACGTCGGTGGCCGACAAGCGCAAGCGGCGTGCGAGCGTGTCGGTGCAGGACCGCGGCGCGCTGTACGCGCTCGAGGACGTGCTCGAGGAGACGCGGGCGAGCCCGGAGCTCGTCAAGGAGCTCGAGGACTACGGCGTCATCAAGGGCGAGGTGCGCGCCGGCACGAACTACTACGACGAGACCGAGCGCGAGATCATCCGCGCGGTCACCGAGCTGGCCCGCTACGGCGTCGGTGGCCGCAACCTCCGCGTCTTTCGCTCCTCCGCCGATCGCGAGGCGGCGCTGCTGCAGCAGATCCTCGCCCCGGCGCTGCGCTCGCGCAATCCAGATCGCCGCAAGGAGGCGCTCGAGGCGCTGGAGAACCTCGCGGCGGTCGCATCGCACCTCAAGCATCTCCTGCTCATCCGCGACCTGCGCAAGATCGCCGGCTGACGGCGCGATGAGCACCGACGCGCAACTCGAGCGCTGGATCCGGTCGGTCCCGGACTTCCCGAAGCGGGGGATCGTCTTTCGCGACATCACGCCGCTGCTCGCCAGTGCGGACGGGCTGGATGCGGCCGTGCGCAGTCTCGCGGAGGCCACGCGCGACCTGCGGCCGGAGGTCGTCATCGGTCCCGAGGCACGCGGCTTCCTGCTCGGGCCGGCGGTCGCACGCGAGCTCGGCGCCGGATTCGTGCTCGCGCGCAAGCCCGGCAGCCTCCCGCACGACACCGTGAGCGCCGACTACTCGCTCGAGTACGGAGCCGACAGCCTCGAGCTGCACGCCGACGCGTTCGCCCCCGGCGCGCGGGTGCTGGTCCATGACGACCTGCTCGCGACCGGCGGCACCGCCAGCGCGCTGTGCGCGCTCGTGCGGCAGCTCGGCGGCGAGGTCGTCGGCTGCGGGTTTCTCATCGAGCTCGCCTTCCTCGGCGGGCGGGAGCGGCTGGCCCCGCACGAGGTGCGCGCGCTCATCCGCTACGACGCGGAGTAGCGCGTGGCGCTGGTCCGCCGCTCGCGGACGCTGCGTGCGTCGACCCACGAGCTGTGGGCGATCGTCGGCGACCCGCACCACCTGCCGCGCTGGTGGCCGCGCGTGACGCGTGTGGAGTGCGTCGACGACGACGGCTTCACGCAGGTCCTGCAGACGACGAAGGGCAGGCCCGTGCGGGCGGACTTCCGCGTCGTGCGGTCGAGCGCCCCGACGCTGAGCTGCTGGGCCCAGCAGCTTGCCGGCACGCCGTTCGAGCGGGTCCTCGCGCGCTCGGAGACCGAGATCCGGCTCGAGCCGGACGGCGATGCGACCCGCGTGGCGATATCGCTCGCGCAGCGCCCGCGCGGCCTGGCGCTGCTGGGTTCGTTCATGGTGCGCGCGGCGGCGCGCCGCCAGCTGGACGAGGCGCTGGACGGGCTCGAGGCGCTTGTCAGCCCGGCGCCGTCTGCGTCTGGCTCCCGCCCCGGGGGGTCGCGCTGACCAGGCGGGCGCGTAGGACGACGGTGCCGGGCTTGGCGGGCGGCGCGTCGGTGCGCTCGCGCGTGAGCAGCACCTCGCGGTAGTTGGGCGTCTTGGGCGAGAGGTCGGCGACCGTGTTGAGCTTGCCGTCGGTGTCGACGACCTTGTCCGGAAAGCCGAGGAACAGCGCATTGCCCGGCGAGGTGTAGAACCACACGCCGTAGGACGAGTCGGCGCTGCTTGGCGGCAGGCGGTTGGCCGTCAGGGCGAGCCGGTAGCGGTCGCTCTCGCGGAAGAGCACGATCGCGACCTGGCCGTCGGAGGGCGAGTCATTGCCCTTCGGCGGGCGCAGCACGCCCTGCGCGAGGATCTGCGGATTGCCGCCGAGGGTCGGGGTGGTCGTCGTCGGGGCCGTCGTCGTCGGGCTGGAGGTCCTCGCGGCGGACGGGGAGCCGTCGTCGCCGCCGCTGAGGCTCACGACGAGGATGATCGCGATCGCCAGCACGACCCCGAGACCGCCGGCGATGAGCCTGCCGCCGAGTTGGGCGCTGGGCTGCACATCCTCCTGACGGGTGGAGGGGCGGTCGGGCGTGCCGAACGCCCCCGCGACCTCCTCGCGCTCGGCCGGGATGTCGGGCAGCGCTTCGTCGCCGGCGAGCGATGCCAGCTCGCCCGCGGCCGCCCGCGCCCAGCGGCGCCCGGCGGACGAGCCCTCGAGGTACTCGCGCGTCGCGGCCTGCTGGGACGCCGTCTGCTGGCCGAGCAGGTAGTCGACGATCTCGCGGCGGCGGTCGCTGGAGACGCCCGCGCTGTCGGATCCGAGCGCGTCGACGGCCTCGTGGGCGCGCCGACGCACCGCGCCTGCGTCGGTGTGCAGGAGCCCGGCGATCTCGTCATAGGACTTGCCCTGGCGCAGCAGCAGCTGCAGGACAGCGCGCTGACCGTCGTTGAGACTCTCGATCGATCCCATCGGGGGCGCAACCCTAGTCCACCCACCGCCCGCGCGAGACGGTCGCGACGGACCCGCCGCCGCGCCCCGATAGGGTCCGGCGCGCATGGACGACGAACCCGTCTTCCCGCCGGTCGGAGGCTTCGACGCGCTCTACGGACTCGAGCTTCTGGAGTGTCACGACGACCTCGTCCGCGCCCAGGTCGCAGTGCGCGACGAGATCCGCCAGCCGTTCGGGCTCGTCCACGGCGGGGTCTTCGCGGCGATCGCCGAGACGCTCGCGTCGCTGGGCACCGCGGTCGTCGCCATCCCCGACGGCAACGCCGCGATGGGGCTCTCCAACAGCACGTCGTTCCTGCGGCCGATCACCGACGGGACGATCCACGCCCGGGCCCTGCGCCGCCACCGCGGGCGGACGACGTGGGTCTGGGAGGTCGAGATCACCGACGACGCCGGCCGGCTCTGCGCGCTGACGCGGATGACGATCGCGGTCCGGCCGGTGGCGGGGGTTGGTGCGGCAGCGGGGGCTTGAGCGGGCTGGCGTTCAGCTCGGTCGCGGGCTGGGGTGCCGGCGCTGGCGGACGGCATGGTTCCCGAGTTCCTCAACCGCGTCGACGAGACGGTGCTCTTCAAGCCGCTGACGCTCGGCGAGATCGAGCGGATCGTCGATCTCCAGATGGAGGGTCTGCGCCGGCGGTTGGCGGACCGCTGGATCACGCTCGATGCATATCCACCGGTTCGCAAGGCGGCCGAAAGCGAGCCGGGGGTTGTGCAGCTGGGCGATGCAGATGCTCCGGTTCGCGAAGTGGCCGGGAGCGAGCCGGGGGTTGTGCAGGGGGATCGGGCGATCACATTGAAGGAGGGTGAGCCGGGCGTGCCGGCGGCGCCCGAGGGGGTCGTGTGAAAAACGTCCTCACTCGGGACGTTATCCGCACGACTCCCTTGAACGGATGCCTGAAACGGACGTATGTAGTCCGAGATCCGCCCAACCCTCGCGCGGGGTGCCGCGTGCCTCGCGACCCAGCTCCTGTCGGTGATGCCGTTCGTCCCTACGGGCGCCGGCTACCCCCGATACCGGTTCGTGATCGGCACGCGCCGGTCGCGGCCGAAGGCGCGCGTCGTGATCTTGATCCCGGGTGGCTGCTGGCGGCGCTTGTACTCGGCCCGGTCGACGAGTCGGATGACGCGATCGACGTCGTCGGGCGCAAGCCCGCGGGCGATGAGCTGCTCGCGGCCGAGGTCGTGCTCGACGAAGCCCTCGAGGATCGCGTCGAGCACCTCGTAGGGCGGCAGCGACTCGTCGTCGCGCTGGTCGGGGCGCAGCTCCGCCGACGGCGGCCGGGTGAAGAGCTCGGGCGGGACGAGCCCGCCGCCGGCGCGCGCGTCGCGATGGCGGGCGAGCCGGTAGACGAGAAGCTTGGGGACGTCCTTGATGACCGCGAAGCCACCGGCGCTGTCGCCGTAGAGCGTCGAATAGCCGACCGACATCTCGGACTTGTTGCCGGTCGTCAGCACGAGCCAGCCGAACTTGTTCGACAGCGCCATGAGGAGGTTGCCGCGGATGCGCGCCTGCAGGTTCTCCTCGGTGAGGTCGGGCTCGCGACCGGCGAAGAGGTCGTGCAGCGCCTCGTCGTAGGCGCGCATCATCGGCTCGATCGGCAGCTCGAGCAGCGCTATGCCGAGGTTCTCGGCGAGCGTGTTCGCGTCGCTGCGGGTGCCCTGCGAGGAGTACGGCGACGGCATCGTCACGGCCGTCACGCAGTCCGCGCCGAGCGCGTCGACGGCGATGAGCGCGACGAGCGTCGAGTCGATCCCGCCGCTGAGGCCGAGCACGACGTGCTCGAAGCCGTTCTTGCGCGCGTAGTCGCGCGTGCCGAGCACGAGCGCGCCGTAGATCTCCTCGTCGGCCTCGAGCGGAGGGCCGACGACAGGCGCGAGCAGTGGTGGCGCGTCCTCGCGGCGCCCGACGGTGAACGACCCGAGCCGGTCGACGCTGCCGGCCGCGGCCGCGGCCGGCATGCGCCGGCGCGTGTCGCGCAACCGCGCCGACCCCGCCGTGACCGGATCGACGTCGGTCACGAGCAGCGCCTCCTCGAACTGCGGCGCGCGTGCGATCACCGTGCCCTCGTGGTCGACGATGGCCGAGTCGCCGTCGAAGACGAGCTCGTCCTGGCCGCCGACGAGGGCGCAGAAGGCGACGATCGTCAGCTCGTCGCGAGCGCGCTGGGCGATCATCCGTTCACGGCTCGTGCTCTTGCCCGCGTGGTAGGGCGAGGCCGACAGGTTCACGATGACCCGTGCGCCCGACAGCGCCTCGTCGGACAGCGGCGGCCCCGGCTGCCAGATGTCCTCGCAGATCGTCAGCCCGACCGTCACCCCGTCGACCTCGATCGTCGCTCCGCGCGAGCCCGGCTGGAAGTAGCGCAGCTCGTCGAAGACACCGTAGTTGGGCAGGTGGATCTTGCGGTAGTTCGCCCGCACCGCCCCGTCGGCGAGGATCGCGGCGGAGTTGTAGACGTCCTCGGCGCGCTCGGGATAGCCGACGATCGCGACGATCCCCTCGACGCCTGCGGCGAGCCGCTTCAGGGCATCGCGGGTGTCGGCGAGGAAGTGCTCCTTGAGCAGCAGGTCCTCCGGGGGGTAGCCGGTGAGCGCGAGCTCGGGAAAGACGACGAGCTGCGCGCCGGCGTCGCGGGCGGCGGCGATCTGCCCGGCGATCTTCGCCTCGTTGCCGGCGATGTCGCCGACGACGGCGTTGATCTGCGCCAGCGCGACGCGGAGCGGCGCTGTCGCAGTCATCGCGCCGGCTCGCGGCCGAGCCAGTACTCGACGAACGTGCGCAGTGCCGGGTCGTCCGGGCCGCTCGCGTCGAGCCGGCGGCTGGCGCTCACGGCGACGACGGGCACGCGCAGGCCGGGCCGGCGCCGGACGAGCACGGCCTGCCCCGCCGCGACGAGCGGGCCGTCGGACGGCCCGGCGATATCGAGCGCGAGCTCGCGCAGCCGGCGCGTGAGCCGCTCGTCGCTGTAGAGCAGCACGACGTTGCCGTCGTCGACGTGCGGCGTCGCGCTGGCGGCGCGAGCGACACCGGGGCCCGCCGAGCGCGTCACGGTCGCGTCGTCGCGTGCGGCGAGCAGCGCGGCGCCGCCGGCGACCCCGACCACTGCTGCGACGGCGACGGCGAGGGCGAGGATGGCCTTGCGGGGCATCAGGTGTGGTTCGCGACCGGCGGCCCGGCGGCCGCCCGTCGCCGTCCGAGGGCAGCGCGGCGCGGCACCGATGCGCCCGCCGCGAGCGCGTCGACCGATGTGCGCAGCGAGTCTGCGAGAACGTCGAGGTCGGGGATCGCGTCGTAGTCGGCGAGCAGCCCGAAGCCGAGCCGGCCGTCGTAGCTCACGACCGCGATCCCCAGCGCCTGTCGTCCCGCGAGCGGCACGACGGGATACAGCGCCCGCAGCCGGCGGCCGAGCAGGTAGAGCGGGACCTGTGGGCCGGGCACGTTCGTCACGACGAGGTTGAACGAGCGCTGGCGCTGCTGCAGCCGCGCGGCCTGGCTCATGATCGTCGGCGACGCGAAGCCGGCGAGCTCGGTGAGCGTTCGCGCTCCGATCGCCCGGTGGGACTCCTGCCGCGCGGCGACCGCGTCGCGGATCGCCCCGAACTGCGCGACCGGGTCCTCGATGCCGACCGGCAGCGGGACCCACATCGGGGCGACCTCGTTGCCGAGTGCGCCCTGGTCTGGCTCTGCCCGGACGGAGACTGGCACCAGCGCCCTGAGCGCGAGCTCGCGCGTGTCGACGCCGCGATGACGGAGGAAGCGTCCGAGCGTGCCGGCGACGACCGCGAGCACGGCGTCGTTGACCGTGCCGCCGAGCGCGTCCTTGACGCTGCGCAGCTCCGCGAGCTGCACGTCGACCCACGTGTAGCGGCGATGCGGTCCGGTCTGCACGTTCAGCGGCGTCGGGGGCGCGGGGCTGAGGCCGGCGAAGGCGAGTGCGCCCATCGCCTGCAGCCTGTCGCGGGCGTAGCGTGCGACCCGGCGCGGGGTCCGCACGGCGGCGCGCGCGCCGCGCACGAGCTCACGGGGGTGGGTCGCGCGCTCGACCAGCGCGTCGGAGAGCAGCTGCGCGCTGGTCGGCAGCGGCCGCGCGGTCCAGGCGCGTCGCGGCGCGGGCGGCGGCGGCGCGTCCGGCTCGGTGTCGAACAGGACGGTCGTGATGTCGACGGCCGAGATCCCGTCGACGAGGGCGTGGTGGCTCTTTGTGATGAGCGCGAAGCCCCCATCGGAGAGGCCGTCGACGAGCAGCATCTCCCACAGCGGCTTCGTCCGGTCCAGGCGCTGGGCGAAGACGCGGCCGGCCAGGACCTTGAGCTGCTCCTCGCCGCCGGGCCCCGGCAGCCCGGCGTGGCGCAGGTGGTAGCGCAGGTTGAAGTGCGGGTCGTCGACCCACACCGGCCGGCCCTGGTCGAGCGGGATCTCCGCCAGGCGCTGGCGGAAGCGCGGCACGAGGTGCAGGCGACCCTCGATGTGCGCCAGCAGCTCGTCGTAGGGCGGCGTCGGACCGTCGAAGACCGTCACGGAGGCGACGTGCAGGCGTGCCCCCGCCTTCTCGAGGTGCAGGAAGGAAGCGTCGAGCGCTGAGAGGCGGTGGCCGCGGGTCATGCGGCGATTGTTCCATGGGCGTGTGCGGGCAGACATATGCGCTCCTGGGCGCGCGCGTCAACGTGGGGGCCCCGATGGCCACGATCGCGCACCGGATGCGTCGCGCGTGTAGCGGCCCATCTCGCGGCTCATCTCGCCAGTCAGGGTGAACCGCTGGGAGGTGGGCCGTGTCGTGGTCGCTGTGGGAAAATGATCACATCACCACGGCGAACTTCTTCAAACGCATCGGCCGTCGAGGTTGGCCGCGACGACGGGAGCGCCGCACTCGCAGGGTCAGCGCGCGGGATTCCGTCGCCTCGGCGGCGCTGCGATCGCCGCGTGAGCCCGTCCTGACCCGCTCGTGACGCTCCTGCTGCAGGTCATCGGGGTCCTCCTTGTCGCCGCGGTGGCGCGCGCGGTCGTCGGTAGCGATCGGCGCCTTCGCGTCGAGTCGGGCGCTGTGACCGCGGTCGCAGTGGTGCTCGTCGGGTTCGGCGCGCTCGACGGCGCCTGGGTGACGACTCGCTCGCTCCTGACGGAGCGATCGGCGAACGCGAGGCTGAGCCCGTCCGAGTACCAGGGCCGCGGCGGCACGATCTTCTCGGCCCGGGAGGACTTCCTGACCTTCGTCGACAGCCGCGTCCCGCGCGCCGCGACGGTCCACCTCGCCTGTGCGTGCTCGGACGAGCGCGACTGGATTAGCTGGCGCCTGTCGCCGCGCCGCTTCACCGAGCGTCCGCAGGACGCCGACTGGCTCGTGTTCTACCGCGTCCAGCCGCAGGACGCGGACGTGCCCGCCGGCGCGTACGAACGGTTGGTGCGCTTCGAGCCGGGGTTCGAGCTGGCCCGGGTGCGCCGATGAGGCAGCTCGCGGGGCCGCTGGCACTGCACGCGGGGTTCTTTTCGGCCGGCTACGGGCTGCTGGCGACGTTCGGCGTGCTGCGCGACGCCACGCTGGCACGCTGGGCCGCTGTCGGCGGACTGGCGTACGTGTGCGGCGTCATCGGCGTCGTGTCGGTCACCATCGTGCTGCTCGTCGCCGGCGTTCCGCTGACGATGGAGGGCACCGGCGTCGTCATCGCGATGCTGGCCGCTCCGCTGGTCGTGGTGCTGCTACGAGCGCGGCCCGCCCTTCGCCCGCCGCCTCGACCCTCGGGTGCCGAGGCATGGATCGCGGTCAGCCTCGTCGGCGCGTTCGCGCTCGTCTTCCTGTTCGGCCTGCCGTCGGTCGGGCTGCGCCCGCTGGACGGGTTCGACGCCTGGAACCTGTGGGCGCGCAAGGCGAACCTCCTGTTCTGGGACGGCGAGCTACCGTCGGCGCTCTTCCGCGGCGAGCCTTACGCCCGGGTCCATTCCGACTACCCTTACCTCCTGCCGACATACGAGGCGCTGCACCTGCGGTCGCTCGGGCGGTTCGATCCGCGGGCGTTCCACCTCCCCTTGTGGCTGCTGCTCGGCGCGTTCGTGTGGGCAGCGGGCCTCCTGGCGAGCCGAGTCACCCGGCCGGCGGTGTGGGCGCCGCTCGTCACCGGCGCGGCCATTCTCAGCATTCCGGGGCTGCTGACTGCCTACGCCGACGTGCCCCTCGCGTACCTCCTAGCACTCGCAGCGCTGTCGGCGGGGCTCTGGATCGAGCGCCGGATGCCCGCCGACCTGGCAGTCGCGGCTACGCTGTTGGCCGGCTGCGCCGCCATGAAGAACGAGGGGCTCGTCGGCGCCGCGGTCATCGTCGTAGCGGCTGCTGGGGCGCTGGCGATGGCCCGCCGCCGCCGTGAGGTGCTCCTGACCGGCGTGGCCGGAGCGGCCGTGCTCGTCGTCGCGGTCATCCCTTGGCGCGTCTGGCTCGCGGCGAACGACCTGCACGGCGACCTCGCGGTCGGACAGAGCGTCGATCCGGCGTTTCTCGCCAGTCGGCTCGACCGGCTGGGCCCGTCGCTCGAGGCCCTGCACGGCCAGCTCATCACGCGCGGCCCCCTCGCGAGCCTCGTGCCCCTCGCCCTGGCGTTGGCGGCCCTGGCCTGGCGCTCGCGGCGGCTGCGACCGCTGGCAGGGTTCTACGTCGCCGTCGGGGCCCTGTACTTCGCCTCGCTCGCCTGGGCGTACTGGATCAGCCCCCTGCCGCTTCAGTTCCACCTCGAGACGTCCGTTGCCCGGATCGCGGTCGGCGTCATGTTCCTGGGACTGGCGGCGGTGCTCCATCTGGGCGGCACGGGGTTTCTCCCGCCGGCTGCGGCCGACGGGCAAGCAGGTGACGAGGTGACGAGCTGACGAAACAGCTTCTGCCGACATCGTCGTCGGCCCGGGCTGCCGCCGCGCGCCGCGCGACCAGCGGTGACCTCCGGTGCGACGCCTATGGTCGGGGGAATGGCGTCGATTGCGTCGTGGCCCACCCTCATCGCGCATCTCGACGTCGACGCGTTCTACGCGAGCGTCGAGCTGCTGCGCCGGCCGGAGCTGCGTGGGCTGCCGGTCATCGTCTCGGGCAGCGGCCCGCGCGCGGTCGTGACGACGGCGTCCTACGAGGCGCGGCGCTTCGGGATCGGGTCGGCGATGCCGACGGCGCGGGCACGGCGCCTGTGCCCGGAGGCGATCCTCGTCCCGCCGGACTTCACCGCCTATCGGGAGGCGTCGCGGGCGGTCATGGCGCGCGTGCGCGCGCAGGTCGAGCGCGTCGAGGTCGTCGGTCTCGACGAGGCCTACCTCGACCTCGAGGGGCTCGTCGCCCCGCGGGCGGCGATGCGCCGCCTCGTCGGCGAGGTCCGCGCCGAGACCGGCTTGGATTGCTCGGTCGGCATCGGACCCAACCGGCTCGTCGCGAAGGTCGCCTCCGACGCCGAGAAGCCGCGCGGCTTCGTCTGCCTCACGCGCGAGCAGGCATGCGCGCGCTTCGGCCCACACCCGCCGGGGATCGTGCCCGGCATCGGTCCGAAGACGGCCGCGCGCCTGGAGCGGATGGGGATCGTGACGCTCGCGGCGCTCGCCGCCGCCCCGCTCGAGGCGCTCGTCGCCGAGTTCGGGGCAAACCACAGCCCCGACCTTCAGCGCCGCGCGCGTTTTGAGGGCTCCGGTGCGGTGACGCCGGTCCGGATCGCCGTCTCGGAATCGCGCGAGACGACGTTCGACGCCGACATCGCCGATCCCGCGCGCCTCGAGGCGATCCTCGTCGACCTCACCGAGCAGCTCTGCGCGCGCCTGGCGGCGCAGTCGCGGCGCGGGCGCACGATCGCGATCAAGGTGCGCCTCGACGACTTCGAGACGATCACGCGGGCACGGACGATCGCCGCGCCGACGAACGATCCGGCGACGGTCACGGGCGTCGCCGTCGCGCTCCTGCGCGAGTACGCGCCGTCGCGGCCGGTGCGACTGCTCGGGGTCCGCGTCGCGGCCTTCGACCACGGCGACGCCGGCGAGCGAACCGACGACCAGCTCTCGCTGCCGCTGTAGCGTTCGCGCCGTGCCGACGCTCGCGTTCGACGGGACCGACGTCTACTACGAGCGCCGTGGCGCCGGCGAGCCGCTGCTGCTCATCCAGGGGCTCGGCGGCAACAGCCTGCACTGGGGCGAGGGCTTCCTCGCCGGGCTCGAGAGCGCATTCGAGCTCGTTCTCTACGACCACCGCGGGGCGGGGCGCAGCGGCCCGCTGACCGGGGAGTGCACGATCGCCACGCTCGCCGGCGACGCCGCCGCGCTGCTCGACGCGCTCGGGATCGAGTCCGCCCACGTCGTCGGCATCTCGATGGGCGGGATGGTCGCTCAGGAGCTCGCGCTCGCCCATCCGGAGCGGGTGCGCACGCTGACGCTCGGCGGCACGTTCCCGGGCGGGCCGGAGGCGAGGATGACGACATGGCGGTGGTGGGGATGCTGGCCGAGGCGGTGCTGTCGGGCGACGGCGAGCGCGCGCTACGGGCCGGCTACGACGTCATGATCGCCCCGGAGTACGCGGCCGACCCGGCGAACTACGCGCTCTACGCGGAGGTCGCCGCCCAGTACATGGCGCCGATCCCGGTGCTCATGGCGCAGCTGCAGGCGGTCGCCGGTCACGACACGAGCGCGCGGCTGGCGGACATCCGCGCACCGACGCTCGTCCTGCACGGCACCGCCGACCGGCTGCTGGAGTCCGTCAACGGCGAGCTGCTCGCACGGCTCATCCCGGGTGCGCGGCTGGAGCTGCTCGAGGGTGCCGGGCACATGTTCTTCTGGGAGCAGCCCGAGCGCTCGGCGCAGCTCGTGCGCGAGCACGTCGCCGCAGCGGAGCGGGCTCCGGGTCAGTAGAGCGCCGTGGCCAGCCGCCGGCGCGACTCGCGCGCGAGCGGGTGGTCGACGCCGAGCTCGTCGAGCACCGCGACGATGACCTTGCGGATGCGCTCGCGGTCGTCCGCATCGAGGTCGCCGTCGGCAAGCTCCTCGAGGAGGAGGTTGAGGCCCTCCTCGAGCTCGCCCTCGTCGAGCGCCGCGAATGCTTCGCGCAGGCGCGGGCGGCGCTCGAGCTCGATGCGCGCGGCCAGGCCGTCGGCGCGGAAGTTTCCGGTGACGTTGCGCAGGCGCTCCAGCGCGCAGTCGGGGTCGCCGTTGCGGTAGTGCAGCTGCGCGAGCGCGAAGTTGGCGTCGACGTTGGAGGGCTCCTTCTCGATGATCTTGCGCAGCGACTCCTCGTCGCCGGCGTCGAGCAGGAGCTGGGTCTCGGACGGCACGAGCCCGTCGAAGAACGCCTCGACCTGGCTCGGCGGCAGGGCGCCGACGAACTCGGCCGCGACCTCGCCGTCGACGAACGCCTTCACCGCCGGGATCCCCTGGATGCCGTACCTCTGCGCGATGCCGGGGTTCTCGTCGGTGTCGATCTTCGCGAGGACGACCTTGCCCTCGCGCGCCGCGGCGGCCTTCTCGAGGGCCGGGGAGAGCTGGCGGCAGGGCGCACACCAGGGCGCCCAGAAGTCGACGACGACGGGGAGCTCGGCCGACCGCTGCAGGACCTCGGTCTCGAAGTCGGCGTCGTTGACATCGATGACGGTCACGGTGTCACAGGTTAGGGAAGGCGCGGCGCATGCTCTGAGACGGTAGGCCCGGCGCCGGGGCTGCGAGGCTTCCCGCATGCCCGAACGGTCCATCGCAGCCGGTGACGTGACGCTTGCGTTCTCCGACGACGGGGCGGGGATCCCGGTCCTGCTCCTGCATGGGCTCACGGCCTCGCGGCGCTACGTCGTCATGGGGTCGACGGCGTTGCAACGCGCCGGCCACCGCGTCGTCACCTACGACGCGCGCGGCCACGGCGCCTCGTCGCCGGCGCCCGCGCCCGATGCCTACGGCTATGAGGAGCTGACGGCCGACCTGGTCGCGGTGCTGGACGATCTCGGTGTCGAGCGTGCGGTGCTGGCCGGCGCGTCGATGGGCGCGCACACGATCCTGCGCCTGGCGCTCGAGCAGCCCGAGCGCGTCGCGGCGGCTGCCGTCATCACGCCCGGCTACGACCCGGTCGAGTTCGACGATCCGTCGCGCCTCGCCCGCTGGGACGCGCTCTCCGACGCGCTGCGCGGCGGCGGAATCGACGCCTTCGTCGAAGCGTTCGGCGTGCAGCGCCTGCCGGCGGCCTGGCGCGACACGCTCGCGACCGTGATGCGCCAGCGCCTGACGCTTCACGAGCACCCCGACGCGGTGGCTGACGCGCTGCGCGCCGTGCCACGCTCACGCCCGTTCGCCGACCTTCACGCGCTTCAGGAGATCGAGTGCCCGGCCGTCGTCGTCGCCAGCCGCGACGAGGCCGATCCGGGCCACCCGCTCGCGCTCGGGGAGGCCTACGCCGAGCTGCTCCCGCGCGGGCGCCTGCTCGTCGAGGAGCCCGGCAGCTCGCCGCTGGCCTGGCAGGGCGGCCGGCTGTCGAAGATCATCGCCGAGCTCGCCGCGCAGGCGGACCTGGCGCGTCGGTGAAGGAGTTTGTGAGCAGCGACGACGTCTGCGCGATCGATGCGGCGTGGTCGGGCCTGAAGCTCCTCATCCGGCGGGAGTCGCGCTGAGCGCGACGAACTCCCCGGCGCGCACGCGTGCCGGGGTTCGTCGCGTCATCGAGGCGCCGATGGGCAGGCCGGATGCCACGCTAGTGGGTCGTCCAGGAACGTTGTGCCTGAAACGGCGGGATGCCGGCGCCGTCAGGCAAGGACGCAGGATCGAAGGTGTGGTCCTGCCACATCGAGATCCGAGGACGCCGCCTGGCGGTGATCGGCGCCCGCGGTTTCAGGTGCAACGTTTGTGGGCGGCCCACTAGTCGTTGAGCGCCTTCTTCAGGGCGGAGGCGGCCGAGAACTTCGCGGCCTTGCTTGCGGCGATCTGGATCGTGTCGCCGGTGGCCGGGTTGCGGCCCTCGCGCGCGGAACGCTCGCTCACGCTGAACTTGCCGAAGCCTGCGACCGCGACCTCGCCGCCATCGGCGAGCTCTGCGGCGATCGCGTCGAAGGTGGCGTCAACCGCGCCTTTTGCGTCAGAACCGCTAAGACCGGTGTCCGAGGCCACCTTCTGTGCGAGCTCCTGCTTGGTCATTGAGTGCTCCCGGTTCGGGTACGAGATCGGCTGAGGCTAGCGCCTGACTCGGCGGCTTGGGGTGCTCTGCGGGGCTGACAGCCTGTCAGCAGGCCTTCTTCGGACAAGCCGGCGAGCCCGTCGACGACCCGAGCGCGCATGCCGAGAGCGTTGATTGGCGACTCCTTCGCGTCGCGGGCGAACAACTCGCCATTCGGCGCGCAGGGCCTCTGGCCGCGCCCCGGCGGTCCCTGCGATCCGTTCGCGGCACGACGGTGCTGGCAATAAATCTAGATATGCCACAATCTTCAGCGTGGCATCGTTGACTCGACGTGGACTCATCCTTGCCGGCGCACCCGTGCTCGCGGGGGCGGCATTGCTGGAGGGCCGTCCGACAAGCGCGGCGGAGCACCACCAGGCGGCCGCCGCCACGGCTGCGCCGGAGCACTCCGACGTGCACGGCGGCTTCCGCGGGCGAGTCGACAACGCCGCCAACGGCTTCGACCCGCACGTGCTCCTGCGCGACTTCGACTGGGGAAAGACCCGTCGCCTCGCCTCCGGGCGGGTGCTGCGCTCCTTCGAGCTCGTCGCGCTCGAGCAGGAGATCGAGGTCGCGCCCGGGGTGAGGTTCCCGGCCTGGACCTACAACGGGCGGATCCCGGGTCCCACCATCCGCGCCCGCGAGGGAGAGCGGCTGCAGATCGCGTTCGCCAACGGGTCCAACCACCCGCACACGGTGCACTTCCACGGCATCCACCCGGCGTCGATGGACGGCGTGCCCGGCCAGGGAGCGGGAATCATCGAGCCGGGGCAGCGAACGGTCTACGAGTTCGACGCGCTGCCATTCGGGATGCACCTGTACCACTGCCATGTGCGCCCCCTCGCCGAGCACATCGCAAAGGGGATGTTCGGCGCGTTCATCATCGATCCGGCGGACGGCCGCGAGGACGCCGACGAGATGGTCATGGTCATGCACGGCCTCGACACGAACTTCGACCGCGAGAACGAGATCTACGCGGTCAACGGGGTCGGCTTTGCGTACATGGACCCGCCGATCCGCGTCAGGCGCGGGGAGCTCGTCCGCCTGTACCTCGGCAACATGACCGAGTTCGACCCGATCAACTCCTACCACCTGCACGGCAACTTCTTCCACTACTACCCGACGGGCACGTCGCTGCGGCCGAGCGAGCTCACCGACACCGTCATGCAGTGCCAGGGCCAGCGCGGGATCCTCGAGTGGCGCTTCCCGAGCACCGGCAGGTTCATGTTCCACGCCCACCAGTCGGAGTTCACCGAGCTGGGCTGGCAGGGCTTCTTCGAGGTGGTCGACTAGTGCTCCGTCCTGACGGCACACGGACTCACAGGACAAACCACTGATGGAGGCGCGCGGCGCGACCGGCGACGTCCCGCGCGAGCGCCACGGGCGCGCGCCGCGGTGGCTGCTGGGCCTGCTGCCACTCGTGCTCATCGCCGTCGCGATCGGCGCGTTCGTCGGCCTCGGCGGGCCGGGGCTCGGCGGGCGCGCAGGCCCGCCGATCGAGGAGCTGGCGGTCGAGCGCACGGTGCTCAAGCCCGGCCGCTTCGAGCTGACGCTGCGCAACGACGGACCCGACGCCGTGCGCGTCGTGCAGGTGCAGGTCAACGACGCGTTCGTCGGCTTCAGCGGCGCCGAGAAGCCGATCGGGCGGCTGGGCTCGGAGACGATCGGCGTCCGCCAACCGTGGGTCGAGGGCGAGGCGTACTCCGTCGCGCTGCTGACCTCGACCGGAGCGACGATCGCGCATGAGATCCCCGTCGCCGTCGAGACGCCTGCCAACAACCTCTCGTTCTTCGCGCTCATGGCGCTGCTCGGCATCTACGTCGGGGTCATCCCGGTGGCGCTCGGCATGCTCTGGCTCCCATGGGTGCGCCGCATCCCGGCCACGTGGCTGCAGGCGGTCATGGCGCTCACGGTCGGGCTGCTCGCGTTCCTGGTGATCGACGCGACCCTCGAGGGGCTCGACGTCGCCGCCCAGGGCTCACAGGCATTCGGCGGAGCGGCGCTCGTCTTCGTCGGCATGGCCGTCGCCTACCTGCTGCTGAGCGGCGTTTCGGCCTGGCTCGGCGATCGGCGCGAGCGCGCGCGCGACGCCGGCGCCAGCGGCGCGCGGCTCGCGCTGCTCATCGCGGTCGGGATCGGACTGCACAACCTCGGCGAGGGCGTCGCGATCGGCTCGTCGTATGCGGTCGGCGCGCTCGCGCTCGGGGCGTTCCTCATCGTCGGATTCGCGATCCACAACACGACCGAGGGGCTTGCGATCGTCGCGCCCGTCGCCAGCTACCGGCCCAGCATCCGGCGCCTCGCCGTCCTCGGGCTCATCGCGGGGGCGCCGGCAGTCCTCGGCGCATGGATCGGCGCCGCGGCCTTCAACACGAGCGTCGCGGCCTTCCTGTTCGGCATGGGGGCAGGGGCAATCGTCCAGGTCGTCGTCCAGTTGCTGCCGTCGCTGCGCGACCGCGCCGGGCGAACGTTGCACCCGGTCGCCGTCGGCGGCATGCTGGCCGGGATGGCGATCATGTTCGTCACGGGTCTGGCGGTCAGCGTCTGATGGCCGTCGACTCGCACCCCGGGCGCAGCAGCGCGATCGAGGACTACGCGAAGTCGATCTACTCGCTGCAGCAGCGTGCCGGCGGCCGCCCCGTGAGCACGAATGCGCTCGCGGAGCGCTGCGGCGTGACGTCGGCGTCGGCGTCGGCCATGCTCAAGAAGCTCGCCGAGCGCGGGCTGGTCATCCACGAGCCGTACCACGGCGTGCGCCTGACGCTCGCCGGCGAGCGCCTCGCGCTCGAGATGCTGCGCCACCACCGGCTGCTCGAGCTCTACCTCGCCGAGCATCTCGACGTCCCGTGGGACCGCGTGCACGAGGAGGCCGAGGCGCTCGAGCACGTCCTTTCCGAGGACCTCGAGGCGCGCATCGCGGCAAAGCTCGGCAACCCGACGCACGACCCCCACGGCGACCCGATCCCCGACCGCGACCTCATCATCCACGAGGGTGAGACCGAGGCGCTCAACACGCTGCCCACCGGTGTCGGCGGGCGCTTCGTCCGCGTCTCGGACTCCGACCCGGAGATGCTGCGCTATCTCGCCGAACGCGGGATCGCGATCGGTGACCACTGCGTCGTGAGCGTCCGCCAGCCCTTCGACGGGCCGCTGACGGTCCGCTTCGGAGACATCGAGCACGTCCTCGGCGGCAAGCTGGCCGAGGCGATGCGCGTCGAGATCGACGGCTGAGGCCTCTCGGCCGCCGGCGGTGCGGGCAAGGTCTAAAAAGCAGTCTTTCGGGATACTGCCAGACTTGCCCATTACCACTTGACGCGCGTCTGACGGGTCACGTACGTTGGCGCCGTGAGCGTGCACGCTGCCCCCGTCGGCCCAATTACCGCCACGGGCACCCAGCAGCGCAACGTCGACGGCCAGGCGATCGCGATCACCGTCTTCAGCACGATCAAATGGTGGGGGAGGCCCTTCCTGCCCGTGCTCTTCCTCCTCACGCGCAGGTTCCCGGCACTCACGAGAATCCTGCGCGAGCTGTCGTTCATCCACTTCGCGCGCTGGTCGGTCGTCAGGCGGATTCCCTACAACGGGCCGCCGCAGCGCAAGGGCAGGCTGCGCTACCCGCACATGTACTTCGAGAGCAACTTCAACGGTGGCTGGGAGGAGTACATCGACGCCTTCTCGCACATCCTCACACGCGGGATGACGGCGTTCTGGGGTAGCTCCTACGGCTTCCCCAAGCCGCTGCCGACGGCGCCCTTCAAGAAGTACATCCAGGACAACGAGACCGAGGCCGACCATTACTACTCCACCTATCCAGAGGCGACGAGCACGATCGTCCAGCGCGCGCTGGCGCTCGACGCGAAGCTTGCGCCGCTGAAGCGCGATGCCGAGCGGATGGACCCCGATGCCTTCGCGGCCGCCTACCGCACGTTCCTCACCGACGTCCAGGACTGCCTGTAACGTGGGATCGTGCAACGTCTCCGGCCAGGCGTACGCGTTCATGGCGATGACGCCGGTCAAGCCCGGCGAAGAGGACGCGCTCACCGATTACCTGCGCGGCCTGCGCGCCCGCGGACCAAGCCCGCTCGCCAAGCTCCCGCGCACGCACCTCGGGCGCTTCGTCATCGTCAAGGACTTCCACAACGACCCGTCCTGGAAGCAGCGCAAGGAGGAGCACCTCGACCTGCCGTATCTCATCTTCACGAGCAACTTCGACGGCGACCTCGACAGCTACCTCGACGAGTTGTGCGAGACGCTCGCGCCGGAGGCCGAGGAGATCTGGGGTCGCTGCGTCGGCTGCCCGGAGACCGCGAAGGGCGCGGCGCTGAAGGCCTACCTCAAGCACAACCAGATCGACACGGGCATCTTCTTCGCCGCCTACGGCCAGGCCACGGTCGGCACGGTCAAGCGCAGCCTGAGCCAGCGCGAGCGCATGATCGACTTCGCCCGCACGTCGCAGGGCCTCGAGCCCGACGCGCTGCAGCAGGCGTTCCTGCGGGAGTTCGGGGGCAAGCGCTGATGGCGTCCTCTGCGGTGCGGATGGACCTCGGCGACATCCAGGGCGACATCCTGCGCGCCTACGGCAACGACTACGACTGCACGTCGTACGCATTCGTGCGGATCGAGTGCCCGCCCCAGCAGGCGCGCGCCTGGTTCTCGGGGCTCATCGATCACGTGACGACGGCCGAGCCGTGGCCGGATCAGGCCAAGCCGCTGACGACGCTGAACGTCGCCGTCACGGCGGCCGGGCTGCGCGCACTGGGCGTGTCCGAGCAGGGCGTCGGCTCGTTCTCGGACGTGTTCCGCTCCGGGATGGCGAGCCGCTCGGAGCTCCTCGGCGACGTGGGCCCGAGCGATCCGGCGACGTGGGAGGAGGGCCTCGGCAGCGGCGACGCGCACGTGCTGCTGACGATCAACGCTCAGCAGACCTCCGATCACCAGCGTGCGCTCGGGAAGATGAAGGACGCGATGGACGCCGCCGGCGGCCTGCGGATCGTCTACCAGGAGGACGCCGAGCTGCTGCCCGGCTCGCGCGAGCACTTCGGCTACGCCGACGGCTTCGCGCAGCCGGCCATCGAGGGCACCAGCGACGACAAGGCGCGCGGGGGAGGGGTGCCGCTGAAGAAGGGGGCCTGGCGGGCGCTCGCGCCCGGCGAGTTCATCCTCGGCTATCCCGACGAGGACACGCGCGTCGATCCCAAGCGCCGGCTGCCCAACGCCCCCGTCGACCCGCTCGGGCGCAGCGGCACGTACATGGTCTGGCGCAAGCTCTATCAGGACGTCGCGCTGTGGCGGCGCGTCATGCGCGACGCGGCGAAGCACTACGAGGGCGGCGACGAGCACAAGCTGTCGGCGAAGGTCGTCGGCCGCTGGACCAACGGCGCGCCGCTGGTCAAGTACCCCGACACCGCTCCGGAGAGGTACGGCTCGAAGGCCGCCGGCGCCAACGACTTTCGCTACGGCTCAGATCGTGATGGCATGTGCTGCCCGGTCGGCGCCCACATCCGCCGCTCCAACCCGCGCGATGCCCTCGGGTTCGAGGGCCACCTGAGCTTCCGCCACCGGATGATCCGCCGCGGGATGCCGTACGGGAAGGCGCTCCCCGAGGGCGTGCTCTCCGACGACGGCGTCGACCGCGGGCTCGTCTTCGTGAGCTTCCAGGCGAGCATCTCGCGCCAGTTCGAGGGCGTGCAGGTCCAGTGGTGCAACGCCGGCAACATCTTCGGCCTCGGTCATGACAAGGACTTTCTGCTCGGCGACCCGCGGGGCAGGGGCAAGATGACGATCCAGGGCAGCCCGCCGTTCTTCCTCTCGCCCCAGGAGGTCTTCGTCCGCACGCGGGGCGGGGAGTACCTCTTCGTGCCGGGGATCACCGCGCTGGCGGCGCTCGCAGACGGGACGGCCGGCTAGTGGATGCGGCCGGAAGTTCGGCGAGGTTTTGCCGGATGCCCGGCCGTCAGGCGCGGATCGGGCGCCGGCAAACCCGACGAACTTACGGACGGGTCCACTAGATGAGCATCGTCGACGAGATCAAGGAGATCGCCGAGCGGCTGCGTGACGACAAGGACCGCGCCGCCGAGGCGGTGTCGGAGATCTTCGGGCGCGTCACCGACGGTGCGGCCGCACCCACGTTCGCGGTGATGCGCCGCCACAACCCGATCGTCACCGCGGGCCCGACGACGATCGTCACGCTCAACGAGGACGTCAAGGAGGTCCTCGGCGATCCCGCGCGCTTCACCGTCGGCCTGTATGGCCCGAAGATGACGGCGATCACGGGACCGTTCATCCTCGGCGTCGACGACACGCCGCTCTACCACCACGACCACGCCGCGATGGATCGCGCCGTCACCCGCGAGGACCTGCCGCGGCTGGCCGGCGCGATGTACGACGCCGCCAACGAGCTCGTCTCCGCGCGCCGCGACGACGGCGAGATCGACGTCGTCTCCCAGCTCGCGGACCCGGCCCTGGACCGCGTCGTCGCCGACTACTTCGGCACGCCCGGGCCCGACACCGCGACGCAGCTGCGGTGGGCGCGCAACGTCTTCCAGGAGCTCTTCATCAACGTCGGCAACCTGCCGACGGTCCGCGAGCGCGCGCTCGCCGACGCGGCCGAGTGGCGTCCTCACCTCGACGGGCTCATCGCGGCGCGCAAGGGGCAGATCGAAGCCGGCGAGGACGTGCCCGACGACGTCCTGACGCGCCTGTTGCGCTACCAGGACGAGGGCGAGCCGAACTTCCACGACATCGCGATCCGCCACAACATCCTCGGCGACATCACGGGCTGGATCCCGACCATGTCCAATGCGTTCGCGCGCATCGTCGAGGAGTTGCTGCACCGAGAGGACGAGCTCGAGCGCGCGCAGGAGGCGGCCCGGGCAGGCGATCGCGAGCTCGTCGGCGCCTACGTCTTCGAGGCGTCGCGCTTCCGCCCGCAGAACTTCGCGCTGCTGCGCTACGTCGCGAAGGACACGACGATCGCCGCCGGCACCGATCGCGCGACCGAGGTCAAGGCCGGCTCGACGGTCTTCGCCGCGACGCTGTCGGCGATGCACGACGAGACCGCGATCGACGCGCCCGAGGAGTTCCGCGTCGACCGGCCGTGGAGCGACTACATGCTCCTCGGCCACGGCATGCACACGTGCTACGGCCAGCACATCGTGCGCGTCCAGCTTCCGGCGCTCGCGGCCGCGCTGCTGGAGGGGCCGCCGATCAAGCGCGCCCGTGGCCGCGACGGCAAGCTGCGCTTCGAGGGCCCGTACCCCTCGGGGCTGACCGTCCGCTTCGCGGACTGATCAGACGGCGAGCGCGCTCTCCGGCAGCACGGTCTGCTCTGGCACGACGATGACGCAGTCGTGGCCGCGCTGCTCGCGGGTGGTCTGCAGCGCCTGCAGCTCCTGCGCCGTCGGCAGCCGGTACGGATCGGCGCGCGCGTAGTCGACGCTGTAGCCGAGGTCCTCGAAGGCGGCGACCGTCATCCCGCTGACCGGGTTCGGGCCCCGATCCAAAAAGCCCGTCATGAGCTCGTTCGCGAAGGTCTCCTCGCGCCAGTGGCCGTCACGCGTGCCGGGGCCGCCGACGTTCGCGAGGGGGACGCCGCGCGGGCGCGCGGCGGGACCGAGCAGCGCGGCGTACTCGCGGATCGCGCTTGCGCCGGTGAACTCCGGGTCGGCGCTGCCGGCGCCCGTGACGAGGCCGAGACGGCCGAAGATCGTGCCGAAGCCGAGCACGTGCGCCATCTCGTGGACGATGACGCTCACGAGGCTGCCGTCGGACTCCATCGTCGCGAGGTCGGCGGTATCGAATGACATGACGCCGGTCGCCGGGATGAAGCTGCCGGGGCGCAACTCCAGCGGTCCGGCCTGGCCGAGGATCATGCCCGCGTCGTCGATCCGCACGCCCTCGGCGTCGATCCTGACGTCGTCGATCGTCTGGCCGCCGATGACGACGGCCGGGACGTCGGCCGTGATGATCTGGCCCCAGCGGCCGGCGGCGGTCTCGAAGGCCGCGCGCTGGGCGGCGGTCAGGCCGCCGCGGAAGCGCACGTCGATGCGGAAGGCGGGCTGGGGTGCGGCGGTCGAGATGGCGGAAGAGTAAACACGCCGCTCACAGGAACGTCACGCCGCCGCGTGAGATGGCGGCAGCGGCTGGCACGCATGGATCTGCCTGGCCGAGCGGAAGACGCTCAAGTCGGCGAGTGGCTCGTTCTCACGGCTGGGTGAGATGTGCGTCCGTGCGTCGGGGTGGTTGACGCGTAGGCGGCCGCGAAGCCTTCTCGCCAGCTCGGGTAGCGCAGCTCCCAGCCCAGCTCGCGCTTGGCCTTCGCGTTACAGGCGCCGCGGGACTCGGTTCCCATCATGACCGCGGCTTCGCCTGCGAACGGCCGCGCGAGCCAGCGAGGAGCACCGAACCGTCTGCGGGCGGTGGCCTATCGGATGCTCGATAGCGCGGTAGGCGCCGCGGCCGTCGCCGCTCAGGTCCAGAGCCGGACGGTGAGCCCGTCGGGGCTCGTCGTGAGCTCCATGCGCTCGGTCGACTGGCGCGCGACCCACATCCCGAAGCCTCCGACGGCGCCGTGGCGGGGCGGCATGTAGCCGGTCAGCGGATCGTCGATCCCGGGGCCGTGATCACTGAGCTCGCAGACGAAGCGGCCGTCGACCACGCCGACGAGCGTGGCGCGGAGCCCATGGCCGTGGCGGCCGGCGTTGCTGTACACCTCGCTTGCGGCCAGCAGCATGCCGCGCGCTCGCTCGTCGCCGACCCCGGCGGCGGACATCTCGCCGACGAGCTGCCGGCGGAACTCAGGCGCGTCAGCGGCGAGCGGCAGGCTGCGCAGGCCCGGCAGCGGCGCCGGCGGCGGCGTGAGCTCGCGCACGACCTCGGCGGGATCCTCGTAGTGCCGGCAGGAGCAGCGCTTGCCGCTCACGATCTGCGGGTGGATCCGCTGCATTCCGTGCACGACATCCTCCGGCACGACCCGCGTGTCGTAGGCGCAGACGAACCACGCCGGATGGTGCGCGAGCGCGCGATTGACGATCGCCTCGTAGGCGATCCAGCGCTGCCACTGCGCCACGGTCTCGCATACCGGCAGGACGCCGACCGCGCGCACGCTCCGCGCGCCCGTCCGGAAGATCGTGCGCAGGGTCCTGTCGTAGTGCGCCAACGCGGCCTCGGGCCGCGAGTAGACGTCGGTGCTGTCGACGAAGGTGACGTGCTCGCGATCGCGGCCGAGCGCGTCCTGCAGCAGCGACCGCGCACCGCCGCCGGACACCGCCATGACCGTCTCGCCGGCCTCGACTCCGGCCCGCAGGAACGGACCCATGCGCGCAGCGAGGTCCGCCTCGCCGTCGTGGACCAACAGGTCATGACGCATGCGCGTCGCGCTCATCGCCCGGATGCTAGTGGCCCGCCCACAAACGTTGCACAACGTTCCTGGACGACCCACCAGCGGCGGGCGCGGCCACGCCTCAGCGCCCGCAGCAGCGCTTGTACTTCGTCCCCGAGCCGCACGGGCAGGGGTCGTTGCGCGCGGGCTCTTGCGCGACGCCGCTGCCCGACAGGGCCTCTCCGACCGCGTCACGCAGCCGCTCCAGGCCCGCCGCGTCGAGCGCGACCTCGATGTCACGCGCGTCCGCGTTCGTCGCCGTGAAGCGAAGGAGGGCCGCATCGCCGGACCGGCTGACGACCTCGAAGCCCCCCGCCGACGCGCGCCACGCGAACGGCGCCGCCACGATCGCCGACCGGAAGGCGCGGCCCGCCTCCGGCCGCAGCCCGTGGTTGTGCTGGTCGACGGCGCCGTCGGCGGCGACGTGCGCGAGCTCGATGACGAGCGACGGCGGCGAGCCGAACGCGATGACCGAGAGCTCCGCCGTCACCTCGTGCCGGCGCGGCGTGCCGAGGCCGCGCCAGGCCGCGAGCGCGCGCCGGCGGTCGGCGTCGGAGGCGTCCGCCGTCGCGGTGAGCCGGTGCGCCCGCTCGGCCGCTCCCATCGCCGCCGGCGAGCGCCGCGCGGCGGCTGCCATCGCGAGCGTCGCGTACACGCCGCCGGCCGCGGGCGTCTCACCCTCGCCGCGCGTCTGCAGCCCGCCGAGCGCCTGCATCCCGGCGGTGACGGCGACCTCGACGGCCTGCGCCTCGAGCGCGACGATCGCAAGCTGGGCGAACGCCGCCGTCGTCTCGGATTCCGCGGGGCCCACCGATGCCGACAGCGCGGTGATCGCCTCCGTCAGGCACGCGAGCTGCTCGGCTTCGGGCGCTCCGCTGCGGCGCAGCATGTCGGCGAGCGCGACACGCAGGCGGCCGGTGACCGCGCTGTCCTCGCCGAGTCGCTCGCTCGCGCGGGCCGCGAGCCCGCGCAGGAGCTCGACGCCTTCGCTCGCGCGTCCGGCGCGCAGCTGGGCGAGCGCGAGCGCACCGGCGGCCTCGATCGTCTCGTCGTGCAGGTCGCCGAGCTCGCGCTCGCGATCGGCGAGCAGCAGGCGCGCGCGGGCGACGGCCTGCGCATCGGTTTCGAGCTGGGTCGTCATGTGCGCAACGACCGGCCGGCGAGCCGGCGGCGCTCAGCCGGCGTGGGTGCCGCAGCCGCCCCCGCCGCAGCAGCCGAGGTCGTGCGCGGACGGCATGCTTCGCACGAAGCTGCGCTGGCCGGCGGGCGAGTTGGGGACGAGGAACGGCGACAGCAGGCGCTGGGTGTCCTCGGCACCGCAGGCTGGACACGGGGGTGTTGGGGCGTCGGAGCGCTGGAGCTCGTCGAAGCGCTCGTCGCAGGCGGTGCAGGCGTAGTCATAGATGGGCACGAGGCGATCGTGGCGATGCTGGCCCGCGCTGTCAAGCGCCGGACCGCAAGGTCTGGCCCGCGACGCGCCCTGTGCTCGATGCGTGGCGCCGGAGCTCGTCGACCGGCGCAGGAGGACGACCATCGTTCGCGGGATCGCACCCCTGGCAGACGATCGTCGTCGACGTCCTCGCTCGAGCAGCGGCCGCGCACGCGTTCAATCCGGCGCGCGGGCTGCCGATACCCGTAGCACACGACCGCACCATCGACTGTGTCAGGACCACCGATGCACTCCACCCTCACCCGCTATGAGATCGAGCTCGACGTGCTCGAGCGCCGCCCCGGCCTCGGCGATCGCGAGGCGCTCGCGCTGCTGCGCAGCGAGTTCCAGCTCGCCCTCAACGCGTCGCACTTCATCGCGCTGTCAGCCGACGATCCAACGATCGTCGTCACCTCGCGCCACGTCCCGCCGGAGGGGGTCGCCCGCTACACGCTGACGCTCGACGTCGTCGAGCGTTCCGACGCCATGAACGAGGAGCAGGCGGTCGCGCTCGTGCGCAGCGAGTTCCAGCGTGCCCTCAACGCCTCGCACTTCTGGCGCGTCTGCGCCGACGACCCCACCGTCACGATCGTCAGGCGCGCGGTCGTCGGCAGCGCGTCGCAGCGCTGGGCCGCCTGATCGCCGGGCTCGGCGTCAGCTCGCCTGGAACGGGCGCGGATCGGAGTCGTCGACCGAGACGATGCACGACGGCGGGCAGCCGGCCGGCAGCATGAGCTGGTCGCCCGTCCACCACCATCCCTGCACCTCGACGACAGCGGCGTCGGGCACGTCGAGCTCCAGCAGCACGCACTGATCGGCGCCGAGCGTCATCGCCCGATCCCAGGCGTAGTCGCGCGCCAGCGCGGCGTTGGGTGCGACGAACGAGCCCGGGCGCAGCCCCTCGCGCTGGATCCCTTCGAGGCTGTCGATCGTTGTCCCGTGGTAGACGATCATCGGTGCCGACGAGTGTACGTAGCGCGTCCGCCGGCGCGCGGACCGCGGGGCTGCTGAGGCGCGAGACCGTGCGGTAGCGTCCCGTCCATGAGCGCGCCGCCGCGGATCTCGATCGAGGACGCCCGGCGCGCGGTGGTCGAGCACGCCGCGCCGCTTGAGGCCGAGGAGATCGGGCTCGACGACGCGCTCGGGCGCGTGCTCGCCGTCGACGCGGTCGCGCCCGACGACCTGCCGCCGTTCTCCTCGTCGGGGATGGACGGATTCGCGCTGCTGGCCGGCGACACCCGCAACCCGCCGGTGCGTCTGCGGATCGTCGGCGAGGCGCGGGCGGGCGCGCTCGCGGGCATGGCCGTCGAGCCCGGCACGGCGATCCGCGTCTCGACCGGCGCGCAGATGCCCGAGGGCGCCGACGCCGTCGTGCGCCAGGAGCTCACGCAACCCGGCGACGACGAGGTCATGGTGCTGGAGGAGGTCGCCGCCGGCAACGACGTGCGCTACGCCGGCGAGGACATCCCCGCGGGTGCGACGATCCTGCAGGGCGGGACGCTGCTCGGCGCCGCCGAGATCGGCGGGCTGGCTGCGGTGAACATCGCCCGGCCGGCGGTCGTGCGGCGCCCGCGCCTCGCACTCGTCAGCACCGGCGACGAGCTCGTCGATCCCGGCCGGGAGCTGGAACCCGGCGAGATCCGCGACGCCAACCGAGCGGCCCTGACCGCCGCCACGCGGGCGGCCGGCGCCGACGTCATCGCGAACCTGCGCGTCGGCGACGACCTCGCCGCGACGATCGCGACGCTCGCCGAGGCGCTGCAGGGCGCCGACGTCGTGGCGACCGTCGGCGGGGTCTCCGTCGGACCGCACGACCACGTCCGGCCGGCGCTCGAGAGCCTCGGCGCCGACCAGGTCTTCGCGCGCGTGAGCCTCAAGCCCGGCGGCCAGGTCTGCTTCTACATCGCCCCCGACGGCACGCTCGTCTTCGCCCTGCCGGGCAACCCCGCCTCGGCGCTGACCGCCTTCCGCATCCTCGTCGTGCCGGCGCTCTACGCGATGCTCGGCCGCAGCCAGATGCTGCACACCGCGCGCGGCGTCGCGGCGGTCGACCTCCCCGGGGCGATCGGGCGCACGTCGGTCGTGCGCTGCTCCGCCGAGATGCGCGACGGCGGCTGGCACGTGACGCCCAACGGCGACCAGCGCTCGCACATCCTGACCTCGATGCTCGGCCTCCCGGCGCTCGCGCTCGTCCCCGACGATCGCGAGGTGCTGCACGCGGGCGAGCCGGTCGACATCGAGTTCGTCGGCTGACGGCCGTTGCGATGGCGCCGGCGGGCGCGCAGCCATCCGTCGTCCTCGTCCGCGGCAGCGGCGACGTCGGATCGGCGGTCGCCCACGCGCTGTTGCGCGGCGGCCACGGCGTCGTCATCCACGACGTGGAGCTGCCCGCGGCCCCGCGCCGCGGGATGGCGTTCGCCGACGCCGTCTTCGACGACGCCTGCACGCTCGACGGCATACGCGCGCGGCGGGTCGACGATCCCGCCACGCTGGGGCAGGCGGTGGCCGCCCGCGACGAGGTCTGCGTCACGACGGCAGGGCTCGGCGTCGTGCTCGCGGCCGTCCGGCCGGACGTCCTCGTCGACGCCCGCATGCGCAAGCGCGACCACCCCGAGCCCCAGCTCGACCTCGCCCCCCGCTGACGATCGGCCTCGGTCCGAACTTCGTCGCGGGGGAGACGACGCACCTGGCGATCGAGACGCAATGGAGCGACGCGCTCGGCACGATCGTGGCGGCGGGCGCGACGCGCGACCTCGGCGGCGAGCCGCGCAGCTTCGACGGGCACGCGCGCGATCGCTTCGTCTACGCGCCGGTCGCCGGCGTCCTGCGGACGGGCGCGGCGATCGGCGACCGCGTCCACGCCGGGGAGGTCGTCGCGACGATCGCCGGCGAGCGGCTCGCCGCGCCGCTCGACGGGATCCTGCGGGGCCTCACGCACGACGGGGTGCCGGTGGCGCGCGGGGCGAAGGTGGTCGAGGTCGATCCGCGCAACGACGTTGCGGCAGTCGTCGGCATCGGCGCGCGCCCGCGGCGCATCGCCGAGGGGGTCCTGGCCGCGATCGCGAGCCGCGGCGCGGGCGCCTGACTCATCCGCGCTCGCCGGGCGCGACGAGGCGCACGTCGGCGACCAGCTCGCGATGTCGGCGACCGTCGCCCGGCCGAACGCCGCGAGGTAGCGCACGACGACCTCGTCGATCGAGAGAGCGCGCGCCAGCGGCGCCGCGGCATCGTGCTGCGGGAATCGCTCGTGCAGGCGGCCCGCAGCTGCGCACCGGTCCGCGGCGCGTCGGCGAGCAGCGGGCGAACCTGCGCCTGCATCCCGACGAGGTGCTCGATCGCGTCGAGCGCCGGCAGCCGCGCGCGGTCGAGGAGGAGCTGGCGCGCGAGCGTCGCCCGATTGAGGGCTCGCGGGCTGAGGACCTCGTCGCGCATGCCGGCGATGCTGACCGATCGCCCGCGCTCGAGCGGCATGCGCCCGACGGCGCGTAGGGTACCGCGTGGCCGGATGAGCCGCGACGAGGAGGAATGGCACGTGGGCAGTGAGCAATCGCGCGGGGCCGAGGAGCTCACCGCGGAGGAGCGCCAGCGGCTACGCCGTGCGCACGAGCGGCTGCGCGCGGCCTCCAAGGAGCTCGAGGTGCTCGTCGCGACCGAGCCGATCAAGGGCCGCTGGGCGCCCGAGCCGGCGCCCGCGGAGATCCTCGACGTCGCGCGCGCGGATCTGCAGCGTGCGTACGAGGGCGTCGCGCGCTGTCACCACGAGGTCCTCGGCTGGGAGCTGCCGCCGGGCCACGAGTAGCGCGCGCACCTGTCACACCGGGAGTGCGACGTCGGACCGAGCGTTGACCGCAACCACCAGCTCCTGGTACGTCGCGGTGACAGGCGGGGCCGGGGAGTTCGGATCCTCGGCCCCGTCACGTTTGTGCGCACGTTGCGGCAACCCGCGTGTGTGCGATCGGTCACGCGCGCGAACTTCGTGCGTCATGGCCGCGGTCGCCGGGTAGGCGGGCCTGAGCACGCGACGACGGGCCCGGTCGCAGGCGCAAACGCGCGACCGGTGGGCCACTCGGCGCCGCCGGCGCCGGGCTCGTGTGCCACGACTTGCCCCCAGCCGAGGAATGGAGGACGACGCGATGAGTCGCTCCGAGCAGAAGCTTGTCCAGTACCTCAACGAAGCGCACGCCATGGAGGAGGGCCTCGTCCGCGACCTGCAGTCGCAGATCGCCATGACCCCCCGCGGCCGCTACCGCACAGCGCTCGAAACCCATCTGCGCGAAACCCGCGATCATGCCAAGCGCCTCGAGGCGCGCCTGCGCGATCTCGGCAGCGGCGGCAATCCGCTGCAGGCCGTCACCGGTACGGCCCAGACGGTGCTCGGGCAGGCATTCGCAGTCGCCAAGATGCCGCTGAATCTCGTCCGCGGCTCCGGTGGCGAGGAGCGGGTGCTCAAGAACGCCAAGGATTCCTGCGCCGCCGAGGCGCTCGAGATCGCGACGTACGACGCCCTCGAGCGCCTGGCGCGCGCGCTCGGCGACGAGGACACCGCGAGGCTCGCTGCATCGATCCGCGGCGACGAGGAGAAGATGCTCGATCGCATCCGGCGCGTGATCCCGGCGCTCGTCGACGACGTCGTGCGCGCCGAGATCAAGGGCGAGCGCACGTACGACCCCGCCGAGACCGGGGCTGCCGACGCCGTCCGCGACGTCGCGGCGGCCACGAAGGACACCGCGCGCAAGGCGACGTCGAGCGCCAAGCGCACGACCCGACAGGCACGCAAGGTTCCGGGCGCTGCCAACGCGGAGGGCCTCGTCAAGGGCGCGCTGGCGTCCGAGGAGGATCTGCCGATCCCCAACTACGACTCGCTGACCGCCGACGAGATCGTGGCGAAGCTCCCGTCGCTCTCGCAGATCGACCTCGCGAAGATCGAGGCCTACGAGCGCAAGCACCAGGGACGCGCGACGGTGCTCAACCGCGTCTCGGCGCTGCGCTCCGACGAGCCGTGGCCCGGCTACGACGAGATGACGGCCGAGGAGATCGCGGCCCGGCTGCGCGACAGCGACGACGAGCTGGCCAAGAACGTCCGCGCCTACGAGCGTGCGCACAAGGGCCGTTCGAGCGTTCTGGACGCCGCCGAGCGCGAGCTCGCCCACGCCTGACCTGACCGGGACGCCGGCTCGGGGGAGCGAGGCTCTCCCGAGCCATCCCGGAAGTGACCGGATTTCGAGCATCGAGCGGCCGCGGGCGTCATACTGATGTCAGCGGGACCGGGGCCGACCGGGCAGGACGGTGACGCGCCGGTGTCGTGTGTCGGTGTCGGGGGGACGCTGCCGGGGCTCTCAGCGCTCGACGTGCGGACCTTCACTCGTACCGGGAGATCGAGGGAGGCACGATGACTGACCAATCGCCGACCATGATGCGTTGCGAACGATGTCGTGCGGTGCTCTCCAGCGCGGACGCGCCCGCGATGATCCGGGCCGGTACGCCCTGTGGCGTCTGCGGCGGCGTCCTGACCCTGGCCAGGACGCATGCACACGGCGCGTCGCACGCCGATGCCGTGCCTGCGCGGCTGCCGAGGCGCACGCGGACGACCGCGGCGACCTCCGCGAGAGGCAACGTCTTGCCGCGCGCGCGCTGATCTGCAAGGGTCGCCGTGCCTGGAGATCACGGACGGGAGGGAGGTCTCGATGAACGACTTCATCGCCGGTCCTGCCTCGGGCACACGCGAACGCGGTACCGGTCCCGGCGGAGGTGGAGGCGGAGCGCCGCCACCGGTGCTCATCGCAGCGCTGGGCGCGGCCGCACTCATCGCGGCAACGCTCGTCGCGCTCCTGCTCAGTAGCGGCGGCGGCGATCCGGTGTCGGCCGGCGGCGCCGGTGCCGACGATCCGCGCACACCGGGCACGACGTCCGAGGACAAGCGCGTCCTGCTGACCGTCCAGGTCGAAGGGGGCGGGAGCGGACGGGTCCTCATCGATCCACGCGGCGTCGCGTGCACCGATACCTGCGCGCATGACTTCGCCGACGGCACGCGCGTGTCGGTGACCGCGGACGCAGCCAAGGGCTCGCGCTTCGACGGGTGGTCGGACGGGTGCACCAGCAAGGAGCGCTGTTCGCTCGTCATGGACCGGGCGCGCACGGTCACCGCGGCGTTCGAGGCCCGGCCGACGGTCTCGCAATGCGAGGATCGCCGCGACAACGATCGCGACGGCTTCGTCGACGGGGCGGACCCGGGCTGCGGAGCGGACGACACCGAGGCGCCCGACGACCGTCCGCAGGCGGCCTCGGACTGCCAGGACGGCCGCGACAACGACGGCGACGGGCTCGTCGACACGGCGCAGGATCCGGGCTGCGCCGCCGATGGCACCGAAGCGGACACCGCCGCGACAACCATCCCGAACCCGCCGCCGCCGACGTCGCTGTCGGACTGCCAGGATGGCCGTGACAACGACGGCGACGGGCTCGTCGACCGCGCGCAGGACCCGGGCTGCCGCACGGGCAGCACCGAGGGTGCGACGCAGTCCCCGTCCGAGTGCCGCGACGGCCGCGACAACGACGGCGACGGGCTCGTCGACCGCCCGACGGATCCCGGCTGCGACGCCGACGGCAGCGAGGCCTGACCCGGGCACCGGACCGGGCACCGTCGCCGGCGCCTGTCACGCTGTCGCACCATGACCAGCACGATCGCGGTACTCGACGGCGGACAGCAGATCGAATTCTCGTTCGACGACATGATGAAGTACCACGGACCGGGCTCTCCCGGCGGCGTGGCGCACGCCTTCAAGGTCATGGAGCGGGCCTTCGCGCTGCTGGAGCCGGACGGTCCGCCGCAACGGCGCGAGATCACCGTCCGCACGGCCTTCGGCGGACCGGGCGCGCGCGACGGCTTCGAGGCCGTCACGCGTGCGGTGACACAGGACCGGTTCGCCGTCGACGCGGCGCTGGCGCGGCCCGAGCGCGGCCGCACGCGCGAGCGCTTCGTCTTCGAGGTCGGCTACCGCGATCGCTCGGTGACGCTGCTCCTGCGCGAGGGCTACGTGACCGAGGAGTTCCTCGACCTCGCCCGCAAGGACGGTCGCAGCGACGACGAGGAGGCGCGGCTGGATCTCCTCAAGCAGCAGATGGCCGAGCGGGTCATGGCGAGCGCCGCGAGCGACGTCTACGAGGATGCCGGAACTGCAGCTTGATGCGGCTACCCTGCCGGGATGTCCTGGCTGCACCCCGCGACGCTCGGCGACGTCTCGATCGCGATCGTCGCCGGTGCCGGGCTCCTGCTAGGCGTGTGGTTCATCGCGCGCGGTCCTCGCGCGCGGGCGCGCGAGGCGGTTGCCCCTAGCGACGCGCAGCCCGAGCCGGCCGGCGTCGGCCCGGCCGAGCTGGTCACCTCCCCGGCACCGGCACCGGCACCGGCGCCTCCGACGACGTTCCGCCACGGCGCGATCCGCCTGGTGAGCGAGCCCGCCGCGGCGAAGCCCGAGCCCGAGCCGGAACCCGAGCCGGAGCCCGATCCGGAGCCGGAGCCCGAGCCGGAGCCCAGGCCCGATCCGGAGCCGGAGCCGGAGCCCGAGACGCGGCCGGCGCCGGAGCCCGAGACGCCGCCGACCGCGCCGCCACCAACCCCGTTCCCGCCCGCGCCGCGGACCTCGTTCCGGCAGGGCCGGATCCGCCTCGGCGGGATCGAGCGCGGACCGCCGCCGCACCAGCCCGACGAGGGGCCGCCGGACGCGGCGTAGGCCCGGGTGTGAGAGGCGGCCGCGGCTGACACTCCGCCCGCCCCGTCCCCGCCCGCCATCACGAGCGCGTCACGCGCACGTTGTCGACCGCCGCCTCGACGAGGCTTCCCGTCGATGCGTCGGCGGCCTCCACGACGATCCGTACGGTCTGGCCGGCGAACGCGTTGAGGTTCACGCTCGTCGACGCCCACGCGCCGTTGTCGTTGTTCGCCGCGCCGAGCTCCTGGAAGACCGTCGACGACGTCGCGCCGACGACCCGCACGCGCAGGTAGTCCGCCGACGACGAGTTGACGCCGTGCGCGAGGTAGTACGAGAAGCTCAGCGTGTAGTTCGAGCCGCCGGTGAGCGCGATCGGCGGGGACGCCGTCGACGTCACGCCGCTGTCGACGTCGCCGTCGCCCGCCGATGCGCCGGCCAGCCGGCCCGTGACGAGATCGTTGAGTCCGCTCACGGTCGTGCCGAGCTGCTTGGCGCCGCTCGAGCTCGTCGCCGCCGGGTCACCGCGCTCGAAGCGGCCGAGCGTCGCCGTGTCGGTGCCGCCGGCGTTCCGGGTCCACTGCGGCGTGCTCGTGCTCTCGAAGTCGTCCGAGAAGATCGTCGCGGACGGGATGCCGCAGTACTGGGCCTCCTTGCCGATGACACGGTAGACGCAGTCCGAGCTCTCCAGCAGGCGCAGCACGGCCTCGCGGTTGCGCGACGTCTCGCGGCCGATGATGGACGCCGGCGGATAGAAGCCCGGGTTCGGCGTCGACGGGTACATCTCGAACGTGTAGCCGAAGATGTGGTGCTGGCCCCAGAGCCAGTCGTCGATCGTGCCATCGGCGATGTAGAGGTCGCTCGCCTGCTCGGGCGTGTAGCCGTTCGTCGACGCCATGTCGACGCCGAGCGTCCTGAACGTGCTCTGCTCGTCGGTCGACATCCCCGGCCCGGTGTCGGCGGTCGTGTAGCCGAACGGCCACAGGACCAGCTCGGAGTACGTGTGGAAGTCGATGCCCGTCTTGATCTGCTGGACGCCGCCGACGACGCGAGAGTTCACGAAGTCGCGGACCGCGGCGGTCTCGGGCGCCGACCAGGGCGCAGCCCCGCGATAGGTCTCCGACGAGAACGTCCCACTCGAGCCGCTGCAGCAGCTCCACTGGAACGCCCAGTTGCGGTTGAGATCCGTGCCGATGGCGGTCGAGCCCGCGTTGGGCTGGCGGTTCTTGCGCCACATCCGATATGTGCCGGTCGCGACGTCGTACTCCGCGCCGTCGGGGTTCACGCTCGGAATGATCCAGATCTCGCGCGAGTTGACGATCGGCTGGATGCGCGTGTCGCCGGCCCTGTAGCCGTCGACGAGCGCGTTGACGACGTAGAGCGCCATCTCGACGGTCAGGTGCTCGCGCGCGTGCTGGTTGGCCGTGAAGAGGACCTCGGGCTCGTCCTCGTCCGTCCCGACGTTGTCGGAGATCTTCAGACCGTGGATCGTGCGGCCCTCGTACGTCGAACCGACATCGAAGCGGCTTACGAGGTCGGGGTTCGCGCTGGCGACGCTCGTGATCTCGGCCACCATCTCGGCGTAGTTGTGGTACGCCGCGTCGCTGGCGGGGAAGTCCGCGCTGCGGCCCCGGAGGCCTTTCTTCGCACGCGCCGGCAAGCGCGGTGCAGAGCCCTTGATCACGGTGAGGCCCTTGAGGCGCCGCAGCTTGATCGCGTCCGAGCGCGAGGCGGTGACGACGAGCGCGTTGTGGTCGCGCGCGACGATCGCGGCGCCCGTCCTGGCGACGGCCGCACGATCCTTCGCGGTGCGCACGCCCTCGACGCGATACGTGCTCACGCCGCCGTGCGTCCGTGCGCCCGCGGGCGCTGCGAGCGCGGCGGGCAGGCTGAGCGCGAGCGCGAGCGCGAGCGCGATGCCGAGCGTCAGGCGCGATCCGATGTTGTGCATGGTTCCTTCCCCTTTCGGTCCGATCTGCACGCGCGCGAGGCGTCCTGACACACGCTACTCCTCACGACATCGCTCGTCCCCGGGCCGGGGAGCGCGTGCTCAACCTGCCGGCGCAGCCCGGGCGAGCACCCGGAGCGCGGCGATGCGAACGGCCTCGTCGAGCATCTGCCCGTCGAGCGCGACCGCGCCGCGGCCTCCCTCGCGCTCGGCGTCCTCCAGCGCGGCGACGACCGCGCGCGCGTGCTCCAGCTCCTCGTCGGTCGGAGTGAACAGCTCGTTCAGCGCGGCCACCTGCGCAGGATGGATCGCCCACTTGCCGTCGAAGCCCATGTCGCGCGCGCGCTCGGCCGCCGCCTGGAAGCCCTCGTCGACCTTCACCCCGAGGTACGGCCCGTCGATCGCCGTGATGTCGTGTGCGCGCGCCGCGACGAGCACCGCGTCCTGGATCGCCAGCCAGGAGTCCAGCTCGGCCCCGGCGCCGCGCGCGCGGCCCAACGACGCCGACAGGTCCGCGTAGCCGAGGATGAGACCGACGAGCCGCGGCGACGAGCCTGCGATCTCGGTGACGTGCGCGACCCCGGCCGCGTTCTCGATGAGCGCCTGCACGCCCATCGGAGCCGTGCGTCCGGCCGCGGCCTCAGCGCCGTCGAGCAGCCGCTCGACGAACGCGAGGTCGGCCGGGCTCTCGACCTTCGGCACGACGATCGTCTCCGGCGCGTCGGGCAGCGACGCCAGTGCCATGACGTCGAGATGGCACCACGGCGTCCGCGGCGCGTTGACGCGCACGCTCGTCCGCACGCCCCGCCACTGCGGCTCGGCGAGCGCCGCGACGACGGTCTCGCGCGCCTCGTCCTTGACCGAGATCGCGACCGCGTCCTCGAGGTCGATGACGATCTCGTCGGCCCCGCGCGACGGCGCCTTGGCGAGCATCGCGGCCGACGAGCCGGGTACCGAGAGGCACGAACGGCGCGGGGCGGGGCTGGGGGAGGAGATGCTCATGGCGGCTGCGCGGCGGAGCCTAATCGCAACGCGCGCGCGGCATCGCCGCGGGTTGCGTCGCGGCGCCGCGGTCAGACCACGATCAGATCGAAGGCGATGGCGCCGTCCGCGATCCGGGCTACGCCCATCGTGTGCGCGGGCGCGCGCCGGCGCTCGGTCGGCGAGCCCGGGTTGAAGACCTGAAAGCCGTCCTGCTCGTCGTGCTCGGGCATGTGCGTGTGGCCGAAGATGACCGCCCGAGAGCGGGGGAAGGCCAAACGCAGGCGGTGCAGCCGCCCGGCGGCCGGGCCGGGGGCGTGGGTCATGCCGATGCGCACGCCCTCGAGCTCGATCTCCAGCCGGGCCGGCAGGATCGCGCGGATCGCGGCGCTGTCGGCGTTGCCGTGGATCGCATGGACCGGCGGACCGAGCCCGCGCAGCAGCTCGAGGACCGGCACGTCGGACAGGTCGCCCGCGTGGAGGATCGCGTCGGCCGCGCGGCAGCGGTCGAGGCAGGCTGCCGGAATGGTCCGGTTGCCACGCGGCATGTGCGTGTCGCTGAGGATCGCGAGCTGCATCGGCGTCAGCCGTCGCGGGGCCTCAGGCCAGCCATCGCGTGGCTCACGATGCGATCCGCGTAGGCGGCGTCGAGTGGTGCGGTGCGAAGGAGCCAGCGGTGAAACAGCGGACCGAACAGCAGCTCGACGCCGAGATCGACCTCGACGTCTGGTCCGATCTGGCCGGCGCCCTGGGCGACGCGCAGTCGATCGGCCGTCGCGCGCATCTGCGGACGCAGGAGCCGGACGACGAGCTCGTCGGCGAGCGCCGGGTCGTGCTGGATCTCGGCCGTGATCGTGCGCTGCAGGTGGTCGGTCTGCGGATCGCTCAGCTCCTCGACGATCGCGCGGAGCACGGTCCGCAGGTCGCGCTCGATCTCGCCGGTGTCGGGCAGGGCGGAGTTGCCCTCCGGGTCCACGTTGCCGTCGAGGAGGGCATCGAAGACCACCGTCCCTTTGGACGGCCACCAGCGGTAGATCGTCTGCTTGCCGACCCCGGCACGGGCCGCAATCGCCTCGATCGTCAGTCGCGCGAAGCCGACCTCCGAGAGGAGCTCGCGCGTGGCGGCGAGGATCGCCTGCCTGGCGCGAGCGCTGCGCCGGGTCGGGTCGGGAGCGGGCACGGCTCGGAGCCTACCGGACAAGACGAGACGATCCGTCTTGACAACGGGCGGCCCGGCCGACACGCTGACGAGACGCCACGTCTCGCCTTTTGCCCACGTCGTCCGGCCCCCGGAGTCCCACATGTCCTCGCCTTCGACATCCCAGTCCGCGTCCCGACGCGTGTGGTTCGTCACCGGCGCCGGGCGCGGCCTGGGCCGTGCCTTCGTCGACGCCGCGCTGCATGCCGGTGACCGCGTCGTGGCCACCGCGCGTCGTCCCGGAGCCCTGGACGCCCTCGCCCGTGAGTATCCGGACGACCTGCGCGTGCTGGAGCTCGACGTCCGCCACCGCGAGCGCGTCGCCGCGACGGTGGACGAGGCGCTCTCCTGCTTCGGCCGCCTGGACGTCGTCGTCAACAACGCCGGCTACGGCCTCGTCGGCGCGGCGGCGCGCTGTGGGTCTGCCAGGCCGTGCTGCCGCATCTGCGCGAACGGCGCAGCGGCCACATCGTGCAGGTCTCGACGGTCGGTGCGGTCGGCTCGATGCCGACGTTCGGCATGTACAACGCCAGCAAGTGGGCGCTGGAGGGCTTCAGCGAGGCACTGGCCGCCGAGGTCGCGCCGTCGGGCCTGCGGGTCACGATCGCCGAGCTCGGCGGGTTCGCGACCGACTGGGCGAGGTCGAGCATGCAATTCGCCAGCCCGATACCGGCCTACGACCCGCTGCGGACGTCGCTCTTCGGAACCGCGACGGTGCCCTGGGACGTGACCGAAGCGAAGACCGCCGACGACGAAGCCGACCCGCGCGACGCCGCCGCCGCGCTGCTGGCGCACGTCAACCGCGACGACGGGCCGCTGCGCCTGCTGATCGGCGACGACGCGCCGATCCACGTGGCCATGGCCCTGAAGGGCCGGCGCGACGACTACACGCGCGACCCCCGGTTTGCGTGGCCCGAGCCGTGAGCGCGCTGCGTGGCACAGGGCCGACGCCAGCGGTCGACTACCGCGCCGACGGGCGCCACGACCGCATCGTCCGCTCCACCTGCGCGGGGGCGAGCCCGCCGGCGGCCAGCGGGCTCGGGGCGTCGCGCTGCGTGCGCAGACCGTCGGTGAGGATCCCGAGGAAGCGCCGCCAGATGTCCGGGGCGACGTCGCGGGTGCACTCGCTCAGGGAGCCGAGCATGAGCTGCAGCAGCGGCAGGTCGGTCGGCTCGACGTCGGGGCGCAGCGTGCCCTGCTCCTGCGCGCGGGTGACGAGGCGCGTGGCGAGCGGGAACATGAGCTGACGTGCACGTCGCACGCGCTCGAGCCCGTGCGCGCCAGACAGCGCGACCTCCTTCAGGCCGCGATCGCCGGCGTGCAGCGCGGTCGCCCTCTCGAGGAAGCCGACGAGCCCTTCCCACGCGTCCTCGCAGCGCAGCGATTCCTCGGCCAGCTCCACGACCTCGCCGATGCGCTCCTCGAAGAGCGCGTCGATGAGCTGCTCCTTGTCCGGGAAGCGCCGGTAGACGGTGCCGACGCCGACGCCGGCCCGGCGCGCGATCTCGTCGAGCGTCACGGCCAGCCCGTCCTCGGCGAACGCCTCGTGGGCGGCCGCGAGGATCCGCTGGCGGTTGCGCTCGGCGTCGCGTCGCAGTGGACGCTCGGGAAGCGGGGACGTGCTCATGACGACATCCTAACGAAATGGAGGCGAGACCTCCGCTTTTGTGGTACGGTCAGCAACAAGTAGAGAGAAGTCCTCCACTTGGAGGCTAGCATTCCACATAGCTCGGAAACGAGGTAGCCGCCATGACCGATCGCCACGCCAACCCACACCACGCCAAGCGCTGGCTCATCCTCCTCGTCATCGGGATCGCTCAGCTCATGGTCGTCCTCGACGCGACGATCGTGAACATCGCGCTGCCGTCGGCCCAGAGCGCGCTGGAGTTCGGCGACGACGGGCGCCAGTGGATCATCACCGCGTACGCGCTGGCGTTCGGCAGCCTGCTGCTGCTCGGAGGCCGCATCGGCGACCTCTTCGGGCGCAAGCTCACGTTCGTCGTCGGCCTGCTCGGCTTCGCCGGTGCGAGCGCGCTCGGTGGTGTCGCGGAGAGCTTCGGGGTGCTCGTCGGCGCGCGGGCCCTGCAGGGTGTCTTCGCCGCGCTGCTCGCGCCCGCCGCGCTGTCGCTGCTGACGACGACGTTCACCGAGCCCGAGGAGCGGGCCAAGGCGTTCGGCATCTTCTCGGCCGTCGCCGTGGGCGGGGCGGCAGTCGGCCTGCTGCTCGGCGGCATCCTGACCGAGTACCTGAGCTGGCGCTGGTGCCTGTACGTCAACCTCGCGATCGCGATTCCGGCGGCGCTGGCGGCGATGGCGCTCCTGCACAACGAGGTCCCGGCTGTCAAGCCACGGCTCGACATCCCCGGCACGGTCACCGGCTCGACCGGGTTGTTCGCGGTCGTCTACGGGCTCGCGAACGCCGAGACGCACAGCTGGGGCAACGCCGTGACCGTCGGCATGCTGGTGGCGGGCGCGCTGCTGCTGATCGCCTTCGTGGCGATCCAGCGCCGCAGCCCCAACCCGCTGCTGCCGCTGCGGGTCGTGGTCGACCGCGACCGCGGCGGGTCCTTCCTCGCGATGGGACTCGCCGGAGCGGGCCTGTTCGGCGTCTTCCTGTTCCTCACGTTCTATCTACAGCAGACGCTCGGCTTCTCGCCGGTCACGACGGGGCTCGCGTTCCTGCCGATGACGTTCACGATCATCGTCAGCGCGGTCGGCGCATCGACGCGGTTGCTGCCGCGCTTCGGGCCGCGGCCGCTCATCGGCACGGGGATGCTCGTCGCGTCTGCCGGCCTGCTGACGCTCACGGGCGTGGGCGTGGACACGGCGTACGCGACGCACGTCCTCCCCGGGCTCTTGCTCATGGGCGCAGGCGTGGGGCTCGTCTTCAGCGCGGCGATGGCGACGGCCACCCTCGGCGTGGAGCCGGCCGACGCCGGCGTCGCGTCGGCGATGGTCAACACGATGCAGCAGGTCGGCGGGTCGATCGGCACCGCCCTGCTGAGCAGCCTCGCGGCGACGGCGGTCACTGCCGACCTCGCCGGCCGGGCCGCCGACCCGACGCTGCTCGCGCACGCCGCCGTCCACGGCTACACGACCGCGTTCTGGTGGGCGGCCGCGATCTTCGCCGGCGGCGCCGTGCTGTCCACGGCCCTGCTCACGAGTCGCAGCCGGCTGGCGGCCGTGCCCACGGGCGAGCCGGCGCTCGCGCACTCCTGAGCAGTCCATGTGCGCCCCGGACTCCGCGGCCGGGGCGCTGCTCACGTTCCCGGCGCGACGGCGAGGCCGCGGCCACGACTCCACGTGGTCGCACACGCGACGTGCGGGGCCTGACGCGGCATTCAGTGCAGCGTCGACGAGAGCGACCGCGCCGCGGCGAGCTCGAACAGCCAGTAGTCCTGGCCCATGACCGGGATCGAGACGTTGTAGACGGGGATCCCCTGCAGGGAGCCCTGCAGCCGGCCGGCGTGTGCGTGCCCGTGCAGCACGAGATCCGGCCGGTGCTCCAGAAGCGGCGCCGCCATCCGCTCGCTGCCGAGGAACGACCAGATCTCGCTGGGCTCGCCCACGAGCGTCTCGCACGTCGGCGCGTAGTGCATGAGCGCGATGCGCAGCGGGCAGGCGGCGATCGCGCGCAGGCCCGCTGCGAGCGCGTCGACCTCCTCGCCGGTCTCCGCGTAGAGCCGGCGCAGCGACGGCTCGCCGAAGTCGGGAAGCGTGTGGTCGCGAAAGCCGCCGATGAACCCCTTGACCCCGGCCACGCCGACGCGGCGGTCGGCGACGACCGCGGTGCTGTGGCGGCGGTCGAGCACGACGATCCCCGCGCCGCGCAGGACGTCGCTGAGCTCGTCCTCCCTGTCGGCGTGGAGGTCGTGGTTGCCGAGCACGGCGATGACCGGCGTACGCACGCCCCGGCAGGCATCGGCGAGGATCGCCCCCTGCTCGGGCTCGCCGTGGGTCGTGAGATCGCCGGCGAGAAGGATGAGGTCGGCGTCGCGCTCCATCGCTGCGACGGCGGTCGCGACGGCCTCGCGACCCGACTCGTCGACGTGCAGGTCGCCGGCGGCGGCGACGCGGACGCTCTGCTCGCCGGTCATGCTGGCGGCGAGGACGGTCGTAGGGCCTTGCATGGTTTGCTGCATACCCCGCCGCAGCGGGTAAGAGTGCGTCGTGAGCGACGAGCAGCCGTTCGAGCGCATCGAGGAGACGATGAAGCGGGCGATCGGCGCGCTGCGCGAGGCGGGCGTCCCGTTCCTGCTCGCGGGCAGCCTCGCGAGCTGGGCGCGTGGCGGGCCGCCGACGCGCCATGACCTGGACCTCGTCGTCAAGCCCGAGGACGCCGAGCGCGCGCTGGACGCCCTCGTGCAGATCGGCATGCAAGCCGAGCGCCCGGTCGAGGAGTGGCTCGTGAAGGCCTGGGACGGCGACGTCCTCGTCGACCTCATCTTCAGTCCCCGCGGTCTGGAGGTCACGGACGAGCTCCTCGCACGCAGCGAGGAGCTGCACGTGCTGGGCATGTCGATCCCGGTGCTGGCGCTCGAGGACCTGCTCGCAAGCAAGCTGCTGGCGCTCGACGACCATCGTCTCGACCTCGCGCCGGTCCTGCAGATCGCTCGGGCGCTACGCGAGCAGATCGACTGGGCCGCTCTACGCGCCCGCACGCGCGGATCCGCCCACGCGGACGCCTTCTTCGCGCTCGTCGAGGGCCTCGGCATCGCCGCGCCGCCGCACGCCGGCGCCGAGGTGCGGCTGCTCAGACCCAGCGCGCAGCCGTGACCACGTGGGCCTGACGGTCGCGGTCACCGGGCCGACGGGCACGTTCGGTTTCGGGCTCATGCCGCTGCTGCAGGCCGACGAGCGCATCGAGCGGGTCGTCGGCATCGCGCGACGTCCCTTCGACCCGGCGGCGCACGGGTGGACGAAGATGGCCTACCGCCAAGGCGACGTGCGCGACCGCGCCGCGCTGCTGGGCGCGTTCGCCGGCGCCGACGTCGTCGTCCACCTCGCCTTCATGATCACCGGCACCGCAGGGCGCGAGTCGATCCGCGCGATCAACGTCGACGGCACCCTGAACGCGTTCGGCGCGGCGGCCGCGGCGGGGGCCAAGCGCTTCGTCTACGCCTCGTCGGTCGCGGCCTACGGTTTTGACCGCGAGAACCCGATCGGGATGACCGAGGCGTGGCCCGTGCGCCGCGCGGCTCACCTGTTCTACGCGCAGGAGAAGGCCGAGATCGAGCAGTTGTTGGCGGCGCAGGCGGCGCTGCACCCCGGCCTCGACGTCTACCTCCTGCGTCCACCGATCGTGCTGGGTCCGAACAGCGTCGGCGCCAAGACGTTTCTGCCCGGCCCGCTGGGGCCACTCGGCCGCGTGCTCGTGGCGGTCGTCGGCCGGCTGCCGGTCGCGCTGCCGGCGATCGTGCCGCCGCTGCCGATGCAGTTCATCCACGAGCAGGACGTGGGGGAGGCGCTCGTGCTGTGCATCGTCGGCGCGGGCTCGCCGGGCGCGTACAACATCGCCGGCGACGGCGTCCTGACCGCCGTCGAGGTCGCCCGCGAGTTGGGGTTCGCGGTCCTGCCCGCTCCGCCCCGCCCTGCCCAGGCGGCGGCCCGACTGCTGGCCGCGGTGCCGTTCGCACCGCCCGCCGCCGAGTGGACGGAGGCGATGAGCCACCCCGCGATCATGGACACGGGCAAGGCCAAGCGCGAGCTCGACTGGCACCCCCGCTACACGGCGCTGCAGGCGCTACGCGACACGCTGAGCCGCCGGTAGCCCGTCCCTCGGCTGCTCTCCTGCCGCCTCCCGAGGCGCCTTGCCACGCCGGCAACCAGGGTGCGAGCTTGACGGCCCGGTTCCGTCAGCTCACGGCTCAGGCCGGGTCTGCGAGCGCGGCCTCCTTGTCGTAGCGGGCGAGCGCCGGGAACGCGGCCGCGACGAGCAGCGCGGCCACGACGCAGGCCAGTCCTCCCGAGAGGACGGCCGCGGCGATGAGCAGGCCGCCGAGCCCAGGACCGATGACCATCGTGAGCTGGTAGAGGCCGAAGTTCATGGCCAGCGCCGCAGGCATCTGCTCGCGCGCGACGAGGTTCGGAACGATCGCCGAGCGCGCGACGTTCTGCAGCGCTCCGAAGCCGGCGAGCAGGCCGCCGAGGACGTAGAGCAGGGCCAGCGGCGGGCTGCCTGCGAGCGCGGCGGCGCAGAGCGCGGCGGGTACCGCGACGAGCCCGATCTGGTCGATCAGCAGCAGCCGGCGGCGGTCCATCCGGTCCGCGAGCGCCCGCCGAGCAGCGCCATCGCGATGAGCGGCCCGAGTTCGACGGCGCGAGCAGGCCGGTGAGCAGCGCCGAGCGCGTCTGGATGTAGACCTGGTAGGGCAGCGCGACGAGCGCCGCCTGCGTGCCGAGCCCGGACACGACGTTGCCCATGACGAGCCACCGCAGCTCGCGCGACGCCCGCAGCGCGCTGAGGTCGACGGTCACGCGTGGCACGCGCAGGCGCCGCCGGGGGCGGTGCTCCATCAGGCGCCGGCGGGCTCGTGCCGCATTCGCGTGATGATGACGGCGACGCCAGCGCGTTCAGGCGGACAATGGTCGCCACATGAGCGCCGAACGAGTCCTCAGCGCCCGTGAGCTGAACCGTGCGCTGCTTGCCCGTCAGCTCCTGCTCGAGCGCAGCCCTGCCGCCGTGCCGCAGGCGCTCGAGCGCGTCGGCGGCCTGCAGGCGCAGTACGCGCCCTCGATGTACGTGGGCCTGTGGTCGCGCACGCGGGACTTCGGACGCGACGACCTCAGGCGCCTGCTCGAGCGGCGCGCCGTCGTGCAGGCGACGCTCATGCGCGTGACGATCCACCTCGTCGCCCGCGGCGACTACTGGCCCTTCGCGCTCGCGGTGCGCGAGGCGCGGCGGGCATGGTGGCTGCGTGCCCGTCGCGGCGCGGTGAGCGCCGACGACATGGCTGCGGCCGCCGAGCGCGTGCGTGAGCGCCTGGAGGTGGGGGAGACGGTCCATCGCAAGGAGCTCGAGGAGCTCGTCGGTCGCGAGGATGCAGTCGGCGTCGGCCTGTGGATCGACCTCGTCAGGGTGCCGCCGTCGGGCACGTGGGAGCGTCGCCGGGCCGACCTCTTCGCCGCGGCCGACGCGTGGATCGGGCCGCCTGATGTCACGGCCGAGGAGGGGGTCGAGCAGCTCGTGCGCCGCTACCTCGCCGGGTTCGGCCCGGCCTCGCGCGCGGACATCCAGTCCTACACCGGCCTGCCACGCAGCACGTTCGTCCCCGCGCTCGAGCGCATGGCGTTGCGGCGATTTCGCAGCGAGTCCGGCGAGGAGCTGCTCGACGTGCCGCGTGCCCCGCTCCCGGATCCGCAGACGCCTGCGCCGGTCCGCTTCCTGCCCACGTGGGACGCCACGCTGCTCGTGCACACGCGCCGAACGGGGATTCTGCCCGAGGAGCATCGCTCCCGGATCTTCAGCAGCCGCAACCCGCATTCGCTGCCGACGTTCCTCGTCGACGGCGCGGTTGCCGGCGCGTGGCGCCATACGCGCGGACGCATCGAGCTCGAGCCCTTCCGCGCGATCGACGGCGCGACGCAGCGCGCGCTGCGCGAGGAGGCCGACCGGCTCGCCGCCCTGCAGGCGTAGGTCCGGTCGGCTCCAGCCGCCGGCCGCTATCGTGCCGCGCCGTGGCGAAGAAGGACGACCCCATCCGCACGCTGCTCGCCGGCGTCGCGCCCACGCTGTTCCTCGGCAACCCCGCCGGCACCGTCGCGATCATGGAGGACAGGGTCATCGACGCCGGCGGCGACCCCGACGAGGTGCTCGCGTGGGTTCGCGAGCACGGCGGCTATCCGGACAGGACCTTTTCCGTGACGACGCGCCACGCGCTGAGCCCCAAGCCGAGGTCGCCGAGCAAGCCGTACTACGTCGTGCCGGAGGACGCGCTCAAGCAGCCGCTCTGACCGATGCGATCGGCGGCAGGCGGCTGGCCGCGGTGAACCACGTCTCGCCGGCGTCGGCCGAACCGAAGATCTCGCCCGTGCTGGCGCCGAAGTAGAGCTCGAGGCCGGCTCCCTCGCCGGTCGTGGCGAAGGCCTGACGCAGCACCTGCACGTAGGCGTCCTGCGGCAGCCCGTCCCCGTGGGGTGTCCACGTCGCGCCCGCGTCGCGCGTCTCCCAGACGAGCATGCGACCGTCCGGCACGACGCGATCGTCGGCCGTCACCGGGATCACGTAGGCGCTGTCCGGATCGGCCGGGTCGACGACGACGGGGAAGCCGAAGTCCGACGGCAGTCCGGCCGCGATGTCCGTCCACGTCGCACCGGCGTCGTCGGAGCGGTAGACGCCGCCGTGGAACTGCATGAACAGCCGCTCTGGCCGGTTCGGCGCGCGCTCGACATGATGGACGCACAGGTCGATCGCGGTTGCACGCGTGTCCTCGGGCAGGTAGTCGGCGACGATGCCGTCGTTGCCGTGCCGCCAGGTCGTCCCGCCGTCGTCGGTCAGCCAGATCCCCGCCGCTGAGATGCCGAGCGCGAGCCGCTCCGGCTGGCCGGGCCACGGCGCGATCGAGTGCACCGAGAGCCCGCCGGAATCGCGGCGCCAGCGCGGTCGCGTCGGATGCTCCCAGAGGGCCCGGTTGAGCTCCCACGTCGCGCCGCCGTCGCGGCTCTCGAAGAGGACGCCGGGGTCGCCACCGGCCCAGAGCGTCCTGCCGTCGTCGGCGGCGGCGATCACCCAGATCCGCTTCAGCGCCTGATCGCCTCCCCTCGGCAGCGCCACGCCGGTCGCCGGATGCCACTCGCCCGGCAGGTCGTCCGTGTACCAGATCCGCGGGCCGTAGAAGGGCGAGCTGACGGCCGCGAACACGCGGCCGGAGCGTGGCTCGCGCATCGCGTAGTCGACGGGCTCGCCCACGAAGTGGCGGGCCGTGATCGGAAACGTGGAGCCCGGCTCGCCCTCGAGGACGAAGAGACCCTTGCGGGTCCCGACGAGCAGCTCTGTCATCTGAGCGTCACCCCCCGGAGATCGCCGGGAGAATCTCGATCCGCTCGTCCGCGCCGACGGGTGTCTCCGCCGTCGCGGGCTCGGCGCTGACGAACACGTTGATGTGCTGCCGGATGGTTCCGCGCTCGTCCAGGATCCAACCTTCGAGCGCCGCATGCTCGCGCTCGAGCCCCTGCAGCACCTCGTTCACGGTCGCGCCGTCGACCCGGTGCTCCGGGCCGCCGGCGAGTTTCTCCAGTGGGCCACGAAGCCGCACAACCGCCATGAAAAGAGAGCATAGACCGTTCTGTCTCAGGCCAACGCGACGTCCCCGGCCCTGCGGTGGGTGGATCAGCGTTCCCGGAAATCCCAGAGGATCCGGTGCTCGCCCGGCGTGAGCTGTCGCCACGTCGTCAGCTCCGGAGTCCAGACGAAGATCAACACGTCGAAGATCGAGTCGACGGAGGCGAGCGCATCGACCGTCGTGCGCGCGTTCGCGTCTTCGACGATGGGCGTCCCGCTGACGACGTCGACGACCCTGAAGAGCCAGCGCGGTGGATGCGCCGGGGTCTCCCCCTGCGAGTTCGGCCCGTGGAGGTCCAACGTCGCGCTCACCACCGCCGCCCAGGAGCTCGACGATCCCCGCACGCGCGGGATCCGCGATGCGCCGGAAAACAGGAAGACGGCCAAAGCACGCAAGCAAGGATACCGGTCTGTCTCTGCGCGCGGGGTTCTCCACCCATAGGCTCGAGTTCGATCGTCGGCACGCTCCCGTTGGAAGCTCTCGATGGCAACCCGCGCCGGTCGCGCGTCGCGGCGACGAGCCCAGGGGGCTGAGGTAGGGTTGTGCGCGACCCGCTCCGGTGACGCGCTTTCCGGAATCGCTGCCGAGAGGGTCCTGCTGCTTCTCGGGTACTGCCGAGCTCCATGGTGGGCTTCGCTTGGCCTCGGGTCCTGTCCTTCCATTTCGGGAGCATCGAGTGGACGCGATCCAGCGCGCTTCGGCACCGAGCGACGCCACGAACGAGCACGGCATGTTGAGCGCGATCTCCAACGAGATGGTGCGCATCTACAAGATCAGTTCGGACGCGGGCCGACGAAGACGCGGACGCAATGGGCCGGCCCCGACATCGTCGTCGTCACGCTCGAGCAGACGTTGACTCCGGCGGAGCGCAGGCTGCGCGAGCTCGGCGAGCACGGGCGTCTGCGCGACCTGCGCCTGCTGTTTCAGTACGCCGAGGTGGCGGCGTTCTGCTCCTCGCCCGCGGCCTCGCCGGCGAGCGCGGACGATGCCGGTTGCCCGCGGAGTACGCCGGGTAGTCCGGACGCGGTGTCGAGCTACCAGACGCAATGTCTGTCCCGACGGCCATACTGCTGCGAGGACGACCGGGGCAACCTGAGTGCTGTGATCGCCAGACGACCGCACAAGACTCCTGCCGTCATGGCCGTGAGCGCGCGCTTCGGCCGCGATCTGCGGCTCTGCCTGCAGGCGGTCGAGCGGATCGTCGCGGAGGCGCGCGAACGCGGCGCGGCGCTGGTCGTGCTGCCCGAGTCGGCGCTCGGAGGCTATCTCTACGAGCCATACGTCACGGGCGCGCCGGCGCCGTGCGCGCTGCCACCCGCGCTGCGCCGCGACGGCGAGGAGATCGAGCGCGTGGCCCGGATCGCCGGCGATGTCGTCGTCTGCATCGGCTACACCGAGGACGCCCCGGGCGGGCCGTACTCAAGCGCCGTCTGCGTCAACGGCGATGGCATCCTGGGCCACCATCGCAAGGTCCACCTGCCACCCGCCGAGCGCTCGACGTTCGGCGCGGGCGCCGGGTTCGCCGCCTTCGACACGCCGATCGGCCGCATCGGGATGCTCGTCTGCTACGACAAGACGTTCCCCGAGGCTGCGCGCCAGCTCGCGCTCGACGGCGCCGGCCTGATCGCTTCGCTCTCGGCCTGGCCGGTCTGCCGCGTCGATCCCGCCCCCTGGATGCGCCGCGACGTGCAGGTTCGTCACTTCAACCTGCTCGACCAGGCGCGCGCGCTCGAGAACCAGGTCGTGTGGGTGTCGTCCAACCAGGTCGGCCGCTTCGGCCGGCTGCGCTTCCCGGGTCAGGCCAAGGTCGTCGATCCACGCGGCCGCGTGCTCGCGAAGACCGGTGCGCGGCCGGGAGCGGCGCTGGCGCGCGTCGACGCCCCCAGCGTCGTGGCGGCCGCACGCGGCCGCCTGTCCTACCTCGACGACCGCCGCCCGCTGGCGTACGCCACCCTGGCGACGGTACCCGCGGCGGCGACGGCGTAACGATGTGCGGAATCGCCGCGGTGTACGGCCCGCATTCCGCGGGCGAAGCCGGGCGGATGCTCGACCGGCTCGTGCACCGCGGACCCGATGACGAGGGCGAGGTCAGCGTCGACAGCGCCTGGCTCGGTCACCGGCGGCTGTCGATCGTCGACGTCGACGGCGGTCACCAGCCGTTCGCCAACGCGGCGGGCGACGTCTGGCTCGTCGGCAACGGCGAGGTCTACAACCACGAGCAGGTCCGCGCGACGCTCGCGCCCGCACCGTTCACGACGCGCTCTGACAACGAGGTCGCGCTGCACCTGCTCGACGAGCGTGGCCCCGCGGCGCTGACCGAGCTCGAGGGCATGTTCGCGTTCCTCGTCGCCGGCGACGACGGACGCTTCATCGCCGCCCGCGACGCGGTCGGGATCAAGCCGCTGTACTGGGCGCGGCGCAACGGAAGCGTGCGCTTCGCGTCGGAGATGGCGGCCTTCGCGCCGGACTGGATGCCGGACGTCGAGAGCTTCCCGCCGGGATGTCACTGGACGCCCGACGGTGGCCTCGAGCGCTACGCCAGCGCGGTCCCGGACACCGGCGAAGGGGCGCCGGCCGCGGCGGCGGTCTGGAGCGAGGGCGACGAGCCGCGCGAGAAGGCGCTGGCGGCGACCCGCCGGATCCTGGCCGGGTCGGTGCAGCGGCAGATGATGGGCGACGTCCCCGTCGGCGTCTTTTTGTCGGGCGGGCTGGACTCGGCGATCGTCGCCGCGATCGCCGCGCGCCACCTCGAGCAGCGCGGCGAGCGTCTGCAGACCTTCGCCGTCGGCACGAAGGGCAGCGCCGACCTGCTGGCCGCGCGCGTCGTCGCGCGCCATCTCGACACCGAGCACCACGAGCGCGTGTACGACTCCGCCGAGGCGGTGCGCGCGCTGCCGGACGTCGTACGCGCGATCGAGCATTTCGACCCATCGCTCGTGCGCAGCGCGGTGCCGAACTTCCTGCTCGCCGAGATGACGGCGCAGCACGTCAAGGTCGTGCTGACGGGCGAGGGCGCGGACGAGCTGTTCGCCGGCTACGAGTACCTGCGCGGCTTCGACGCCCCGATGTCGCTGCAGGCAGAGCTCATGCGCAGCGTCCACGGCCTGCACAACCTCAACCTCCAGCGCTGCGACCGCGTCACGATGGCCCACAGTCTCGAGGCGCGGGTCCCGTTCCTCGACCGCCAGGTGATCGCGTTCGCGTTCGGCCTGCCCATGGCGTGGAAGCTGTCGGCGCCGGGAGAGCTCGAGAAGCGCCTGCTGCGCCGCGCCTTCAGCGGCTGGCTCCCGGATGAGATCCTGTGGCGCGAGAAGGCCGAGTTCGGCGACGGCAGCGGCGCTGCCGACGTGCTCACGAGCACCGTCGAGGAGAGCGTCAGCATGGCCGACTTCGAGCGCGAGCGCGATGCCGTCGATCCGCCGCTGCGCACGCGCGAGGAGCTCGCCTACTACCGGATCTTCTCCGCGTACCTCCCGGGGGTCCGTCCGGACCGGACGCTCGGACGCTTCGCGACGGCGTAGCGCCCGGAACGCTCACCCCTTGCGGTACAGGCGCGTCGTCAGCGGCGCGAACACGGCGGTCAGCACTGCCGCTATGGCGAGCACGATCACGATGTCGCCGCCATCCGCGTTGCCCTCCATCAACCCTCGCGAGGCGGTCGCCAGGATCGAGATCGGGTTGACGTCGACGAAGTCCTGGAGTCCCGCCGGCAACGTCTTGGGATCGACGAAGACGTTCGACAGGAACGTGAGCGGGAAGATCCCCATGAAGCCCGCGTTCATCACCGCGCTCGGCGAGCGCAGCAGCAGTCCCAGGGTCGTGAACACCCACGAGAGGCCGAAGGCGAAGATCACCACGAGAGCCAGCGCCGCGACGACACCGCCGATGCCGGCACCCGGGCGGTAGCCGAGGACCACGTCGACCACGATGATGACGGTCCCGGCGAGCAGGTAGCGCACGCTGTCGCCGAGCAGCGATCCCACGAGGGGGGCCGGCCGCCAGATCGGCAGGGAGCGGAAGCGGTCGACGACGCCCTTGGTCAGGTCGGTGTTGAGCGCGACGCCGGAGTAGACGGTGGTGAACAGGACCGACATCACCAGGATCCCCGGCAGGATGTAGTCCCGGTACGTCCCCGTGGAGCCGGAGATCGCGCCGCCGAACAGGTAGGTGAACATGACCACGAACATCACCGGCGTGATCGTCACGTCGAGGAGCTGCTCGGGAACGTGCTTGACCTTGAGCATTCCTCGCCAGCCGAAGGTGAGAGCGGCCGAGAGCGCGCTCGCCTTCGGCGGGCGCGAGATGGACCCGATCGCCTTGCGGACCGCGTCCTCGTCGGCGACGGAGCTGGGGGCGGCCTGCGTCGTCGGGTTGGCGCTCACGCTGCTTCCTCCTCCAAGGCGTCGGGGTGCTCGACGACCGCCGGATGGCCGGTCAGGGCCAGGAAGACCTCGTCGAGGCTCGGCTGGGCAAGCGAGAAGCCGGCGATCCGCACACCGGCGCGACTCAGCTCGGCGACCGCCTCGGCGGCACGGTCGGCGTCGGCGCACGCGGCCGAGAGGGCGGCAGGGTCGGGCTCCAGCGTGACGGCGCCGAGCTCGCGGTCCAATATCTGCTCGGCGTCGGGGCGCTGCTCGGGGTCCAGCAGACGCACGTGCAGCGCGCCGGAGCCCACCGAGGCCTTGAGCTGGCTGGGCGTCCCCTCGGCGATCACCTTCCCGTGGTCGATGACGGCAATGCGGTCGGCGAGCTGGTCGGCCTCCTCCAGGTACTGCGTGCAGAGCAGGATCGTCGTCCCTTCCGCGACCAGCGCCCGGATGATGCCCCAGACCTGGTTTCGGGAGCGCGGGTCCAGGCCGGTCGTCGGCTCGTCGAGGAACATCAGCTGCGGGGTGACCACGATGCTCGCGGCGATGTCGAGACGCCGCCGCATGCCGCCCGAGTAGTTCTTGACGAGCCGGCCCGCGGCCTCGGAAAGCCCAAAGGCCTCGAGCAGCTCGGCGGCGCGGTCCTTGGCCGCCGGGCGCTTGAGCCCCAGCAGGCGGCCGAGCAGGATCAGGTTCTCGCGGCCCGTGAGATCCTCGTCCACGGACGCGAGCTGGCCGGTGAGGCTGACGGCGCCGCGAACGGCATCGGCGTCCTCCACGATGTCGTGCCCGAGGACCCGGGCGCTGCCCGCGTCAGGGCGGATCAGCGTCGCCAGCATGCGGATCGTCGTCGTCTTGCCGGCGCCGTTGGGGCCGAGCACGCCATAGACGGAGCCGCTGCGGACGGACAGGTCAACGCCGTCGACCGCGCGCGTCTCGCCGAACGTCTTGACCAGGCCGGTGGCCTCGATCGCGAGAGGGGACTGCGTTGTCATCAGGCTCCTTCGGTGTGGGACGGCCAGCTGGGTCGGACCGAGCTTCCCAAACAGGAACGCGCCGGTCCACTGCGGCCGGTAGACGACTTTACTGGGCACCCGCCCACCGAGGTCCGGGGCGATCCACGCACCTGGCGCGAGGCTAGATGCGTTTCGGACCACGGGGGAACTGGAAGATGTGCTTGCACGGGTTTGCCCGTGCGGTCGTCCTGAACGGTGTTCGCTCGTTCTTTACGCCCAGTGTTCAACTGAGGCCCATGCAGATGAAGACCCAGACCAACCGAACAGCCGTCGACATCCAGGCCGACCTGCGCCTGCTCTACGTCGAACGCGCCCTCGCCACGCTCGAGGGTCTCGCCTCCGACCCGAGCTACATGTCCGATCTTCTCGACGACATCGACTCGCACGAGAGCGCCCTGGTGGGCGCGGTCGTGACCGAGATCGCGACGCTGCGGGGCGAGCTGAGCGGGCGGCTACGGGGCTGATACCAGCTTGCGGTCATGTTGGTAGGTGGTTGGTGGGTGGGTGTCGAACCGGGGGTTATGACTTCTTCTGTGCCGTTTTTGCCGGGGACCGTGGAGCGGATGGACGCGCTGCTGGGTTCGGGTTCGCTCTCGGCTCGTGAACGCGATCGGGTGATGTGCATCCGCTTGCTGGCGTTGGGACGCGAGGGCTTGGAT
>Ga0136631_10000008_pt1 | contig 54376 bp, 57 predicted proteins | sample AntDrymUQ6012206_2_FD_104655 | JGI IMG/M metagenome (GOLD analysis project Ga0136631, IMG submission 104655) | Polar desert sand microbial communities from Dry Valleys, Antarctica - metaG UQ601 (22.06) | ecosystem: Environmental > Terrestrial > Soil > Desert | place: Antarctica: Dry Valley... | reverse complement strand
GACGGTCTTTCCCGACCCGACCTCGCCCTGGAGGAGACGTTGCATCGGAAACGGCCGGTCGAGGTCGGCGTCGATCTCGGCCATCGCGCGTTCCTGATCCGGGGTGAGCGTGAACGGGAGCGACGCGCGGTAGCTGGCAATGAGCTCGCCCGGCTCGCCGAGCGGCTGCGCCGCTGCGCTCTCACGCGCGGCGGTCGTGCGCAGGAGAGCGAGCCTGAGGATCAGAAGCTCGTCGAATGCGAGCCGCGCCCGCCCGACCTCGGCTTCGGTGAGCGAACGCGGACGATGCACGACCGACAACGCGTCCGCTCGAGTCGGCAGGCGTTCGGATACGAGCAATGCGGCGGGAAGCTCTTCCCCGGCGTCGAGCACTCGTTCGAGCGCCTGCTCGTGAAGGTCTCGCAGCTTCTTCTGCGCGACGTCCTCCGTAGAGGGATAGACGGGCGCGAAGTCGCCCGTCTCCGACTCGCCGTCGAGGTCGTACGACGACACGGCGAAGCCATGTCGGTTCGCACGACCGCGGATTCGAACGGCCGTGCCGGGCACGAGCTTCGACTCGAGCCACGGCTGGTTGAACCACGTCGCCTTGATCTCCCCCGTCTCGTCCGCCACTCGCGCAGTGAGGATCCTCAGCCGGCCACGGCGACGGCTCGTCGCGGAGCGGACGACGCCTTCGATGACCGCCTCCTCGTCGCCGAAGAGATCGCAGATCCGCTTCGTCGGAACGGGCTCCTCGTACCGGCGCGGGCGCTGCCAAAGCAGATCTCCGACTGTCGCCAAGCCAAGCTTCCCCAGGCGCTTCGCCATCGTCGGGCCGACGCCGTGGAGCGTCTCGATCGACACATCGAGGAGCTCCGGCCTGGGCGCAGACGGAGGTCGCGGCCAGCGCTCGGGAGCCTCGACGCCACCGAAGCCGATCGGCGACGCGGTGCGCGCAAGCATCCCCATCACCGCCGATGATAGGTCCCGCGTACGCCCCTCAGGCGTCAATTGCCAGCGTGTACAGCCAACCCGGCTGCCAGCGGAACGATCCCTCGACGATCTCGTCGAGCGGCGCTCCCTCGAGAAGATGGTCGAACGCCCACTTCGTCGCCGAGTGCCCGATCACGACGATTCGCTTGTCGGGGTACCGCGACGGAAGATCCGCCAGAAAGCTGCGCACCCGCGCGACGACGTCCACATAGCTCTCACCGCCGGAATAGGGGTCGACGACGTGCTTCGTACGCTCGATCTCTAGCCGTGCCACGGCGGTCCCGTTGAGCATCCCGTAGTTGCACTCGCGCAGCCGCCAGTCGTGCAAGATCGGAAGCCCACGGCCGCCGAACGCGATCTGCGCCGTCTCGACCGCGCGTCCGAGATCAGAGCAGAACACGGCCACGATCTCCTCCTCTGCGCGGCGCTCGCCCAGCTCCTTCGCCTGGCGGTGCCCGAGAGGCGAGAGCTCGCCGTCGAGCCAGCCCGTCGCGACCCAGCGCTCGTTGTCCGTCGTCGTCGAGTGCGTCTCGAAGAGGATCTCGATCTTTGACGCGCGCCTGCGCCTGGCCATGGCCTCAGTCCGTGTCTTGGAACCAGAAGAACCCGACTGCGCCGGGGCCGACGTGCGTCCCGACCACTGCGCCGAGCGTCGAGGTGAACTCGATCTCGGCCTTCGGTCGGACTCGCCACGCGAGCTCGGAGAGCGTGCCGACCCACTCCTCGGCGTTGGCGTGGGCGATCGCGATCCGCAGGCCTGGGCCGTCCGTGGTCGCCTCGACGAAGCGGCGCTCGAACTCGGCCAGCGCCTTCTGCTTCCCACGCACGCGCGCGACCGGAATGACGACGCCGTCCTCGACGCTGAGCACGGGCCGGAGGTTCAGCAGCGATCCGGCGATCGCCTGCGCCTTGCCGATCCGGCCGCCGCGCTGGAGGAACTCGAGCGTCTCGACCGTGAAGAGGACGTTCGACTGCGCATAGAAGCGGTCGACGAGGGCCGAGATCTCCTCGTCCGTCGTCCCGCGTGCGAGCCTGCGCTGGATCGCATGCGCGAGCATCGCGATCGCGAGCGACGCCGTCTTCGAGTCGACGACGCGCACCTTGTCGCCGCCGATCTCCTGCGCGGCGAGCTCGGCGCTCTGAAAGGTGCCGGAGAGCTTCGCCGTGACGTGGAGCGAGTAGATCCGCTCGTAGCCGGCGAGCTGCTCGTACGCGGTGACGAAGTCCTGCGGCGTCGGCTGTGCCGTGGCGGGGGTGACCGCAGACGCACGAAGCTTCTCGTAGAAGTCCGCCGGCCCGAGCTCGAGGTAGTCGCGGTACGTCTCGTCACCGAAGCGGACGTACAGCGGCACGAAGCGGATGTTCGGAAAGCGCGCCGGGGCGTCGGGGTAATCCGACGTGGAATCGAGGACGATCGCCGTGTTCTCGCTCGTCAGGTTCATTGCGTCATCTCCCAGCCGCTGCACGGACTGCGCGAACGAGTGCGTCGATCCCCTCGTCTTTGCGCACGAGCGCAGCGCCTGCGCCCGACGCGGCATCGTACTCCCCCGAGCCGGCAGAGGCACTCAGGAAGACGATCGCGGCGTGCGGCGTGTCGTCGCGGAGCTCGGCCGCGACGGTCGCGCCGTCCACGTCCGGCAGGCGGTAGTCGAGGACGACGACGTCCGGCGTGTGCTCGCGATACGCGCGCAGTGCCGCGGCTCCGTCCGCAACCGCGGCGACCACCTCGAGCCCTGGTCTCGTCTCGAGGAGGAACACGAGCGAGTCGCGGTAGACGTCCGAGTCCTCGACGAGAAGGACGCGAATCGGCGCCGTCGGCTCGGTCACTGAGCGACGAGAAGGAGCGGGTAGTGCGGCTGCCCGCCCTCGTGGATCTCGACCTCGAGATCGGGATGGCGTGCCTCCAGCGCTGCCACCAGACCGTCGAGCGCGGGCGCTTCCTCGCCCGTGAGGATCGTGAGGAAGCTCTGGCCGCGCGCGAGCACGCGGTCGACGACCTCGTGGAGTACCGCATCGAGGTCAGGGCCCGACGCGACGGCAACGTCGTCCACGAGCCCCAGATAGGCGCCTTCGACGATCTCGACACCGTCGAGCGTTGCATCCCGTGACGCCACGGTGATCTCGCCGGTCGCCGCGCCCGCGAGCTCCTCGAGCATCGCGCGCTCGTTCTCGTCGGGCGGCGCGGTCGCGACGAACCGACCCACCGCCGCGAATCCGGCCTGCACGGACCTCGACGGTACGACACGCACCTTCTTCTCGCTCATCGCCGCGGCCTGCTCGGCGGTGAGGATCACGTTCGAGTTGTTGGGCAGGACGAGCACGTCGTCCGTCGGCACGGCCTCGATCGCGTCGAAGATCTCCTTGGCCGACGGGTTCATGGACTGCCCGCCCTCGATGACGCGCGTGGCTCCGAGGCTCTCGAAGAGCCGGCGGTTTCCTCGACCCGGGCACACGGCGACGAGTCCTGTCTCGAGCGTGGCAATCGCGGTGGGCGAGCTCCCGTCGAGCAGCCGCTCCTCGCGCTGAGCCGTCTGGTGGTGCATGTTCGCAATCTCGACTCCCTCGACGACGCCGACCGCGGTGCCGAACGCGAGAGCCTTCCCGGGATCGTCGGTGTGCACGTGCACTTTGAGCGCCGTCGAGTCGCCGACGACGAGAAGCGAGTCCCCGATCCGTTCGAGCTTCGCTTCGAGCGCGTCGGAGTCGAGCTCCTCACCCTCGACCACGAAAACGGTGCAGTAGCGGAACTCGGAGAGCTCCAGATGGATCGCGTCGAGACCGAACGACTCCGTCTCGACCGGCACCTCGGGGAGATCCTCACCGGTGGCGCCGTAAACCATCCCGCGGGCGATCTCGACGAGCCCGGCGCCGCCCGCGTCGACGACCCCGGCGTTACGCAGCACATCGAGCAGCTCGGGCGTGCGCGTGACGGATTCCTCACCCGCCGCCAGAACCGCACGTAGGACGTCGTTGGGCAGGACGCGACGGTGCTCCTTGCGTTCGCTCTCCTCCGCCATCTCGCGGATGACGGTCAACATCGTCCCCTCGACCGGCCGCTTCACCGCGCGGTAGGCCGTATCGCTCGCGCCGCGAAACGCGCGGCTGAGGAGAGTAGCGCTCACTCCCTCGTGCTCGCCGAGCACCTCGACGAACCCGCGCACGATCTGGGAGAAGATGACCCCGGAATTGCCGCGTGCTCCCATGAGCGCTGCCCGAGTCACGTCCTTCGCAACCGCCTCGCTGTCGGCTGCGCTCGACGTGTCGAGCGCCTCGACGATGGATCGCAACGTGAGCACGAGGTTCGTGCCGGTGTCGCCGTCGGGCACCGGATAGACGTTCAGGTCGTCGATGCGACGGCGGTGGGCCTCGAGGTTCTGAAGCGCGCTTCGCGCGAGGTGCCGAACGACCTCGAGCTCCATCAGTGCGCCCGTACGCCTTCGATGTGGATCTCGAGGGACGCGATCGGGAGGCCGACCATGCGCTCGAGCTCGTACTGCACGCGGGAGCGGACGGTCTCGGCGACCTCCGCGAGCTTCAATCCGTGCTCGACGACGACGCGAAGCTCGACGACGAGCCCTTCCGGGCGGAGATCGACGTCGACACCCTTCTTGATTCCCCACGGGATGAGCCGAGACAGCCGTCCTCGCCCGGAAAGCGCCACGACACCGTAGCTCTCCGCGGCGGCCGAGCCGACGATCTGTGTGATCGCATCCGCCGAGACCGCGATGCTCCCGCGCCCGGTGGTGGCGATCACGAAGGGCTCGCGCTCCACGGGGGCGAGACTACTACCGGCTCTGTACGCAGACACGTAGAGGCTTGATGTGGGTTAGACGTGCGTGCGGGGAGGGCATGCACCAAGCAGCGGTGGTGGCTCGGTGGGCATGCAGGCCTGAAGCTTGGATGCCGACCGAGACGCCGGCGATGCGCCGCGTGCAGGCCCCCATCCGTGCGTGCGTCTAACCCGCATCAAGCCTCTTGTCCCTCGCGGGACATCGTGTCGCGTGAAGATCCCTGAAGGCGCCCGCTTCGCAAGCGCTGCCGCGCTGACGACTCGGATGGCATTCCAGAGGCGCTCAGACTGCTTTGGAGACCTTGCCGGCCTTGAGGCAGCGAGTGCAGACGTACGCGCGCGTCGCGTGACCATCGAGCATCACGCGGACGCGCTGCAGGTTCGGGTTGAAGCGTCGCTTCGTGGCGACCATGGAGTGGCTCCGGCTATTGCCGAACCCGGGCTTCTTCCCACAGATAGCGCAGACCTTGCTCATGAGCGGGTGCGGATGGTACCGACTACGCGGTCAGCACCGCTTGTTCGACGCGCTCGGTGAGGGCTCTCGTCGCCGCAATGGTCGGACGCTCGGACTCGACATCGATCTGCTCGCCGACGACGATCCGGACGCGCGTTCGCAGAGGGAATGCGCGCGTACCGGTCATCCGCACGGGAACGATCGGCGTGCCGGTCACGAGAGCGAGTCGCGCGGCACCCCGATGCCAGGGCCGGCGGGCGAGCTGCTTCGACGTCCCCTGAGGAAAGATCCCGAGCACCTCGCCACGGCGCAGCAGCGCAGCCGCCTCGCTCATGGCCACGTGATCGCCGCCGCCCCGCTCGACCGGAAACGCGCCGAGCGCGCGCAGGACGGACGCCAGCGCTCGGTTTCCGAACAGCTCCGACTTCGCCATGAACCGGATCTCTCGGGTGGTCGCGACTCCGAGGATGAACGGATCGAAGATCGACTCGTGGTTCGACGCGAGAATGCAGCCGCTTCCAGCTGGAACGTTCTCGGCGCCCACGAGCTCGATGCGGTAGATGGCGCGCATGAACCCGCGAAAGCCGACGCGGTGCAGGAGAGCGTAGGCATTCATCGACTTCCTATCGCGCAGCAGCACGAAGTTCCTACCGGAACTCCGCGCTGCGCGGAACCCCTGAAGGCGCTCGCTTCGCGAGCGCATCGCTGCGACAACCCGACGACGCCGTTACCTCGAGGCAGCGGCCCGGAGATGTGCGAAGAGATCGGCCATCTCGAGCGCGCTGCGAACGGCCTCGGCGCCCTTGCCGATCCGGGCTTCGGCCTGCTCGACCCGATCGAGCGTCAGGAGCCCGAACGAGACCGGGACTCCCGTCTCGAGCGCGGCGAGCTGGAGACCGCTCGCCGCCTCGCCGGAGACGTAGTCGAAGTGCGGCGTGTCGCCGCGAATGACGCAGCCGAGCGCGACGATGCAGGCGAATCGCCGGGTCTTCGCGAGCGCGGTGGCGGCGAGCGGGAGCTCGAACGCGCCGGGAACGACCATGATCGTGATCGTCTCCTGTCGCACGCCGGCCGTCGCGAGCTCGGCGAGCGCGCTGTCGAGAAGCTGGGTCGTGACGCTGCCGTTGAAGCGCGAGACGACGATGCCGACCGCGCGGCGTCCGCCCTCGGCGACTCCTTCGAGCACCGCGTAGCCATCGGGAATGTGGAGATCTCCGGCGGCGTGCTCGTGCGAGAGCTCGACGTGCATCGGCGTCTCGTCGATCTCGCCCTCCTCGAGCTCCGGCACGTCCTCGTCGACCTCGGCCGGCTCGAGCTCCTCCTCGGGCTCGGTCTCGACCGTCGTCGCGGCAACGGCCTCCTCGTGCTCGGCCGGCGCGCTCGCGGCTCCCCAGGCCGGGGCGGCCCCGTCCTCGCCGTGCGCGACCGGCTCGGCTGCATCAGCTTCGACCTCGAGATCGGGCTCGACCTGCCCGTCGTCGCGCTCCTCGCGCGCCCAGTCGTGCAGGACGTTCTCGCTCGTCGAATCGATGTCGCGGCTGCTCATGACTCCTCCGCAGATCCCGAATCTGCGGATGCAGATCCGGGATCGCGACAACTCCTAAAGCGGCCAGTGTGCGTGTGTGACGTGGATCGGGTGATTGACACAGAGCGTCTCATTCGGCGTCCTCCGGCGGCTCGCCGTCGAGGCGGGCACCCTGGTGGTGGAGCTTCGTGATCGTGTGGCCCAGCTTCTCACGTTTCGCCGAGAGGTAGCGCTCGTTCTCGGCGGTCGGCTCCACCTCGAGCGGCACTTGCTCGACGACGGTGAGCCCGAAGCCGTCGAGACCCGTCAGCTTGCGCGGGTTGTTCGTGAGGATGCGGATCGTGGTCAGTCCGAGATCGGCGAGGATCTGATTGCCGATCCCCCACTCCCGCGCGTCGGCCGGGAAGCCGAGCGCGAGATTGGCCTCAACCGTGTCGAGGCCGCTCGCCTGCAAGTCGTAGGCGCGCAGCTTGTTGAGGAGACCGATGCCGCGGCCTTCCTGACTCATGTAGAGGACGACACCGCTTCCCTCGGCCTCGACGCGCGCGAGCGCGACCTCAAGCTGCTCGCCGCAGTCGCAGAGCAGCGAGTGGAAAACGTCGCCGGTCAGGCATTCGGAGTGGACGCGGACGAGGACGTTCTCCGCGCCCTCGATGTCGCCCTTCACGAGCGCGACGTGCTGCTTGTCGGTGAGGAGCTCGCGATACGCGACCGCCTGGAACTCGCCGAACTCGGTCGGAAGCCTCACGGACACGGCGCGCTCGACGAGCTTCTCCCGGCGGCGCCGGTACTCGATGAGATCCGCGACGGTCACCATCTTCAGCCCGTGCAGCTCGCAGAACGTCGTGAGATCCGGCACGCGGGCCATCGTCCCGTCGTCGTTCATGATCTCGCACACCACGCCGGCCGGAAGGAGACCAGCGAGGCGGGCGAGATCGACGGCCGCCTCCGTCTGGCCGGCGCGCCGCAGAACGCCGCCCTGCTTCGCGCGGAGGGGGAAGACGTGGCCGGGCTGCACGAGATCGTGCGGCACGGAGCTCGGATCGATGGCGACCTGGATCGTTCGTGCGCGGTCCTGCGCCGAGATCCCGGTGGACACGCCTTCGCGCGCCTCGATCGACACCGTGAACGCGGTGCCGAGCGGCGTTTCGTTGTGGTCGGTCATCGGTCGGAGCTCGAGCTCGTCGCAGCGCTCGGGCGTCAAGCAGAGGCAGATGAGCCCGCGGCCGTGGGTCGCCATGAAGTTGACGGACTCCGGCGTGACGAACTGGGCGGCGATCGTGAGATCGCCCTCGTTCTCGCGGTCGGCGTCGTCCACGACGACCACGAAGCGGCCCGAGCGAATGTCCTCGATCGCCTCCTCGATCGTCGCGAAGGGCGAGGAGGTCTCCGGTGTCGTCAGGTCCACGGTCACGCTCGGATCGTAGCCCTCAGCCGCGCGCGATCAGCCGTTCCACGTACTTCGCGAGGACGTCCGCCTCGAGATTGACGCGCTGCTCCGGCTCCAGCGCCGCGAGCGTCGTCGCGGCGAGGGTATGCGGCACGAGTGCGACCGCGAACGCGTCGGAAGCGAGCTCCGCGATGGTCAGCGACACGCCGTCGACCGTGATCGAGCCCTTCTCGACGCAGTAGCGCAGGACGTCGTCGGGCGCCTCGACGAAGACGCGAAGCCCCTCGCCTTCTGCCTCGACCGACTGGATCCGGCCCACCGCGTCGACGTGCCCCTGCACATAGTGTCCGCCCAGCGCTTCGCCGGCGCGGAGCGCCGGCTCGACGTTGACCCCGTCCTCGGGCTCGAGGTCGCCGAGCGTCGAACGGGCGAGAGTCTCCGGCACGGCGTCGAAGGCAATGGTTTCTGCACCGATCGCCGTCGCCGTGAGGCAGCAGCCGTTGATGGAGACGGAGTCGCCTGCGCTCGTGTGCGCGGCGGTCGCCGGTGCGCGAACGACGAGCGTTCGACCGCCACCCGCTTCCTGCGTCCTGGCGAGCACACCGAGCTCGCGCACGATTCCAGTGAACATGCCGGAACGTTACGGCTCGTTGAGATACGCCTGCAGGAGCACGTCGTCGCCGATCGGTCGCGCCTCCATGCGCGAGAGCTCGAGCGGACGCGGCAGCCCTTCGAGCATGCCCGGGGCGTCGCCGGAGAGCCTGGGCGCGACGAACACGAGCAGCTTGTCCACGAGCCCGGCTTCGAGGAACGCCGCCGCGAGCGTAGGACCGCCTTCGAGGAGGAGCGACTGGACACCTTCCGCGGCCAGCTGTTCGAGCTCCTCGCGCAGCGGGCCCGAGTGCAGCTCGAGCTCCGAGTCCTCCGGGAGCGGCCCACGCCCGAACGCGATTCGGCGCGGCTGCCGGATCACGGGGACGTCGCGCGCATCGAGGCGAGGTTTGTCCCAGCGCACCGTGCCCATGCCGACCGCGACGGCGTCCGACTGCGCGCGCAGGACATGGACGAGCTTGCGAGACGCCTCTCCGGTGACCCAGCGCTGCCCGGGAAGGCGAATGCGGCCGTCGAGTGTGATCGCGACCTTGTACGTCACGAACGGCCGGCCTGCGGTCGCCCAGGTCCGCCACTCCTCGATCTGCTGGCGGCATCGGAACGCGAGCTCGTCCTCCGCGAGCTCGACCTCCATTCCGGCCCCGCGGATCTTCTCGAGGCCGCCTTCATGTTTCGGATCGAGCTGACCCGCGACCACCCGCGCGACGCCGGCTTCGAGCAGGGCGTCGACGCAGGGCGGAGTCGCGCCGTGGTGCGCGCACGGCTCGAGCGTCACGTACACCGTGGCGCCGCGCGCCTCTTCGCCCGCGTCGCCGAGCGCGACGACCTCGGCGTGCGGCCCGCCCTTGCGCTCATGCCAGCCCTCGCCGACGACCTCGTCTCCGGAGACCACGACGGCACCGACGAGCGGGTTCGGATGTGTCGTCCCGCGCCCGCGCTCGGCGAGCTCGAACGCGCGCTCCAGGAACCGTGGCTCCATCTCGCTGATCCTATGGTCGGGCGGCCACGAGTAGCCGGGCGCACTCGATCATGTCGGCCTCCAGCTTCCGACCGCTGACACCCCAGGCAAGAGCGTGCGCGATCCCCCATCTCCGCATGCGTTCTCGATCTACTCCGAGCTCCGCCGTGAGGAGATCGAGTCGGCGCTTGATCCGCGCCGCATCTCCTGCCGAGCCCAGCAGCCAGCGCCGGTCGCGCAGCAGCGAGGCTGCGTCGAACTCGCGCTCACCGACCAGCGGCTTCGGATCAATTGCGAGCCAAGGTTCGCGCTCCGCGCGCAGCACGTTCCCGCCGTGGAAGTCCTGGTGCAGGACGACGCCCTCGCCCTGGTCTGCACTCAGCTCGCTGCAGGTCGCGACGGCTTCGTCGAGGATCTCGCGCTCGAAGGGACGGCCGAGCGCTTCCCAGTCGCGCGGAAGCTCGTGCGCCCAGCGCGCCGCAGCGGAAGCAAGCGACCTGTACCTGTGATCACCGGGTGCGGAGTGCCAGAGGACAGCAAGCACGGACGCTGCAATGCGTGTTGCCTCCTCGTCGTCTTCGATCTCCCACAGGCGTGTGCCCGGCTCACACCGTTCGACGAGGAGCGCACGGTTTTGCGCGTCGTACTCCAGGAGACGAACGGCGCCGCGCCCACCCCAGTGCGTCAATGCGTCGGGCTCGTGCTCCGACTCGTCGTCCGGAAAGTTGATCTTGAGCACCGCGGGTACGTCATCCCGCTCGACAGCGACGACGAGCGAAACGTTCCCACCTTCGTACGGGCGCCCGACGACGAGCGACCAGCGCTCGGCACACGCATCGACTCTCCCGGGAAGCGAGTCGAGCCACTCAGCACCTCCGGGGACTTCTCGCCACCAGTCGAGTGCGAGTGGAACTCTCATCTCCGCAGGCGCGCGATGAAGAAACCCGCGGTTCCGTGGACGTGCGGCAGGGTCTGCAGGAACTCGGGACGGCGTGGGTGCCGGAACTGCGGCCACTCGTCGGCGAGGCTCGTATCCACCTCGAGCCCGGAGGCGTCGACGACCTCCTCCGACTCGTTTGCATTGATCGTGCAGACCGAGTACACGATCGTGCCTCCCGGTCGGACGCGCTCGGCGGCGGCTTGCAGCAGCTCGAGCTGGAGCTCGGGGAGCGGCTGGGCGCGCCAGCGAAGGTCGGGGCGGCGGTTGAGGACGCCCAGCCCGGAGCACGGAGCGTCGACGAGCGCGCGGTCGAATCCCGCCAGCTCGGCGGGAAGCGCGCGGCCGTCCGCGACGACCACACGGACGTTCGACGCGCCGAGACGGCACGCCGTTTCGTTGAGCTCACGCGCGCGGGCCTCGTTGACCTCGACCGCAGTGACGTCGCCCGCCAGCATCGTCGCCTTCCCGCCCGGCGCCGCGCACAGGTCGAGCGTGCGCTCGCCGTCCTTCGCGCCGACAACGAGCCCCACCAGCTGGGCCGCCGCGCTCTGCGGCCAGATCCGACCCTCCGCGAGCGCCGCCTCGTCGACCCGGTCGACGTGCCACGCGCCGGGAACGTCGGCGTCGGGTGTTCCGGCGATCTCGCCGCGCACGAGACGGACGGCCGGCTTTTTCGGCTCGTTGAGCGCGCGCATGAGTTCGAGAGCGTCGTCAGGGCCGAGGTCGCGCCACCACGTCTCGGCAATCCAGTCCGGGTAGGAGTGCCTCAGCGCGGCCTCCGCCGGCGTCCCTTCCGCGAGGGCGTCGAGAAGTGGCGCGATCCCGTCCGCGACGCGGCGGAGCACGGCATTCGAGAACGCGACGGCACGTTCGAGGCCGGCGCGGCGGACGAGCTCGACGGATTCGTTGACCGCCGCGTAGCGGGCGACGCCGTCGACGAAGCCGAGCTGATACGTGCCCAGCCGCAGCGCTGCCCTGACGGGCGGATCGAGGCGGCGCACGGGCCGGCGGCCGAGCGTCTCGATCGCGTGGTCGAGCGTTCGCACGCGCTGGACGGCACCGAACGCCAGCCGCTGCGCGAGCGCGCGATCACGCGCGTCGAGAGCGGTTGCCGCCGATCGGAACGCACGATCCGCGTACGCGTCTTCCTCGAACACGCGCAGGAGGACATCGAACGCCGCAACGCGGGCGGGGCTTACGGCCGCAGCCCGTGCAGCCATGCGTCGTACGCCATCCGGCGGCTTCCGTCGGGCTGAACCTCGATCGGCTCGAACGAGCCGTCGCCCGCGACACGGGCACGCCAGATCGTCATGCTGCGGCCGTGAAGCTCTGCCCGCGCACCGATGTGCGGAGAGAGCGCTCGTACCTGGTCGACGAGCTCGCTGGGCGGACGGGTGAGATCGAGACGGCGTTCGTCCGTCGTGATCTTGGCGGCGTTGGTCGCCTCGCCCTCCTGCTCGAGGAAGGCGGGCTGCCAGCTCTCGGCGAGCACGCGATCGAGTAGCCCCACCGCGAGATCCGCGCTGCGTTCGTAGACCGCGCCGGCGTCGTCCTCCGGAGCGATCGCGAACCGCCCCTGAGCGGCAATCGGTCCCGCGTCGAGCTCCTTCACGAGCCTGATGATCGTGACACCCGTCTCGGCGTCGCCGGCCATCAGCGCGCGCTCGACCGGCGCTGCTCCACGCCAGCGAGGCAGGAGCGACGGGTGCACGTTGAGCCAGAGCCGTTCTTCGAGCATCGACTCCGGAACGATCAGCCCGTATGCGACCGCGACGACCACCGCTGCGCCGAGGTCGAGGCCCGGCTCGGGTCTTGCGGGCTCGAGCGTGCGGATTCCCAGACGCTCGGCCGCCACCTTCGCCGCCGACGGGACGAGCTTGCGCCCGCGGCCGGCCGGTGCGTCGGGTCGCGTGAGGACGCTCGCGACCTCGTGTCGCGAGGCGAGCCGCTCGAGAACGTCGGCGCCGAACGCCGCGGTCGCTGCGACCGCGATCGGCCGGCTCAACGTGCGCCGAGGACAGGCTGCGGCCTGAGCCTCGCGAGCGCCGCGCGCCGCGACTCGTCGTCCGTGCGGTCGATGATCAGCACGCCGTCGAGATGGTCGAGCTCGTGCTGGACGACGCGCGACACAGGCAGCTCGAGCTGGAAGGTCACGGGTTCACCCTTCGTGTCGACCCCCTCGATCGTGACCGACTTCGCACGCTCGACGGGAACGAGCACCTCGCGGAGCGAGAGGCAGCCCTCGTCGTCGACCTCGATGTCCTTCGAGCGCTTTGCGATGGTCGGATTGACGAGCACGCGATCCTCGCCCTCGTCCACGAAGACGAACAGACGCCGCAGGACGCCGACCTGCGTTGCCGCGAGCCCAACGCCGTTCGCCTCGTGCATGAGCTCGGTCATGCGCTCGACGAGTCGCTCGAGATCGTCGTCGAAGGCCTCCACCTCGCGCGCCTTCATGCGGAGCACCGTGTCGCCGTACTGGCGGATCCGCGAGAGCGCGAAGAGCCGCCGTGCCTCACGCTCGATCTCCTGATCCTCCTCGGCGTGATCGTGCTCCTGGTCGCCGTGATCGTGATCGTGGTCGTGGTGGTCGTGGTGCTCGTGGTCGGCCATCGCGCGGCGAGTTTACCGCCGCGCGATGGCCGAACCTTCAGCCTCCGATGCCCGTCGGCTGCCTGGCGATCTCGCCTCCGTCGGCATCCTGTGCGATCACCGCGATCGGGCCGACGCCCTTGCGGAAATCCGCCTTCTTGAAGCGGTAGCCAAAGGCGAAGAAGTCGCCTGCCTCGAGCTTCGCCTTCTTCAGATGCACCCTTCGCTCGCTTCCGTCGCTCATGAGCACAACCACGCTCGCGACGTTCGAGGCTGCGAGCCCCGTTAGCCTCGCATCACGTACGCCCTCGATCGCGGGACCACCGTCGTACGCGAGATTCGCGGACACCGCGCTCCCGCCGAGTGGGTCGTCGGTCGCGTTGCACCCGCCCTGCCGCTCGCGCGAGGCGGCCGAGGGCGCATCCCACACGCAGAGATGGCCCGTCTCGAGCTCTTGCACGTAGACACCGCGGGCGGAGAAGCTCTCACTTCCTGCCACATCCGCGACCTTCGTCATCGGCTCGGCGGCAATCGCCGCTTGAAGGCTCGCGACATCAGGGCCAGCGTCACCACCGCTCTGAGCGGCAACGACAGTTCCGACAACCACGCCGCCGACCAGCGCGATGGCGACGACAACGATCGAACGTCGTAGCTTTCCCGATCTCGACATCTTCATCACCTCGCTAGTTGACGGCCGTGCAGGTCGCGGGCGTCGACGCCGCGGCGTTCGCGCGACAGTGGCCCTTCTTGACTTGCGACGAGAACCAGTGCGTCGTCAGGTACGTGCCATAACCACGCACGGTCGAGTGCCAGCCGTACGAGGTGTTGTCGATGAACGTGATCGTGCTGTCGAAGCTGGCGTTCTTGGCCATGATGTTCTGCCACCAGCTCGAGCTGAACGAGGATGAGCCGCCCTGGCCCGCAGACCAGTACGGGCTGGAGTAGTAGGTGACGGAGCCGGCCCACGCGCTCGTGCACAGCGCGAGCGCGAATGCCAGTACGGTCACCGCGAGGAGCGATCGCTTCATTGTCTTCTCCCGGGTCGATGGGTTCTCGACCGGTGTACTCAGCGGCGGAAGCAGCGTCAATCCGCCAGAACGGCCATGTCCATTTCGGCCAGGGCCGTTAAGGCGACTGCGGATCGACGTCGACGACGGCCGTCAGGCTGTCCCGTCGCATGGCTGGCGCGGCGCGTGCCAGCACCGCTGCGGCGCGGCTCGCGAACGCACGCGGCGACGCCGTCTTCGCCAGTAGCTGTGCGCGATGGCGGCCGCGTAGACGCAGGAGCGGAGCGGGCCCGAGGAGCCGGGCGTCGGGTGTCTCGATCGCGTTCCGAAGCTCTTGCAGCGCGCGACCGACGTCGCTCGGGTCAGGTCCCGAGACGACGAGTGAAACAAGATGTGAAAAAGGTGGGTACGAGAGCTCCTCGCGGCGCGCGAGCTCGTGCGCGAGGTAGCCGGCGACGTCGTGCCGGATGGCATACGCGAACGGCGTCGCGTCGGGCTGGAACGTCTGCACGATCACCCGCCCGGGCGCGTCGCGCCCACTCCGGCCAGCGAGCTGCGTCACGAGCTGAAACGTTCGTTCCTCCGACCGGAAGTCCGGGAACGCGAGCCCGGCGTCCGCGTCCACGACGGCGGCGACCTCGACGCCGGGAAAGTGATGCCCCTTCGCGACCATCTGCGTGCCGATGAGCGCCGCGGCGCGAGCCCTCGAGAAACGCTCGAGTGCCTCGCGGAGCGCTCCCGGGCGCGCAGCCGTATCGGCGTCGAGGCGAATCCGCTCGAGCCCGGGAAGCCGCCGCTCGAGCTCGGCGTCGAGCCGCTGCGTTCCGGCACCGATGCGCGCGAGCTCCACGGAGCCGCACTCGGGGCACGACTCCGGCAGCTCGACCGAGTAGCCGCAGTGGTGGCAGTGGAGCCGCGAGTCGGAATGCAGAGTGAGCGCGATGTCGCAGCTGCGACAGCGTCGAGTCGTACCGCACGCACGACAGTGAACGGCGCCCGAGATGCCGCGACGATTCAGGAGGAGGATCGCCCGACCACCGCGCTCCTCGACCACTGAGAGCTCCGCGAGAAGTGGAGCGGACAGCGGGTATCCGGCCTCGCGACGGAGATCGACGAGCTTCACGGTCGGCATCGGAGCGCCGATCCGGGCAGAGAGCGCGAGCCGCTCGAGGCGCGCCCAGCTCTCAGCGCGCGGCGTCGCGCTGCCGTACACCGCGACGGCTCCCTCGAGGGCCGCCCGCTTCGCCGCGACCGTGCGCGCGTCGTAGCGGGGGTCCGACTCCTGCTTGAACGAGGCGTCGTGCTCCTCGTCGACGATGACGAGGCCGAGGCGAGCGACGGGCGCGAAGATCGCGGATCGAGCGCCCACGACGACAGGCGCCTCTTCGGCCACGATGCGCTCGCGCTCGTCACGGCGTTCAGCGTCGGTCAGCGCGGAGTGGAGCACTGCGACCCGATCCCCGAAGCGCGCGCGGAATCGTCCGACCGTCTGCGGCGTCAGCGCGATCTCCGGAACGAGCACGATCACACCGCGGTCGCGCGCGAGCGCAGCAGCGGCGGCCTGGATGTACACCTCGGTCTTCCCGCTCCCGGTCGGCCCGTGCAGCAGAACGTGGCCTCCATCCGCATCGAGCGCAGCGACGATCCGCGCGACGCTCGAGCGCTGCTCCGGAGTCAGCTCTGCAGGCTCGGGCTCGCCGCCGAGGGCGTCGCGCGCTGCGGGATCGCTGCGAGCACCGCGTCGCCGAGCCTGGAAGGGCGCGACGAGCGCCAGCGCACGGGCCGGCGTGGATCCGTAGTAGTCGGCCACCCAGAGCGCGAGCTCGACGAGCGACGCAGGGACGTGGTCGACGACGGCGCCTGCATCGGCGATCGCGATGCCGGCTGGAGGGACCGATCCGATGTCGATGACGACCCCTCGGACGCGCCGTCCGCCGAGCCCGATGGACAGCACATCGCCACGCGCCACATCGTCGGGGACGCGGTACGTGAACGCGCGCGCGAGCGCACGTGCCGTGACCAGTGGGAAGATCTCGGCGAGGGGCACCGCCGGCGAGCGTATCCGCGGCGTCGGCGCGGGCCGCATCACGATTTCGTCACGCGCCGAAGCGGTGTAAGGTTCCCCTTACATGGATTGCTCGATGATCCGACTCGACGGTGTAACGAAGCACTTCGGCGAGGTCGCGGCGGTTGACAGCGCCTCTCTCTGCGTCGCTCGCGGCGAGATCGTCGCCCTGCTCGGCCCGTCCGGCTGCGGCAAGACGACGCTCCTCCGGCTGATCGCGGGCTTCGAGCGCCCCGACGGAGGCAGCGTGACGGTCGACGGCCGGCTCGTCGCTTCCCCCGCCGCATGGATCGCGCCCGAGGCACGGCGTGTCGGGATGGTCTTCCAGGACTACGCGTTGTTTCCGCACCTCACCGTCGCGGGCAACGTCGGCTTCGGGCTTCCGCGCCGCACACGCGCGGGCCGCGTGCCCGAGCTCCTCGCGATCGTCGGCCTCGACGGGCTCGAGCGCCGCTACCCGCACGAGCTCTCCGGTGGACAGCAGCAGCGCGTCGCGCTCGCACGCGCGCTCGCTCCCTCACCCGAGCTCGTACTGCTGGACGAGCCGTGGTCGAACGTCGACCCGTTCCTGCGCGAGTCCCTGCGCGCCGAGGTCGCGGAGATCATTCGCCCGCTCGGAGTCACCGTCCTCCTCGTCACACACGATCGCGAGGAGGCCTTCACGCTCGCCGACCGCATTGCGCTCATGCGCGACGGCAGCGTCGTGCAGGAGGGAACCGCCGAAGAGCTCTACTTCGCGCCCGCGACACGCTGGGCCGCCGAGTTCGTCGGTGCTGCGAACGTCCTCTCGGGCCGCATCGTCGCCGGACGCGTCTAGACGGCCATCGGCACGTTCCCGGCCAACGGCGCGAGCCTGCGGAGCGATGCGCAGGTGCTCGTGCGCCCGGAGCTCCTCGAGCTCGAGCCGAGCCCTGCCGGTGCCGGGGAGGTCGTGGCGCGCGAGTTCCGCGGCCACGACGTCTTCTATCGCGTCCTGCTCGACGGCGTCGAGCTCGTCTCGCAGCGCCCGTCGACCGAGGTCGTCGACCTCGGTTCCCGCGTGGCGATCCGCGTGCACGACGGCCGCGTGCCGGTGCTCGACTGATCGCCGCATCGCGCGAGCAACCTCTGTAAGGTTTGCCTTACACCGCTGGTAAGGTACCTGTTTACATGGAGGTTCCAGAGTTGAAGAAGGTCACCGTCATCAGTCTCGCGACCATCGTGGCCGCGCTCTCGCTGGCCGCAGGCGCCGCGACCGCCCCGACGCAGACCACGTCACTGACGATCTACTCGGGTCGCGAGGAGCGCCTCGTCAAGCCGATCATGGATCGCTTCACGCGCGACACCGGCATCGAGCTCAAGGTCAGGTACGCGTCGTCGACGTCGCTCGCGACCGCGCTCGTCGAGGAGGGCCGAAACAGCCCGGCGGACATCTACTGGTCGCAGGAGCCCGGAACGCTCGGCCTCGTGGGCGCGCGCGGCCTGCTCGCCCGGCTGCCGCAGGCGACCGTCGGCAAGGTGCCGTCGCGCTTCTCGACGCGCAGCCGGCGCTGGGTGGGGACGAGTGGCCGTTCTCGCGTGCTCGTCTACAACACGAACGAGCTCCGGCAGGGCGAGCTGCCCGCGTCCGTCTGGGGGCTCACGAGCTCGCGCTGGAAGGGGAAGATCGGCATCGCGCCGACCAATGCGTCCTTCCAGGCATTTCTCGGGGCGACGATCCACCTGTACGGCGAGGCGCGCGTCAGGACGTGGCTGCGCGGGCTCGAAGACAACGACGTTCGCTTCTACCCGAGCAACACGACCGTTGTTCAGGCGGTCGGTCGAGGCGACATCGAGGTGGGTCTCGTGAACCACTACTACCTCTACAACCTGCTCGCCGACACGCCGAGCCTCCCCGTCCGGAACCACTGGTTCCGGGACGGTGACCCGGGCAATCTCGTCCTCGCGGCAGGCGTGGGCGTCGTGTCGTCCACGACGAAGAGTGCGGCGGCGAAGCGATTCGTCGACTTCCTCCTCTCGAAGTGGGCGCAGCGCTTCATCGCCCGTGGGCCCGGGGCGGCCGAGTACCCGCTCGTCAAGGGCGTTCCGCGACGGCCGGGGCTCCCTGCGCTGACGGCGATCAAGGGGCCGAAGTACACGCTTGGCCGTCTCTCCACCGACCTCGCGCCGGCCGTGAGGCTGCTCCTCGAGGAGGGCTTCATCAAGTGACCTCGCGCACGGCGGCCGCGGGCTCGTCACGCGGCCGCCGTGCACCGCGTCTGCTCGTCGCCGCAGCGGGGGTCGTCGCGCTCGGCGCAGTAGCGCCCGTTGCGTACCTGACCCTGCGGGCGCTGTCGGCCGACGATGACGCACGCGCGCTGACGCCGCTCTCGACGACGCTCGAGCTGGCGTGGAACACGGCGCTCCTCGCGCTCGGCGTCGTCGTCGCGACGCTCGTCGTCGGTGTTCCGCTCGCATGGCTGGTCGTCCGCACCGATCTGCCGGGCCGCCGCCTCTGGGGCCTCGCCGCATCGCTTCCGCTCGTGATCCCGAGCTTCGTGGCGGCGCTCGCCCTGCTCGGGGCGTTCGCCCCGCGCGGACTCGTGCAGGAGGCGCTCGAGCCCGTCGGTGTCGAACGCCTCCCCGAGGTGACCGGCTACTGGGGAGCGCTCGTGGCGCTCACGCTGTCCACGTATCCGTACGTGTACCTCCTCACCGCGTCAGGGCTGCGAAGCGTGGACCCGACCGCCGAGGAGGCTGCGCGCAGCCTTGGCGCGGGTCGAGCGCGGGTGTTCGCACGCGTCACGCTGCCCGCGCTCCGCCCCTCGATCGCCGCCGCCTCGCTGCTCGTCGCGCTGTATGTCCTCTCCGACTTCGGCGTCGTCTCGCTGATGGGGTACTCGACACTGACGACCGGGATCTACGTCCGCTACGAGTCCCTGCTCGCACTCGAGTCAGCTGCGATCCTCGCGCTGGTGCTCGTCGCGCTCGCGCTCGCGCTCGTGCTCGTCGCGTCGCGCTTCAGGCTGCGTGGCGCGATCTACCGCAGCACGCCGGGTGCCGGACGCACGGCGAGGATCGTGCAGCTTGGACATTGGCGCTGGGTCGCACTCGCGTTTTGCTCCACGGTCGTGGGACTGTTCCTCGTCCTCCCGGTCGGCGTCCTCGCCTGGTGGACAGTGAGCGCAGACCCGATCTCCGGGCAGGCCGGCGTGAGCTGGTCGGCTGCGGTCGACTCGGCTTCGCTGGCATCGGCCGCCGCGATCGTCGCCGCACTCGTCGTGCTTCCCGCGGCGCTCCTCGCCTGGCGCTATCCCTCCGCGCTCTCGCGCTGGCTCGAACGCCTCTCGTTCCTCCCGAGCGCGCTTCCGGGGATCGCCGTGGCACTCGCGCTTGTGTTCGTGGGGGCGCGCATCGGGTCGCCCGTCTACCAGAGCCTCGGGCTGCTCCTCGTCGCGTACGTCATTCGCTTCATGCCGTACGGGCTCGCCTCGACGCGCGCCTCGCTCGACGCGGTCAGCCCCCGTGTGGAGGAGGCGGCGCGATCGCTCGGCCGGAGACCGCTCGGCGCGACGCTGGCCGTCGTCTTGCCGCTCGCGCGATCGGGAGTGCTCGCAGGCGTTGCACTGGTCTTCCTGAGCTCCATCAAGGAGCTTCCCGCCACGCTCCTCCTCAAGCCCATCGGTTTCGAGACGCTCGCAACGGAGATCTGGGCCGGCACCGCGATCGGCGCCTACTCGGAGGTCGCTCCGTCGGCGCTCCTCCTCATCGCCATCGCCGCTCCGCTCGTGTACCTCCTCTCGTGGCGGAACGCCTGGGAGCTGGGCGCGGCCGATTGAGGGCCGGCAAGCCCGGCCCTTACAATGGCCTGATGGCCGGTCACTCCGTCGACGAGTACCTCGAGACGATCTACTTCCTCGCCTTCCCCATCGGGGAGTACCGGCCCGCGACCGGGTCGACCGCGATCGCGTCGCGGGTCGCCGAGATGCTGGGCGTCTCACGCGCGTCGGCGGGCGAGATGCTCAAGCGGCTCGAGACAGACGGACTCGTGGAGCGCGGCGAGCAAAAGGAGGCAATTCTCACGCCCGAAGGGGCCGAGCGCGCACGGCGTGTCGTGCGCAAGCACCGCATCATCGAGCGCTTCCTCACGGACTTCATGGGATACACGGCCGGCGAGTCGCACGTGCATGCGGACGAGCTCGGTGACACCTTCACCGACGAGATGATCGAGCGCATCAACGACCGGCTCGGACATCCCGACCGCTGCCCGCACGGCTGGCCGGTCGATACGGAGTTCGAGCAGGCCGAGAACGCGGAGCTCGTCTCCCTCGCGGAGCTCCCGATCGGCCGCGACGGGCAGATCGTCCGCCTCGCCGAGCACGACGGCGAGCTCTTGCACTGGTTCTACGACGAGGGCCTCGTGCCCGGGTCGCAGGTCGCGGTGGTCTCAGCCCAACCCGCCGCCGGCCAGCTCATGGTCGCGGTCGACGGCGCGGAGCGCGCGATCACAGAACGCGCGGCTGACGGCATCTACGTCCGAGCGGCGTAAGCCCCCTTTACGAATCGCTCACTCTGCGATCACATCGCGCTGCCAGCATGCGCCGCGAACATTCGGGGAAGACGAAAGGGAGGAACGGGAACATGAGAATGAATCGACATACGGTCGGGGCGTTCGTGGCGTCCGGGATGCTGCTCATCGGCGGCGGTGTCGCTCTCGCGGCATCGGGCGACGGGGATCGCAGCGCCCGCTGCGAAGCGCGTCTCGCCAAGGCCGCCGAGAAGCGCGGCGTCTCGGTCGAGCAGCTCCGAGCCGACATCCAGGCACGCCTGCTCGCACGCATCGATGCAGCGGAGAAGACCGGCCGGATCTCGTCAGAGCGCGCTGCGAAGTTGCGCGAGCGTGTGGCCGAAGCGAACCTCTGTGGCGCACGCAAGCACACGCACGCGCGATTCGCCGCGCGTGGGCTGGTGAAGGCCGCGGCCGCGTTCCTCGGCCTCGACCGCGCCGAGCTCAGGGCGCAGCTTCATGGCAACTCCCTCGCCGGGCTCGCCGAGAAGCAGGGGAAGAGCGCCGCGAGCCTGAAGGCGGCCATGGTCGCACCGGCGAAGGCGCGTCTCGCGAAGGCAGTCGCCGACGCGAAGATCACGCAGGCACGCGCTGACGCGGCGGCCGAGCGGCTCGACAAGCTCGCCGACCGGCTCGCAACGAAGGTGTTCACGAAATAGGGCATATGCACTTGTGGTTTCTTAGACAACTCTTAGGGAACTCACAGAGCGTTCTTACGCCACCGCTATTGGATCGGGAACGTAACTCCCTCCGATCGACTGCCCTCCAGACGAAGACCCGCCGAGCGGGTCTTCGTCATTCTTATCCGCAGGCCGGAATCCGCGAATGCGGATTCCGGCCGCGACAATCCCTAAAGGCGGCCGCATCGCGGCGTGCTCGGGCGCCCTTAGACGCGTGACTCTTCGAGCAGCCCGGCAGCGGCACGCAGCGCCTCAGCTCTGTCCGTGCGCTCCCACGTGAAGTCGCGGTCGTCTCGACCGAAGTGCCCGTACGCCGCGGTCTTCGCGTAGATGGGACGCATGAGGTCGAGGTCGCGGATGATCGCGACGGGCCGGAGGTCGAAGTGCTCGGACACGAGCTCCTCGATGCGCGCAAGCGGGAGTGTCTCGGTGCCGAAGCACTCGATGTTCACGCTCATCGGATGGGCGACCCCGATCGCGTACGCGACCTGGATCTGACAGCGGTCCGCGAGGCCGGCTGCGACGACGTTCTTCGCGACGTAGCGCGCCGCGTACGCCGCCGAGCGGTCGACTTTCGTGGGGTCCTTCCCCGAGAACGCGCCGCCGCCGTGTGGCGCGGCGCCACCGTACGTGTCCACGACGATCTTGCGCCCGGTGAGGCCGGTGTCCCCCATCGGCCCGCCGATGACGAACTTGCCGGTCGGGTTCACATAGAGGAAGTCCTTCGCGTTCAGCCGATCGGGGTCGTAGAGCCCACGCGCGTCCGCGTGCAGGATCGGCTCGACGACGTGCTCGAGGAGATCGGGCCTGAGGAGCGTCTCGACATCGAGGCCGTCGCGATGCTGCGTGGAGAGGAGCACCCGCTCGACCTGAACAGGCCGCTGGATGCCGCGCTCGTCGACCTCGTAGCGGATCGTCACCTGCGACTTTCCGTCCGGCCGGAGATACGGCAGCACGTTCGCCTTTCGCACCTCGGCCATCCGCTTCGCGAGCTTGTGCGCGAGCATGATCGGCATCGGCATGAGCTCCTCGGACTCGTTGGTCGCGTAGCCGAACATCATTCCCTGGTCGCCGGCGCCGACCAGATCCAGCGGATCCGTGTCGCCATGCTGCGCCTCGTACGACGTATTGACGCCCTGCGCGATATCGGGCGACTGCCCGTCGATCGCGACCATGACGCCGCACGTCTCGAAGTCGAACCCGTACTTCGCACGCGTGTAGCCGATCTCGGCGATGCGTTCGCGCACGATCGAGCGGATGTCGACGTACGTGTCGGTGGTGATCTCCCCCGCGACGACCACGAGCCCGGTGGTGATGAGGGTCTCGCACGCGACGCGCCCGTGCGGGTCGTCCGCGAGGATCGCGTCGAGGACGGAGTCCGAGATCTGATCCGCGATCTTGTCGGGATGACCCTCGGTGACCGACTCCGACGTGAAGGAGAACGAGCGCGCTGCCACGGCTCGGAAGGGTACCTACCGCCTCTGACCGCTACTCGGTCGTCGGCGCACGACTCATGAGCGTCGTGACGAGGTCGGTCAGCGGTGCTCCCTCGAGGACCGCGCAGACCCCTTCGGTGATCGGCAGCTCGATGTCGAGGCGATGCGCGAGGTCGCGGAGCACCGGTGCCGTCGTCAGCCCTTCGACGACCATGCCGATCTCCGCAGCGGCCTCCTCGGGCCGCGCGCCGCGCGCGATGAGCTCTCCCGCCCGCCGATTCCGGCCAGACGGCGACCAGCACGTCACGATCAGGTCTCCCATTCCGGCCAGGCCGGAGAACGTGTCCGGCCGCGCGCCCGCCGACTCCGCGAGCCGCCGCATCTCTGCCAGGCCGCGCGCGACGAGAGCCGCCTTCGAGTTGTCCCCGAGCGAGAGGCCGTCCGCCCCACCCGCAGCGAGCGCGATGACGTTCTTCGCGGCCGCGCAGAGCTCGACGCCGACGACGTCGTCGCTCACGTAGACGCGGAAGAGGATCGAGTGCACCGCAACCTGAACGCGCACCGCGAGCGCGAGGTCATCGCTCGCGACGACGGCTGCCGCCGGAAGCCCGCGCACGATCTCGTCGGCGATGTTCGGGCCCGAGAGGACGGCGACGGGGCGGTTCCGAACCAGGGTCGAGAGTCGTGCCCCCGTTGCGGGGTCGAGCCCCTTCGTGAGGCTCACCACGGGCGCATCGCCCGGAAGCGTCGCCACGACCTCGGCGAACACACGACTCGGAACGGCGACGAGGACGAGCTCGGCGTTGGCGATCGGTGCCGCCCCGATCGTCGCCGCAGCGATCCCGTCGAGGCGGGCCTCCGTCGCGTAGCGCGGGTTCCGGCCGGTCCGGTTGATCGCGTCGGCCTGCTCGGGATCTCGGGCGGCAAGTGTCACGTCGTGGCCGTTGTCGCGCAGCAAGCAGGCGGTCGCTGTCCCCCACGAGCCCGCACCGACGACGACCGCTCTCATTCGGACGTCACGAAGTCGATGGAGACGGGGACGCCTTCCAGTCCGAACCGCGCACGAAGTTCGTTTTCGACCCAGTAGCCATAGTCGCGCGTGACGAGGCTGCGGTCGTTGACGAAGAACCGGAACCGCGGCGGGCGCGAGCTCACCTGCGTCCCGTAAAGAAGGTTCAGCCGGCGCCCGCGTCGCCCCGGAGGCTGGCGCGCCTCGCGCAGCTCCTGGAGCGCGCGGTTGAGCTCCGCGGTCGGGATCCGGCCGGCATAGCGGACGAAGAGAGCCTCGATCATCGCGAGCAGCCGCTCCAGGCCGCGGCCGGTGTTCGCCGAGACCGCGATGATCGGTGGGCGCTGGCGAAACCGCTTGAGGATGTCCGGGCGCACGTCCTCGAGGCGGATCTCGGTGACGTCCCACTTCGAGAGCACGACGATCGTCGCGCACTGCGCCTTGCGGGCGACGTCGGCCACGGAACGATCCTGCTCGACGATGCCCTGGCTCGCGTCGATCAGGACGAGCGCGACGTCTGCTCGCTCCGCCGCCTCGAGCGCGCGCAGCTCCGAGTAGTACTCGATCCCCTGACGCTGCTTTCGCTTCCGCCGGAGGCCGGCTGTGTCGACGAGGACGAACGTCGAGTCGTCGCGCCGCAAGACCGTGTCGATCGAGTCTCGTGTCGTTCCCGGGACGTCTGAGACGATGACGCGCTCACCACCGACGAGCGCGTTGAGGAGCGATGACTTCCCGACGTTCGGCCGCCCGAGGATCGCGACCTTGATCGCCTCCTCGCCGACGGGACGCTCGCTGTGGCCGGGCAGCCGGCCGACGATCTCGTCGAGGAGGTCACCGGAGCCGTGCCCGTGGAGCGCCGAGATCGGAATCGGGTCGCCGAGCCCGAGGCGATGGAACTCGAGCGCCTCGAGGTCGCGGCGTGGGTCGTCGAGCTTGTTCGCGAGCACGAGCACCGGGCGTCGCGACACGCGCAGGATCTCCGCGAGCTCCTCGTCACCCGGTGTGACGCCCGCGGTGGCGTCGACGACGAGGAGGACGAGATCGGCCTCCTCGACGGCCTGTCGCGCCTGCGCTGCGATCTGCGGCCCGAACGGTCCGGTGTCGGCCTGGTCGACGCCGCCGGTGTCGATGAGGCGGAACGTGGTGCCCGACCATTCGCACAGCAGCTCCTTGCGATCGCGCGTGACCCCCGGCGTCTCGTGGACGACGGCGGTGCGCGTCGACGTGAGCCGGTTGATCAAGGTCGACTTGCCGACGTTCGGGAAGCCGACGATCGCGACGGTGCCGGCGATCTCTACGGCGTCTGCAATTTCGGTCATGAGGGTGGAGTTGCGTCGCGCGGCCGACCGAGCTCGTGCACGCCCGCGAGCCAGTCCCACAGCTTCTTGATCTCGCGCTCGATCTCTACCGACGCCTCCTTGTATCCCTTCCCCCCACGCGAGAGCCCGTCGAACGACAGCGGCTTGCTCCAGGCCACGGACACGGGTTTGAAATTGCCGAGCCGCCACTCATACGAGCCGTAGATTGCGGCGCAGATCACCGGCGCGTCCTCGTTGATCGCGACCATCGCCGCTCCTGGCTGGACGGGGCCTGGCACGCCCGAGCGCTGGCGTGTCCCCTCGACGAAGAGCCCGAGCGCATGCCCGTCCCGCACGATCTGGCGCATCGTGCGCACCGCATCGCGGTCGGACTCGCCGCGACGCACGGAGAAGGCGCCGAACGAGCGCATGAGCTGGCCGAGTCCGGGGACACGGTGGGCCTCGACCTTCGCCATGAAGTACATCGTGCGTGGGATCGCCGCACCGAGCGCGGGCGGATCGATCCAACTCAAGTGATTCGACGCGACGACGAGACCGCCGTCCATCGGGACGCGCTCGGCGCCGTACACACGTAGCGGCGCGACGAGCTTGACGGCCGTCCCGATCGTCGCGCGCCCGACGGCCCAGACTGCGTCCGTCCGGTTCATCGGCGCGCCTCGACCAGCTCCGCGATCCGGTCGACCACCTGGTCGATGCTCATGCTCGTGGTGTCGAGCAGGACGGCGTCTTCGGCAGGCTGCGTGTTGACGGCATCGCGCTCGTCGCGGTCGCGCAGATCGGCTGCGAGCGTCTCGGCCGGAACGCCGGGACGATCGTTGGTGCGCCGCCGCGCGCGCTCGTCCTCGTCGGCGAGCAGGAACACCTTCACGTCCGCAGCGGGCGCGACAACCGTGCCGATGTCGCGCCCCTCGATCACGGAGTCACCATCGACGGCGAGCGCGCGCTGCCGCTCGCGCATGACCTCGCGCACCTCCGGATGCCGCGCCACGGCGGGAACGAGTCGGTCGATCTCGGCGTCCCGGATGGCTGCGGTCACGTCCTCGCCGTCGAGCTCGACGAGCCCGTCCTGCCCGAACGAAACGGGATGGGCAGCGGCGACGTCGGCAAGCGCGGCACCGTCCGCGAGATCGACCCCGTCGCGCCGCGCGATCCAGGTCAGCGCGCGGTACATCGCCCCGGTGTCGAGGTGGCGGAAGCCGAGACGCCTAGCGAGCGTCGAGGCGACGGTGCTCTTCCCCGATCCGGCAGGACCGTCGATGGCCACGATCATGTCGCGGGAGGGTAATGAACCGCGCCCGGCGCGACCTGCTCGAGAACCTCGAAGAAGCCGGGGAAGCTCACGGCTGCCGCCTCTGCGCCCCGAAGCTCGACGCCCTCGCGCGACGCCACTCCGACAACCGCGCCGAGCATCGCGAGACGGTGGTCGCCGTGTGAGTCCATCACGCCGCCACGCAGCCGCGCGGGTACGCCCTTGACGCGGAAGCCGTCGTCGGTCGCGCGGACGTGTGCTCCGACGCGGCGGAGCTCGTCGACCACCGTCTCGATCCGGTTCGACTCTTTCGCGCGGAGCTCGCCCGCGCCACGCACGATGGTCTCACCGCGGGCATGGCTCGCCGCGACGGCGATGATCGGGAGCTCGTCGACGAGCGAGGGCACCTCCTGCGCCTCGATCGTGGCCCCGACGAGGTCTGAGGTACGCACCTCGACGTCCCCGGCAGGCTCGCCGCCTATCGGTCGGCGGTTGTAGATCGCGATCTTCGCCCCCATCCGCTCGAGCACGTCCAGGATCCCCGTTCTGCGCGGGTTCAGCCCGACCCCGTGGACCGTGATCGACGAGCCAGGAACGATCGCGGCCGCGACGAGGAACGGCGCGGCAGATGAGATGTCGCCGGGGATCTCGAGCTTGGACAGGCGAAGTTCCGACGCACGTTCGACGGTGACACTGGTCGGACGTCGCGTGACCCGCGCGCCGCCCCGCTCGAGAAGCCGTTCCGTGTGGTCGCGTGTCGGGCTGGGCTCGACGACCGTCGTCCGCCCCTCCGCTTGCACGCCGGCGAGCAGGATCGCCGACTTCACCTGCGCCGAAGCGACCGGCAGCTCGTAGTCGATCGCGCGAAGCGCGCCACCTTCGACGACGAGCGGCGCGTGGCCTTCGGTCGTCTCGACGGTGGCGCCCATCCGACGCAGCGGCTCGGCGATGCGCTCCATCGGGCGCCCGGACAGCGACTCGTCACCGACGAGCTCGAACCTGCCCTCCTGGCCTGCGACGAGGCCGGCGAGCAAGCGCATGAGCGTGCCCGCATTGCCGCAGTCGATCCGCGCGTCGGGCGCGCGCAGCCCGCCGAGCCCGACGCCGCGGACGCGAACGACATCGTCGCCGTCTTCCACGACCTCGACACCGAGCGCGCGAACTGCCGCGATCGTCGACTCCGTGTCGGCGGAGCGTCCGAAGCCGGTGACCAGCGTCTCGCCCTCGCACACGGCCCCGATGAGGACGGCGCGATGCGAGAGCGACTTGTCGCCCGGCACGCCAAGGTGCCCGACCAGAGCAGAGACCGGTTCGATGCGCATGTTTGTTTGCGCAAGACCGGAAATCCGCTAGCGCGGAGTTTCCGGTCGCGCGAAGATCCCTGAAGGCGTCCGCCTCGCGGCCGCGACGTGGGCGATCCGAGCAGTGTCCATCGACGCGAGTCTAGTGCTCGACCCAACGCCGACCTGCGAGTTCCGGGACAATCCCGCGATGCGGATCTTCTCCGGCATCCGGGCATCGGGCGAAAAGACGCTCGGCAACTACTCAGGTGGCTACCGCCAATACCGCTCGACGCAGGAGCAGGGCGACGGCCTGTTCTGCATCGTCGATCTGCACTCGATCACCACCGCGTACGAGCCCGATGGACTGCACGAGGCGACGCTCGCGGGAGCCGCGATGCTGTTCGCAACGGGCATCGATCCGAAGCGATCGATCGTCTTCGCACAGAGCCACGTCACCGCGCATGCGGAGGCAAACTGGCTGCTCAGCTCCGCGACGAGCTTCGGGGAGCTCCGGCGAATGACGCAGTTCAAGGACAAGTCCGCCGACCAGGAGTTCGTCTCGGCCGGGCTCTTCACGTACCCGGTTCTCATGGCCGGCGACATCCTTCTCTACCAGACCGACATCGTCCCGATCGGAGACGATCAGCGCCAGCATCTCGAGCTCACGAGAGATATCGCCGAGCGCTTCAACGCGCGGTACGGCGAGATGTTCAAAGTGCCGCAGGGCGTGTACCCCGACGAGGGCGCGCGAGTGAAGAACCTCCAGGATCCCGAGCGGCTCATGTCGACATCAGCCGGCAACCCGCAGGGCGTCGTCCGCATCGTCGACGAGCCGGACACGATCCGGAAAAAGTTCAAGACAGCCGTCACCGACTCGGAGCGTGAGATCCGCCACGACCCCTCGACCAAGGCGGGCATCTCGAATCTGATCGAGATCATGTCGGTAGCAACCGGAGAGCCACTGCCGAAGATCGAGGCGCGCTACGACGGAGCCGGCTACGGCCAGTTCAAGGAGGACGTCGGTGAAGCCGTCGTCGCACTCTTCGCGCCGATCCAGGAGCGCTACCGCGAGCTACGCGCAGACGAGCCTGCGCTGCGCAGACTCCTCGCGGACGGAGCCGAGCGTGCCCGCGAGGCCTCACGCCCGACCCTCGATGCGATGTACGAGCGGATGGGCTTCGTGCGATAGGAGAAGCGTCGGGGACAGAATTCATTCTGTCCTCGGACACAGTCATTACAGGCCCACGTCGCGTCGCAGCGCCGCGATCTCTTTCGGCGTCAGCTCCCGCCATTCTCCGATCGGAAGCCCGCCGACGTCGAGCGCCGCGTAACGAGTGCGTCGGAGGCGGCGCACGGGGTGACCGACGGCCTCGCACATGCGCTTCACCTGGCGGTTCCGACCCTCGTGGAGCGTGAGCTCGAGTCGGGTCCAGTGCGGTTCGCGTCCCAGGACGCGCACGCGTGCAGGTGCCGTCGGGCCGTCGTCGAGCTCGACGCCGTCGCGGAGCCGGGCGACGACGTCGGCTGACGGCGAGCCCGCGACGTCGACCTCGTAGACCTTCGGAACCCCGTACCGCGGATGGGCAAGCCGGTGCGCGAGATCTCCGTCGTTCGTCAGGAGGAGCGCTCCGGTCGTGTCGATGTCGAGCCGCCCGACGGGGACGACGCGCGGCTCGAGTGGAACGAGATCGACGACGGTCCGCCTCTCCTGCGGATCGCTCGCGGTCGTCACCACACCCGAAGGCTTGTTCAGGAGCACGTACGCGAGCCGCTGCCGTTCGACGCGCGCACCGTCGACCTCGACGACGTCGTAGCGTCCGACGACGGTGTTCAGCTCCCCCGGCTCGCCGTTCACGCGCACACGCCCGTCGCGGATGAGCTCGTCGGCGCGGCGGCGCGACGCGACCCCCGACCGGGCGAGGTAGGCATTGAGACGCATCGCTGCATTCTGGCTAGGGTTCGGCCGCGCCATGGATCGCATCGAGACGCTGTCGGACTCGCTCGCGGAGCTCGCCGTCTTCGGAGCCAACGTCCAGCCCGGGCAGCTGGTGTCCGTCATGAGCTACATCGGGAAGGAAGAGGTGACGCGGAAGATCGCCCGCGCGGCATACCTGCGCGGGGCGAAGTACGTCGACGTCCTCTACTTCGACCAGTGGCTCAAGCGTGAGCGCATCGCCCACGCCGCCGAGGACACGTTGGACTACGCCCCACCGTGGATGAAGGACCGGCTGCTCTACCTCTCGGACGAGCACGCAGCCCGCATCTCGCTCTCCGGGCCACACGCGCCCCGCGCGCTCCAGGGGCTCGACCCCGCACGCGCCGGCCGCGACCTGCTGCCGTATCTCGCCGAGACCGGTGACGTCGTGAACCGCATGACGACGAGCTGGAATGTCGTCCCCGTGCCGACGCGGCCGTGGGCGGAGCTCGTGTATCCCGACCTCGAGCGGGAAGCCGCATACGCGCAGCTATGGGAGGACGTGGCGCACATCTGCCGCCTCGACGAGGACGACCCGTCCGAGGCGTGGATCGAGCGCTCGAGAGCACTGAAGGCGAATGCTCAGCGACTCACGGAGCAGGGGTACGACGCGCTCCGGCTCCACGGGCCCGGAACCGATCTGACCATCGGGCTGTTCGCGTCGGCGCACTGGGCGGCGGGTGACCTCGAGACGGTCGACGGTCGCCGACACTCTCCGAACATTCCGACCGAGGAGGTCTTCGGCACGCCGGATCCGGAGCGGGTCGACGGTTACGTCTCCGCGACCACGCCGCTCGAGCTGTCGGGCTCGATCATCGAGAACATCCGCGTGGAGTTCTCCGGCGGGCGGGCGGTGAAGATCGACGCGGACTCCGGGGCCGATGCACTCCGAGCCGTCGCCGCGCGCGACGAAGGCGCGTCACGCCTCGGCGAGATCGCGCTCGTCGACGGCGAGGGTCGCATCGGCCCGCTCGGCCGCGTCTTCTACGACACGCTCATCGACGAGAACGCCGCGTCGCACATCGCCCTCGGCGACGGCTATGAGCATCCGGTCGAAGATCCCGTCGAGAGGGCACGGATCAACAAGAGCAACGTGCACGTTGACTTCATGATCGGAAGCCCCGAGCTCGACGTGGACGGGATCACACGGGACGGCCAGACCGTTCCGGTGCTGCGCAACGGCGCCTGGCAGATCTGAGTGAACCGCTCGCGGCGTTCAGCCGAATACCAGGTCCACGTCTACGAGGGGAGACTCACATGCGCAAACGCGCGACTGCATCACTCATCGCACTCGGCGGAGTCGTCACAGCCGTGATGCTTTCGCCGCTCGGCGCCTTTGCGGGCCACACGAACACCGTCCTGAACGCCGACCTCGACGGTCGCGCCGAGGTGGGAACCGGCACGAGCAACGCGATCGCCGGCGATCCCAACGGTCGCGGCGAGGTGTACGTGTTCGGCATCGACGGCGATCCGACGACGCTCTGCTACGTCCTGCTCGTCGACAAGATCGAGCCGGCGACTGCAGCTCATATCCACGAGGCACCGGCGGGCACGAACGGACCGGTCGTCGTCAATCTCGCAGCCCCAGGCGACGGCGACGCAGCAGACTGCCTGACGGAGGGTGAGACAGGGAAGTTCGTCGGCGACCAGACGGTCGCGGACATCCTCGAGAATCCCGCCGACTACTACGTCAACGTGCACAACGCCGAGTATCCGGGCGGCGCAATTCGCGGCCAGCTCGGGAACTAGGCAGTAGAGCTCGTCGCGCGAAGCGGGGATCCGCAAATTGCGGATCCCCGCTTCGCAGGCAACATCCCTGAAGCACGGCCGCTTCGCGGCCGTGGTGTTTGGTCGCAGGATCCCCTGGCGATCGGCGGGCGTCTACGAGGCGCGTGCTTCTGCGACTTCGAGCAGGCGGTCGCGCAGCTCGGCGGCGTCCTCGCCGAGATCGTCGAGCCTCGGGAGTGCGGCGAGGCTCTCGAGCCCGAACACACGCTCGAAGAGCGGCGTCGTTCGATACCGAATCGCTCCACCCTGATCGGATTCGCGTCCCGCTTCGGTGACGAGACCCCGTTCGACGAGGCTCGCAACGGCGGAGTCGGCGGCGACGCCGCGGATCCGCGCGATGTCGGGACGCGAGCACGGGCCGAGGTACGCGACGATCGCGAGCGTCTCGAGGGCGGCCTGCGTGAGCCCGCGCTCGACAGGCCGCTCGAACAGGCGCGCGCAGGCATCGGCCGCGTCGCGGCTCGCACGGAATGCGTACCCACCGGCGACCTCTTCGAGGACGATGCCGCTGCGCCCTTCGGAGTAGCGCTCGCGCAAGAGCCCGATGGCCGTCCCGATCCGCTCCGGATGATCCTCCGTCGCGTCGCAGAGCTCGTCGACGGAGAGCGTCCCCGTCGCGACGACGAGCAGCGCCTCGACCGTCCGCGCGAGACGGTCGACCGGATTCAGGGCGATCAGGCGGAGCGGGCTTTCCATTCGGAGATCCTTTCGTCGTCGGCTCGGGAAACCCTTATTGGGGCGAAGGCTGCGGCCTGACTCAGTGCGATCTCACCCGTCTTCCGTAGCTCGAGCAGCGCGAGGAGCGCGACTGCCTGCTCCACGCGCGAGAGCCCGTCGACCTCGGAGTCGAAGTCGAAGACGCGACGCCGCGTGAGCAGCGAGCGGAAGCGCTCGAGGAACTGCGAGACCGGCGGGAAGCGGAGCGCCATGTGCCCGAGCGACACGTTCGGTGGCGGCACTGCGAGCGCGCGAAGCGCTGCACCGAGCGCCGCCGGCTCCTGCGGCGCGAGCCGGCGCTCCAGGCGAGGGGCGAGCGGCGCCGGGCCGACGCGGAAGAACCGATCCTGCTCCGAGCCGAGCCGCCAGATAAGCCAGGTAGCAGCCTCCTTCATGCGGCGGTACTCGGCGAGGCGCCGCGCCAGCTCCTCTGCGGCCTCCTCGGGCTCGAGCTCGCCGAGCTCCGCCGCCTCGTCGGGGAAGAGCGCGCGCGCCTTCAGCTCGAGGAGCGCCGAGACGAGAACGAGGAACTCGCCGCAGGCCTCGAGGTCGAGCTCGTTGCTCTCGGCGAGCCGCTCGACGAAGGCGAGAACGATCGCGGCAATGTCGATCTCGCGCGGTTCGAGCTCCTCCTTCAGGAGCAGCGTGAGAAGGAGATCGAACGGTCCCTCGAACGCGTCGAGTGAGAGCTCGAGCTCCCGGACGGGCATCGGTAGCACGCGCGGAACCTAGCCGCGGCGCCGGACGCTCTATCTGAGCGCTTCGGCGATCTCGACCGCAGCGGCCATGGTCAGATCGCCCTCGAGGCGCACGGTGCGACCGTCCTCGTCCCAGACGAGCACATCTCGTGCGAGACGCGCGCTGTCGGTGATCGCGACGCCGTACTCGTCGACGAGCACGACGGCGTGCGGTTCGCCGCTCAGGAAGTACGCGGGCTTCCCGCGGACGCTCACGCGCTCGACCCTCGTCCCTGCTGCCGCAAGCTTCTTGAGGATGAACGGCTCGTCGATCTCGAGCTCCGGTGTCTGCGCGACGAGCAGCCGCGGGGCGTCGGGGAGCCCGTAGACGAACCACACGGTGTCTCGCTCTCCGAGGTAGACGGAATCCGGGGCCTGGTCGAGCTCGAGGAGCTCGAACGCCGTTCGCTGCCGAGCCTCGTCGAGCGAGACGCGTTGGCCGAGCGTCAACTCGAGCTCCGGCGGACTGGACGAAACGGCGGGAAGCTCGTCGACGAGCTCGATGCGCGCGCCACCGATCTGTAGGAAGCGAAGGAGCGCCGAGCTAGCGTCCGGGATCGCCAACGTCGCCAGGAGCGCGGCGAGCGCGAGTACGGCGAGTGCGAGAACGAGACGTCGCCTGCCCGGAGCGGCGGGCCTCGTGCCGATCGCGGCGAGCACACGCGGCGTGAGGTCGGGCTGAACGGGGACGGCGAGCGCCCGCCCGAGCGCGACGAGCTCGTGCTCGAGCTCGCTCACGGCGCGACCTCGCCGCGAAGACGCTCGAGCGCGCGCGCCGTCCTCGACTTGACGGTTCCACGGCGCACGCCGAGCACCTCGGCCGTCTCCTGCTCCGACAGCTCGAGGAAGTAACGGCACGCGAGGACGTCGCGGTCCCGCTCGTCGAGCCGGTTCACCGCCGCGCGGAGCTCCTGGCGGCGCTCGTCATCGACGACGGTCGCCTCCGGAGACGGGACCACGCCTCCGGAGGCGTGGTCGGCGACCGCACGAAGCGTCAGCCCGTCGCGGCGCTGCGCCGAGCGGCGCCGGTTGTGGGCCTCGTTGGCGACGATGCGAAGCAGCCACGGACGAAACTCGGCGCCCCGCCGAAACCGCGGCAGCGCCGACCACGCCTTGACGAAGGCGACCTGCGCCGCCTCCTCCGCGTCGGCCGCCGAGCCGGTGAGGAGATACGCAGCGCGAAACGCCATCCCCTGGTACGCCCGCACGAGCTCCGCGAACGCATGCTCGTCGCCCGCTCGCGCGCGCTCCGCGAGCACCGCATCGGTCGGCGGTCGGTCCTCCACCAGCCATTTCTACACCGGCCCCGGCTCGTCGGTTCCCCCGCTAGCCACTCGCCGGCGTCAGCCGTCGGAGCCGACGTGCGCCGAGGAGCAGCGCGCCACCGAGCAAGGCGAGAGCGACGACACCCAGCCCGACGACCGGGAGCTCGCGCGAGCCACCGTCACCCGCACTCGGCGGGCCGATCGCAACAGGCCCGTACGAGACCTGCGAGTTGCCGAACCCACTGCTGATCGTCAGGCGCCAGTCACCTTCGGCGGGGAAGACGACATCGGCCTTGTAGACGCCAGCATCGGACGACTCCGCCGCGGGGAACCTCGCCACAGCCCCGGTCGCGTCGTCGTAGATCTCGACGACGGGCGTGAGACCGGCGAGCGGCGTGACTCCGTGCTGCTTGACGAAGATCGTGGGGCTCCACGTCCCTCCTGCCGACGTTCCGTCCGGGAGCGGCTCGAACCCGACGGTGGCCCAGCCACCGGGTGCTGCTGACGGCGCGATTGCGAGCGCGGCTGCAACTGCTGAGAGAACGACGAGCAAACGCATGGACTCCTCCTTCGGATCGCTTGCGGTCCATACACCGCTCGCGTCCGGAAAGGTCCCGCGCTAGCGCCCCTTCGGAACCGCCATGCTCTCGACCTTCGGCGGCGGGCCGGCACCACGGCGCTTCCAGCTGCGCTGCCACCAGACGAAGAACGCGGCCGAGAGCAGGACCGCCAAGCCGGCGACCCACACGTTGAGGCGGACACCACCGATCTCGTGCGACGGATCGATCCGCAGCGTCTCGATCCAGACGCGACCTGCGCTGTAGATCAAGACGTAGAGCGCGAAGAGACCACCCGGACGGATACGTCCCTTGAACCGCCGCTCGATCAGCAACAGCACCCCGGCGGCCGCGAAGCACCAGAGCGCCTCGTACAGGAACGTCGGATGAAACGTCTCGGAGTCGACGTGGTCGATCGGCCGGTTCTCGGGATCGATTTCGAGGCCCCAGGGAAGGTCGGTCGGGCCGCCGAAGAGCTCCTGGTTCCACCAGTTGCCGAAGCGACCGATCCCCTGCGCGACGAGAAGCGCGGGCGCGACGCAGTCGGCGAGCTTCGCGACGGAGACACCCGAGCGCCGCGCGACGATCGCCCCGACGAGACACCCGAGCCCGATCCCGCCCCAGACTCCGAGGCCGCCCTTCCAGATCGCGAACGGCCCCCACCACTCGTCCGGCAGCTCGTCCCAGCTCGTGACGACGTGATACAGGCGCGCGCCGACGATCCGAAGGCAACGCCCCAGACCGCAACGCGGAAGATGAGATCCCACTCGCCGCCGCGCCTCGTCCAGCGAATTCCGGTGATGACGACCGCAGCGGCGATGGCGACGAGCAGCGTCAGGCCGTAGAAGTGGATCGAGAGCGGCCCGAGCTCGATCGTGCTCGACTCGGGCGACGGGATCGAGAGAAGCGGGAGCACCGGCGGGCATTGTATGCGTGGGGCGAAACGATGTTTCCCCCCACGTGCCCCCCTTCCTCGCGAATCTCTTTCAGGACGCGTGATTGGCCTCCGGGCGAGTGAATCGCCCTGCGGCCCTCATTCGGTACGCGTACAGAACCGATCAACAAGCGCACGGAGCGACACCTTGCTTTCTACGCCGACCTCGGAAGAAGGATGGCGGTGATCACGCATACCGCGGCGAGGAGCAGGAACGTCGCTGCATCGCCGAATGACGCAGCCAGCGCCGCTCCGAGTGCCGCACCGACGGCGAAGCCGGGCGACCAGGCGGCGTTCATGAGACCGAAGCCGGCCGCGTGGTCGTAGCCGCGTCGCTCGACCGCGTCGGCGAGGAGCGCCATCGCGGGCGCCCACAGGATGCCGGCCGCGACCGCAGCGACAACCGCGAGTGACGCGTAGATCCACGCTGCGGAGTCGAACGCGAGAGCCGTGGCCGCGAACGCCGCGAGCGCGAGGCCCGCTCTGAGCGGTATCTCGCGTCCGGCCCGATCGGCGAGCCTGCCGACCATCGGACTCGCGGAGGCCACGATCACGGAGGCGACGGCGAAGAGAAGCCCGATCGCGATTGCGCTCCATCCGATCTCGTCGAGCCGGAGCGGGATCAACACTCCGAACACGCCGAGGAGCACCCCTGCGAGCGCGATCAGCCAGACGCTGATGACGACGGCTCGGTCACCACCGAGTCGTGCGAGAGGTGGAGACGCCACGGCGCGGCTGGCGTGTGCAGGTGGCAGCGCCAGGGTCACGAGTGCGAGCATGGCGGCGAACGCGCTCGTCGCGAGAAAGACGGGCTCAAGCCCGATGGCCACGGCCATAGCTCCCAGCAGGGGTCCGAGGAGCGCGCCGGCGAACGCAGCGGAAAACGCAACTCCTATCGCTTCTGCGCGTCGGCCGTCCGACGTCACCGACGTGAGCCACGACAACGCTCCCGTGTACGCAATCGCACTGCCGACGCCCTGCAAGAAGCGCGCGCCGAAGACCATCCACGCGCTGGTTGCCAGGGCGAACGCGACACTAGCGACAGCCAGGACGAGCAGTGAGACGACCACGGTTCGGCGCAGGCCGACTCGTCTGGCCAGCGCGATGCTCGGGATCGCGCACGCGAGAGCTCCGAGCGGGTACGCGGCGGAGAGAAGCCCGGCGCCCGCCTTCGAGATGGAGAACCGCTCCGTGAACTCGGGGAGCAGAGGAGCGAGAGTCGTGAAGAGGATCGCCTCGACGAACGTGACGCCACACGCCATCGCCAGGACCCGACGGGCAGCGACGTCTCCTCCCTGCACCTCCGTGCTCGACAATCGCTCGCGGGCTACTGCTCGTCAGCAGGCCGAGTGTGATCATGCAGATGGGTGCGGTCGGCCGCGTCGTCGTAACGAAGATCGAGTGGCCCGAAGCTCGACGAGACAGGGATCGCGGCTCGCTCGGTCGCCGCGAGTGCGACCGCGTCGATGACGTCGAGAAGGTGCAGGTCGTGCTCGACGCTCACGAGTGGCTGGCGATCCTCATGGATCGCAAGCACGAGCTCGCGAAGCCCGTCGGCCCAGAGCCACGTCGGCTCGACCGGCTCGTGCACCTCCCAGCTTCCGGCCTCGTTCCGCCACACCTCGAGACCCCTAGGATCCCAGTCGTCCCCCAGGAGGTTCGCCGTCCCCTCGGTTCCGTACACCTCGAGCCCCGGACATCGGTAGCGCTGGATCGCCTGGCTGGACGTCACCGTCGAGAGCGCCCCGTCCGCGTGACGGAGGATGACGTGCGAGACGTCCGGATCGAGGTCCGAGACGACGGTTCCGGCAATGTTCCTCTGGCGAACGGCCGTCGCCTCCGCAGCAAGAACCTCGACGACCGGGCCGAGTAGCGCCGTCAGGCTCTTCACGTTGTAGACGCCGAGCTCCGCGAACGGACCGACTCGCCCCGTGTGGTACCACGTCGCCCAGTGCGAGCCGGCGTTCCCGTACAGGCCGCGGGCGCTGTGCGGGTGCCCGACTGCTCCGTCGTCCACGAGCGTCCAGAGCATGCGGAAGGTCGGTGCGAGCTGCACGAAGGGCGCGGCGACGAGGTGTAGGCCGCGCTCGTTCGCGGCGCGCGCGAGCTCCTCGCCCGCTGCGCGAGTCTCGGCGAAAGGCTTCTCGACGAGCACGTGCTTGCCACTCTCGAGCGCGCGTTGCGCGAGCTCGGCGTGGGCTCCCGGGGGAGTGATCACGACGACGACGTCGACGTCAGCCTGGAGGACTCCCTCGACGTCGTTACAGAGCTCGATCGACGGCCGACGCCGACGCAGCTCAGCGAGGGCCGAAGGGTTGCGACCGTGGACGGGGCCGACTGTCGCCAGCCCGCGTGGTCCGAGCCGATCGAGAACCTGCAGGTACGCGGGAAGGACGTTTCCTGCCCCGATGAACCCGACGGTTACCGGTCGTCCGAGCATCGCCGAAGCGCTTCTAGAGCGTCTCGGCGCCGAGGTCGCGGTAGAGGCCTCCTGCGACGAGACGCACGGGCGTCGACTCGTCGTCGAGATCGCGCGCGATCGGATCGAGCCCGTCCCACGCCGGAACAGTCCAAACGGCCAGTGCACGCGGCTCGGGAGCCAAGGCGCCGACCCGATCGCAGAGGAGATTGAGGGTGAGCTCGGGATGGCGCTCCTGGCGCTCGCCGAAGAACGCGGCCACGTCGTCGCGCGCTGCGCCGGCGGCGAGGTCCAGATACTCGATGTAGTAGAGCCCTTCGCGGCCGGGCTTCGGCTCCTGCAGCGGCTCGTAGCATCCCGCTTTGTCGATGCGCGCGGCAAGCCTGAAGGTCTCTTCGAAGTGATCCGCATCCCCGGACGCGAAGATGCGCTCCCAGTCGCCGATTCGCTCGAGGCCGGCACCCGGCGTGTACCAGACCGCCAGGTATTCGGGCTCGGGCCCGACGCGGAACGTGCGGCCGACGTTCAGCAGCAGGATGTCGTCCGAGTACTCGGTCGACCAACCCGACTGACCGCGCGCCGCAGCGAAGTGGAACGCTTCGATCGAGACTCCCGGTCGGCGGCTGATGAACTCGATGTAGACGAGCACTAGATCTCCTTGTCGTCGCTGGCGGCATTATCACGAAGTTACCGGGATGTAGACAACCACTCCATGAAGTGGTATCTATCGCAAGCGCGGGCAGACACCGACCCGTAACCGTCGAGGAGGGTTCGATGACACATCCGCCGTTCTCCACCCCGTTCACCCGAGTCGAGCTGCTCCGTCGCTCCGGGCTCGTGGTTCTCACCGTAGGCGCAGCACCGACGCTGCTCGCTGCCTGCGGAGGGGGCGATGAGGCTGCCGCCCCGGAGGCGAGCGGCACCATCGACTACCTGTCCTGGGAGGGCTACGACATCCCTGACCCGATGACCGACTGGAAGACCGCCAACGCGGTCGACGTGCAGTCCACGTACATCGGGAACCACGACGAGATCCAGGCGAAGATCAAGGCCGGCGGAGGCTCGTACGACCTGATCACGTACTACCAGGGGTACAAGCCTCTCTACTCCGAGCTCGGGATCCTGACCACGATCGACACGGACAAGATCCCGAACATCGAGAACCTCTTTCCGGTCTTCAAGGAGGCCGACTCGAGGAATCTCTGGATCGACGAGGACGGCAACTGGACGGGAGTACCGTGGACTTGGGGCTCGATCGGCATCACCTGGGACGACGCAGAGCTCCCCGGAGGCCTCGACTCCTGGTACGACCTGCTCGATCCCAAGTTCAAGGGCAAGGTCGGCGTCATCAACGACCCGCTCGGTGCGTTCACGCTCACGGCGCACATCCTCGGAAAGGATCCGTCGGCGTTGCCGAAGGCCGAGTACGCGGAGATCGAGGACTTCCTCACGAAGATGGTCGGCCAGGCGAAGAGCGTCGCCCCGTCGTTCGGCGACATGACGACGCAGCTCATCGCCGGCGACATCGTCGCCTGCTACCAGGGCTGGGCGTACCAGAACTCGCTCGCGGCCGGCGCCGGCAACGACAATGTGAAGACGAAGACGCCGACCGAGGGCGCGTTCTCGTTCTGCGACCTCTACGCGGTCCCCTCCACGTCGGACAACGTCGACACCGTGCACGCCTGGATCAACGAAGCGCTCGTTCCCGAGCGAAACGCTGCGATCGCCGAGTACCTGGTTGCGGCCGTCACGGTCGAGGAGTCCGCTGCGCTGATCAACGCCGACACGAAGGCGCTCTATCCGTACGACGACCTCGAGCTCGGCGACTCGACGGGTGACCGCCTCGCGAAGCTCTTCGAGCTCGCACCCTTCTACGGCATGCCTCCGAGCGAGTCGGACGAGTACATCACGTTCAGCGAGATGAGCGAGAAGTGGGAGGAGATCAAGCAGAGCGCGTGACCTCGAGTCCGACCGACGGATGACGAGCGTCACGGAGTCACGTCCCCCCTCAGAGCGCGACCGGCTTCGGATCGGACCGGTCGCGCTCGCACTCCCTGCCGCGGCGTGGATGCTTGCGTTCTTCGCTGCTCCGCTGGTGGTCTTCCTCGTCTACAGCTTCCTCACGGCGAAGCTGTACGACGTCTCCGGCCCGCTGACACTCGAGGCCTACCGCGACGCCGTGACCACGGAGGTCAACCGGACGCTCGCCGTCAACTCGCTCGTCGTCGGCGTGTGCGTCGCGGCAGCAACTGTCGCGATCGGGCTCCCCATCGCCTACTGGCTGCGCTTCGCAGCCGGACGCTGGCAAGTGCTCGTCCTGTTCCTGATCACGGCGACGTTCTTCGCCAGCTACCTCGTCCGGATCTACGCCTGGCGCTCGATCCTCGGCGAGAACGGGCTCCTGAACTCCGGCCTCGAGCGCCTGGGCATCCTCGACGAGCCTCTCGGCTTCCTCCTCTACAACCGCTTCTCGGTCTCCGTTGCGCTCGTGCACATCTTCTTGCCGTACGTCGTCCTCGTCCTCTACGCCGGCTTTCGCCCGATATCGCCGGCGCTGGTCGAAGCGGCGCAGGACCTCGGCGCCAACGCGTTCGCCCGTTGGCGACGCGTGGTCCTGCCACTCATCGCAGCTCCGGCGGCGACGTCGTTCGTCCTCGTCTTCGTGCTTGCCGCCGCCGACTACGTCACGCCGCAGTTCCTCGGCGGCACGGACGGCGCCCTCCTCGGTGTGCGCATCCAGGCGGCGCTGACCGGAAGCGGGAACTGGCCTCTGGGCGCCGCGCTGTCGTTCCTCATGCTGGCGGCGTTCCTGAGCTGCTACGCGCTCACGGTCATCCTCCTGCGCGCGCTGCGACTCCACCGAATCCGGTTCGTGTCGTGAGCACCACGCAACGAAGCCCCGTGACGTTCGCCGTGACGATGCTGGCGCTTCTCTTCCTCTACCTCCCGCTCGTCGTCGTCGTTCTCTTCTCCTTCCATGCGACCGGAGCGCTCTCGTTTCCCTTCACAGGCTTCTCGTTTCGCTGGTATCGCGACACCTTCGGCTCACCGACGTTCAGCTCTGCGCTCCAGAACTCGGCGATCGTGGCCACGAGCGTCGCGATCCTGACGCTCGTGCTCGGGACGATGGCGGCCTTCGGGCTCAGTCGCTGCCGTCCTCGCCTGCGAGCGCCGCTGGCAGCGCTCTTCTTCCTCCCCATCACCCTCCCAGGGCTCTTCGTCGGCATCGCGCTGCTCGTGTACTTCGCGCGTCTTGACGTCCAGCTCTCGTTGACCACGGTGATGATCGCGCACTTCGTCTTCGTGTTTCCCTACTTCATGCTCGTCGCGATGGCAGCTCTCGACCGGCTCGATCCCGCGCTCGAGGAAGCGGCGTCCGATCTCGGGGCGTCGCCCTGGAAGGTCTTTCGCAAGGTCACGCTCCCCCAGATCTGGCCGATTCTCGCCGGCGCGACGGCTCTTGCGTTCGCCCTGTCGTTCGACGAGTTCATCATCACGTTCTTCGTCATCGGACCGGACTCGACGCTGCCGATGTTCATCTTCTCGAAGCTCCGCCGCACCGTCGATCCTTCGATCAACGTGGTCTCCACGGTGCTCATGGCCACGACGCTCTTCCTGTGGGCCGTCGCGTTCGTCTTCGCGCTGCGCGCGGAGCGTGGGCGTACGCGACGAGCGGGTGGCGTGCTCGGGGAAGCGACGCCGTGAGCTCCCAGAACCCACTTCGCCTCGAGCGAATCACGCACCGATTCGGCAGCGTCACGGCACTCGACGACGTGTCGGTCGAGATCGCGGACGGAGAGCTCGTCACGCTGCTCGGCCCGTCGGGCTGCGGAAAGACGACGCTCCTACGGATCCTGGCCGGCTTCATCCGGCCCAGCGAAGGGCGTGTCGTGCTCCAGGATCGCGACGTCACGCGCGTGCCACCGCACAAGCGACCGGTGAACATGGTCTTCCAGCGCTCCGCGCTCTTCCCTCACCTCGACGTTCGGGAGAACGTCGCTTTCGGCCTGCGCATCGCCGGCATTCCTCGCAGGGAGGTCTCCGACCGGGTCGCGGACGCGCTTCGCCTCGTTCGCCTCGAAGGGATGGAGTCACGTCGGGCCCACGAGCTCTCCGGTGGGCAGATGCAGCGCGTCGCCCTCGCGAGAGCACTGGTCAACAAGCCCAGCGTCCTGCTCCTGGACGAGCCGCTCGCGGCGTTGGATCTGAAGATCCGCCTCGAGATGGAGGTCGAGCTACGACGGGTCCACCGCGAGACCGGCGCCACCTTCGTCTACGTCACGCACGATCAGCGCGAAGCCCTCGCGCTCTCGGACCGGATCGTCGTCCTCTCGGAGGGCCGGATCGAGCAGATCGGCAGCCCCGACGACATCTATCACCGCCCGGTCTCGCCGTTTGCAGCGCGGTTCGTCGGGGATGCGAACGTCATCCCCGTGCACGTACGCCAGCTCCGCGGAACGCTGGCAACGATCGCTCTGGCCGGTCACAGCCTCGACGTGCCCTGTGGCCCGAGCGTCGCGAGAGGGCCGGCGTGGCTCGTGCTCCGGCCCGAGATCGTCAGCATCGACTCGAGGAACGGCGCCGGCGGGGAACTCACCGGCGTGGTTCGCGACCTCGCCTTCCGCGGCACCGGCTACTCGTACCGCATCGAGGTTCCGGACCTGCCCGAGCTCGTGAAGGCGGAGATCGCCGCGACGCACGGTGGGCCCGTCGCGGTCGGCAACGAGGTGACGATCTCCTGGGATCCGGACGCCTGCGGCCTTCTGACACGCAACTCCGAAAGCAACGATGACTATCATCAAGCGGTCAATGAGTCCGATGAGCGAGACGAAGATGCCGCGGACGACTGAGGTCGGGCGCGAGACGCCGGTCCAGGTCGTGGCGAAGGTCGGCGCGCTCCTCGACCAGCTCGCCGAGCAGGGCGAGACGACGGCCAGCGAGCTCGCCGACCGGATCGGCGAGCCTCGCAGCACGGTCTACCGCTTGCTCGCAACGCTGCAGCATCTCGACATGGTCGAGCCGGGCACACGGCGCGGCACGTATCGGCTCGGGCTCGCCCTTTTGCGCCTGGGCTCGGCTGTCGTCGCTCGCTTCGACGAGCGTCAAGCAGCTCTTCCGGTCATGGAGCGCATCCATGAGGAAACGGGCGAGACGGTCTTCCTCTGTATCCGGCGCGGCCACGACGCCGTCTGCATCGAGCGTCTCGACGGCCGACGCGTGCAGTCCCTCGCGCTCAGACTCGGCGGATCGCTCCCGCTGCACGTCGGCGCCGCTCCCCGTGTCCTGCTGGCGTTCGAGCCCGAGGACTTCTGGGACGAGTACGTACGCTCGGGACCCCTCGAGTCGTTCACAGAAGGGACACCGACGACCCGGAAGTCTCTCTTCGCCGGCCTGCACGAGACGAGGGAGCGCGGATACGCCGTCTCCGACGAGGACGTCACGCTCGGAATTGCGGCGCTCGGCGCTCCGATCTACGACTACCGCGGCACGCTCCGAGCGGCGCTCTCGATCAGCGGCGTGCGCCAGGCGATTCTCGCCGATTCTGCGATGACCCGGTTGGTCGTCGCCGGAGCCGAGGAGATATCGCGGACACTCGGGCACACGAGTGCGCGAGGGAGTTCCGGCGATGCCTGAATCGCAACGCCTCGTCGTCCGCCAGAAAGACGGGAGGTTGTTCGACGCGCTCGGTGCTCCTGTCTGGCGACTGGTGCATCCGACGACCGTCGGGTCGAAGCTCCTCGGCGTCTCACTCTGCGCGATGCAGCCGGGAGACGAGATCCGACGCCACTCACATGACTACGAGGAGGCGTACTACGTCATCCGCGGCACCGGAACCATGACGCTCGAGGGCGAGGGCGAGATCCTCCTCGAGCCCGGAGTCGCGGTGTACGTCCCCCCGGGACGCGTCCACGGCCAGATCGCCGACGGCGGCGAGCCGCTGCACATCCTCTGCTCGCTGGCACCGCCCCCGGTCGAGGGCGATCCGCCCCGTTTCGCGGACGATCCGGCGTGACCACGACAGCGGCCGAGCTCGACCTGATCCGCGCGAAGGCGCGCTTCTCGCGTGAGGAGACGGTGCGCCTGATCCAGATCGCGAAGGTCGGCCACTACGCGTCCTCGTTCTCCTGCGCGGAGATCCTCGCCACCCTCTACTACGGCGTGATGCGCCTCAAGCGCGGCGAGCCCGACTGGCCCGATCGCGACCGTTTCCTCTTCGGAAAGGGACACGCGGCGGCCGCGCTCTATCCGCTGCTCGTCGACTGGGGCTTCTTCGAGAAGGACGTGCTCGACGAGTACACGCGACTCGGGAACCCGCTGGGCGACCACCCCGACATGAGCCGTGTGCCGGGGATCGACTTCAGCTCGGGCTCGCTCGGCCACGCGCTGTCGGCCGGGCTCGGCATGGCCCTCGGCGGCCGGCTCCAGGGTAGGGACTTTCGCGTCTTCGTCCTGCTCGGCGACGGCGAGCTGCACGAGGGTCAGGTGTGGGAGGCGGCAATGTCGTCCGCGCACCACCGGGCGCGCAATCTGATCGCGATCGTCGACCGGAACGAGTACTCGCTGGACGGCAGGGTGGACGACGTGATCGGCATCGAGCCGCTCGTGGGGAAGTGGCGCTCGTTCGGTTGGGAGACGCGTGAGGTGGACGGTCACGACGTGACGGAGCTGCTCGACACGCTGCGCGACCTCGTCGACGACGAGATGCGGCAGCAGCCGGCTGTCGTCGTCGCTCGCACGGTCAAGGGGAAGGGCGTCTCGTTCATGGAAACGGAGCTCGGCTGGCATCTCGGCTACCTCGTCCCCGAGGATGAGGAGCGCGCACTCGACGAGATTCGGGCCCGTGCATGACCGCGACCGTCATGCACGAGGGCTCGTGGCACCTGCACAGCGTCCTCGACCAGTCGCCCGGCCTCCGCGCACTCTCGGACACGCTCTCCGAGCTCGTCGACGAGGGCTACCCGGTCGTCGCGTGCACCGCGGACCTGAAGTACTCGAACGGCCTCTTCCGCTTCCAGGAGCGGCATTCGGAACGCTTCCTGCAGTTCGGAATCTCCGAGCAGAACATGGTCTCGGCCGCCGCCGGCCTCGCGACGACGGGCGAGCGTCCGTACGTCGCAACCTTTGCGTCGTTCCTCGCACTTCTCTGCTGCGAGCAGATCCGCACCGACGTTGCGTATCCCGGTCTCCCGGTTCGCTTGATCGGCCATCACAGCGGCATCACGCTCGGCTTCTACGGCACGTCCCATCATGCGACGGAAGACCTGGCGATCATGCGCGCCATCGCGGGCCTCGCCGTCGTTGCTCCCGCCGACGGGCCGCAGCTCGCCGCGGCACTGCGTGCGACGGCAGACCACCCCGGCCCGGTCTATTTCCGCATCGGCCGCGGCCGCGACCCCGAGGTCTACGACTCGGCGGTCGACTTCGTCCTCGGCCGCGCGATCGCACACGGCTCCGGATCCGACCTCACGATTCTGGCGACCGGCTCGACGGTGCATCCAGCGCTGGCAGCCGCGGCGAGGCTCCGAGACGACTGCTACTCCGTCGGCGTGCTCGACGTGCATACGGTCAAGCCGCTCGACACCTCCGCGGTGCTCGAAGCGGCTGCGTCGTCGCGGATCCTCATGAGCGTCGAGGAGCACAACGTGCTCGGCGGGCTCGGTGGCGCGGTCGCCGAGGTGATCGCCGACTCTGGTGCCGGGGTGAGGCTCCACCGTCACGGCATCCCGGACGAGTACGCCCTCATCGGCCCTCCCACGCACCTCTACGCGCACTACCGGCTCGACGCGGACGGCATCGAGGCCGAGGCGCGCGAGCTTCTCGCATGAAGGCGGTCGTCTACGTCGGAGCGGGCGGCAACGAGGTCGTCCGTCTCGAAGAACGCCCGGATCCGGAGGCCGGGCCCGAGGACGTCGTGGTCGCCGCGCGCTTCGCCGGTCTCAACCCCGCTGATCTGCTCCAGCGTGCCGGCCGGTACCCGGCCCCGCCCGGCTCCCCCATGGACGTCCCGGGACTCGAAGTCGCCGGCACCGTGCTCGCGTGCGGCGAGCGTGTCAGCGCGTGGCAGCCGGGCGACGGCGTCTTCGGGCTCGTCGGCGGAGGAGGGCTGGCCGACCGCGTGCTCGTCCACGAACGCTGCTTGGCGCGGGTGCCCGAGCGCCTGACCGAGGAAGAGGCCGCAGCGGCTCCGGAGGCGTTCATCACTGCTCACGATGCAATCCGCACACAGGCGGGTCTGCAGATGGGCGAGCACCTGCTCGTGCACGGCGCGGCCGGAGGAGTCGGCTCCGCGGCGGTGCAGATCGGTGTGACGGCGGGCGCGCGTGTCACCGCCGTCGTGCGCTCCGACTCGGCGGCGGCCGCGGTGGCCGAGCTCGGCGCCACGGTCGTGCCCGAAGAGGCGTTCCCGGCCGGCGTCAGCGAGCCGGTCGACGTCGTTCTCGAGCTCGTCGGGGCCGCGCACTTTCCAGGAAACCTGGAGGTTCTCGCTCGTCTGGGACGGATCGTGATCGTCAGCGTCGCGGGGGGAACCGACCTGTCGCTGTCGTTGGCCACCCTGATGCAGAAGCGAGCCTCGCTGCGCGGAACGGTGCTGCGCTCTCGGCCACTCGAGGAGAAGGGCGCCGCAGTCCGCGCCTTCGAGCGCGAGGTTCTACCAGGGCTCTCCGCAGGCAGCATGCGCCCACTCGTCGACTCCGTGTACCCGGCCGAGCGCTTCGCGGACGCCTTCGACCGGCTCGAAGGGCGCGGCAAGCTCGGAAAGGTATTGCTCGACTTCGGCGCGTGACGGCGACGCGCGGCTATCGCGCGGTGGTGGCGCCGTCCACGACCAGACCCGTCCCCGTGACGAACGACGCCTCGTCGGACGCGAGGAAGAGGACACAGTGCGCCACCTCGCGGGCCGTGCCCAGCCGGTTCAGCGGCGACGCCGCCGCATAGTCCGCGCGAAGCGCGCTCGCGTCCTCGGACCGGTCGAGGAAGGAGTCGGTCAGAGGGGTGTCTATGACACCCGGACAGACGGCGTTCACCCGGATTCCCTGCGGCGCGAGCTCGAGCGCGAGCGCGCGCGTGAACTGCATCAGCGCGCCCTTCGTCGCGGTATACGGCGCGTCGTTTTCCCACGCGACGAACGCGTTGATAGAGGCCATGTTCACGATCGAGCCGCCTGAAGGCATATGCGGGATCGCGGCGCGGCACGCGTAGAACGCACCGGTCATGTTGACGCGGAAGATCCGCTCCCACTCCTCGTCCGTCGTCTCCACGACCGCCGGCCCGTGGACGAGCTCGATCCCGGCGTTCAGGGAGAGAATGTCGATGCGTCCGAATCGCTCGACGACCTCGTCCACCGCAGCGTCCACCGATGCGCGATCCGCGACGTCGACCGAGAGCGCAACCGGATCCTTGCCGCAGGCCTCCGCGACGAGCCGGCGCGTCTCCGCAACGTTCGCCGCCGTCCTCGACGTCACGACGACGTCGGCGCCCTCCTCGGCGAGTCGGACACAGACGGCTCGACCGATCCCGGTTCCGGCACCCGTGACGAGCGCCACCTTCCCCTCGACGCGACCGCTCACGCCGACAGCTGCGGCGCCCGCGGCGGGTCGTCGCGCGCGGACGCGTCCCAATCCGTGAACCGGTACCCCGCCGTGAGACCACCGTCTACGAGCACGACGGAGCCGGTGACGTACGAGGCTTCGTCCGAGAGCAGAAACCTTACGACCGCGGCGATCTCGCTTGGATCGGCCGGGCGATCCATCGGAATCCGCGAGCGATGCTTCGACCAGTCCGCCGGGTTCGCCACGATCTCCTCGGTGGCAGGCGTGCGCACCCATCCCGGGGCGACGGCGTTGACACGAATCCCGTACCGGGCGAGATCGACGGCGAACGAGCGAGCGAGCTGCGCGACGGCGCCCTTCGAGGCGTTGTAGACGGCCTGGAGCTCTTCTCCGGCAAAGGACGCCGTCGAGGCCGTGCAGACGATCGCTCCTTGCCCATGCTTGGCCATCTCCCGCGCAGCCTCGGTGACCATCAGGTACATGCCGCGCACATTGACGTGCATCGTGTGATCGAAGTGTGCGAGGGGGGCGTCGAGCACGTCCTCGAAGTACGCGATCCCCGCGTTCGACGCGACCCAGTCGAGCCTGCCGAACCGCCTCACGGCGAGCTCCACCGCCCGCCCGGCCGTCTCCGGTTCGCCGATGTCCGCGGCGAGGTGCTCGGCCTCGAGCGCCTCGGCGACCGAGCGCAGGGCGTCCTCGTCCGCTGGCGCGGCGACGAGACACAGGCGCGTTCCCGCCTCCGCCAGCGTGTGGGAGATCGCGCAGCCGATGCCCTGGCTCGCTCCGGTGACGATCGCGACGCGCTCAGACACGTCGACGCACTCCGCGAGCGTCGGGCGCGAGGGGCATACAGCGACACTAACAGCACGCGGACAGAGTGTCCACGATGCGGAATGTGCCGAGAACCCTAAAGCAGGATCTGGAGTGCGAGCTCGACCGTGCACCCGCGCTCGAGCAGGCTCACCGCCTCGTGGAGGTCGATGTCGTGGCTCGCCGCGAGGACGATCGCCGCCTCGGGGTTGTATCCCGCGCGCTCGAGCGCCTCGTGACGCCACTGCTCGATTCGGTCGCGCTCGGATACAGGTACGAGCTCGAGTTCTGCCGCAGACATTCCGCCGCCCTTCTGCCTTGGGTATCGGTGTCACTCGCCTATTCGTCCAATACGACGTATCGGACGTGCCCTTTCCGGGGGGATTGCGTTGAGCAGGCGTAAGCGTTCCGTGAAGTCGACGCTCGGACGCGCGCCCCACAGAGTGGGGGCGAGTCGCGCAGAATGACGCGAGATGACCGAGCGTCAACCTGTCAAAAACCCGGCGTCGGCCGAGCTTGTCTCGTTCGTCCCGCGGTTGACGCTCGAGTGGCTTCGCGACGATCCCGAGTCACAGTGGCGCGAGGTCGAGGGCACGCTCGCGTTCGTCGACATCTCGGGATTCACCGCAATGTCCGAGCAACTTTCCAGCCTCGGTCGAGCCGGCGCGGAGGAAGTCACAGAGGTGATGAACGCGACCTTCGCCGCACTGCTCGCCGTGGCCTATGCACAGGGCGGTGGCCTGCTCAAGTTTGGCGGCGACGCCCTGCTGTTGCTCTACGAGGGTGATGATCACGCCTCGAGAGCCGCGCGTGCGACATTCGAGATGCGTCGGACGCTGCGAGCGATAGGACGACCGAAGACGTCCGCCGGCGCGATTCAGCTGAAGATGCACGCCGGCCTCCACTCGGGACGCTTTCAGTTCTTCCTCGTGGGGGAATCGCACCGCGAGCTTCTCGTCACGGGTCCCGCAGCGACTCGCACGGTGGAGATGGAAGCCGCGTCTGAAGCAGGCGAGATCCTGCTCAGCGAGGAGACCGCGGCGCTTCTCGAAGAGGACGTGCTCGGTGAGGAGCGAGGAATGGGGCGACTTCTTCGCGCAGCGCCCGAGGTCCGAGGCACGGTGCAGCCCCTCCCGAACGTGGAGGGGATCCCGCTCGAGGTGGCCGTTCCGGCGCCGCTACGGGCGCAACTTCTCGAAGTGGGGCCGTTGGAAGGCGAGCACCGAAATGCCTCCATCGCGTTCATCCGGTTCGGAGGGACGGACGACGTGATCGCGACCGAAGGGCCCGAGGCGACCGCTGCGGCGCTCGACCGCCTCGTGCGGATCGTCCAGGCGTGCGCCGAAGCGCACGGAGTGACGTTCCTCGAAAGCGATGTCGATCGAGACGGTGGGCGGGTCATCCTGGTCGCGGGCGCGCCTCAGACGTTTGGCGACGACGAGGAGCGGATGCTCCGAACCGTGCGGGCGATCCTGGACGAGGGCCTTCCTCTCCCGGTCCACATCGGGGTGAGCCAGGGCCGCGTCTTCACGGGCCAGGTGGGCGCGAGCTTCCGGAGGACGTACACCGTGCTCGGCGATACTGCGGCGCTCGCGGCCCGATTGATGGCTCGTGCTGGAGCGGACGAGATCTGGGTCTCGTCCGAGGCGTTCGCGCGCGGAGGCGCGTTCTTCGAGTCGAGCGAGCTCGAGCCGTTCCAGGTGAAGGGAAAGACCGAACCGGTACGGGCCGTCGTGCTGGGCGAACTGGTGCGCGAGAGCGCGCGTTCAGACGATCGCACGCAGGACAAGCTGCCGTTCGTCGATCGCGAGCGGGAGCGCGCGGTCCTTGCCGCCTCCGTCGCGCCGGTGCGGATGGGCTTCGGCACGCTCGTGGAGCTCGTCGGAGAGCCCGGCATCGGGAAGTCGAGGCTCGCGGAGGAGCTGCGGGAGAACTGTGCGGACATGCGGCAGATCTCGCTGCGCTGTGAGCAGTACGAAGCATCCACACCGTACTACGCCTTCCGCCCGTTCCTCCGCGCGCTCTTGGACGTCGAGCTCTCGGGCGGCGCCGAGCACAACCGCACGGCGCTCGCCGAACGCCTTTTCTCGGTCGACGAAGAGCTCGTTCCCTGGGCTCCGCTCCTCGCAGCACCACTCGACGTCGATGTCGAGACAACGCCCGAGGTGGACGACCTCGAGCCCTCTTTCCGCCGTGCGCGCCTCCACGGCGTGGTCAGCTCACTGCTCGCCGGGCTGCTCGACTCGCCCACCCTCCTCGTGCTCGAGGACGTCCACTGGATGGACGACGCGTCCTCCGAACTGCTGCGCCACCTGGGCACCCAACTACCCACGCGACCCTGGCTCACGTGCACGACCCGGAGGGGCGTCGGAGGCGGCTTCGCGGCCGCCGAGGGTATACCCCCGCTGCCGGCTCTCACCCTGCGGCTCGAGCCGCTTCCCGCGGACGACGCGAGGACGCTCGTGCGGGCAGCAGCGGGCGACCGACGCCTGACCGAGGAGGATCTGGCCGCGCTCATGGAGCGCGGCGCCGGCAACCCGCTGTTCCTCCAGGAGCTTGCCTCGCCTGATCAGGAACGGGAAGCGCCTGAGCAGATGCCCGACAGCGTCGAGACCCTCGTGGCGACGCGCATCGACGGACTCGCTCCGGGCGATCGCGCCCTGCTGCGCTGGGCCTCGGTTCTCGGCGCGTCGTTCTCGGGAGCGCTCATCGCCGGCGTGCTCGAAGGAGACTCGACGGCAGCCTCAGACTCGGAGGCGTGGGACCGACTCGGCGAGTTCGTCGAGCGTGATCCTGAGGTCGCTGGTGCCTTCCGGTTCCGCCACGCACTCATCCGCGACGGCGCCTACGAAGGACTTTCGTACCGACGCCGGCGCGAGCTGCACGCCCGGGTCGCCGCGGTTGTCGAGGTGCGCACGCCCGACGCCGTCGAGCTGCTGTCGCTCCACTACTACCGCGCCGACGACAAGCCTGCGACGTGGCGGTACTCCCTCGCGGCCGGTCGCAGCGCACAGGAGAAGTGGGCGAACCTCGAGGCGGCCGAGTTCTACGAGCGCGCACTCGAGGTCGCCCCGGAGATCCCCGAACTCGAGTCGAGCGAGATCGCCGAGACATGGGAAGCCCTCGGGGACTGCCGCCAGCTCGCCGGAAAGCTCGAGCCTGCAGCGGAGGCCTACGAGAAGGCGCACGAAGGACGGCCAGGCCACTCGGCTGCCGAGATCGAGCTGATTGTCAAGGAAGCAACGCTCCGTCGCGAGATGGGCAGGTACGACGAGGCGATCGACCACTACGACCGCGGCCTTCGTGCGGCCGAGAATCTGCCGGCGAGACCGATACGCGACCAGCTCGAGCTCGAGCTCGAGCTCGGGATCGCCGGGGTCCGGTTCAGGCAGGGTGAGTTCAGCGACTGCATCAGCCGTGCCAACGAGGTCGTCGTCAGGGCACTCGCCATCGGCGAGGAGCTGCAGCTCGGGAACGCGTACATGCTCCTTCACGGCGCGTACACGCAGATCGGGTCGCCGGAGCGGGTCGCCTTCCGAGGGCTTGCGCTTCCGATCTTCGAAGGGCTCGGCGACCTCAGGCGACAGGCGACGGAGCTCAACAACCTCGGCATCGACCTCTACTACGAAGGCGACTGGGCGAGAGCGCTCGACGTCTACGAGCAAAGCCGAGCGCTCTTCGATCGCATCGGCGACGTGACGAGCGTCGCGATGGCGATGAACAACATCGGCGAGATCCTGTCCGACCAGGGGAAGCTCGACGAGGCGGAACAGCTCTTCCACGCGGTGCAGCAGAACATCGACCCGACCGGCCACCGCGGCCTCTCCATGATGAGCCGGCTCAACCTCGGCCGTGTTGCCGCGCGCGCAGGTCGCTTCGACGAGGCCGAGGAGCTCTTACAGGAGGCTGCAGACGGCTTTCGCGAGATTCGCGCCGCGAGCTTCGAGCAGGAGGTGCGCGCCCGCATCGCCGAGTCCGCCGTCCTCGCAGGTCAGCCCGAGCGCGCGCTTCGGGAGGCCGAGCTCGCCGAGCGCCCAAGTGAGTGGGAAATGTCGCCCGCGCTTCGCGCGCTCGTGCACCGCGTCCGCGGCTACGCGTACGCGCAGCTGCAGCGGCGGGACGATGCGGCGACCGAGTTCGGGCTCAGCATCGAAGCTGCGCGCGAGGGCGACGCGCTGTACGAGCTTGCGTTGTCCCTGCGAGCCGAGGAGAGCCTCGGCGACGCGACCGCGGACGGCGGCGAGGCGCAGCGTCTCTTGAGCGCCCTCCAGGTCACCCGCCTTCCGAAGGTGCCGACGACCTGAGAAGTCGCGGGGGCGGAGCGTCGGCTCCGCCCCCGCAGTTCATTCCGCTAGCCCAGGCCTGTCCAGGGGTCGTCTGTCTCGATCCAGAGCACGACCTCGAGGTCACCGCCGGTCACGCGCTTCCGCGAGATGAAGCATGGAGCAGCTGTCGGAGGGGGTGAGGTCGAAGCGCACTTGCTGAGCACGCTCCACGTCGTCGCGTCGTCCTTGCGGAAGCACACGTCGAAGCTGGAGGCCGACCCGTTACCCGTTGCCGACTTCTTGTACGTCAGGGTGACCGCGATCGCCTCGACGGCAGTCGCCTCGTAGCGCGGGTTGATATTGACGAGCGGTGTATCGCCGACCGTCGCCGAGGCGTCTCCGCAGGAGAAGCTCAGGCTCGAGTTGAAGCCGATCCCCAGGCTCGCGTCCTCGGGCGGAGGCGTCGAGTTCACCTTGAGCTTGCCTGCGTTGTCCGACCACTCGCACGGCTCCGTGTCCCTCGACGTGCAGAGCCGGTCGGTGGTGTCGAAGAAGTTGCTCGTATCGGTGACGCCCGAGGTCCCGTCGGTCACCGTGAGGAGATTGTCCGTCTCGGTGACCGCGGGCGTGATCGCCACGGTCCCGACACCGTTCGACCAGGTCAGTCCCGTCGTGGGGCTGTAGCTGGCGCCGGTGAGCAGGGTGGCGGAGCGCGTCGCTCCGCTGTACGTCATCTTGTTCCAACCGCAGATGTCGTAGGCAGTGGTCGTCGACACCTTCGCCTGTCCCGTGAGGATCGCGGGGACCAGCTGCCCATCGTCGGTCACCGTCTCGATCGTGGCGATGTCGAAGCGGCCGAGCGCGACGAGGTCAGAGAGCGCGGGATTGAACTCGAAATCGTTCCCCGAGCCGCTGAAGTCGTTCGACTGCTTGGCGCCCACCGACCAGGTGGCATTCGTGCAGCTCGATTGATCGATGTCGACCAGAACGTCCGCGGACACGCTCTCCCCTTTTCCGAGAGCGTTGGACGTGGAGCGGAACTCCACGACACCGCCGACGACTGCGACCGTCCAGCCAGACCGGCTGAGGCCGACAACAGGCGGCGGAGGCGTGGGGAACGTGACTCCCACTGGCGGCGTGAAGTTCGCCGAAGCGAGCGTTTGCCTGGCTGTCGGGTCGTTGGTGAGCGTCAACTTGAGCTTTGCGCTCGTCGAAGTGACCTGGCCGCCTGTCACGGCAACGGTCGCGCCGAACTTCTTCTGCGACGGCGCGGCCTGCGCCGAGCCGATCACAGCCACGAGGGTTGCAAGAACCAACGCGGCCGCACCGATCGTGGGTACGGCGGCACCCGACACAAAGCCATTCCGGCGAGCTTTCATTCCCAGTCCCCCATCTTTGGAGTCTCCGCAAGTATGTGCGGCGCCAAGCATGACACGTGTCATGCCAGCCGTCCAGCTTGCACGAGACGCTGGGAGGCGTCAGGATTGCGCGATGCCCCTCCGCCGTAACGCAAAGATCGAGCTGCTGAAAACGGTCCCCCTCTTCGCGG
>Ga0136631_10000007_pt1 | contig 54530 bp, 65 predicted proteins | sample AntDrymUQ6012206_2_FD_104655 | JGI IMG/M metagenome (GOLD analysis project Ga0136631, IMG submission 104655) | Polar desert sand microbial communities from Dry Valleys, Antarctica - metaG UQ601 (22.06) | ecosystem: Environmental > Terrestrial > Soil > Desert | place: Antarctica: Dry Valley... | reverse complement strand
CTTCCTCATCCACCCCGAGTGCGGTTGCTCCACGTCGGTCATGGAGTACGTGGCGGCGGGCGACGTCGACGCCGAGAACACCCACATGCTCTCCACCGGGGGAATGCTCGACCACGCGCGCAAAGCCGACGCCGACACCTTCATCGTGGCCACCGAGACGGGGATGCTGCACCCGCTCGAGCGGGAGAACCCCGGCAAGTCCTTCGTGCCGGCCAACCCCGCGGCGGTATGTCAGTACATGAAGATGATCACGCTGCCCAAGCTGCGCGACGCTCTGCGCGACCTGGAGCCGGTGGTGTCGGTGCCACGCGAGATCGCCGAGCGTGCACGGGTGCCGATCGAGCGCATGGTGTCCATCACGCCTTAACCGGGTTTGTATTCCGCCTAGCGCAGCAGCTGGATCTGGTTGAAGAACAGGCCGTCCTCGGTGCGCTCCACCTTGGCCTGATGCACGCGCGTCCCGATGCGTAGGCGAGACAGGCCGCATGCCCGCATGGCGGCCGCGTTCTCGAAGCCGATGTGGGGCTCCTCACCCTCGAGCTCCTCGGCCTCCTCGCCCTCCAGCAGCTCATCCTCGAACGGGTCCAGGTCGAGCCCCTCGTCGGCGAAGGGATCGTCCTCGAGCGGCTCTTCGTCGAGAGGCTCGTCCTCGGCGGCCTGGGAGCTGTGCGCGGCCGAACGGTTCCGCACGCCGCGGCCGCTCTCCAGCCGGGGCTCCGAGGTGCAGCCCATCTCGGTCGAATCGTCCACGAACCCCCGCAGCACGCCCCCGCGCGCCAGGCGGATGGTCAGCTCGCCGCCCTTGAGGGTCCTCACGGTGCCGCCGTGCTCCGCGCCGTCGCGGACGCGGTCGTTGTCGGTGTCGCGGTCCACCGGGTCATTGCCGGTGAGATCCTCCGCGGCGTTCGAGAGCCCGTCCCGGTCGCGATCCTCACGGCCATCGGGACGACGGTCCTTGTCGCTGTCACGAGCGCGCGGGTTGGTTCCCTGACGCAGCTCGTTGCCATTGTCCACGCGGTCGTGATCGGGGTCGCCCTCGGCGCTCCCCTTGACCGTGGAGAGCTTGAAGCGTTTCTCCCACCGATCGGGTAGCCGGTCACCGTCGCGATCGGCCGCCTCGGCGGCGGTGGGCGCGGCGAGCGCGAGCAGCGAAACGGCCACGACGAAGAATCTCATTGACGCTGTGTCGGCCTCGCGCACCAGGGCCGTAGCGCGGTTGGTCGCAGCTAGACGTTCGTGCGGCTCGCGAGGCTCGAAGGTGGTGTAGAAGGCTTCCCGGATAGCCTGCCGCGAGTGCAGCTGCGGCGCCTCTATCCCCGCCCCGGCGAAACCACCCCCGAGGAGCTCATGTCGCGCCTGGACCTGGGCTCGCGCGCGCCGGCGGGCCGCCCCTACGTGGTCCTGAACATGGTGAGCTCGCTGGACGGCAAGGCAGCCGTGGAGGGCTCCACGCGCGCCATGGGGGGCGAGGCCGATCGCCTGCTCTTCCACAACCTGCGCACGCAGGCCGACGCGATCATGGTGGGTGCCACCACCGCGATGGGAGAGCACTACGGACGCGCCACCAAGAGCGAGGAGCTCCAGGCCAAGCGCGAGGAGGAGGGGCTCGCCCCCCAGCCGCTGATGGTGCTGGTGAGTGGCCGGCTCAGCGTGACTGCCGAGCTGCCGCTGCTCCAGGAACCAGATGCCCGCGTGGTGGTGGCCACCGCAGCAGAGCACGACATCGAGGGAGCGGCCGCTTCGGTGCACTATCTGCGCACCGGCGACGACCTCCCGCTGCTGCTGGGCCGGCTGCGGTCTGACTTCGGGGTGAAGTCGGTGCTCTGTGAGGGCGGTCCCACCCTGAACGGATACCTCCTCGCCGCAGGGCTGGTGGACGAGCTGATGCTCTCCATCACAGCGACCATCGTGGGCGGTGAGCTGGCGCCCACCATCGTGGGCGGACGCGCGCTCGCGGCTCCGCTGCCCGCCGAGCTGGTCTCGCTGCACGAGACCGGCGGCGAGTTGTTCTCTCGCTGGCGAGTCCGTTGAGCGAAGCAGCCGGCTCGGCCGGCTGCGCACGATTGCTTTCCGCTGACGCACGGTCTCTTGCAAGGTGCAGAAACCGTTGCACGCCTTCTTCTGGGGCCGCACCTCCGGTATCCAATAGGTCCTCATGACCACCACCCGCTCGCGAGTCATCCCCGCGCGCGCACCTGCCCGTGCGCCGCTGCCCATCACCACGCCCGTGCCGCGCCCCCGCGGGGCCCCGGTCGTGGAGCTGCGCGAGGTGTCGAAGGTCTACGACGGCGGCACGGTCGGGCTCGAGCGCGCCTCGATGAAGATCGGGCGCGGCGAGTTCGTGTTCCTCGTGGGGGCCACGGGGTGTGGCAAGTCCACATGCATCCGCCTGCTGATGAAGGAGCTCGAGCCCTCGGCCGGATCCATCCTGATCGCGGGCAAGGACCTCGACGACGTGGGCCGCAAGCAGGTCCCGCTGCTGCGCCGCAACATCGGGACGGTGTTCCAGGACTACAAGCTTCTGCCCAACCGCACCGTGTACGACAACGTGGCCTACTCGCTCCAGGTGATCGGCGAGCCGCGCCAGGAGATCCGCCGCAAGGTGCCCGACATCCTGCGTCTGGTGGGCCTGTCCACCAAGCTGCACAACTTCCCCGACCAGCTGTCGGGTGGCGAGCAGCAGCGGGTGTCGATCGCCCGGGCGTTCGTGAACCATCCGCCGCTGCTGCTGGCCGATGAGCCCACGGGCAACCTCGACCCCGAGACCTCCATCGGGATCATGCAGCTGATCTACCGGATCAATCGAACCGGCACCACGGTGGTCGTGGCCACACACGACAAGGAGATGGTGGACAAGATGCGCCGGCGCGTGATCGAGCTGCGCGAGGGGCGCATCGTGCGCGACGAGCTCTCGGGCCGCTACCGCCCCGACGAGTCCACCACGGAGTTCGCGGTTCGCCTGCGCGGCGAGATGGGCGTGGGCGCCGAGGGCCATCCGAACTAGATGAACTTCGCTTTCTTCCTCAAGGAGGCCTTCCGCGGCCTGTCGCGCAACTCTGCGCCGGCGCTCGCCGCGCTGCTCACCATCCTGCTCACGGCGCTCGTTCTTGGGGTGTTCATACCGATCGTGCAGGCCACCACCGGGACCGCCAACGAGGTGCGCGGCCGGGTGGCGGTGGACGTGTACGTCAAGGCTGGGTCCACTGCGGCGGAGCGCGAGCAGTTGCGCGGGGCGATCGAGAGGACCGCCAACGTGGGATCGGTGGACTACATCTCCAAGGCGGAGGGCCTGCGCCAGGCGAAGGCCAAGAACCCGGAGGCGTTTGCGGAGGGCACCGAGCTGCTGGGCGGCAACCCGCTCCCCGACACCTTCCGCATCATCCCCGAGGACCCCGACCGCGTGAACGCGATCGTGGACCGACTCGCGCCCGAGGAGCCCAATGGCCAGCGCGTGCCCTCGCTAGCGGGCATCGACGAGGTGCGCAACAAGGAGTCCGACACCGACAAGATCCTGTCGGCCACCGGCCTGGTCAAGCTCCTCACGGCCGGCCTGGCGGCGCTGCTCATCTTCGCGTCCGTCGCCCTGGTGGCAAACACGATCCGCCTGTCGATCTTCTCCCGCCGCCGCGAGGTGGAGGTGATGAAGCTGGTGGGCGCCACCAACTGGTTCATCCGCTGGCCGTTCGTGATCGAGGGCGTGTTCGTGGGGTTCATGGGCGGCGTGCTCGCCGTGCTGCTGCTCACGATCGCCAAGGAGACGTTCATCGACCCGCTCGAGGACCGTTTCGCGCTGCTGGCAGCGCCCGAGACGATCGACTTCCCGCTGCTGATCGGGGTGCTGATGGTGGCCTGCGTGGCCGTCTCCGCGCTGGGCAGCGCGCTCACGCTGCGCCGGTTCCTGCGCGTCTAGCTCAGCAAAGGGGCTCTGCCCCCTTTGCAACCCCGGCCGAATCGCCACAGCAGGGCAACTTCTGAGTAACGAGCGCTCCGACGGCCCTTCATAGGTTGCGGCCTTCATTCGACCAAGGGAGCACTCAGCAATGTCTTCACTACGAGGAGTAGCCGCCGCGCTAGCCGCGGTAGGGGCCCTCGGGGCGATCGGAGCGACCGCTGCAGCGGCCGACAAAGACCGTGGCAACCGTCACGCGATCGACACCCGGGCCGACTACACGCCGTTCACCAAGTTCACGCCTCTGGCGAGCTCGGCTCCGTGCCCCGGCGAGCCGAGCGGGCGCCAGGCCAAGCCATTCGTCATTCCTTCCGGCTACGAGCAGCAGGTCGTGACCCAGGAGGGCGAGTCGGGTTACAACCAGAACACCGACAACTGGGACATGAGCACCCAGAACGAGTTTGGCAAGGACGCGGGCCGCTACATCTACCGCACACATGAGAACCGCAGCGGCCAGGCTTCGCAGGTATCCCTGACCGACCTGAAGACGGGCCAGAATGAGATCCTGGCCGAGCGCCAGGACTGGGAGGCGTTCGACGGCATCGTGTGGACGCCGTGGGGCACGATCCTCGCCGCGGAGGAGGTCATCACCTCATCCGCCCGTGATCCGCAGGTGCCCCAGGCCGAAGGGGGGCTCGTCTACGAGTTCTTCATCGACCGCGACGACCCGAGCGAGCTGGATCCCTCCCGCGAGCCGATGAACACCGGGGACGGCACATCGGACAACACGAGGGACGGAATCCGTGCTCGGCCTGCGCTCGGCGCCAAGTCGCACGAGGGGATGCGTTTCGACAAGCGCGGCAACCTCTACGGGATCGCCGAGTCGCGTGGTGACATCACGGCCGGCCAGTCAGGCGGAATCTTCCGCTTCGTGCCCGACCGCAAGGGCGACCTGTCGAAGGGTCAGCTCCAGGCGTTCGACAGCCCGAATGGCCAGGACGGCGAGGGACGTTGGATCAACCTCGACCGCACGCAGTCTCAGATCAACGCCGACCGCGAGGCCGAGTCCAAGGGCGCCAACGAGTACATGCGGCCGGAGGACGTCGAAACCGGTCAGAGTACCGGCAAGGACCGCAACAACGGAGGCAACACCCTCTACGTCGCCCTTACCGAAGGTGATGATGAGGGCGTGCTCGCCATCGACCTGTCCAGCAAGGACCGCCCGTTCGCCTACGACTACGTTGGCCAGCAGGCCGGCAACGCGTCTATGCCGGACTTCGACGCGCCGGACAACCTGGCCCTCGATCGCAAGGGCAACCTCGTGATTGCCGAGGACACTGGCGGCAGCCCCCCAGGCAAGACAAGCGGCGATGACTACTTCGTGGCCGCACCCCCGCGAGGCAGCGATGACGACGACAAGGGCGGCAAGCGCCGTCAGCCCGCACGGACCGTGCAGCGCTTCGCGTCGCTGGAGGACTGCATCGGTGAGCCAAGCGGGCCCTACTTCGCCCTCAAGGGGACGGAGAAGTTCGCCCGGCAAAACCCGGACGACGACGTGGCCGAGGTGGTGGACGACGAGACCCTGTTCGCCCATCGCCAGCACGCGGGCCAGACATCGCCGATCGACCAGCTCGTGGCGATCTCGCCAGTCGATGACGACGAGGAGGACAGCGACGACTGAGCCGCGGCTTCACCGCCAGACGTGGAGAGGGCGCCCACCGGCGCCCTCTCTGCTTCTGCGGTCTGGCATACATTGCAACGAGCATGATGGTCGTGATGACCCCACAGGCCAGCGCCGCGGAAATCGAGGCGGTGGTAGACCGGCTCGAGGCCGCCGGTGTGCACGCCAAGGTCATGCCCGGTGAGCTCACCACGGCGATCGGCGCGATCGGGGATCCCGAGGGCGTGAGGGCGATGGGCCTCGAGGGACTGCCCGGCGTGGACCAGGTGATCCCGATCAGCCGGCCCTACAAGCTGGCCTCCAGCGAGCTGTCCGACCACGCGTCCACCTCGTTCGAGGTGGACGGGCGCACGGTAGGAGGTGGCGCGTCGTTCTGCCTGATCGCGGGGCCATGCACCGTGGAGTCCGCCGACCAGACGGCGGAGGTGGCTCGAGCGGTGGCTGCCGCCGGCGCTTCGATGCTCCGTGGGGGCGCGTTCAAGCCGCGCACCTCGCCGTTCTCGTTCAAGGGCCTCGGCCCCGAGGGGCTCGAGATCCTGGCGGCGGCCGGCAAGGAGGCGGGCCTGCCGGTGGTGTCCGAGCTCACCGACACCGCTCACGCCGATCGCTTTGCGGAGCTCGTGGACGTGGTGCAGGTCGGCGCGCGCAACATGCAGAACTACGGCCTGCTCGAGGTGGTGGGCCGGCTCGGCAAGCCGGTGCTGCTCAAGCGCGGGCTGTCCTCGACGCTCGACGAGCTCTTGATGGCTGCCGACTATGTGCTCAAGGAGGGCAACGAGCGCGTGATCCTGTGCGAGCGTGGCATCCGCACGTTCGAGACCGCGACACGCTTCACGCTGGACGTTGGGGCCGTGCCGTGGCTGAAGCTGCATTCCCACCTGCCCGTGGTCGTCGATCCGTCGCACGCTTCTGGAGACCGCCGGCTCGTCGGACCGCTTTCTCGGGCGGCGGCCGCGGTCGGTGCCGACGGGATCATCGTCGAGGTGGCGCCCGATCCCGACGCCGCGCTTTGCGATGGCCCGCAGCAGTTGCACGCCGCCGGCTTCGCGGCTTTCGCGGCCGAGGTGGCCGCTCACGCCGAGCTGGTGGGGCGCAGGCTGGCCTGACTCAGCGCGAGATGCGCTCCACCCGCAAGATCGCCTCGAGGTAGTAGTAATCGCCGTAGACGAGACCGTGGTCGAAGCGTCCCCGTGCGCCGTCGGAGGTGCCGTGCAGCAGCGTGGAGGCCGAGCGGCCGCGGGTGTCGAGGAAGGGTGGCCGGGACAGTCGGTTCACCGTCCTAACGGCGGCTGTGGCGTAGCGCTCGCCGCGACGCTGCTGGGGCTCGAGGCGCGCCAGCTGCGCCAGCCCCGAGGCGGCGATCGCGCCGGCCGAGCTGTCGCTGGGCGCGGGCATCGGCGCGTCGAAGTCCCAAGGGGGCACGCCTCCGCGGGGCAGGCGCGACAGCCAGTGGTCGGCGGTGCGCCGCGCGGCGCCCAAAAAGCGCGGATCGCGGGTCTCGCGGTAGAGGGTGGTGAAGCCGTGGATGGCCCACGCCTGCCCCCGCGACCACGTGGAGCCGTCGGCGAAGCCCTGCCGTGTGCGCCGGGCCACCACAGCACCGGTATCGGCGTCGTACTCCACCACGTGGAAGGTGCTGCCGTCCGGACGCACGTGGTCGCGCAGGGCGGTCAGGCCGTGGCGCACCGCCATCTCCCGCCAGGCGCGGGGGCCGCCATGACGCGCTCCCCAGAGCAGTAGCTCGAGGTTCATCAGGTTGTCCACGATCACCCGGAACGTGGGATCGCCCTCCTGCCCCCAGGAGCGCGTGGCGCCCACCTTGGGATCGAAGCGGGTGGCAAGCGAGGCCGCCCCGCGCAGCAGCACCCACCGGTAGGCCGGTCGCCGGGTGAGCCGAAATGCACGCGCATAAGGGGTGTGCAGAATGAATCCCACGTCGTGGGTGGAGGTGTTGGCGGCCTGGCCCGCCAGCCCGCGCTGGGCGCGCGCGGCCCGCACTCGCCACCGCGGATCGCCGCTCAGCTCGGCGATGGCCCACATCGAGCCGGCACGAAAGCCACTGGTCCAGCTGGCTGCCGAGGTGGTCAGCCAGCGACCGCCGCGGCCGGCGGTGCGGCCCGGAAAGGCGTCCCGCGGGAGCGTGCGAGAGTCTCGGAGCAGATCGCGTTCGGCCACGAGCAGCCCGCGCGCAATTTCGTCTTCCTGGGCCGTCGCCGGACCCGCGATGGCGAACAGCGCCACCACAGCCGCGAACCCCTGCAGGACCGAGCGCCTCACCGGCCCGAAGGTACCAGCGCGCACATGCTTCCCACTACCCTTGAGCTGGGCCGCCCGCGCGGCCCTTTCCTATGACCGCTCTGGCAAAGACAGTCGCTGCGATCGCCGGCGCCCTGCTGCTCCTGCTGCTGGGGGTGTGGTGGGGTGGGCACCCGGAGTCCCTGCCCGGACCGCTGCGCGACGCCTTCGTCGACGACGACCGCGCGCTGCGCGCCGAGCTCGTGGACTCGATCCAGGACAGCTTCTACAAGCCGGTCAAGCAGTCGGAGATCGACAACGGCTCGCTGAAGGGGATCGTGGACGGCCTGGGCGACCAGTTCTCCCAGTACCTCACTCCTGACGAGACGCGCGAATTCCGGCAGACCGTGGCCGGCGAGCTGGAGGGTGTGGGACTGAGCGTGGAGGAGGACCCCCGCGGGCTGAGCGTGCTCCGGGCCTTCGATGACTCCCCGGCCGCCCGCGCCGGCATCAAGCCGGGCGAGCTGGTGATCGAGGTGAACGGCGAGTCGATCGCCGGTGTGCCCAGCCAGGTGGCCACGGGCCGCATCAAGGGCCCCGCGGGCACCCGCGTGAAGCTGAAAGTGGGCGATCCGGAGGACGGCCGCACCCGCACGCTGGACCTCAAGCGCGAGAAGATCGAGGTGCCCGCGGCCGAGGGCAAGACGGTCACGCGCGGCGGGCGTGACTACGGCGTGATCGAGTTCACCACGTTCAGCGAGGGCGCGCACGGTGCGTTGCGCGCCGAGATCGATGAGCAGCTGGAGAAGGACGTGGATGGCCTCGTGCTCGACCTGCGCGGCAACGGCGGCGGGCTGCTCAGCGAGGCCGTGCTCGTCTCGTCGATCTTCATCGAGGACGGCCTGGTCACCTACACCAAGGGCCGTACCCAGCCTCGCCGCGAGTTCGACGCCGAGGGCGATGCGATCGACGAGGACCTGCCGCTGGTGGTGCTCGTGGACGGCGGCAGCGCCTCAGCGTCGGAGATCGTGACGGGCGCCATGCGCGACCGCAAGCGGGCCACCATCGTGGGGACCCGCACCTTCGGCAAGGGCGTCTACCAGGAGGTGCAGCCGCTCTCCAACGGGGGCGTGCTGGACATCACCGTGGGCGAGTACTTCCTGCCCAAGGGCGAGAACATCCAGAAGAAGGGCGTGCGGCCGACCGTTCGCGCGGTGGACAACCCCGACACCGACCGCGACGAGGCGCTGCCCAAGGCGCTCAGCACCCTGGGCGGTTTGGCTAGCCGGTGAGCGCGCGGGCGCAGGGGCGCCCGGCACGACTCGACCTACCGATGGTCGGGGTCCTGAGCAAGCGCGGCCGGTTCGTGGTGGCCGAGCCGTTGTTCGGCCCCCGCGGTTCGCGCGTGGCGCTCGAGGGGCGCAGCGGATCGGAGGGCGACCTCGTGCTGGTTGGGACCGGCAAGCGCGGCGCCAAGGTGCTGCGGCCGCTTGGCAAGCCATGGATCGCGCGTGACGTGCTCGAGGGGCTGATGCTCGACCGCGGGCTGCGACGGTCCTTTTCCCGGCGCGTGGAGGACGAGGCGGCCGAGGCCCGGCCCGATATCGAGCGCAACGGTCGCGTGGACCTCACCACCCTGCCCACGTTCACGATCGACCCCGACGACGCCCGCGACTTCGACGACGCCATCTCAGCTGAGCGCCGCGATAACGGCACCATGCGGCTGTGGGTGCACATCGCCGACGTGTCGGCCTACGTGCGGCCCGGCGGCAAGCTCGAGGCGGAGGCCTCTCGCCGCGCGACCAGCGTCTACGTGCCCGGAGCCGTGGAGCCGATGCTTCCCGAGGGGCTGTCCAACCGCGCGTGCTCGCTTCGTCCCGGCGAGGACAAGCTTGCGGTGACCGTCGAGATGGACCTGGCCGGCACCGACGTCCGGCGGGCGGAGTTCCACCGCTCGCTGATCCGCTCCGATGCCCGGCTTACTTACGGGCAGGTAGACGATGTGTTCGCGGGCAGTGAGCGAGCCGCCGAACCCTGGGGCGGCCCCCTCGCTGCCGCCCGCGAGGTGGCCGCCGCGCTGCGAGCCCGCCGCGAGGAGCGCGGCTCGCTGGAGGTGACCTCATTCGAGCCCAGCTTCGACTTCGACGGAGCCGGCCACGTGGCCGGTGTGCGCTACGAGGAGCAGACCGAGTCGCACACGTTGATCGAGGAGCTGATGATCCTCGCCAACGAGCAGGTGGCCGGGTACCTGGCCGATCGCAGGCTGCCCACGCTCTACCGCGTGCACGAGCGGCCCGACCCACCCTCGGTGGAGGCGATGACCGCCCGGATGGCGTCCCTGGACGTGCCCACGCCGCCGGTACCGCACAACATGAGCCCCCAGCAGGCCGCCGATGTGGCGGCCGAGGCCTCGCGGATGGCCGCCGCCTTCTCCCGCTCCAGCGGACGTGGGCGGTTTTCGTTCAGCTCGCTTGTGCTGCGCTCGCTCAAGCAGGCCTACTACTCGCCGCGCAACCTCGGACACGCCGGGCTCGCCAGCGCGCGCTACTGCCACTTCACCTCGCCGATCCGCCGCTATCCCGATCTGGTGGCCCACCGCGCGCTGCTCAGCGGGCTGGGGCTGGACGACGTGGCGCCGCGCGCCGGTGAGCTCGAGGACACCGGGATCGAGAGCAGCGCCCGCGAGCGCGAGGCCATGAAGGTCGAGCGCTCGGCCGACGACGTGTGCCTGGCTTTTCTCCTGGAGGCGGCGCTGGAGCAGGCCGGCGGGGGCGACCCGCCCGTCTTCGAGGGCGAGATCGTGGGCCTGATCGCCAAGGGCGCGTTCGTGCGCTTCGCGGAGGAGGGCTTCGAGGGCCTGCTGCCCGCGCGCCGGTTGCGCGACTGGTACGAGCTCAACGAGGAGGGCACCGCCCTCATCGGCCAGGACTCGGGCCGGGCGCTGCGAATCGGCGACCCGATCACGGTGGCCGTGGAGCGCGTGGACGCCCCGCGCGGGCGCGTGGACCTGCTTCCCGCCGCCTAAGCTGATCTCTCATGGCGAAGAAGGGCGCAAAGCGCAAGACGGCCGCGGGCGACGTTGCAACCAACCGCCAGGCCTCCTACCGCTACCACCTCCTCGAGAAGTGGGAGTGCGGGGTGGAGCTGATGGGCTCCGAGGTCAAGTCGATCCGCGACGGCGGCGTCCAGATCAAGGACGGCTACGCCGCGCTCGAGGACAACGAGGTGTGGCTACACAACGTCCACATCGCGCCGTATGGACCCGCGGCGCGCGAGGGCCACGAGCCCGAGCGCCCGCGCAAGCTGCTGCTGCACAGGCGAGAGATCGACCGCCTGATCGGCAGCACCCACGAGAAGGGGCTCACGCTGGTGCCCACCCGGATCTACTTCAAGGGCGCGCGCGCCAAGGTGGAGATCGCGCTGGCGCGGGGCAAGGACGCTCGCGACAAGCGGGCGTCGCTGAAGGCAAAGGATCAGCGGCGCGAGATCGACCGCGCCCTGGCCGAGCACGGCGCCTGAGTTATTCGAAGCGCACCGTGGCCGAGCGGATCTTTCCGCCCGGCTTCGGTGAGAGCTGCAGCACGGCCGAGTCGCCGCTGTCCAGGTCCTCCACCGCATCGCAGTAGCTCTGCAGGTCCGGGTCCACGCGGCGCCCGTCGACGCCGCTGATGAGCGCTCCTTCGATGCGATTCTCGGACGCGGAGGTACCTGGCACCGCTCCGGTGGCGAGGATGCCCCGCAGGCGCTCGCGCCGCTGGGCTGCGCGCGGGGGCACGACCAGGCCGGCGCCGAACCAGCCCGCTGAACGGCCGTCACGCAGCTCGGCCACCACCTCCTTCACGCGATCCACGCCGATCGCGTAGCCCTGGCCCTGGATCGGCTGGCCGCCCAGCTCGGTGAGGATCGCCGTGTTCACGCCCACGAGCTCCCCGTCGGCGTTCAAGAGCGGGCCGCCCGAGTTGCCGGGATTCAGCGGTGCATCGGTTTGCACGAGGTCCTCGAAGGTGGGCGAGTCGGGGACAGGCAGCCGCTCCGAGCTGGTGACCACCGAGATCACGCCGGCCGTGGAGCTGATGTCCTCGCCCAGCGACAGGTTGGCCGGGTAGCCGAGCGCCACCACCGGCTCGCCCTGCCCCAGGTCGGCTCCCGAGCCGAGCGGGAGGGTCTCCAAGCCCTCGGTTTCGTCGGCCTTGAGCAGAGCGAGGTCCTCGCACGGGGCAGCGGCCACCAAGTCGGCATCGCTGGAGTCGCCGTCGGTGGTCACGTCGAACTCGGTGCCGCCACTGACGACATGGAAGTTGGTCACGATCAGACCGTCGCCCGCGTCGAGCACCCAGCCGCTGCCATCGGCCTGCTGGCCCCGGAAGTTGGCGCTCACGCGCACGGTGGACGGGGTCGCTTCAGCGACGATCGCCTGGGTGTCCAACTCGTCGCCACCGATCACCCCGGTGAGCGCCGCCGCCACGGTGCCCGCCGCCACCAGCAGCGCGACCGCTGCCACCGCCAGGGAGATGCGCGCGAAGCGCCGCGTCCTGCGTACTCCGGCCACCGCGGCCCGGATCGAGTACGCGCGCTCGGCGGGGGTGTCCACGGGCGCCTCGTGTTCGTCGACCAGGTCCTCGACGTCGAGCCCGGCGGCGTCGGCGGCCTCCTCGGCGGCCTGCTCGTCCTCAGGCCGCTCGGTCACTGCGTGGATTCTAGGCAGGCGCCGAGGCCCGCCGGCCTACTCCCCCTGGAGCTCCTTCAGCCGTCTGGCCTCGCGGGACTTGAGGAACTTCTGCACCTCGTCGTACTGACCGGCCTGGTTGGCGAACTCCACGTAGTTGCGCGCGCTGGCCAGCCAGTCGAGCACCGAGGGGCGGACCCGCTCGCGGGCGCTCTCGAGGTGCTTCTGAGCGAGCGGCGGCTCGGTGCCCGAGTCCAGCGCCTCATCGATCACCAGGTCGATGGCGGCCTCCACCAGCGCGCGGAGGTCTGCCCCCGAGTGCAGCGGAGTCTCCTTGGCCAGGGCCTTCACGTCGATCTTCTCGGCGTGGCGCTCGCGCAGCAGCAGCTCCAGGATCGTGCGCCGCGCCTTCTCGTCGGGTGGCGGCACGAAGGTGGGGCGGTCAAGCCTCCCCGGGCGCTTCAGCGCATCGTCCACGTCCCAGGGTGCGTTGGTGGCGGAGAGGATCAGCAGTCCGGCGTTGTCCGAGCCGATCGCGTCCAGCTCCTGCAACAGCAGGTCCACCAGCGGCCGGCCCGCGCTGCCCGCCTGCTTGCGCCGGGCGTAGGCCAGGGCGTCGAGCTCGTCGATGAACAGCACGCACGGTGCGTTTGCCCGCGCCTCCTCGAACACCGCGTGCAGGTTCTGCTCGGAGATGCCCATGTAGGGGTCGAGGATCTCCTCGATGCGCACGTTGAAGAAGGGCAGGCCGGCCTCGCCGGCGGTCGCGCGCGCGAGCAGCGTCTTCCCGCAGCCGGGCGGTCCGTAGAGCATCACCCCGCCGCCGGCGCTGCGCCCGTACTTGAGGTACAGGTCGGGTCGCTGGAACGGGAGGATGATCGTGCGGTGGATGGTCTTCTTGACCTCGTCCAGACCCCCCACGTCGTCGAAGGTGGTGCGAGCGTCGCGCTCGAACAGATCGCCTGCCGCGAAGCCGGTCTCGTCGGGCTCGCTTCCCGGGCCGCTGGAGCGGATCACGGCCCTGCCGCCCTCGGGGCCGGCGCCAGGCTCGGGTTTTGTACCCAGCTCCTTCTCCAGCCCGGCCTGCAGGCCGGCCACGCCGTCAACGAGGCCAAGGTGCTTTGCGTGCTCCAGCAGCTTGCCCGCGAGTGCCAGCCGTCCCGCGCCCAGCGCGAGCGAGCCCACCTCGGTGAGGCTGTGACGGGGCACCTCGTTCTCGTCGGCCAGCTTGGCGTAGTGGTCCAGCGCCTCGTCGACCCGGCCCGCGGAGTGAAGCGTCTCGGCCAGCACGAGCCGCAGCGGGTGATTGGTGGGGGATACCTCCACCGCTGCCACCAGCCCCTCGATGCGCTGCTCGGACTCGCTCATCGCGACAGCCTCCGCTCGATCGCGGGCGCGGCCAGCCAGCTGTAGGCCACGAGGGCGATCCATACGAAGCTCGCCACGCTGGACGCCCCGTCCAGGCCGAGGGCGCGCAGCCCGAAGATGATCGTGATCGCCGCCACCCACGACCCGGCCACCCCGAGGCGCTGCAGCGGCAGCATCGGCCACAGCAGGGGATGGGTGGCCGCCCGCGCGCTGCGGGCCACACCCGCCAGCGCCTGGTCGGTGGGGTCGTCGCGCACGGCGGTGCCCAGCGAGTCGCGCGCGCCGTGGGCGTCACCGGTGTTCACCAGGGCCACCCCACGTATGCGGTGCGCGGCTGCGTCCTCGGGATCGTCGGCAAGCATCTCCTCGCTGATCCGGGCCACCTTGCGGTTGTGCCCGCGCAGCAGCTCGATCAGCGCGCGCGTGCGCGGCACCTCCCTGGCGTAGGGGTCGCTGCGCGCCGCGAGGTCCACGATCTGCTCGGCCTTGTCCAGCTGACCGGCGCGGGCCAGTACGCGCGCGTAGGCGCACAGCACGTACGGGTCCTCGGGGTCGAGGTGCAGCGCGGCCAGCGATGCGCGCTCCGCCGCGGCGAGGTCGTCGCGCTCGGCCTCGGCGAGGGCGAGCACCACGAGCAGGTCCACGGCCTCGGGATTTCGCTGCAGGCCCTCCGACGCGGAGCGCGCGGCCTCGGTCGGCTCGTCCAGCTCGTAGTGGGCCAGGGCCCGCAGGCGCCAGAACTCGGTGCTCTCCATGGCGTCGCCGTCGGCGCCCGAGAGCGCTTCCAGGGCCAGCTTGGGCTGGTCGATCGTCACGTAGTGCTGCGCGAGTGTGAAGTCCGCGGGCATTGCTCAGGAGATCCCGAAGACCAGCACGAGCTGGATCGCCCCGCCCACTACCACGGCGGCCAGCCCGGGCCCAATCAGGGATTCGTACGCCTCGTCCTGGTCTTCGCTCGCGGCGTAGAAAACCTGGTAGATGTTGTCGCGCTGGCGCTGGATCAGGTACATCGGTCCCCACGCGGCGATCGCGATCAGCTGGGTGGCCACTCGCGCGCCATCGGGAACATCGGATCCCGAGATCGCGAGCGCGGCGAACACCAGCGTCGCCGCCAGCCCGATCACGCCCGCCACCACGATCGCCGCGCGCTGCGGGCCGGGCACGCGCAGCTTCGTGGCGTTGATCAGCGCGATGGCCGTGACCGCGATGCAACCGCCGAAGAAGGCAACGTAGACCTGCGATCCCAGCCGCCACGGCCGCTCGCGCACGGGCTCGGCCACGTGGTCCTGAAGCGTTGGGGCCAGCAGCGCATTGCGCGCGACAGCATCCGTGCCACCTCCCTCGGGCATCCCGGCCAAGCTACCATTGGAAGGCTTCTATGGGGACGACAGGCTTCGACGTGGTCGTTCGTGGGAGCAGTGGCGAGCCGAGGTCGCCGGTAGGCCTCGTAAAACAACCGGCAAAACCATAAGTGCGGATCGAGATCACTCGTTCGCGCTTGCTGCCTAGCTTTAGCTAGCCAGTGAGCTCCCGGCCTCCCCTCGGCCCGTGGGGGAGATGTCTGGGATCAGAAACGGGCTTGCCCCCACCGCGCGCCTCTGGTGGTGGGGGGACCAACACAGAGGCTGGTTCCCCTCAACCCGGCCGGTCAGGCTAGAGGGGGACGAGATCAGAGGGCCGGCTACGCTCGTAGAAGCTGCTTTTTACGCGACCGCGGACCCGGGTTCGATTCCCGGCGTCTCCACTGCGTCCGGATCGGGCAGGATCCGATCCACCAGCTCCAGCGCCGGCCGGCCCTCGAACATGGGCCGGGTGTCGAGGCGGTAGAGGATCAGCGCCAGGCTGGGCGCCACCATGAAGTCCGCGGCGTTCAGCTGCGCTCCGCCGAGGACACCGTCGGCGATCCAGCTGTCGATCCGGTCGAGCAGAGTTGGAAGCTCGGCGAGAAGTTCGCGGTCCGCCGTCCCGTCGACCGCGAACACCATGCGGCCGATCTTCGGGATGATCAGGCGGCGCGCGAGCGCGCTGCGGTAGAGCAGGTAGCCCAAGCGGCCGTCGGCGCCTCCGCGGCTGATCGCAGACGGGCCGCGCAGAGCGGCCGCCAGGACGATCCGTCGAGCGGCCATCTGGAGCGTGTCGTTGGCCCAGCGTTCGGCCTCCTCGACTGCCGCCCGCCGCTCCCGATCGGCGGGGAACAACGCCGACTCGGGGTGGCGATCGTCAAGGAAGCGCGCGATGTCGTGGTTGGTCGAGACCCTCTCGCCGACTGCTGCGAGCGAGGGCACGGTGCCCGTACGGTCGCCGAACCGGAGCCCGGGCGGGCGCTTCGTGCCGGCGGTGCGGGTCTCCGAGCCGGCCCTGAACCCGACCAGGCGGACGGCCAGCGGATGCGTGAGGGTGGGCACGTCCACGCGCCTGTAGGGCACCCGCTTGTGGTTGAGCATCAGGATCGCCGACCTGCAGGCGTGCGAACCGGGAATGACGTAGAGCGTGTAGGTACTCACCGGTCGGTCATACGCTACGCGGGCGTGGTGGCACGCGCGGAGCGGCGGGCTGCGTCACTCGCCCTCGCCGCCCAGACCGCGAAACCGAATACGGCCAGCCCGAGCACGATGTCCGCGATCACGTGCGCCTGCCGCCACCAGACTGCGTCGGTCATGCCGGCGGCAGAGTAGTGGCCGATGCCGATGATCCCGCTGATCGAGTAGATGGCGAGAAAGACACTCGCCCGCCGGACCTGTCCTCCCCGGAAGAGTGCATATCCGACCAGACCGAATGCCGTGAAGAGGAACCACGATGCTCCCACCACCGTCCGGGACGGACTCGGTCCGCCGCTGGCCTGCGGAAACTGGTCGTAGGCGAAGTAGTTGTCGGCGTAGTGGACGATCGACACGGCGACCGCTGTCCAGAGGACGAGGTTCAGGACGAGCAGAGCCTGCCGGCTCGGTTCCACCCCCGCGTACCGCTCCAGCGCCTAGCGCCCGAACAGCGCGATCATCGCTGACTGCGCGAACTGCGGCGGGAAGGTCATCACGGTCTCGCCGCGGTGGCGTTCGAGGAACTTGGCCGCCCAGCGCGCGCCGCGGAGGTTGCGCGGGATGCCGCCCTTGCGGAGCAGGCCCTCGCGGGCCGCCGCCGCGCTCTCCTCGAGGAAGGACTGCAACCCCAGCGCGGGATAGACCTCACAGCGCAGGTGGGCCGGCTCGTCGAGGACTTCGATCGAATGCTTGGTGCCGGCAGTGACCACCTGTGCGCCGTCCTCGGGAACGACCACGCCCTTGAAGTCGCCGTTCTGGACCTTCGCGCGGCCCTCGACCACCGCCCAGTGCTCTTCCTGGACCGGGTGGTAGTGCTCGGGGAGTTTCGCGCCGGGCTCGAACCAGCAGTCGACGGTCAGGTTCTCGCCGTTGGGCGTGAAGGCGTAGGCCGCGCCGTGGACGGGATCGTGGGCAGTGGGGTGCACATTGCTCCTTTCGCGGTTACCGACGGGTAACATAGCACGCGGAGTTACCCTCCGGTAACCATGGCCGTCACCAAGACCAAGCCCAAGCGAATCGCGGGCGACGAACGCCGTGAGCTCATCGCGCTCGCGGCCGGCCGCCTGTTCGCAGCCAACGGCTATGCGGGCACGCGGATGGAGGACGTGGCGGCCGCGGCGCACGTGACCAAGCCGATGGTCTACCGCCATTTCGACTCCAAGAAGGACCTCTATCTCGCGCTCCTCGATCGCCACGAGGATGACCTGCCGGGCTTTTTCGAGGGGATAGATCTGACTGACTCGAGCCGATCGGGCGAGTCGCTGGTGCGCGCCATCCTCGAAGTCTGGCTGGACTACGTGCGCGCCAACTCCCACGCGTGGGCGATGCTCTTTCGCGACAATTCCGGCGACGACGAGATTCAAGCCGCGCGCCTGGGGGTGAGCCTGAGCGCCCGCGAGGTGATGGCGGCCTTCATCAAGGCGCGCGTGGGCGACCGCATGCCGGCCCCCCAGGTGGAGCCCACCGCCGAGCTGCTCACCAGCGGGCTCGCGGGCCTGGCGCTGTGGTGGATCGACCGTCCCGAGGTGCCGAAGGCGGTGGTGCTCGATGTGGCCACTCGGATGAGCGCGCCGGCCGTCGGCTGATCTCTCCACGGCCGCCGGCTGGCGCTCGACGTCTTCTCGCGCTCGCCCTCGCTCGCGATGAGCGCACCCGCCGTGGGTTAGCATCGCCCGACCAACACAAGGGGGAGCAATGTCTGAGCAAGTGGACGTACTCAAGCGGGGCTATGACGCCTTCAACAGCAGCGACGCCGAGACGCTGGCGGGAGTTTTCGCGGAGGACATCCGCTGGGAGGGAAGCCAGGACGAGCGTGTTCCCGGAGCCGGTACCTTCAGCGGACGCGATGACGTAATGGGCGCAATCGGAGCGGCGTCAGATGGCTTCGAGTCCCTCACTTCTCACCCCGATGAGTTCATCGAGCAGGACGATACGGTCGTCGTGCTGGGTCATACCGAGGCTCGGACGAAGACCGGCAACGACGTGAAGGTGCCGTTCGTCCACGTATGGCGCATGTCCGGTGGCGCGATAGGCCGTGGCCAGCTGCTCACCGACACTTCAGTGATCCTGGAGGCACTCGGGAGCTGACCGGCCAACCTCCCACAGCCTCACTCCCCCCCGGTCCCCGCCTCCCGCGCTGGATTCAGACGCTCGGGTTCATCCTCGCGCCGGTTCCGTGGATCGAGGCCAACCGCCGCCGCTACGGCGACGTAGTCACATTCCGCAGCCTGTTCGACCCGGGCTTCGTGATGGTGTTCGACTCCGAGCTGGTCAAGCAGGTGTTCCGCGGCTCGCCGGAGCGGCTGCGCGCGGGGGAGGCCAACGCGGTGCTGGGGCCGGTGGTGGGCGAGCGCTCGGTGCTGCTGCTCGACGGCGCCGAGCACATGCGCCAGCGCAAGCTGCTGCTGCCCTCCTTCCACGGCGAGCGCATGCGCGCCTACGAGCATGTGATGCGCGAGGCGGCGGACCGCGCGATCGATGCGTTTCCGGTGGGCGAGCCGTTCGCTTTGCTGCCGCACACCCAGCAGCTCACCCTGGAGATCATCATGCGCGCGGTGTTCGGCGTGTCCGCCGGCCCGCGCCAGGCCGAGCTGATGCGACGCGTGCGCCGGATGGTCGATCCCGTGGCCTCGCGCCGCGCCGTGATGCTGCTGGTGCTCACCGGCGGCAGGCGGGGCGCGGGGGCCGGCGAGGAGTTCGCCTCTGCCCGTCGCGGGGTGGACGAGCTGATCCACCAGGAGATCGCCGCCCGGCGTGCCGAGCCCGACCTCGAGGAGCGCGAGGACGTGCTCTCGATGCTCCTGTTGGCCCGCGACGAGGAGGGCAACCCGATGACCGACGGCGAGCTGCGCGACGAACTGGTCACGCTGCTCGTGGCCGGCCACGAGACCACGGCCACCGGGCTGGCCTGGGCGTTCGAGCTGCTGCTGCGAAACCCGCGTGTGCTCGAGCGGCTGAAGGCCGAGCTGCCGTCGGGAGACGAATACCTCGCAGCGGTGGTGAAGGAGGCGCTGCGCATCCGGCCGGTGATCTCAGGCGTGGGCCGCGTGGTGCGCGGCGACGAGCCGTTCGAGGTGGGTGGCCACCAGATCCCGCCCGGTGTGGAGATCAACCCGTCGATCGCCGCGATCCACCGGCGCGCGGACCGCTACCCCGAGGCGGCGGACTTCCGCCCGGAGCGCTTCCTCGGCGACGAGGTGCCGGACACCTACACGTGGCTGCCCTTCGGCGGCGGCACGCGCCGCTGCCTCGGGGCGAGCTTCGCCGAGATGGAGATGCGGGTGGCGATTCGCCGGGTGTTCGAGCGCACGAGCCTGCGACCCGCCGGGCGCAGGCCCGAGCGCGGGGTGCGCCGCGGCATCACCTTCCGGCCCAAGCACGGAGCGCGCGTGATCCAGCCCGCGCCGCCCTCGGGGTAGCCTCTGATCCATGGCCAAAACGCTCTACACAGCAGAAGCGCAGGTGACCGGTGGCCGCGACAAGGGCCACGGCAAGACGACCGATGGTGCGCTGGAGGTGGACATTCGTGTGCCCTCGGAGCTGGGTGGCGACGGCGGCGGCACGAACCCCGAGCAGCTCTTCGCGGTGGGCTTCGCCTCCTGTTTCGAGAGTGCGTTGGGCGTGATGTCACGACGCCAGCGCGTGGAGTCCGGCGACGCCACGATCGACTCGAAGGTGCACCTGCATCCCACCCAGGCAGGCGGCTTCGAGCTATCGGTGAGCCTGGACATCTCGCTTCCCTCGATCGAGGATGCCGACGCAGCGGTGGAGCTGGTCAAGGCCGCCCACCAGGTGTGCCCCTACTCCAACGCAACGCGCGGCAACATCGACGTGAGGCTCACGGCCAACGGCCAGGCCGTCGACTGAGGCTCAGCGCCGTGCGGCGCGCAGCAGCTTCACGTCGCCGCGGGAGTAGGTGCCCTTGGCGGCGTCGCGGTTCTTGGCGGAGACGATCAGCGTCATGCGGCCCTTGCGGCGCAGGGCCCCCACGCGGTGGGAGGTGAGCTTGAAGCGCAGCACCTTGGAGCGGCCGGCGCCGATCCGGTAGCGGCGCCCGCGCCGCGGGCCGGGACGAGCGCCGCGCACACGCGCCATGCCGCGGCACACCGGCGCCATCTTGGAAAGCCACCGCGGCGGGCATGCGACCCGCAGCGACACCACGCCGCGGCGCGAGGCCCTCGGGCGCGCCAGCGACAGAGCGGCTGCGCGCGCGCGTGCCGGTCCGGTGGGAGGCAGCGGCTGTTGCGTCGCGCCCTGGGAGTACTGGTCGGGCTCGCGCAGCGAGTTCTGGAATCCGGCGTCGGAGTTGGGCTTGTCCTTCGGCCCCTCCCCGGGCCCCTCCTGGCCCACCTGCACGCGCTGGTCGGTGATCGAGCCGAGCACCTTGCGGTAGAGCGTGTGCTCGTAGGACGTGCCGCCCGAGAACACGAGGTTGGGGTCCTGGCCGGTGCGGACCACCACCATGTCCTGCGACGGGAACACCGTCACGACCTGTCCGAACAGCCCGGAGAAGCGGTAGATGTCGGCGGGCAGGTCGGGGAACTCGCGCTCGGCGTCCACCGGCCGCTCGGTCACCCGCGGGCCCACGCACGGCTTGTCGCGGTTCAGCCAGATCAGCCAGCCGTAGCAGCCGTTGGTCGTCGCGGGCTGGATGGCCTCCTCCATGTAGGCCTGGGACAGCAGCCGCTGCCCGCGCCACACCCCGCCGCGCCGCAGGAGTTCGCCGAAGCGCCCGAAGTCGTCGGGCCGCATGTTCACGCCGTAGAAGCCCTGGATGTGCCCTGCGGGGTCGCGGCCCCAGCGCCAACGGTTCGCTTCGATGCCGAGCGGGCCCATCAGCTCCTCCTGGGCGTATGCCCCCGCGTCCTTGCCCGCCGCCCTGCCGGTGGCCTCGGCCAGCAGCGCCACGGGGCTCTGCGCGTACTCGAAGTACGTGCCGCGCGGGCGTACGACCTCCAGGGTGAGCGCGTCCCGTACGCGGTCGGGCATCGTGAAGACGTTGTAGTCGCGGAACCCGTTCCAGCGCCAGCCCGAGGTCATCGTGAGCAGGTTGCGCATCGTGACCGCCCCGTGGGGGCGGTCGGCCTCGGTGACCAGCGAGCCCACCGGATCGTCCGGGCCGATCAACCCCTGCTGCATCGCGCGGCCGAACAGCACCGAAGTGATCGACTTGGCCATGGAGTAGCTCTCGTACTGCTGCGTGCGATTCACCGGCGCGAGGCGGTCCTCGCCGACGAGGCATCCGCGCCGGTACACCCGCACGGCGAAGCTGAGCTGGGTGGAGCCGTAGTCCATCGCGTCCTGCAGCCTGGCCGCGTCCATCCCGGCCTGGGCCGGTGTGGCGCGCTGCCAGTCCGCGCCCGGCTCTGGGCACGAGGTGGCGGCTGCGGCGGGCTGGGCTCCGGCGCCGAGCGCAGCGGCGGCAATGGTGGTGCAGATGAGAATTCGAGTCGAGCGCATCGGTGGCTTCCTCCCGGCGCGCAGGATACCCCTCAGGGCTCGAGCAGCCGTCGCTCCACCGCCCACGCCGACAGTTCGTGGCGGCTGGAGAGCTGCAGCTTTCTAAGCACGGAGGTCACGTGGGCCTCCACCGTCTTGGCGGAGATCTCCAGTCGCAGCGCGATCTCCTTGTACATATACCCGCGGGCGATGTGCTGGAGCACCTCCCGCTCGCGCGGCGTGAGCTGGTCGAGGTCGGCCGCCGAGGCCTGCTCGCTCGGCGGCGGGTCGGCACCCGAGAAAGCGTCGAGCACGAAGCCGGCCAGCCGGGGGGAGAACACGGCGTCGCCCTCGCGCACCCGCTGCACGGCGTCGGCGAGGTCGGGGCCGGAGATCGTCTTGGTCACATAGCCGCGCGCCCCGGCGCGGATCACGGCGATCACGTCCTCGGCGGCGTCGCTCACCGACAGGGCGAGGAAGCGCACGCTGGGATGACCTTCCGCGGTCCGGCGGATCACCTCAACGCCGCCGCCGTCGGGCATGTGCACGTCGAGCAGCACCACCTCGGGCTCGGTCGAGGCGATCAGCTCGGCGGCGGCGGCCACGCTGGCGGCGTCGCCCACGATGTCCACGAGCCCCTCCAGCTCGGCGCGCACGCCGGCCCGGAAGAGCTGATGGTCGTCCACGATCGCCACCCGCGGAAGGCTCACCGGCCCGATCCCTCCAGCACCAGCTCCACCTCGGTGCCGGCCCCCGTCGAGCTGGCGATCTTCGCCCGGCCGCCGTTGCGCTCCATGCGCCCCACTATCGACTCGCTCACCCCGCGCCGGTCTTGCGGCACATCCGCGGGATCGAAGCCGGGGCCGCGGTCGCGCACGAACGCGCGCACGCTGCCGTCGGATGCCTCCAGGTACACGTCGATCGCGGAGCCGCCGCCGAACTTGGCGGCGTTGAGCATCGCCTCGCGGGCGGCTGCCACCAGGGCCTCGGTGCGTGGCTCCAGCTCGGCGTCGCCCACCGCCACCACTTCCACGGGGACGCGGTGCTCGCGCTCGATCTCCTCCGCGGCGTCGCGTAGCGCGGCGTGAAGGCGCCGCTCGCCGGGCGCGGCCGTGTGGTCAGAGAGCCAGGAACGCAGCTCGCGCTCCTGGCGGCGCGCGAGCGACGCCACCTCACGCGGGTCCCCGGCGCGCTTCTGCATCAGGGCGAGCGTCTGGAGCACCGAGTCGTGCACGTGGGCCGCCATCTCGGCGCGCTCCTGGGAGCGGATGCGCTCCGCTCGCTCGCTGGACAGCGAGCGAGCCAGGCGCAGGATCCATGGGGCGAGGATCACGGCCAGCACGGCGGCCACCACGAACGCCGCCAGCACCACGTCCCGTGCCAGGCTCAGGGCGCCCACCGACTGGAGGAAGGCCAGGCCGGCGCCGATCACCAGCACCACACCGAGGGTGGTTCGCGAAGCCGACCTCACGCGGCGGCGGGCGTAGTCCACGGCCGCGGGTGCCGCCCGCTGCCCACCGCTGCCGGCAGGCGCCGTCGCGGCCGGCGCCGTAGGGGCGGACGCCGGGTCGGGCGCACCGCCGAGCGACTGGCGCCAGATGAGCGCGCCGCCGGTGGCCATCAGCACGAGCGGCCAGACCAGGGCGTCGGAGAACCACACGCCAAGCGCCCGCGAGGTGAGCAGTGCGCTGAGCAGCAGCAGGCCCACGCCGAGTGCCACCTGCACCGACGCCCGCTCGGTGCGACCCCGCAGCAGCGGCGTGGCCCCGGCCACCCGCGCGGCGGGCACCACCAGCCACAGCAGGGCGTAGACGATGAGTCCCACGCCGCCCGCCATAGCCCCCAGTACGAAGCCCACGCGCACCAGCACCGGGTCCACACCGAAGCGCGCTCCTATGCCCGCGCACACACCGGCGATCACGCGCCTGCTGGTGTCGCGCCGCATCATCGCGGCCGGTCCCGGGGGGAAAGACCCATGGCAAGCAGGATCGCCCCCACCGCCGCACAGGCGATGGGGGCGAGCGTGGCGAAGCGCAGGTCCAGCACCTCGACGCGGTCCAGCAGGAGCACGGTGCCGAAGGACACGAGCACCAGGCCCGCCACCAACGACGCCGTGTCGGGGCTACCGGGTCGTCTCACCACCGGCTCCCGAGCTCAGGGCCGTGCCCTGGCATCCCGTGTTGGACGAGCGGATGCTGTCGCCGTCGGACCCAAAGCGCTGGTCGGGTCCGAAGCCGTCGAGCCCCACTTCGTTGTGGCCCACCTGCACGTGGCCAAGACCCACGTCGGCGTCGATCACCAGGCGGCTGTTGCCGGCCGCTGCGCGGGGGGTGTCCTCCCAGTCCACGTCGGCTCCTTCGCTGTCGCGATCGAACACTTCGATCTGCCCCGCGCCGATCTCCGCGCGGCTGGCCACGCACACGTCATCGGGCACGAGCACCGTGACCTGGCCCATCCCCACCTGCAGTTTCAGCGGGGTGTCGCCCTCGGGGAGGTTCGCGTCGCGCAGGTCCACCGTGAGGTCGCCGGCGCCCAGCTCGTAGCGGTCGTTGATGTCCGACGCCGCGGCGGGCCGGTAGTGGCGCTCGCCGACTCCACCGTCGAAGTCGATCCCCGCCGCGGACACGAGTCCCACGGCCATCGCCAGTGACAGGGCCGGCAATACGAACCAGCGGATGCGGCCGAGGAAGGCGCCGGCGATCAGCACCACACCGGTGCCGATCACGAGGCCGGCCGCGAGTGCGCCGCCACCGGCGGCCGCCGCCAGGAACCCGCCGACGAAGATCGCCGAGCACGCGATCAGCACTCCGATGCCCAGTAGGGCCTGCTTGGCGATCTCGCGCGGCTCTCCGCCCGGAGTCGTACCGGACGCGAGCCACCACGCCACGATCCCGATCACGGCGAGGAACGCGAGCGGTGCCAGCAGTGGCCAGCTCACGAGCAGCAGCAGGAGCACACCCACGACTACGAGGGTGCGCGTGCGGCCACCGCCCGGTGCAATCGCCGCCGGCGCCTCCGATCCGATCGGATCGGAGGGCACCAGCAGCAGGGCGGCCAGGTAGACCAGCACGCCCGTTCCGCCCAGGAGCGTGAGCGCCACGATGGCGATCCTCACGATCACGGGGTCGATGCCGAAGTACCGGCCCAGGCCGCCGGCCACGCCGCCGAGTACACGGTCGGTGCGGGAGCGGGTGAGCCGGCGGGGCTGGTCGGGGCTGGGCTCCGGGGCCGGGCTCTGGGGTTGTTCTGGGCTGTTCTCGGGGGTGTCCATCTGTTCTCCGTTCGTCGCGTTTGACTGTTGGAAGCAGCCTGCCCGCGACGGGCGGTCTTGCCTATTGGGAATGATCCCTAGGGAGACCCCGGGGTGCGGTCCGGGTACGGTCAGCCGGCCATGGACTGGGTCCTCTTCGATCTCAACGGCACGCTGCTCGACCCTTCGGTGATCGCCGGTCCGGTCGGCGCGCCCGCGTCCCTCGGTGAGGAGGTGCTCGACGACGCGGTGTGGCAGGCCGCCGCCGGCACGCTCGCCGGGCACTACCGCCCCCTGCCCGAGTACCTGCGCGCGGCGCTCGAGCGAAGGGTGGAGCTCGATGGGCTGCGCAGCGGCGGCGTAGACCAGGCGATCGAGGCCGCGGGAGCAATGCCGCCTTACCCCGACGCCGGGGACGCCCTGCGACTGCTCCGTGACTCCGGCCTGCGCGTTGGTGTGCTCACCAACAGTGCGGGCGAGTCAGCGCAGGCCGCGCTGGAGGCTGCCGGCCTGCGCGAGCTGGTGGAGCTGGTGGTGGGCAGCGACGAGGTGCGGGCGTTCAAGCCCGATCCCCTCGTGTACGCCAATGGTGCGGCGCGAGCGGCTGCTGCGCCTGAAGACGTGGTGCTCGTGGCGGCCCACTGGTGGGACGTGATGGGCGCCAAGAGGGCTGGCATGCGCACGGGATGGGTCGGGCGGCGCGAGCGCGTGCTGCTCTCGAGCGTCCCGGAGCCGGACTTCAGCGGTGAGGACCTGGCCTCCGTGGCGGCCGCGATCGTCGCTGCGTAGCATCGCCCTCGTGGATGACACCGTCCTTCTGCGGGACGGAGCGCGCGTCCTGGTGAGACCGATCGAGTCTGGCGACCGCGAGCGCCTGCGCCGTGCCTTCGACAGGCTGGGCCCAGAGTCGCGCTACCGGCGCTTCTTCTCGCCGGTCGACCACCTCACCGAGTCCCAGCTGGACTACCTGACGCAGGTCGACCACCACGGCCACGAGGCGCTTGTGGCACTGGAGGCGGATGAGATCCGCGGGGTGGCCCGCTACGTCCGCCCGGCTCCGGGCTCGCCGCGCGCGGAGGTGGCCGTGGTCGTGGGCGACGACTGGCAGGGGCGGGGCCTGGGCACACAGCTGCTCGACCGGCTGTCGCGCCGCGCCCGGTCCGACGGCGTGCAGACCTTCACGGCCGCCGCCCTCTCCAGCAACCACTCGATCATCGAGATGCTCGGCGGGCTTGGGTCCACGGTGAAGCGGCAGGCCGGCGGGGGCCAGGTGGAACTGGAGATCGAGTTGGAGGGCGAGGACTCGCTGCGCGAGCTGATGCGCCACGCGGCCTCGGGGGCCGTGCAGTTCGCCGAGCGGATCCGCTCCTGGCGACCGACCCGGGAGGGCTAGATCGCGCCGCCGGCAGCCGGCGGCGCGGTGGGGTCCTGGCCCGCGTCGGCGGGTGCCTCCCGCGCGAGGTACTCCTCAACCAGCAGCGGATTCTCGCGACCACGCTCGACCACCCGCAGGATGTCGGACATCGTGGAGACCTCCTCGACCTGCTCCTTGAGAAACCACTGCATAAACTGCTCGCTCTGGTAGTCCCCGCTCTCGCGCGCGACGCCGGCGAGGGCCGCGATCTGGTCGCTCACCTTGCGCTCCTGGTCAAGGGCGATCCGCACGGGCTCCACAACGTCTGCGAAGTCCGTCCTGGGGGCGGCGGTGCCGGGCACGGTGGCCGCCTCTCCGGCGTCGAGCAGGTACTGCAGCATCATCATCGCGTGGTTTCGCTCCTCGACCGCCTGGCCGTAGAAGAAGGAGGACAGGCGCGGCAGGGTCTCGGCGTCGTAGTAGACGGCCACGGCCACGTACTGCTGTGAGGCGGCGAACTCGTGGCCGACCTGCTCGTTCAGGCGCTCCACGAAGGCATCGGAAGGCATCGCGGCAACCTAACACCCCTCCCGGAGGAGCTGTGTGACGGTCAGCGCCGCGCGAGTTGCAGCATGGCGATAGCGACCATTGCGGCCGATCCGGCAAACGCTACGTACAGCCCCCACGCGGGTCCCAGAAGATCGTCGTCGAGCAGCTCGCGAAACTCCGTGACCACCACGGCGACCGCCACGGTGGCCACGAGCGCCGCCGCCACCGGCATCAGCGTGCGGCCCGCTCCGCGCGCGTGTGCAAGGAGGAGCAGGCCCGCCACGGCAGCCAGCACGATCACAACCACTCCGGCGCGGTCGAGGCCGTAGTCCACCACGAAGATGCTCTTAGCCCACGGGCCCAGGGCTCCGATGACCATGAGGGCGATGGCGAGGGGAGCAAGCTTGAGGGCGCCCTTGCCGTCCCGGACGGGCTCGGGCTCTGCCACGACGGGCTCGGGCTTTGCGACGAAGGGCTCGGGCTCGGCAGCAGGTTCCTCCCGCTCCTGCACCGCCGGTTCGGACACGAGGCTCAGGTGCACCTTGTCGCGCCTGCCCGCGCGCCGCAGCGGCGGCTCGCACACCACGCCTGCCTCTTCCAGCGCGCGCCCGATGCGGCGCCGGTCGCTCGCGGTGAGCGTGTCGAGGCCCCACGTCTGCTCGATCGCGTCGATCCCCACATCCACCGGCCCGTTGGTGGCCAGCCATCGGCGGATGTTCTGCTCGGGCGGTGCATCGGGCGCGGCCATCGGCCGCTCAGCCTAGTTCTCTCCTACGGCTCGCCGCAGCACGTCACGCAGGGCGCGCTGGTCTGAGACCGAAAGGCCAGCAATCGGCTCGGGCGGCTCGTACAGCCGCTCGAGGATCTGCTCGCGCCAGCGCTCGCCCTCGGCGGTCAGCCCGATCAGCTTCACCCGGCGATCGCCCGGCTTGTCGCGGCGCTCGATCAGATCGCGCGCCTCGAGCCGGTCCACGATCCCGGTCACGTTGGAGGCGTCGCAGTAGATCTGCTCGGCCAGGCCGCTCATCGTCATCTCCACCCCGGGCTCGAGCCACTGGAGCATCTTGAGTGCCATGGGGGAGACGTCGAACTCTGCGGCGATACGGGGAATCCGCGGCGGGCGCTCGCCGAAGAAGAGGGCCAGCACGAGGCTCCAGGCTTCGGTGGCGGGGTCGGTCTTGACCGGCGTGGTGGCCATTGGTGCGGCATGATAGTCGATTCACACAAAGGTTGACAAGCTCAACTATCGTGATAGCTTCGCGGGCATGAGTACCGCCCAGCATCCAGCCACGATCGAGGTCGAGAACCTCGTCAAGGAGTACAAGAAGGGCCCCCGGGCCGTGGACGGAGTGGACCTGCACGTGGACGCCGGCGAGATTTACGGCTTTCTCGGGCCCAACGGGGCCGGGAAGTCCACCGCGGTGCACATGCTCACCACCCTGCTGCCGCCCACGTCGGGCACGGCCCGCGTGGCCGGATACGAGGTGACCGAGGACGGCGCCAAGGTGCGCGAGAACATCGGCGCGGCGTTGCAGGAGGCCGCATTGGACAACTACCTCACAGCGCGCGAGCACATGCGCCTCCAGACTGCGCTGCACGGGCTGCCCAAGGTGGAGCGCCGCCGCCGGGGCGACGACCTGATCGAGCGCGTGGGCCTGGCCGATGCCGCCGACCGCAAGGTGGGCGGCTACTCGGGCGGCATGCGCCGCCGGCTGGACCTGGCGCTGGCGCTGGTGCACAGCCCCCGGATCCTGTTCCTGGACGAGCCCACCACGGGGCTCGACCCCCAGAGCCGCAGTTCGCTGTGGGAGGAGGTGGCCCGCCTGGCCCGCGAGGAGGGCGTGACCGTCTTTCTCACCACGCAGTACCTGGAGGAGGCCGACGTCCTTGCGGGGCGCGTGGGGATCATCGACGACGGCAAGCTCGTGGCCGAGGGCACGCCGCAGGCGCTAAAGGCCGAGATCGGCGACCCCAGCGTCGAGGCCGTGCCGGCCGACCCCGCCCGTACCGACGACGTCGTTCGTGTGCTTGAGCGCTTCGGCGGCGGCGACTGCCCCCACCGCCAGCAGGAGAGCGTGGCGGTACGCCTCAAGGGGGGCGACGCCTCGCTGGCCGACGTGGTGAGGGCTCTGGACGCCGAGAACATCGAGGTGGCTCACCTACAGCTGCACGCACCCACGCTCGACGACGTCTTTCTCGCCAAGACGGGGCACACCCTGGAGGGGTCCGGCGATGGAGACGAGCCAGACGGAGAAGGGGCCGGCGCTCCCGCGCAGGCCGCGGCCTCAGCGTGAGCGTTTCCACCTGGGCTCAGATATCTGAGCTGGCCCGCCGCTCGGTGAAGCGCACCCTGCGACAGCCGGCGCAGGTCGTGCCCTCTGTGATCTTCCCACTGATCCTCCTCGCCATCAACGCGGGCGGACTGGAGGCGGCCACCGACATTCCCGGCTTCCCCGTCGACTCCTACCTCACCTTCGCCCTCGCGGTGCCGTTCATCCAATCGGGCATCTTCGCCGTGGCCAACGGAGGCGCGGACCTCGCGAAGGACATCGAGACCGGCTTCCTCGACCGGCTGGCGCTCACACCGATGAGCGGCCTCGCGCTGGTGGCGGGCCAGCTCGCCGGCACCGTCGCGCTTGGAGTGCTCCAGGGGGTGGTCTATCTCGGGGTGGGCCTGGCGGCCGGCGCGTCGTTGGAGGCAGGCCTCGCCGGCGCCTTCGTGCTCATCGCGCTGGCTCTTGCGATCAGCTTCGCCTTCGGTTGCGTTGGGCTGTTCGCGGCGTTTCGCCTGGGTAACGGCGAAGCGGTGCAGAGCCTGTTCCCGGTGCTGTTCGTGTTCCTGTTCCTGTCGTCGATGGCCCTGCCGCGCGAGCTGATCGAGCAGGAATGGTTCCGCACGGTCGCCACCTGGAACCCGGTGAGCTATCTGCTCGAGGGCATCAGATCGCTGTTCATCGACGGGTTCGAGGCCAAGCCGCTGCTCCGTGCTTTCGGGGTGGCGTTCGGCATGGGGGCCCTCTTTCTCGCTCTGGCCGTCGGCTCCCTGCGCTCGAGGCTGGTGCGCACGTGAGGGCGCGCAGCGTGGCCGGGGCGGTGGCCTGGCGCAACCTGCACAACTTCTTCACCAACCCGGCGCTGCTGTTGCCGGCGGTGCTGTTCCCACTGTTCTTCTTCACGGCGTTCGCCGGCGGGCTCTCTCGTGTGAGCAGCGCCCCGGGGTTCGATTTCCCGAGCGGCTACACCGCGTTCCAGTACGTGTTCGTGCTGCTGCAGGCGTCGGCCTTCGGCGGGGTCTTCACGGGCTTCTCGATGGCCCGCGACTTCGAGTCGGGCTTCGGGCGGCGGATGATGCTGGCCGCACCCAACCGGCTCGGCATCCTCGGCGGGTACGCGATCTCGGCCATCGTCCGAGCCGTGTTCGTGTGGGTGCTGCTCACCACGATCGCGCTGGCCGCGGGCATGGACGTGGGCGGGGCGGGCGTGGACCTCGTGGGTCTCTACGCACTCGCCGCGTTCGCCAACTTCGCGGCGCTGATGTGGGCCGCCGGGGTGGCGCTGCGCTTCCGCTCGATCCAGGCGGGACCGCTCATGCAGACTCCCATCTTCACGATCCTGTTCCTGGCGCCGGTCTACGTGCCGCTGGATCTCCTCGGCGGCTGGGTGAATGCCGTGGCCGGCGTGAACCCGGTGACAGCGATGGTCGAGGCCGGGCGCGACCTCATCTCCGGAGGCGACCCCAGCGCCCTACTCGCGTTCGGCGCGGCGGGCGGGCTCGCCGTGCTGGCGTCGTCGTGGGCGGTGCGTGGCCTTCGACGCGCCGAAGCGGCCGGCGGTTGACCAGCTCCGATTGGGGTAGTTTTCGCGCCATGAACGAAGAGACCGGCAGCAACGATCCGCAGGTGGACGAGATGGAGAACACCGCCGACGAGCTGGCGCACCACGGCGACAAGCTCCAGGGCGACATCGACAATACGCGCGACGATTGGGAGAGCAAGAAGGAGAGCCAGGCGGTGCCCGGCGCCGTGCCCGACCCGGACGATGACGGGGAGGACGAGGAGTCCGCCGAGCACGAGGACTCAGATGACGACGCTGATTCGGATGAGGACGCCGACTCGGGCGACGACGCCGACTCGGGCGACGACGCCTAGCCGATGACGAGCGAGACGCGGACGTCGCGAAGGGCCACGGCTTCGCCGTCGGCAATCTCGACTCGATCGGCGAGGGCCCCGGCTTTCGCAAGGCGCGTCGTGAGCTCGAGGTGGCCGAGCTCGGCGTGAACGCGCTCGTCTTCCCGCCCGGGTACGCGGGCGGCTTTCACTTCCACGACGAGCAGGAGGAGCTGTACTTCGTCCACCAGGGCACGGCCGAGTTCGAGTTCGGCGACGGCTCGAAGCACCTGCTCGGCCCGGGCGGACTGGCCCGCGTCGACGCCCCAACCCATCGCCGCATCACCAACGTCGGCGACGACGACGTGGTGATGCTGGTCACCGGTGCGAAGGGTGGCTATGTGGGCCGCGACGGCCGCCTGCCCGAGGGTGAGAACGCCCGCGTGCGCAGCCCCGGCGAGTCCGGCTAGGGCGCGGGCTCGCCCGGCGCTGCGGGCGCCGGAGTGGGAGCGGGCGGCGTCTGCCGGGATTCCGGCGCCGGCTCTTGCGCCGGGGGCGCAGCGGGAGCCGTCTCCTCTTGGGTGTCCTGGCCCTGGCTCTCGCTCGGCTGGTCGGGCGCCGTTTCCTGGGGTTGCGGCTGGGCATCCTGCTGGGTGTCCTGATCGGAGGAGCTCGATCCACTCTTGCCCGAGCCGCCGAAGAGCGTGGTGTTGCGGTCGCCCTGGCCGAAGGACTGCCCGGCGATCAGTTCAGGGAGGGTGAGCAGCGCCGCTGCGATCACGAACGCGATGGCCGCCGTGGCGGCGATGGGCTTGAACGCGAGCCGGGGCCGGCGCGAAGGGGCGCGGTAGACCTTCATCTCCGGCTCCGCGGTCGTCCGCGCGGGCTGCCCCGCCGTAGTGGGCAGCGTGCGAAGGCGCTCCTCGCGCGCGGCCGTGGCGGGCGATGGGCGCTCCCGCTGCTGCACCCTGGCCGCGGTCTGCTCGCGCCGGGCCGCGACCACCGTGGCCGGCCGGTGCAGCATCTCGGAGACCACCGCGACGATGACAGGGGTGACCGCGGCGGCAATCGGCGTGCCGCCCTTCCAGAACAACGAGGTCACGACCGCCGCGGTGGCCGATGCGACGCTGGCGATCACCAGCGTGCGCAGCGACAAGTGGCGCCCGTCCTCGCGGGAACCAGTTTGCGAGGACATCGCCGAACAGGCTAGCGAGGTCGCAAGTGATCTTTGGCCCGATCGGCGGGGCCGCGGCGGTACGGTTGGCCCGTGAGTGAGGACGTGCGCGAGGCCGACGTTGCCGTGGTGGGCGCGGGCCACAACGGGCTGACGGCGGCCGCCTACCTTGCGCGTGCCGGGCTGTCGGTGCAGGTGCTGGAGCGCCGCGACATAGCCGGCGGGGCCTGCGTGACCGAGGAGCTGTGGCCGGGGGTGAGAGCCTCCCCGGGCGCCTACACCTTCTCCCTGCTGCGGCCCGAGATCATGCGCGATCTCGAACTGGCACGGCATGGCCTGCGCGTGACGACCCACGAGCCCGGACTGTTCGCGCCGTTTCCCGACGGCCGCTCGGTGGTCACGTGGTCCTCGCGCGAGCGTACGCACGCGGGCATCTCCCGCGACTGGTCGAAGGCCGATGCCGACGGCTACGCGGCCTTCGCCGAGCGCTGGGAGCGGGCCGCCGAACGGGCGCGGCCGCTGATGTCGGAGCCGCCCGACCGTGAACGCTGGCTGGATGCCGTGGGGGAGGGCATTCTCGACGGCAGCGTGGCCCACGAGCTGGCGGAGATCCCGTCGGAGCTCGTGCGAGTGCCGTTCGCGGTGCAGGGCCTGATCGGCACGCTGGCCGGCCCCGACGATCCCGGCACCGCCTTCGTCGGCTTCTACCACGACCTCGGCGAGGCCGATGGCGTGCCGGGAGCCTGGGGCTATGCGCGCGGGGGGATGGGCGCGGTTACGGCAGCCCTGCGCTCGGCGGCCGAGGCCGCGGGTGCTCAGGTGAGACTGGAATCTCCGGTGGAGCGCGTGCTCGGCGCGGAGGGCGGCCGGGCCGAAGGCGTGGTGACCGCTGCCGGCGAGGAGGTGCACGCTCGCACTGTGCTGCTCAACTGCGATCCGCTCACCTCGGCCCGGATCGCGGGTGTGGACCCTCCGCAGGGCTGGCGCCAGGCCGGGCCGGTCGTCAAGGTCATGGTCCTGCTCGACGGCTTGCCGGATTTCCCGAACTGGCCAGGCCCCGAGCCTTGGCAAGGAGCGATCGACCTCGGCTTCACGCTCGGGGAGCTCACCGCCGCCGCCGAGGACGCCCGCGCCGGGCGTCCCGCGGCCGCGCCGTGGATCGAGGCCGCCTGCCAGACGGCCACCGACGACTCGCTGGCCCCGCCGGGGAAGCACGTGCTGTCGATGTTCTGCCAGTGCTTCCCGGCGGATGCCGACGCCGAGGCCGCGGCCGACACCGCGATCGCACGCTTCGCGGAGGTGTGCCCCGAGCTCCCGGACCGCGTGGTGGACCGCCTGGCACTTGGCCCGAGGGAGCTCGAGGCTCGTTTCGGCATCGCCGGTGGCCACATCTTCCACGGCGAGATGCTGCCAGGCCAGCTGCTGGAGCAGCGCCCCAACCGCCGACGCTTCGGCGGCATCGACAGGCTTTACCTCGCCGGTTCGGGTGCGCATCCGGGCGGGGCGGTGACCGGGGCGCCCGGGTTGCTGGCCGCGCGTGCGGTGCTCGAGGACCTGGCAACCACCTAGCCCGTGGCGCGCTGCCTGATCACGCGTGCACTGCCCGGCCACGCTCCAGGGCGCCTGGTCGAGGCGGGCCACGAAGTGGACGTGGGTAACGAGCCCCTGCCGCCGACGCACGAGCAGCTGCTCGAACTGGCGCCGCGCTTCGAGGCGCTGCTCACCATGCTCACCGACCCCGTCGACGAGGAGGTGATCGCCGCCGCGCCGGGCCTGCGTGCGATCGCCAACTACGCCGTGGGCACCGACAACATCGACCTGGAGGCCGCCACAGCGCGGGGCATACCGGTGGGCAACACCCCAGACGTGCTCACCGAGACCACCGCCGACCTCGCCCTGGCACTGATGCTGGCGCTCATGCGCCGCTTGCGCGAGGGCGAGGACGAGGTGCGGGCGGGGGAGTGGGTGACCTGGGAGCCGGCCCGGTTGCTGGGTCGCGACCTGCACGGCGCCACCGTGCTGGTGGTCGGGGCAGGCCGGATCGGCCGGGCGGTGACGCGGCGACTTGAGGGCTTCGGCTGCCGGATGCTCACCGCCGGCCGAGGGGACTCGCTGGACCCTCTGCTGGCCGAGGCCGACGTGGTCACCCTTCACTGTCCGCTCACCCCCGAGACGCGCGGCCTGATCGGTGCAGAACAGTTCGCGGCGATGAAGCCCACCGCCTATCTCGTGAACACCGCCCGCGGGCCGATCGTGGACACCGGCGCGCTCGTGGCGGCGCTGCACGGAGAGGAGATCGCCGGCGCCGCGCTGGACGTGACCGACCCCGAGCCGCTGCCGGCCGATCACCCCTTGACGCGCGCGCCGGGCCTGCTCGTGGTGCCGCACATCGCCTCGGCCACCCACGCCACGCGCGAGGCGATGGCCGACATGGCGGTGGACAATCTCCTCGCCGCCCTGGCCGGAGAGCGGATGCCCCACTGCGCCAACCCGGAGGTCTACGAGCGCTAGCCCACCACCAGCCGGAACGCCGCGTGCGACACGCCGAAGCGCGCGCTGCTCTCGGCCACCACCTCGCCATCCACGTTGTACTCGAGGTCGCCGTCCACCTCGGCCGCGCGCCCACGGGCGTGCACCACGCCGCGCTGCTCGGTCACGGCCCCCGACCGCAGGCCGGCGGCCCGCTGGGCCAGCCGTAAGCGCGAGCCCGCGGGAATCACGGTCACGTCCAGCATCCCGTCGGTGGGGTCGGCCTCCGCGATCTCCGACCCGCCCCCGAAGGCGCCAGAGCTGGCCACGATCACCTGCCAGGCGCCGCCTGAGAACACCTCGCGCCCGTCACAGCGCACGTGGCACTCCCACGGTCCCGACGACGCGCCGGCGCGGACGGCGCCCCACAGGTAGGCGAACTGTCCCAACCGCTCTTTGAGTGGGTCCGCGCGACGCGCGGCCACAGCGGCAAGGCCGGCGCTGGCCACGTTCACGAACGGCCGCTGCCCCATGTGGCCCAGCTCGAGCGCACGCGTGCGCTCGCCGCGCACGGCAAGCCGGCACGCCTCATCCACGTCGCTGGGCAAGTCCATGGTGCGGGCGAAGTCGTTGGCGGTGCCACACGGCACCACGGCGAGCGGCAGCCCGGCCCGGCCGGCCACCGCGGCGGCTGGGGCCACGCTGCCGTCACCGCCCGCCACCACGATCCGATCCGCCATGGCGGCCGCGGCCTCGAGCGCATCCGTGCTCTCGCTCAGCCCCACCTCCGCGCCCCACGCGCGCAGCCGTTCCTCGGTGGCCGGCGCACCACCCGAGCCCGAGCCGGAGTTCGCGAACAGCGCGACGATCATGTCGCTACTCACCCAGCACCTTGATCACGAGCCGCTTGTCCCGGCCGCCGTCGAACTCGCAGTAGAAGATCGCCTGCCACGGCCCGAGGTCCAGCTGGCCCTCGGTCACCGGCACGATCACCTGGTGATGCACGAGCAGGTTCTTGAGGTGGGCATCGCCGTTGTCCTCGCCACCGCGGTGGTGGCGATAGTCGCCGGGCTCGGGGGAGAGCGCTCGTGCCACCTCATTGGCCGGTTCCTTCCACGACGGCGGCGCGAGCTTGTCGAGCCACTCCAGCGCGTCCTCCTGAAGGCCCGGCTCGTCGTCGTTGATCCACACCCCCGCGGTGATGTGCATCGCCGATACCAGCGCCATGCCCTCTTCGATCCCGGCCTCGTCCACCGCCGCCTGCACGCGGTCGGTGATGCGAACGAACTCGCGACGCTGCTCGGTGTTGAAGGTCTCGTAGGCAGTGTGGGATCTCATCCCGGCATCATGCACGTATGGACCTCGGCTTGAACAGGAAGGCCTGCGTGGTGACCGGCGCGAGCCGCGGCATCGGCGCCGCGGTGGCGCAGATGCTGGGGGAGGAGGGGGCCTCGGTACTGCGGGTCTCGCGCAGTGAGGGCGACCTGCAGCTGGATGTGACCGACCCGGACGCCGGCGAGCGCATCATGGGCGAATGCGAGGGCCGCTTCGGCGCAATCGACGTGCTCGTTAACAACGCCGGGACAAGCGCCGCGAGGCCGCTCGACGAGTTGAGCGACGAGGAGTGGCAGGCGCAATGGCAGCTGCACGTGATGGCCCCGATGCGCCTCATGCGCGCCGCCGCGCCTCGGATGGCCGAGCGCGGCGCGGGGCGGATCGTGAACGTGTGCTCCTCGGCGGGCAAGCGGCCTTCGCTCACCAACGCGGCCTACTCGGTGACCAAGGCCGCGCAGCTCTCCCTGTCGCGAACCTACGCGGATGCGTACGCCGGCAAGGGGGTGCTCGTGAACGCCGTGACGCCCGGGGCGGTGTCGTCGGGCCTGTGGACGGCTGAGGGCGGGCTGGCCGACCAGCTGGCCAAGGCGCAGGGAGTCACGCGCGAGGAGGCGCTGGAGGCCCAGCGCGGCAAGATCCCGCGAGGAGAATTCGGCACGCCAGCCGAGGTGGCCGGCGTGGTCGTGGTGCTCTGCTCGGCGCTGGCGGCCAACGTGGCCGGCGCGGCGTGGTCAGTGGACGGCGGCGCCGTCCCCGTGATCATCTGAGTCGGCTACCGGACCACGCCGGACTCCGCGATCTTCGCCTGCGACCCATCGGCGGTGCTGGCCTTAACGGTCACCGTCAAGGTCGTCCTCTTGCGCTGGCCCTTGGCGAGCGCCATCCTCGCGAGCGTCTTCGCGGGCAGCTTGAGCGTGACCTTCACCCAGCGCCCGGCCTTGCCCGAGCTGCGGGCGATCCTGGTGTTGCCCAGCGCCTTCTTCACGCCCTTTGCTCCCAGCCGGCCACTGGCCGCGATCCGGCAGGCCTGGGTGCATCGCACGCTCAGCGCGAGCGTCTTGCGCTTGACCGTCTGCGCCTTTGCGAGCTTGACGCTCAACCCCAGCCGTGGCTGCACGAAGGTGGGCACGGCGCCGCTGTTCGACGGTTCGCCGGAGCCACCCGATGGGGGAGTCCCGGGGCCTGCCGGCGGGGAGGCAGGCGGGTTCTCCGGGCGGGACGACGCGGTCCACTTGTAGGTCACGCTTGCGGCCGCGCCCACGTAGGCGTTGTCGGCGCTGCCGCCATCGGGAAAGCTCGCCTCGAACTCATAGACGCGGCCCTCGCCCGGTCCCAGGACCCCGAGGCCGCGTTCTGGCATTGCGCCCAGCGTGCCCTCGTAGACGGTGCTCGGGGAGGCGGGAACGGTCACGTCGCTGACCACCAGCTGAAGCTTGTCGGAGAGGGCGCCCCCTCCGGCTCCGGGGCTGCCGCTCAGGGCAAGGCGCTTCAAGGAGAACTGGCCGTGGCCGGTGCCGGCGTTGGAGACGGTCACCTGCCCCGAGGCAGTATCGCCGGGACCCAGGCCAGAAGCATTCAGGATGGGCATCCCGTCGCTCGAGTTGCGAAGGTCGAGGTCGCCGTCGGCAGCCACGACCATGGCGTCGGCCGCGGGAGGCGACGGCCGGCCGACGTCGAACTGCAGGGCCATCGCGAGGCCCACCAGGGCCACCATGAGCGCCGAGCGCGGCGTACGCCAGCGCATCCCTGGACGGCTCATGACGTCCCCTGGGTCTCGGGGCGCGCGGGGCGCCAGATGCGGACTAGCTCAAAAACTCCCAGGAGAAGCGCCGGGATCGCGATGAGGAAGAGCCGCTTGGACGGGTCACGCAGGAAGCCGAGCCCGTAGCCCAGCTTGGGAACGCGGTGTGTCACGCGCGCGATCTGGCCGGTGTTCGCCACCTGCCAGCGCTCGCTCGTGTCGTTGGCATCACCCTGGGTCGTGAAGCGCACCTTGCCCTCGAGCGCCTGCATGGTCTTGACCCGGTGGGTGATCAGCCGGCCCGCGCCGTGGGGCTCCTTGTAGGTGATCACGTCGCCCACGCGCGCATCCATGGGCGCGATGGGCTTGGCCACCACCACGTCGCCGGTGTCGATCGTGGGCTCCATAGAGCCGGACATCACTGTGAGGCTCTGACGGCCGGACGCGTGGGCCGTCACCAGTGCCAGTGCCAGTGTGATCGCGAACCCGGCCACGGTCCAGCCGGCGACGGTGAGCAGGGTGCGTGAACCGCGGATCATTGGAAGGTGACGAGCAGCTGTGGAGTGTTCGAGGCCGCCTCGCGGCTGCTGAAGGTCTGCGTCCTGCCCGTGGCGTCGTCCTCGGTGGCGTCGGAGATCCGGAAGCCGTAGTTGTTGGTGTACTGGCCCCTCACCTGGTCCGTGACGGACCACTCGACGTAGCCTGTGGCGGCCACGGCGCTCTGTGCGGGGCCGGTCACAGCGGGTTGGTTGGTCCACGTGAGGCCGCCGCCGCTCTCGGTCCAGGGAGCGGCTGGCGTCTGCACATTGAGCGTCCGGCCCGCGGAGGCCGCTGACGCGCTCACGCGCATCTTGGCGAGGGCCACGCTGCAACCGGCGGGCACGGCGGGCAGGTTGAAGCGCACGAATGCTCGCTGGTTGCGGCTTCCGTTTCTGGAGCTCACGGTCATCGCGGTGGCGGTGCCGTAGTTGGTGGTGGCGCTCGCCTGGTTCACGTAGCTGTCGGCGTTGGCGCTGATCGTCTGGGTGCCCGGTGCCGAGCAACCGCCGCCCGCATAGGGCCGGCTCTTGAAGGCGACCAGGCTGTGCGTCGCACCGCTCGTGTTCGACACCGCGTTGGTCCCGAACCCGGTGTCGAATGCGTTGAATGCCGTGATGGAGTCCGTCATGACTCCGGTTGCGGCGAACGGATAGCTTTCGCCAGCGGCCTGCGAGAAGAAGCGCTGGTGCGCCTCGCCGGCGGCTCCCGTGTTGCGCCGTGCGATCGCGTAGCCGGGCTGGAAGCCGGTATAGGCGGTGAGCCCTGCGCTTCCGGTGCCCGTGTAGGTGGCCATCTCCGACAGACCGCCGCGCCGGTTCCAGGCCACGTAGTGGTAGTTCTGCCCGCTCGTGTTCACGTCGCCGCTCGTGCCCACGCTGAATCCGTCGGCGTCAAGGGAGGTGATTCGGGTGGCGGTGCCCGCGTCGCTGTCGAACTGAAAACTGTTCGCCTGGCCCGCAGCACGCGAGACCGCCAGCGAGCCGTTCGCCGGGAGCGCCATTACGTACTCGGGGGAGAAGCCAAGCCCCGTAAAGGACCGAGCGGCGCCGTTGCCCACGTAGTTGCCCACCTGCATTACACCGTGGGCTGCCTCGAACGCGACCCAGTCGTACCGTGTTGTGTTGTTGTTCACGCGCGCGTTGGTGCCGATCTGGAAGCCGGTGGTCGTGAGACTCTGGATGATGTTGGTCGTGAGAGCCGACGCGCCGGTCATCGGCTTTGCTGCGTCCCCGCTCATCGTGACGGTCCGCACGGCCCCCGTCTGGGTGTTGGTGCCCTTGATGATCACCACCTGGGGACCGAACGGCACGGCGATGTTGCGGTTGTCCGCGCCATTTCCCGTGTAGGTGCCGGTGGCCACGCGGGCGTTCCCGAAGGTGGCGCCCGTGGCCGCGGAGTTGGCGCTGTTCTCGGTGGTGGACGAGAAGGCCGCCCAGGTGGCACCGGCGCCGGTCACCGCGACGATCAGACAGAGGGCGGCGATCAGGAGTTTCCGCGCGCTCACTCGTTGCGCCCCTCGAACACGAACCGGTGCGAGCCGGTCGTCTTGTGGACCACAGTGTCGTCATCGGCAGCGGTGACCCTCAACCTGTAGACGACGGAGTCTCCCGTGGCCCAGGAGGTGGTGGCTGCGGGACCGTCGTCGGCGAGGCCCGAGCCCCACGCGCCGTAGGTCGAGGCGAAGCTCGCGAGGGTGCCGCTGAAGAGGTTGCCGCCGGCGTCGGGGGTGAACCCGGCGCAGCTCGGGAAGGACGGGGAGCCCGTCTGGGTCCCAGGCGTGATCTGCACGTCGAGCTGCGAGCCGAGGGCGCCGATCGAGCTGTCGGTGTACATGCGGACTTCCCCGGAGAGCGAGCCGTTGTAGGTCACCTTGATGCACTTCTCCACGCCCTGGCCCGGCTCCAGGCTCGACACGCTGTACAGCGCCCCCGAGCCGTCGTTGTCGGAGATGCCCACGCTGCCGGCGGCGAAGGTGTTGCCGGCGCTCTCGGTGCTGCTCTGCAGGGCGGACACGGTCGCGCCGCCGGTGACCGCCCCCATCAGGGTCAGCACCAGCAGCGTGGCCAGGATCTTGCGGGGGGTCGAGGCCTTCATCGCGACACTTTCGAAGCCAGCTCCAGCGTGGTCTCGGCCGTGCGAGCCTCATAGCCGGTCTTCGTGGAGGCCGGCAGCGAGAGGCGAAGGCGCACGGTGGTGGCCTCGCCGGCCTTCAGCCGCAGCTCGGTGCGCGTGTAGCGGCGCAGCCCGGCCAGCGTGCCCTCGTGGAGGTACTGGCCGTCGGCCTGCAGGCTGGCCCGCAGGACTCGATCGAGCTCGGGCTGGTCGGCGCGCAGACGGGCGCGCACCACCAGCGGCTTCGGCGTCTGGTTGCGCACCTGGACGTCGCCGGAGGCGGCGTCGCCGGGCTTTAGGGCCCGGCCGCTCAGGAAGTTCTCGGCGTGCGGGGTCACGTCCAGCTCGCCGCTGATGTTGGCGAGGGCCGAGACGTTGGCTCCGGCGGAGCCCGATCCGGCCGCGATGCCCCAGGAGCCGGCCGCAACAACGGCCAGGGCGGTGCCCAGCGCCAGCCCCGAGATAGCGCCTCGGCGGCGGACCGAGCGGGTGTTGGAGGGCTGGGGGTTCATGGTGAGAAGGGGGTGAGGAGTCCTCTACGGCGAGCGGGAGTCGCCTGGGCGACTCCCGCTTTGCCACAGCGTCATGTGCTGCTCGGCTCCGCTTACTGGTTGCGGGCCTCCCACACGTACTTGTGGGCGCCGCTGGCGTAGCCCGAGCCGGTGCCCGAGTTGGCCGCGTTGTTGTCCTGAAGGGTCACGCTGAACCTGTAGGTCACGGTGTCGTTGGCATCCCACTTGGTCTTGGCCAGGGGGTTGTCGACGAGGCCGTTGGCGTAGCTGCTATGAGTGGACTGGAAGTCGTCCAGCTCGCCGGCGTAGACACTGGAGCCCGACGCGTCGGCTGCGAAGTCGCTGCAGTCCGAGGCGCTGCCGGTGCCGCTCGTGATGGCCAGATCGGTGTAGTCGGCCACGTTGGCGTTGACCGCATCGGGGTTGTAGAGCTTCACGTCCGAGGCGAGTGTGCCGTTGTAGGTCACCTTGATGCACTTGACGGCCGACTGGCCGGGCTTGCGGTTGGTGACGTTGTAGAGGGCCGACCCCGCGTCGTTGTCGGAGATGGCCACTGTGCCGGCATCGAAGTTGTTGCCCGGGTTCTCCGTGCTGCTGGAGAAGGCCGAGAACGTGCCGAATGCGACGATGCTCCCCACGACCGTGACGGTCAAGGCGGTGAGAAGCAGCTTGCGCGTCTTGGTCTGGGTCTTCATGTCGCTGTACTCCTTAGCATTGAGGGCCTCCGCCGATTGGGGGAGAAGACCGGTTCGATGGTCCAGAAATCGGCCGCGGTAGCCCGCCCTTGAAAAGTGTGGACAAACGTGCGAGGGCCGATTGTGCGAATACGTACTTGGGCGAGAGTGTGCAAAGGGCAGGAAGCGGCCGCGCGCAGGCGAAACCGCTTGCCAATGAGGCTCCAGGCCATAGCCCTGCTCGTTGCGGTACTCGCGATCCCCCCCGCCGCGTACGCGGTGGACCCCGATCGGGGCGGAGGCGCGGCGATCCCGCCGAGCGGGGGAGCGGCTGCCCCCGACCCGACGGCGCCCGATCCTGCCGAGCCGACTGCTCCGCCGCTGGTGCCGCTCCAAGCACCGCCGGAGCCGGTGCGAGACGCGAAGATCGAGGAGCCAGCTCCCCCGGCCGGTGGGCCCGCCGCGCGCGCAGCCCAGGAGGATGACCCCTACACCGAGGTGCAGGTACCGCAGCCACGGGTCGAAGCCGGGCCGCAGGACACCGGCTCGGCCGCACTCGGGGGATCCGGTCTGGCGGACACCGGGCTGGAGCTGTCGCTCCTACTCGCCGCCGGCCTGTCGATGCTGGGCGCGGGCCTCCTTGTGCTGGGACTCGTTCGCCGGCCCCAGCGACGCCGCTGACGCTACCTAGGGCGTTGGAGTCAGGCCCACGCGGCGGCTGGCCGTGGCCCTGTTGCCCGCGGCGTCGCGCGCCGTGGCCTTGACCTCGAATACGACCGTCTCGCCGGCGGCCAACCGCTCGCGCAGGCTGTCCTGCGCATCCTTGGAAAGCTCGAGCGAGAGCCCCACGGCGCGGTCCGGTGAGAGTTCCGTCGCACGCGGGGCCACGGCCTCACCGGCAGGGCCGGCCGTGGCGAGGGTCGCCGAAGGGCGGCAGGCCTCGTCACAGAGCACCCGAACGTTCAGCCGGCCGTCCTTGAGCACATCCTGTCGCCCGGGAACCTGAATGCTCACATCCGGCGCCAGATGGTCGGTCGTGACGGGGGCCAGGCGGGGGGTGGACGCGGTCAGCGCGCCCCACTTCAGCGCCAGGCGGGCAGAGCCACCGGTGTAGGCGGCGTCGCCGCCGGCGGCCGATGCGGGGCCATCGCCCGGGATGAAGCTCGCGCCCACCAGGTAGCTGCGCGCACCACCGGGCCGGATGTAGTCCAGGGTGCGGGCCCTCATCCCGGCGACCCCGCCGGAGTACACGAGCTCGGTCGCCCCGGACCCGGTTACGTCGAGCACCGTCACCTGCAGGCGCTTCGAGAGCGCTCCGCCGCCGCCGCCAGGGGCGTCGGAAACCTGGGGAGCGCCGAGTGTGAGCAGGCCACCGGAGTCGCCGCGGTTCACCACTGTCACGGTGCCGTCGGTGCTTTGGCCCGGCTCCAGATCCGAGACCCCGAGCACGGTCCCGGCAGGGCCGTCGCCCGCGGTGAGCGATCCGGACACCGAGCGGACCTCGAGGCCCGTCTGTGGTGCGGCGCCGGATCCACCTGCACCGGAGGCGATGGCGACGGCCACCACCGAGAGGACGGCGGCGCTGGATGCGTAGAGGACACGCCCGATAAAGCCTGTCCGTGTGAAACGGACCATATGACTCCATCGGTCAGATGCGGGTGCGAACTTGAGCCCGCGTCGACCCGCGCCGGTCTGAAGCGGCCGGGCTCGCGCCTATCGTGGCTCTGGTGAGTTCGATCCCGTACAGCATCCGGCGCTCCGACCGGGCGCGGCGCGCCCGAATCCAGGTCTCAGCCGATGGGGTGGAGGTCGTGGTGCCCCGCCGGCTGCCCATCCGCGACGTGGAGCCCTTCGTGGAGGAGAAGCGCGCCTGGATCGAGCGCACGCTTCGCAGGATGCGCGAGGCTGAGCAGGAGTTCGCGCCCGCGCGGGTGGCAGACGGGGAAGCGGTGCCCTACCTGGGCGAGCGGCTGACCTTGGATGTGCGCATCGAGCCGGACCGTGTGCGCGCGCACGTGGCGCGCCGGGACGAGCGTCTCGAGGTGAGCGTTTCGGCTTCAGGAGCGGAATCGCTGCGCGGGGCGCTGGAACGCTGGTATCGCCGTCGCGCGCGCGTGGAAGTAGCGTCGCGCCTCGACGCTGCCGTCGCACGGGCGGGGCGCAGCTACAGTGGACTGCAGATTCGGGGTCAGCGCAGCCGCTGGGCGAGCTGCTCCTCGAGCGGGGCCATGAGCTTCAACTGGCGGCTGCTACTTGCACCGTCTGACATCCTGGATTACGTAGTTGAGCACGAGGTGGCGCACCTCGACGTGCACGACCACTCCGAACGCTTCTGGGAGCTGTTGGCCTCGCGTTCGGAGGGTTGGGAGTTGCACGAGGCATGGCTGCGCCGTCACGGGCATAGTCTCAGGCTCTAGAGAGCGGATTCGGGTCCCCCACGGACCTTGACTGCTTACGAAAAGTTAGCTACAATTTCCGTCTAACACGACTAGGAAGGGATCCAGAACTGGCTGACAAGAAGACGACAACCCCTGAAGTGACCACCGACTCCCTGCAGATCTTCTTCCGCGAGGCATCGCGCCATCCTCTCCTCACCGCCGAGGAGGAGATCGAGCTGGCCAAGCGCATCGAGATGGGCGACCTCGCGGCCAAGGACCGCATGGTCAACGCGAACCTGCGTCTGGTCGTGTCGATCGCACGCAAGTTCCAGGGCCAGGGCCTCCCGCTCTCCGACCTGATCCAGGAAGGCATGCTGGGCCTGATCCGGGCGGTCGAGAAGTTCGACTGGCGCAAGGGATTCAAGTTCTCCACATACGGCACGCTTTGGGTACGGCAGGCCATCGGCCGCGGACTGGCCAACACCAGCCGCACCGTCCGGCTGCCCGTGCACATCGCGAGCCTGGCACGCAAGATCGGCGACCGCGAGCGCGAGCTCGGGGCGCAGCTCGGCCGTGAGCCCACCGACGAGGAGATCGCCGACTCGCTGGAGATGACGCTCGAAGAGGTCCAGGACATCCGTGCCGCGGACCGCAACCCCACCAGCCTGGACAAGGGCGTGGGTGAGGACGCGGACGCCGCGCTCGGGGACCTGATCGCCGACGACGCCGAGACCCCCGACCAAGAGGTGGCCAACGACGACAGCAGGCTCAAGGTCCTGCGAGTGGTCTCAGAGCTGCCCAGCCCCGATCGCGATGTCCTCACGCTGCGCTACGGCCTGGGCCGCGACGGCGAGGAAGTGGCCCTGCGCGAGACCGGGCGCCGGCTTGGCTTCTCGGCCGAGAACGTGCGTCAGATCGAGGACCGCGCCCTGCGGCGGCTCGCTGAAGATGGTGAGCTGGGGGCGCTGCGCGAAGCGGCCTAAGAGTCGGCAAAAAGCAGTCGGCACCCTGGCTTCGCAGGGCACAGGCAGGAACAGTGGCGGGCCTGAACTCAGGCCTGCCGACTGCCGACTGCCTACTCCCACCGGAATCCACGTACGGCAAGCACCACGCCGGCGCCGGCCCATAGGCCGACCACCGCCAGTCCGCCAAGGTTGTCCTGAAGGCCGGCGCCGGTCACGATCGCGCCCGACAGGCCGTCGACCACGTGCTTCAGCGGGAGCGCCTCGGCGGCGGCCTCCAACGCGGGCGGCAGGCTCTCGCTCGAGTAGAAGACGCCCGAGACGAACATCACCGGAAGGAAGATCGCGTTCACGTACGCCGCCGCCGAGTCGAAGTTTGGGATCACGTGTGACAGCGCGATGCCCAGCGAGCCGAACGCGGCCACGCCCGCGGCGGTGAACACGACCAGGGCGATCCAGTCGCGCGGCCAGCTCACGTCATAGAGGAGATGGCCGATCGCGACCACCACCAGCACCTGTACGAAGGCGTTCGCCACGGCGCTGCCCAGGAACCCGGCAAGGTAGGAGGTGGTGGGCATGGGCGTGCCCCGCAGGCGCTTGAGGATGCCCTGCTCTCGCAGGAAGGTGAGATTGAAGGCCATCGCGTTGAAAGTGGTGGCCATGATGCTGAGACCAGCAATGCCCGGGATGAGGATCTCGAGCTGCTCGTCGTCGCCCCCGTAGACCGACGCCACCAGCAACAGCAGCACGAGCGGCAGCACGAAACTGAAGAAGGCCGCGCTCGGGTTGCGCCAGAACAGCTTGCGCTCCAGCCGGAACTGCTGCCAGGCGAGCGCGATCGGGCTCACCTGTCGTCCTCCGCGGTGAGCTCGAGGTAGATCTCCTCGAGCGTGGGGCGTGCCACCTCGAGTGCATGAAGGCGTTCCCCGCGAGCGAGCGCGTCGCCGGTGAGGCGGTGCAGGAGGTCGGTGGGGTCCTCGGTCTGGTGCTCCACCCGGCGGCCCTGCGACTCGTACGACACGCGGTAGCCCGCGCTGGCCGGCGTGAGCGAGTCGGGAGCGCCCTCGGCCACGATCTGGCCGTCCTTGACTATCGCCACGCGATCGGCGAGCGCCTGCGCCTCGTCGAGGTAGTGGGTGGTGAGCAGCACGGTCTTGCCCAGCTCGCGCAGCGTGCGCACCACGTCCCAGGCTGTGCGCCGGGCCGCCGGGTCGAAGCCGGTGGTGGGCTCGTCCAGGAACACCAGCTCGGGGTCGCCCACGAGCGCCAGCGCGAGATCCAGCCGCCGCTGCTGGCCGCCCGACAGGCGGTTGGCCCGCGTGTCCGCGCTCTCCGACAGCCCGACCATCGAGATCGTGTCGGCCGGGTCCCGAGGGGATGGGTAGGCCTTGGCCACGTGCGCCACGGCCTCGTGCACGGTGAGCCGCGGGTAGAAGCCCGAGCTCTGCAGCACGATGCCCACCCGCTGCTTGAGCTCGCGCGCGCCGGCGGCCGGATCTGACCCCAGCACGCGAGCCTCGCCGCCCGAGCGCTCGCGGTAGCCCTCGAGGATCTCCACCGTCGTGGTCTTGCCCGCGCCGTTGGGGCCGAGGAGGCCGAAGACCTCGCCGCGCTGCACCGTGAAGGAGACGCCCCGGACGGCCTCCACGGCGCCGTAGCTCTTGTGCAGGTCAGACACCTCTATCGCGGGCGAGGCCACGCACCTGACTATGCCAGGGGTGGCTGGCGGCGGGCTCTCAGGCGCCAGCGCCCTGGCCGCCGCGGCCCTCGCCGCCGGCGAAGCGCGCCGCGCCCTGCGCGGCGGTGCCGAAGGTGAGCGGCCCGCTGCGAGCCTCGAGCGCCATGCCCTCGGAGAACGGGAGGCCGATGCCCTCGATTGCAGCGCGCCGGTCGGCGAGCATGGTGTCCTGCGGGAACCGGGCCAGCGCCTCCGCGATTTCCAAAGCCCGGTCGAGGTGCGTGCCGTCGGGGACCACTTCGGTGAGCAGCCCCATCGCCTTGGCCTCCTCGGCCTCCACGATACGCCCGGTGAGGATCATGTCGAGCGCTCGGCCGAGGCCCACGATCCGCGGTAGGCGCTGTGTGCCCCCGTCGATCAGCGGCACCCCGAACCGCCGTTCGGTGAACCCGAGCCGCGACCCTTCGCCGGCCACCCGCAGGTCACACCACAGCGCAAGCTCCAGCCCGCCCGCGAGGCACCAGCCGCCGATGGCGGCGATCGTGGGCTTGGTGGGGGTGAGGCGGGTGAAGCCCAGCGGGCCGTCGGGCAATTCCAGCCGCGGCGCAAAGGTCTCGATCGCCTTGAGGTCGGCGCCGGCGCAGAAGGACACGCCGCCGGCGCCGGTGAGCACCAGCACGCGCGCCTCGTCGTCGGCTTCGAACCGGCGGTAGGCCTCTGTGAGCAGATCGGCGGTCGGGCCGTCGATGGCATTGCGGCGCTCCTGGCGGTCGATAGTGACGACCGCGGCAGCGCCCGTGCGCTCGTAGGTGACGGCCTGCGGGCTCAACCTCAGCGGTGGGTGGCCTTGCGGTACCGCGACGCCGCCAGCGGCGCGAGCACCAGGATCAGCCCCACGGACCAGACCACGCTCATCCAGACGTCGGTGTGCGCCGGGAGGTCCAGCCACAGCGCCCGGATGGCATCCGTCACCGTGCTGAACGGGTTGGCCTCGGCAAATGCCTGCAGCCCGGCCGGCATCGAATCCGGCGGTACGAAGGCCGACGAGGCGAAGGTGAGCGGGAAGATCACGATGAAGCCCATCGCCTGGGCGGACTCGCTCGACGACGCGGTCAGTCCCATCAGCGCGAAGAACCACGACCAGGCGTAGCCGAACAGCAGCAGGATGCCCACGCCGGCCAGGATTTCCAGCACATTCGCCTCGAACGTGAAGCCCACGAGCAGGCCAACGCCCATCATGATCACGATTGAAAGCAGGTTCAGGGCGATGTCGGAGATCGTGCGGCCGGCGAGCACGGCCGAGCGCGCGATCGGCAGCGACCGGAAGCGGTCGATCAGGCCCTTCCGCAGGTCCTCGGAAAGGCCGATGGCCGTGACGAAGCCGCCGAACGCCATCGTCTGGACCACAATGCCGGGCATCAGGAAGTCGGTGTAGTCGCCGAACTGGGGCGGCAGCTCGATCGCGCCGCCGAACACGTACACGAACAGCAGCACGAACATGACCGGCTGGACCGTGTAGGAGATCAGCAGATCGGGCGCCCGCGGGATGCGGGCGAGGTTGCGCTTGGCGAGCACCAGCGTGTCCGATGCGGCGTACTGGAGGGCACTCATGCGGCCACCTCCTCGGCGGGCTCGCGCTCCTCGCCCTCGCGCTGCTCATGCTCGGCTGCGCGGCCGGTGAGCGCGATGAACACATCGTCCAGCGTGGGCCGGCGCAGCGCGATGTCCTCGATCCCGGCCCCGGCCTGGTCCAGCCGGCGGACGGCCTCGGCGATGCCGCCCGCGCCATCGCGCATCGGAAGCTTGAGGATCCCGTTCTCGCAGGCCGGCCGCTCCTCGGCCAGTGGCACGAGGGCTTCGATCGCCTGCTCCTGCTGGGACCCCTCGGTGAGGGTGACCTCCAGACGCTCGCCGCCGACACGGGCCTTGAGCTCGTCGGACGTGCCTTCGGCGATGACCTTCCCGTGGTCGATCACCGAGATGCTGTCGGCCAGCCGGTCGGCCTCGTCGAGGGTCTGCGTGGTGAGCAGCACCGTGGTTCCCTCGGCCACGCGCCCTTCGATCGTCTCGAGGAGGTTCGCCCGGCTGCGCGGGTCCAGGCCCGTCGTGGGCTCGTCGAGGAAGATCACGGGCGGGGCAGCCACGAGCGCGGCGGCCAGGTCCAGTCGGCGGCGCATGCCGCCCGAGTAGGTGCGCGCCAGCCGATCGGTCGCCTCGTCGAGCTCGAAGCGCTCCAGCAGCTCCCGTGCCCGCTCGCGCGACTTGGCCTTGCCCAAGTGGTACAGCCGTCCAACCATCTCGAGGTTCTCGGCGCCGGTGAGGTTCTCATCGACAGCGGCGTACTGGCCCGCCAGGCCGATCTGGGACCTCAGGGCGGTGGCGTCAGCCACCACATCGAGGCCGGCCACGCGCGCCGAGCCGGAATCAGGAGGCAGAAGGGTGGTGAGGATGCGCACCGCGGTGGTCTTTCCGGCACCGTTGGGCCCGAGCAGTCCGAGCACGCTCCCCGCGGGCGCGCGCAGGTCCACGCCGGCAAGCGCCTTCACGTCGCCGTAGGACTTGACGAGCCCTTCGGCCTCGATGGCGTAGTCGGATGACATCTCACGGAACCTATCGGGGCGTGGGGTGGACCTGGGTGCGGATAACACCCCCGCCTCGGCGATCGCATCCGAAAAGACTGCGGCCCCGGGGAGAGCCGGGGCCGCAGTACGTACGAGGAGGGATCTGCACCGGGGAGACTGAGGCCCAGGGACGCCAGTCGTGTGAACAGGCTGAGAAGCGGCGCTGCTACGAGCCGATTCGCTGGCGCAAACCCGAGGCCTTGCGGGCCTCCTTGCGCTTCTCGAGCCGGTTCTGGATGAACGACCCGAGGCACACGACTGTGAAGAAGAACAGCACCACGCCGAGCGAGAAGAAGGTGATGATTGCGTCGTTGGTCTCGCCGAGCAGGCCCTCGCCGTTGTCGTGGCCGCCGGCCGCGAGCGCCGGCGCCGCGCATGCCAGGGCGGCGAAGCAGACCGTGGAGAGGGTGGCGGTCAGGCGCTTCATCGGGGACGAATCGTACCGGTTAGGCTCACCGGCACCTTGGAGAAGGACCTCTTCACCTGCATCATCGAGATCCCGAAGGGAAGCCGGAACAAGTACGAGTGGGATCACGAGCGCGAGGCGCTCGTGCTCGACCGCTTCCTGTTCTCCTCGGTCGTCTACCCGATGGACTACGGCTTCATCCCCGACACGCTGGGCCAGGATGGGGACCCGCTCGACGTGGTGTGCTGCGTCTCGGAGGCCACCTTCCCGGGCTGCATGATCGACGTTAAGCCAATCGCGCTGTTCCGGATGAAGGACGACATGGGCATCGACGACAAGGTGCTCTGCGTGCCGCTGTCGGACCCCGCCTGGAACATCATGGAGAAGCTCGAGGACCTGCCCGATCGCCTGCGCGACGAGATCGCCCATTTTTTCTCTATCTACAAGGATCTTGAGCAGAAGACCGTCGAGGTCGACGGCTGGTACTCGCGAGAGGACGCGATCGAGGAGATCGAGGCCTCGCGCGAGCGCTTCCGCGAGAAGCAGGCCTAGCGGGCCTCGACGTTTCAGCCGATCCGCTACTCGGGCGGGATCCGCGTGTTCAGACCGCGGGGCGACTGGCCACTCGGCCGCGGCCGCCGCCGAAGCGCGCCGTGAACGCCTCCGGTACCGGCGCCAACGGCCTGCCCGGGGAGACCTCGCTGAAGAAGCTGGGCAAGGGTCGCTTCAGGGTAGTTCGGGTCGTCCGGCCCGGCAAGCGAACCACATACGGTGGGTCGCCGGTGAACCTGAGGACCAAGCGCATGATGAAGGCGGCCGCGCGGCGCGTGGGGGGCAAGAGCTGCAACCTCGACCTCACCAAGGGCTCCTACCAGCCTCCGGACGGCAGCTCGGCCGCCACCCACGCGGGCGGCGGGGCCGTGGACATCAACAGCAACGTGCGGTGTGGCAAGAGCATCAAGCAGGTCCGCAAGGCCCTGCGGGGGGTCGGATTCGCGGCCTGGTACCGCGGGAAGAACAGCGGCTTCACGCCTCATTTCCACGCGATCGCGATCTCTGATCCGGACATGTCGACCCCGATCTCGCATGCCGGGCAGTTCACGGCCATGCATCAGATCGTGGGCTTCGCCAGGAAGCTGGATGGCCTGAGCTCACCGGCGTTCAACCAGCCGATGACGCGCCCGCTGCGCACCTGGGAGGCGTACAGGCGCTCCCACTGATCCGAGCTCATGGACGGGCGCCCGGGAGTCGGGCGCCGTCCTGTGGGAGGCGGCCGCGACAGGTCAAGGCGCTGCGACGACTAGCCTGCCGCGGCCATGTCGATCCTCGAAGCGATAGTGCTCGGGATCGTTCAGGGGCTCACCGAGTTCCTGCCGATCTCCAGCACCGCGCACCTGCGCATCGTGCCCGCATTCCTGGGGTGGGAGGACCCCGGCACCGCCTTCACGGCTGTGATCCAGCTCGGGACGATGCTTGCGGTGGTCGTCTACTTCCGGCGCGACCTGTGGAACATCGCGCGGGCGTGGCTGCGCAGCCTGCGCGACAAGACGGCGCGCTCCGAGCAGGACGCCCGCATGGGCTGGTATCTGATCGCGGGCACGGTGCCGATCTCTGTGGTCGGCCTGGCGTTTTCAGACACGATCGAGAGCAAGACGCGGGACCTCTACCTGATCGGCTCGATGCTGATCCTGCTGGGCCTGGTGCTGCTGGTGGCCGAGAGGGTGAGCAAGCGCGAGCGAGACGTTCAGAGCACAACGATGCGCGACGCGATCGCGATCGGGTTCGGCCAGGCGCTGGCGCTGATCCCGGGCGTCTCCCGTTCCGGATCCACGATCACTGTCGGCCTGCTGTTGGGGTTCGATCGCGAGTCGGCCGCGCGGCTGTCGTTCCTGTTGTCGGTACCCGCGGTTGTGCTCAGCGGGCTCTACCAGCTCGGCGATGCCCTCGACGCCGACCAGGGGCTGGGCACCCTTCTGGTCGCCACCTTCTTCGCGTTCGTGAGTGGCTACGGCGCTATCGCCGGGCTGCTGCGGTTCCTCGCTGGCCACACCACCTACGTGTTCGTGGCCTACCGCGTGGTGCTCGGCGTGGTGGTGCTGGCCCTTACGGCCGCCAGCGTGATCTCGTAGCTTCGGCGCTCGGATAGCCTCGGGGGCGTGAACACCGCGAGCAAGTTCGGGATCGTGGGGCTGGTGGCGCTGGCGCTCACCGTGCTGCCCGGCGGCGGCCCGGCGCTCGAGGTGATGCTCACGCTGCTCTCGATCGCCTTCTTCACAGCGATCGCGGTGCTCGGCTACCGGATGTACCGCCAGTTCTCGTTCGAGCTGGACTCCCTGAGCGACCGCCAGCGGCTGGTGCTGTACGGGGCCGTAGGCGGCGCGTTTCTCACCTTCTGCGCCAGCCGCCGGCTATTCGACACCGGCGGAGCGGGCGTGTTCGCCTGGCTCGCGCTGCTGGGGCTGTGCTCGTACGGCGTGTATTGGGTGTGGACCCAGTACCGCTCCTACGGCTAGCGCGGCTGGCCCTTTCCGCCGGAACGTTGCACTCCCGGCGCACGTTCGTAACCTGCCGGTGTTGAGCCGTCGTGAGGCCCCCGGGAGGCTCGCTGCATGCTTTCGCGAGTTGCGCTTCGCCGCCAGGACGGCCAGGCCAGTGTCGAGCTGGTCGCCGTCCTGCCGTTACTGCTCCTCGTAGGCACGCTGTGCTGGCAGGCAGCGCTGGCGGGCCACGCAGTGTGGATGTCCGCGCACGCGGCCCGCGCGGCCGCGCGGGCCGACGCCGTGGGGCGCGACCCGACCAAGGCCGCCAGCAGCGCTCTACCCGCTGGGCTGGAGCGGGGGATGTCGGTGAGGCGGTTGAACGAGGGCGGCGTTCGCGTGCGGGTGGTGATCCCGTTCCTGCTGCCCCACTGGCGCTCGCCGGCCGCGGTGTCCGCTACGGCTTCACTCGGGAGGGGAGACCGGTGAGAGGCCGCTACCACGACGGCGAGCGGGGGCAGGCGAGCGTCGAGTTTCTCGGAGCGCTCCCGGCGCTTCTGCTGCTGGCCTTCGTCGCTTTCCAGCTGCTTGCGGTGGGTTACTCGGCCGTGCTGGCGGGAACGGCGGCGGAGGCCGGAGCGCTCGCCCTTGCGAGCGGAGTGGACGCTCGCGAGGGCGTGCGTGAGTCGCTGCCTGGCTGGTCGCGGGCGGGGGCCCGGGTGTCAGTCTCCGGCGGCAGCGTGAGCGTGCGGCTGCGGCCGCCGTCGCCCATCGCTGCCGTGTCGCGGCGGTTCGAGGTGACTGGCGAGGCGTTTGTAGAGGTCGGCTCGTGAACCGTCCGCCCGCGGTCGGCGGGCGCGGCCTGGTGGCCAGCGCTGTGGCCACCGCCACGGAGTGGCTGGTGGAACCCGCGGAGGCCCATCCCGAACCCGCGCGGGCGCGCATTCGGGATCGGCCGGTGGTGGCGGTGGTCGGTCTGGGACCGAGATCGGGGGCCACGACGCTGGCCCGGGCCCTCGCCACCGAGCTGGCTGCCCGGGATGCGGCGGGTGCGTGCGCGGTCACCGCCGCGGCGGGCACGGTGCGTTCCCTGGGAACACCGGGCGCCGGGCGCCTCGCCCGCGCCCTGGCGTCCGCCGGCCACACTCGCACGTGCGGTCGGCTGTGTCTCGTAGATGCTCCGGACCGGCCGGCGCTGGCTGACATGGCGCGAGGGCTCGCTCCCCTCGTGTTCGACGTCGGCGACCCGCGCGATGCCGCCCCGGCGGCAGCGCTTGCCGACCGTGTCGTGCTCGTCGGCGGCCCCCGGGTCGAGCCCGCGCTGGCCGGGGCGGTCGCGGCGTCCCTCGCACGAGTCGGTCCGCGTCCCCTAGTGGTGGCCAGCCGCCCGCGGGAGGACTCGGGTTGGACAGGGAAGATGGAGATAGCGATCCCGCACTCCCGGCTCGGAGCGCAGTGGGCGCTCGCGGGCCGCGAGCCACTGGGCGACTTTGGCCGCGCGATCGTGGCGCTCGCCGACCTGCTGGAGCGGTGGGAGTGAGCCGGCGGCCTCACGTCTTGCGCTGTGAGGGCGGCCAGGCGCTCGTCCTGGTCCTGGGCCTCGCCGCCGCTCTCATGCTCGGGACGCTGATACTGGCGGGCTTCGGTCAGGCGCTTGGCGGCAAAGGCCGCCAACAGCGCGGAGCCGATCTCGCCGCGGTCTCGGCGGCGCGGTCGATGCAGGCCGACTACCCGCGCCTGTTCGAGGCCGCGGTCCTGGAGGACGGTGTGCCCAATCCGCGGCATCTCTCGCGAGCCGGCTACGTGGCGCGCGCCCGCGCGGCCGCCGTGCGAGCCGGGCGCAAGAACCGCGTGCGCGTACACGCGCGCGACGTGTCGTTCCCACAGGGGTTCGCGCCCACGCGCGTGTCCGTCCGGGTGCGGGGCAACGTGCAAGTTCGCGTGGGCCGCCGGCGGGGCGAGATACAGCGCCCCGTGAGAGTGCGCGCCCGCGCAAGCGCCGAGTTGAGCCCGCCGGGCGCAGGGGGATCAGGGATGCCGGCGTATGCAAGCGGGGGCGGGTACTCCGGCCCGCTCGCGTACCGAATGGGCAAGCCGATGCGCCCCGACGTCGCGGCTGCTTTGGACCGGATGGCCGCGGCGGCCCGTCGCGACGGCCTGGCCCTCTCGATCACCTCGGCGTTTCGCTCGGACGCAGAACAGGCGCGCTTGTTTGCTGCCAACCCCAACCCGAAATGGGTCGCACCTCCGGGGACGTCGCTGCACCGCTACGGAACCGAGCTCGACCTGGGCCCGCCGGCGGCCTACGGCTGGCTCGCAGCCAACGCCCGGGCGTTCGGCTTCATCCACCGCTACGCCTGGGAGCCCTGGCACTACG
>Ga0136631_10000006_pt1 | contig 56419 bp, 59 predicted proteins | sample AntDrymUQ6012206_2_FD_104655 | JGI IMG/M metagenome (GOLD analysis project Ga0136631, IMG submission 104655) | Polar desert sand microbial communities from Dry Valleys, Antarctica - metaG UQ601 (22.06) | ecosystem: Environmental > Terrestrial > Soil > Desert | place: Antarctica: Dry Valley... | reverse complement strand
GTGCAGGTAGGCGGCGTCGTGGTGGGCCAGCATCCGTTCGCGCCACACGCCCATGGCGGTGGCCAGGCCGTCCGCCCCGAGGTCGTGCAGCGAGGACACCGCCGCGGGGCCGTTCACCACCACCTCGTGTGCGCCCACGGCCGGCCGGCCGGCGAACAGCTCCGGCTCGCCGCGACCCGACGCGAGTGGGTCGGGCTGCTCGGGGCCGGCGCCGTCGGGCTCGAGTGCCGGATAGAGGTTGGGCACCACGCGCACGCGCCAGCCGGGTGAGTCGGCCGGCCCGTCGCCGTCGCGTAGCGCGTAGAGCTCTGGTGGGGTGCGGTCCTCGTGGCCATCCCGGAACGGGTCGGTGTCCGGGTCGATCGGCGGGCGGTCGGCCGCGGCGAGCCACGCGCCCGGCCGCTCCCCGCGCTCGCCGGCCACGATCACGCGCAGCCCGCTCAGCGGGTCGATCCGCAGCTCAGGCACCGGCGACCGCCTCGGCGAGGCGCTTCTCCATAGCCACGTGCTCGATGCCCTCCTCGATGAACTTCTCGCCCAGAGGCTCGTAGCTAGCGCGGTCGTACACCCCGCGCGACGATGTCTGCGCGTGCAGGCGGATCCGCTGGGCGCCGGCGTGGCGCATGGCGCGGTCGGCCTCGGCGAGCAGCGCGCCGCCTATGCCGCGGCCGCGGTGCCCGGGCTCCACGGCCATCCGGCCCAGCCGCGCCAGGCCGTCATCCAGCAGCACGCGACAGGTGCCGAGGACCCGCCCGCCTTCGAGAGCCACCAGCTGCAGCGCCTCCGGGTCGCGGCCGTCCCGCTCGGCGGCCAGGTCCACGCCCTGCTCCTCGCAGAACACCCGGTGGCGCAACCGCAGAGCGGCCTGCACCTCGTCGTCAGTGCGGGCGGCGCGCACCTCGAATGCCCCGGGAGCGGCGATTCAGCGAGCGTAACGCTCGATGTCGTCGGCCAGCTTCTGCTCGCTCGAGTAGCCGCCCTGGCGCACGTAGGACTGCTTGCCCTTCGAGTCGATGAACACCGTGGTCGGGAAGCTCACCGCGGCGTCGATCGAGGCCGCGATCTCGGAGTTGGGGTCCTTGAAGCTTGGGAAGTCGACGGGGTACTCCTCGAGGAACTTCAAGGCGTCGGAGTCGTTGTCCTCGGCGTCGAGCCCGAGGAAGACCACGTCCCCGGCACGCTTTTTGGACTGGCTGCCGAAGAAGGCGAACTCCGCACGGCAGGGTGGGCACCAGGAGGCCCACTTGTTCACCACCACCGGCTTGCCCTTCGCCTCCTTCACCCGCTTCTCGAAGGCGGGCTTCCCTCCATCGAGGAGCTGGGTCGACTTGGGGGCGGGCTGCCCATCGTCACTGTTGCCGCCGCCGCAGCCCGCCAGCAGGGCGGCGCACAGAGCCATGGGGAGTAGGAATCGCATGTGGGGGAAGAGTGGCAGAGCGCAGGCGGGTCGTCGCTAGTCTTGTCTGTGCTGTAATACACAGACACGCGGTGCGATGGATGCGCCGCGACTCCCGATCCGCTCTTGCATTTCAGGCAGGTGGGCGGATCGAAACCGGCGCGCGGCCCACGCTGAGTCCGACACGGCTCTCCGAGCAGTACGGAACAGCCCGCTCCCCGCGTCTCCTATTTGAATCTAAGAGGCCTACATGGCTGAGAGCTCTACCGAGGTTGCTTCCGCGCCGGTGTCCGGCGCCGAGCTTGAGCGCGCCGAAGCCTTTGCGCGCGAGCCGTTCGTGCTCGAGGGCGAGGACGCCGCCGACGCGCTCGAGCCGGGTACCGCTCGCAGGCGCGCCCTGGACGCCGCCCTGGCCGAGATCGCCGAGGGCCGCGAGGACCCGTCGGTGCAGTGGCGCCGCGAGTTCTCCCTGATCCTGGGTCTCGAGCGCCTGTTGTCGGACGACGAGCCGAAGCTGGTGGACGGCACCACGCTCTCCGCCCACCAGGTGGATGCCCTCTCCGGAACCCTGATCGCGCTAACCGCCGAGACGCAGGCCGCCGCCGGGCGCAACGGCAATGGCAATGGCCGCAGCGCCAAGCTCGAGGAGCTGCCGTCCGGCGAGGTGGAGATCGAGGGCGACGACGAGCTGTCCGATGACGACGAGCCGCTGGACTGGGATGCCGCCGAAGAGGCGGAGGAGGAAGAGGCCGCCGACTCCGCTCCATCCGAGGATCCCGGGGCAGCCCGCCGGTTCTGGTTCGAGCACGCCACCGGCGCCGGGAAGACCGTCGCAGCCCTGGGCTTCGTGGAAGCCTCCCGCACTGGCGGGGTGCTGATCCTCACCCACAGGCGCAACCTCGTGGACCAGTTCAACGGAGAGCTGACCGACCGCGGCTACAAGAAACGCGTGCGTGGCCCGCTGCTCGACGACAAGGACCCGCCGATAGACGGGCCGGTCACGGTCGAGACCTACCAGTGGTTCGTGCGCAATGCGGGCAAGGCCTCCGACGCCTACACGATCGTGATCTGCGACGAGGCGCACACGGCGCTGGGCGAGAAGACCAGCGCCGCGATCCGCCAGTGGCAGGGCCCCGTGTTCGTGGGCATGACCGCCACCGGCGCGCTGATCGCGCGCCATGTGACCGACCTCTTCCCCACCCAGACCTCGCGCTTCGACCTGGCGCAGGCCGCCCGCCGCGGCGTGATCGCGCCGCTGCGCTGCGTGCGCATCCCGCCAGGTGTGGGCGTGCGCTCGATCTCCAAGGTGCCGCTGCGAAAGGGCGAGGTCGACCAGGACTTCGACCAGGAGGAGCTCGCCAAGCTGCTCGACCAGACGCCGTTCAACCTGGCGGTGGCCGACCTCTACAAGGTGCGCTTCAAGGACCTGCCGGGAGTGGTCTACACCGCAGGCGTGCGTCACGCCCACAACGTTGCGGCCGCCTTTCGCGACCAGGGCATCAAGGCCCAGGCGGTGTCGGGCGAGACGCCCAAGCGCGAGCTCACCCGCGTCCTTGCCGCGTACGAGCGGGGTGAGATCGACGTTCTCTGCAACGCCCAGCTGCTGGCGGAGGGCTGGAACTCTCCGCGCGCCACCGTGTGCATGCACCTCGCGCCCACGGCGTCCAGGCGCATCTATCAGCAGCGCGTGGGACGCGTGACGCGCCGCACTCCGGGCAAGGAGGCGGGGATCGTCGTGGACTTCGTGCACCCCTCGACTCCCAGCGACGACCCCGTCGTGACGCTTCACAGCCTGCTCGACCGCGACGTCTACCGCGGTGGTGCGATCGTGGTGGGACCGGTGCGCCGCGGCCGCGGCCGGCGCCTGCGAGTGGAGCGGCGCGTCCTGCCGATCACGCCGGACCCGGAGCGCCGCGCTCAGGTGTTCGAGCGCGAGCTGTGGCGGATCGCCGTGGAGCACCTCAACTGGGGCGAGCAGCACGCATGGGCGGCGCTTGCGGGTGCGCGGGTGGCCTCGAACAACTGGCGCCGCGCGAAGGCGATGCTGCATTTCGACGGGACGGGCGAGTTGCGCCGCCGCTACCTGATCACCTGCCTGCAGCGCAACCGCAACACCCAGCTGCGCATGCGCGCACTCCAGGAGGTCGGCGCCCTGCGCGACCCGGAGGCCTTTGACGAGGCGGTGGAGATCGTGGGCGGCTGGTCGCGCGAGGAGCGCCGCGAGGGCGTCAAGACGCTGCTCCAGGCCCTCGCCGAGCGCCCCATCGGGCGCCGCGACCAGGCAAGCCGCTGGCTGTGGCATCTCGCCGAGTACAGCCGCGAGGTGCACGAGGAGTACGCGGTGTCGCGCTGGCCGGAGACAAAGCGCCTGCTCGGACTGCTCGTGAACTCCTCCGGTGGCGCCCACGCGCGCAACGCCCGCCGCCTGGTGCAGGCCACCAAGGACCAGGATCGCCGCCTCTCGGCCGCCCTGCTCGCGGCCGCACTGGCACACACGCCCGAGGCCCAGCAGGTGCTCGATGGCGCCCGCATGCGGATGGCCCGCAAGCCAAGCGCGCTCGCGCGCGAGCTGCTGCGCAACTTCCCCAAGGGCCGGCGTAAGCGCGGCGGCCGCCGTCGCCGCGGGCGCGGTGGCAACAAGGGCGAAGGCGACAACGGCAACGTCCAGGCCGTGGAGAGCCGCAAGGGCAAGAGCCGCAAGAAGCGCGACCCCGGTACCGGCGACCGCTCCCAGGAGCGCCCGGCGGCCTAGCGCAGTAGATGCACCTCGCCAGCCTGTAGCGCAACCGTTCCGGAGTCCGTTTCCACCAGCAGGGAACCCGAATCGTCGATCCCGGCCGCGGTGCCCTCGCCGTCTGTCCAGCGCACGGCGCTGCCGTGGAGAGCGTCGCGCTCGCGCCATGCGGCGAGGATCACAGCCTGGGTGTCGGCCAGCCGGCGATCGAGCGCGCTCAGCAGCTCGTCCAGCGTCCCGAGCGGGGTGGCGGCGTGAGCGGAAGCCGCGATCGCCAGCGATGTCGCGATGTCCGCCAGCTCCGGCGGAAACTCCCGCGTGGTCACGTTCAGGCCCACGCCGAGCACGGCCCATCCCTCCTGCGGGCGCCCCTCGATCAGGATTCCCGCGAGCTTGCGGCCATCCACCCACACGTCATTGGGCCACTTGACGTGGCAGTGCAGCGGTGCCACCGCCTCGGCGGCCTCGCACACCGCCACCGCGGCGGCGAGCGGCAGCAGTTCCTGGGTCTTGCCGAGGTCGCGCAGCACCACCGACATCAGCACGGCGGTGCCCGCGGGCGCGGTCCACTCGCGGCCGTGCCGCCCACGCCCGGCACTCTGCTCGTCCGCGGTCACGAGCGTCCCATGGGGGGCGCCTCCGCGGGCCAGTTCCTTGGCCCGCTCGTTGGTGGAGTCGGTCGCGCGATGGTGCACGCGCGGGCGGCCGGTCACTGCGGCCGCAGCCGGACCTCGGTGTCAGAGGCCAGCCCGAGGGTGTTCGCGGCGTCGCCGCGGTTGATCGCCACGGCGAGCGTCCGGTAGGCGTCCTCGTAGACCATCAGCTCGCCGGGCGCCACGTCGGCGAAGGTGGCGGCGTAGGTGGCGAGATAGCCCTGGCCGCCCACCTCCATCTCCACTGTGGATCCGAGCGTGAGGTTCGTGGCGGTCAGGTCCGCGTGAGTGACGTTGAGAGCGGCGTTGCCAAAGCGGTCCACGGTGAGGGTGTGGGCCACGAGTTCGCCGTCCTCGGCCCACGGCCGCGGTAGCTCCATCAGCTCAAGCGCGTCCGCCTCCAGCTGCTCGCCGGCCTCGACCAGCTCGGCGCCGGCGGCCAGGTGCGCCGCCACGGGAGCGAATACGTCGCGGCCGTGGAAGGTGGCCGATGCGGGCTCCAGGCGGTGGGGCGAGCGCGAGATGTCCACCACCTGATCCACCCCGCCGGCCACCTCCCAGGCGAGCGAGAGCAGCCCGTTGTCCGGCCCCACGAGCAACCGTCCGTCCTGGCAGCGCAGAGCGATCGCTCTGCGCTCCGTCCCGACCTGCGGGTCCACCACGGCCACGTGCACCCCGCTCGGAAGGTAGGGAAGCGTGTTTCGCAGCACGATCGCGCCCTGTCGGACGCCGAACCGCCGGATGCCGTGCGTGAGATCCATGATCTCCGCAGCTGGCGCGATGCCGCGGATCACGCCGTGACATACGCCGACGAACTCGTCGTCGTGTCCGTAGTCGGTCAGAAGGGTGACGATCACCTCAGGGCATCCTCCACGAGTGCGTCCAGCAGGCCGTCGATGTCGTGGCGCTGCGCCTCCACGTGCACGGTTAGCCCCTGCTCGCGGGCCGTCTCGCTGGTGATGGGTCCGATCGACACGACACGAGTCTGCGCCGCCAGCGAGTCGCCGCCGGCGGCCTCCAGCAGGAAGCGCACCGTGGAGCTGGAGGTGAAGGTCACGTAGTCCGCCTGGGCGAGACCCTCGCGGGCCGCTTCACCGAGGGGCTCGGCCACCGTCTCGTACAGCGCGGCTACGTCCACCTCGGCACCGCGCTGGCGCAGGGCGTCGGGCAGCAGGTCGCGCGCCTCGGCCGCGCGGGCCACCAGCACGCGCCGGCCCTTCACGGGTACCTCGCGTAGCGCCTCCACGAGCGACTCGGCGATCGACCGCGGCGGCACGACGTCGGCACGGATGCCGCCGCGCGCGAGCTCGGCCGCGGTCCCGGGGCCGATCGCCGCCACGGTGGCGCCGGACAGCGCCCGAGCGTCGCGTCCCTGTGACGCCAGCGCCTCGAGCAGCAGCGAAGCACCGTTGGGACTCGTCAGGCACACCAGCGAGTACTCCCCGATGCCCGAGACGGCGTCCGCCAGCTCGCCCTCCACAGGGCGCGGCTCGATCCGGATCGCCGGGGTCTCCACCACGTCGGCGCCCAGCCCCCTCAGCCGCGTTGCCAGGCCGCTGGCCTGCGCACGCGCTCGCGTGACCGCCACGCGGCGGCCGTGCAGTGGACGCCGCTCGAGCCAAGCCAGCGTGTCGCGCATTCCTGCCGCTGGGCCGATCACGGTGATCGCCGGCGCCCTCAGGCCTTCTTTCGCCACCTGGGAGGCGATGTCGGCGAGGGTGGCGCTCACGGCGCGCTGGGCGGGGAGCGTGCCGCGCTCGACCACCGCGGCGGGCTGGTCGGCGGGACGCCCGGCGGCCACCAGGCGCTCGGCGATCATCGGGAGGTTCTTCACGCCCATGTACAGGACCAAGGTTCCCGGGAACCGCGCGAGAGCATCCCAGTCCAGGGCGCTCTCGGACTTCTCCGGATCCTCGTGACCGGTCACGAAGGCCACGGCCGAGGCCAGGTCGCGATGAGTCACGGGGATGCCCGCGTAGGCGGGTGCCGCAACGCCCGAGGTCACCCCCGGGACCACTTCGAAGGGCACGCCCGCGGCGGCCAGCGCCTCGCTCTCCTCGCCGCCTCGCCCGAACACGAACGGATCGCCGCCCTTGAGTCGCACTACCCCCTGGCCCTTGCCCCCCAGTTCCACCAGCAGGGCGTTGATGTCCTCCTGGTCCATCGCCGGGTTGCCGGGCTCCTTGCCCACGTAGTGCAGGTCGGCATCGGCGCGTGCACCGTCCAGCGCACCGGCGGGGATGAGGCGGTCGTAGAGGATTGCGTCGGCGGTGGCGATCAGCTCCAGCGAGCGGCGCGTCATCAGCCCGGGGTCGCCCGGGCCGGCGCCCACGAGATAGACGATCCCCTCGGCCATGGGCGAGACGCTAGATGGTCGCGGCTTCCGCGGCCTCTAGAAGCTCGCGCGCCCCCACTGCCACCAGCCGCTCCGCGCCCGCGCGGCCCAGCTCGGCGGGGCCAGTGGCGTCGCCTTCGATCTGGTCGCGGACCGAGTGCGAGCCGTCCGGCATCCCCACGAACGAGCTGAGCTGCAGTGTGTCTCCGTCGAGTTCGGCGTACGCGCCCACGGGGGTGTGGCACGTGGCGCCGATCGCGGTGACCAGCGCGCGCTCTGCAGTCAGGCGGGTCAGCGCCTCGCGGTCGGTGAGCGCGGCGGCCACCTCTACCGGATGCGCGTCCCCGGCCCGGGCCTCGAGTGCCAGGCAGCCCTGGCCGGGGGCGGGAACCATCTCGGCCGAGGAGATCGGTGAACCCTCGCCGGCCCTGCCGAGCCGCTCCAAGCCTGCACTCGCCAGCACGATGGCGTCGTAGTCGCCCTCGTCCAGCTTGCGCAGCCGCGTGTCCACGTTGCCGCGCAGCTCGCGGATCTCAAGGTCCGGTCGCAGCGCCAGCAGCTGGGCCTGCCGGCGAAGGCTCGCGGTCCCCACCGCGGCGCCCTCACGTAGGTCGTCGAGCGAGGCCGCGCCACAGAGGGCGTCGCGAGCGTCGGCGCGCGCGGGCACGCCCACGATGGCCAATCCGTTGAGCAGCTCGCCGGGAACGTCCTTCGCCGAATGCACCGCCAGGTCGATCCGCTCGTCGCGCAGCGCCTCCTCGATCTCCTTGGTGAAGCGCGCCTTGTCCTCGGGCACGGAGCCGCGTCCGGGCTGAGGAGCGGGAGCGCCGCCGGGGCGCTCGTCGCCCGACGTGGTGATCGTGACCAGCTCCACCTGCTCGCCGAGCGCCTCGAGGCAGTTGCGCACGAGCGTCGCCTGGGTGAGGGCCAGCGCACTGCCGCGGCTACCCAGGCGGATGGAGGCCACGGGGGCCCCGCTCAGGCGCGCCGGCGGCGGCGGGCGTCGAGGTCGGCCACGTCGGCCGACTTGGCCTCGCCGTCGAGCGAGGGTGCGGCTACGTCGAGCGCGAACAGCTCGCGCAGGGCCTGGACGTGCAGGTATGAGGACTCCTCACCGACGGAGCCCTTCAGTCGCAGCGTGGGCTCGTGCAGCAACCGGCGCACCACCGCCCCCGCCATCGCGCGCAGGCGCTCGCGGTCGGCATCGGAGAGAGACTCCCAGCGCGACTCGTTCTCGGCCAGCACGGCCTCCACCACCTCGTCGCCGCGCTCCCGCAGGGCCGCGATGGTGGGGACCACCTCGAGGCTGGCCAGCCAGCGGTCATATCGCTCCACCTCCTCGTCCACCACGAGCCGGGCGCGGGCGGACTCCGCCTCGCGCACGCTGCGGTGCTGGGCCACTGCGCGCTGGAGGTCATCCATGTCGTACAGGGCGATGCCGGGGAGCTCTCGCACGCTGGGGTCCACGTCGCGAGGCACGGCGATGTCGATCAGCACGAGTGGGCGGCCGTCGCGCATCTCCTCGAGCTCCTCCCGCCCCACGATCTGGTGCGGGGATGCGGTGCAGGTGACCACGATGTCCGCCGCGGCCAGCTCGGCGGGGAGGTCATCGAAGCGCACGGCCGAGCCGCCGAAGCGCTGGGCCAGGCCGATGGCGCGGTCGTAGTGGCGGTTGGCCACGAACACCGTGTGCACGCCGCGCTCGCGCAACGCGCGGGCGGTGAGCTCCCCGTTCTCGCCGGCGCCGATCACCAGCACGCGGCGCATCGACAGATCGCCCAGGATGTCGCTGGCCAGCTCCACGGCCACGGATGAGACGGAGAGGCGCGATCGTCCCAGTGCCGTCTCGGTGCGCACCCGCTTGCCGGCGCCGAGCGCCTCGCGGAACAGCCGGTTTGCGATCGGGCCGGTCGAGCCCTCCACCAGCGCCAGTTCGTAGGCGCGCTTGACCTGCCCCTGGATCTCGGCCTCGCCCACGATCATCGAGTCCAGCCCGGCGGCCACCCCGAACAGGTGGCGGACCGCGTCGCGCTGGTGGAAGGAGTAGAGGCAGTCGGTGAGCTCGGTGGGGCGGATGCCGGCGTGGCGGGCGAGCACTGACAGCGCCGCGCTCTCGGCCTCCACCGCGTCGGAGGTGACCATGTAGATCTCGGTGCGGTTGCAGGTGGAGATGGCCACCACCTCGGAGATCGAGTCGCTGGAGCGCAGCTCGCCGAGCACCGCCGCGGCGCGACCCTCCGGCAGCGCCAGGCGCTCGCGCAGCGGCAGCGGCGCGGTCTTGTGCGACACGCCGAGCGCGATCAGCTCGAAGGCCATCAGCCCACGCTTGCGCGCTCGGGAGAGCGGCCCTCGGCCGGATCCTCGTCGGTCAGCTCGAGCAGCTCGCTCACCTGGCGCTCGATGCGAGCGATCTTCGCGCCGATGATCGCCACGTAGATCACGATCAGCGCCACGAAGACCACGTAGGCGCCGGCCACGTACTTTCCCGCCTCGTCGAGCGGCAGCGCGGGCACGGTCAGCCGGCGGTCTCGGCGCGCAGCTCGAGTCGGGTGCGCAGGCGCTTGAGCTGAGCCGACGCCCGCTTGGACGTGAGCTCGAGCTTCCACAGCGTCACGAACAGCAGCGTCATGGCGAGGATGCACACCAGGAAGGTGAGCCGCATCTCGCCGGGCAGGCTGCCGCCGGTCTGGGAGAGCACGCGGGGATGGGTGACCGCCTCGGCCAGCCGCACCGCGGTGAAGTTGATCGGCACGAAGGCGCCGGCCGCGATTGCGAACACCGACGAGTAGCGCGCCTGGCGCTCAGGGTCCTCGATCGAGAACCGCAGTGGGTAGTACACGCAGTAGAGGAGGAAGACGATCAGGAACGAGACCAGCACGGGCTCGTCCCACACCCACCAGTGGCCCCACGAGGCCTTCGCCCAGATCGCCCCGGTGATCAGCACGCCGGTGCCGAGGATGATCGACAGGTGGATCGCCACGTAGGAGCGCAGGTCCCACGACGAGTCGCCGGTGCGCAGGTGCTTGATGGCCATGATGCCGCCGGCCACGAAACCGCCCAGCGCCACGATCGCCATCGGCACGTGGATGTAGAAGATCTTCTGGACGAACCCTTGATCGGCGTCCAGCGGGGCGTAGAAGAACACCAGCGCGAAGGCCGCCAAGGTCGTGACCACGGCAGCCACGGACACGGGCCTCAGTCCCTTGGAGAACACGCCTTCATCCTAGAGGGAGGCCACCTTCTCAGTCGTCCAGCAGGAAATCGAACACGGCGAGCGAGATCAGAAGGAATACGAGGTCATAGCCCCCGAGCAGGGTGAGGTAGCGGCCGAGGTCCTCGGGCTGGCCGCCGGCGCGGAACAGCGGCTCGGTGGCCGACGCCGCGCCGATCAGCAGTGGCACCACAAGCGGCAGCAGGAGGAGGGGAACGATCAGCTCGCGGGCGCGGGTCTCGGCGGCCAGAGCAGATACGAGGGCGCCGACCGCCGCCAGCCCGATGTCGGCCAGCAGGAGGATGGCCAGCAGCTCGGGAAGCGAATCGAAGAAGTCCGGGCCCAGCAGCAGCACGGCGAACGCGGGCACCGCCACGATCTCCAGCGCCACCAGGTACACGAACAGGGCCGCGGCCTTGGCCACGAACAGGGCGGTGCGGTCCACCGGGGCGAGCAGGAAGGCGTCGAGCCCACCCTGCTCTCGCTCAGCCGCGAACAGGCGCGTGACCCCGATCACCGCGGCCAGCAGGAGGGTGACCCACAGCACCCCCGAAGCCAGCTCGCCGTCGAGCGAGTCTCGATCCAGGCCGAAATGAAACAGCACGTAGACGGTCACCGTGAAGAGCGCCATTGCGGGCACGGCCTCCTTGGTGCGCCACTCGATCCGCAGGTCCTTGCGCAGCACCGCGGCCGCCGTCCGGATCACGCGTACAGCTCCCTGGCCGCCTTCGCGTCGACCTCACTCGCGGGGGAGCAGAACGCCTGGCCACCCCCGCGCAGGCCCAGCGCCAAGTCGGCCTCCGCGAGCGCGCCCTCCACGTCGTGGCTCACGAGCACGCGCGCCTTGCCCGAAGCCCGCCCGATCAGCGGCTCCAGGGCCTCGACGGCCGCGGGGTCGAGGTTGGCGCGCGGCTCGTCGAGCAGCAGCAGATCGGGGTCGTGCAGCGTGGCGCGCGCCACGGCCAGGCGCTGGACCATCCCCTTGGAGAGGTCGCGCACGGGGTCGTCGGCGCGGCGGCCGAGCCCCACGGCGCCCAGACGCTCCTCCACTCGCTCCGGCTCCATCCCGTGCAGACGCGCTTGGTAGGCGAGGTTCTCGCGCCCGCTGAGGTCGCGGTAGAGCAGCGGGTCGTGCCCGAGGTAGCCCACGCGCCCGCGCACCTTCCAGCCTTCGCCTGGCAGCGCCGAGCCCAGCACGGCCGCCTGGCCGGCGTGTGGTCGCAGCAGCGTCGCCAGCACGCGCAGGAGCGTGGTCTTGCCTGCCCCGTTGGGGCCGAGCACGGCGAGCGTGGCGCCCCGTGGAAGGTGCAGGGTCACGCCGTGCAGGGCCACGCGCTCGCCGTAGCGGCGCTCGAGCCCTTCCAGCGCGATCGCCGGCTCAGCCATCCGAGCGGACGCTACCGCCCGCGCGCCGGTCAGACGCGGCCCGGAACCCAGCCCGCGGGGAACGCCCCGGCGGGCACTTCGCCCGGGTAGTCCGGGAACCAGCGGCGGGCGATCTCCTCGCCCGGCCGGCCCTCGAGTAGCGGCAGAAGGTCGCCGACCACGAGAAGCACGCGCAGAGTGGCGCCTATCTGCAAGTCGGCGGCCGTGGCCTGGTCGCCGCCCACGACGCCGTCGTTCGCAAGGGCGTCGACGTGATCGAGCTTCGAGGGGAGGCCGGCCAGGTCCTCGGCCAGTTGCACGGCCGTGATGCTGTGGTAGCGCCACCCCTGGCGCAGGTACTTCATCGCGAAGTCCGTGCCCGCCGGATCGAGCTGCCCCGCCCCGCCGAGGGTGCCCATCGACTCGGGCCGGAAGTGCATCGCCCCGAACGTCAGCCGCCGGCCGAGGTCCTGCAGCTCCTCGTCGCCCCAGCGCTCGGCCTCACGGACCTGGTCAGCCTTCCCGTCGGGGAAGAACGGCGGGTCGGGCGCGATCTGCTCGAGCCGCTCGAGGATCGCGCGCGAGCCGTGCACGGGCTCGTCGTCCACCATCAGGCCGGGCACGGTGGTGTTCCCCTCGCCGTAGCGCGAGGCCATCTCCTCGACATGCGGTCCGGGTTGGAAGTCCACGCGCTCGTAGTCCAGCCCCTTGAGGTTCAGGCCCGCCTCGGCGGTCATGCACGGGTGCGAGGGCGGGAGGGCGTGGAGGGTCAATTCGGGCTGAGCGGGCATGGGCGCAGCTTAAGCACCCATGCCCACGCCCGGCTACCTAGGCGTCCTCGGCGAGGATCGCGTAGATGCGCTTGCGCGTCTCGTCGAGCAGGTCGCGTGCGCGAGCCGCCTGCTCCTCGGAACCAGCGGTGCCCACCTGCAGGACGGCGGCTCGCAGGGCGAAGAACGCCTCGCGCAGCTTGATCTCGCCGGGGTCGGCCCCGGCGGTCACCTGCTCCCACGGCAGGCTGCCCTTGCGGGATTCGGCCTGCTCGCGACCCTCGTCGGTGAGTGCGAAACGGCGCTTGCCGTCGGACTCCTCGCCGCGGATCAGGCCCTCGTCCTCGAGCAGGGCCAGCGTGGGGTAGATCGAGCCGGCGCTGGGGCGCCATAGCCCCTCGGTGCGCTGCTCGATCTCCTTGATCATCTCGTAGCCGTGCATCGGGCGCTCGGCCAGAAGGGCGAGCGCCGCGGCCCGGACATCGCCGCGCCGAGCACGCGGACCGCCGCCGCCGTACCGCCGGCCGTAGCCGTGGCGCGAACGTCGGTGCGGGCCGCGATGGGCGCAGCGGTTGTGGTGTGAGTAAGGGTCTTGCATACTGCCTCCTATCGGTAGTACGCGATATATCGTAACAGCGCGCGTGACTATGCCGCAGGATGGGCTGCGGGGGGAACGACCCCGATTGGGCTAGCGCTCGAGCGTGGCCGCGGCGTGCTTCAGCGTGGGCTCCACGACCGGCCAGGACTGCTCGATGGCCTTCGGGTTGCCCGGGAAGTTCACGATTAGCGTGCGTCCGCGCAGGCCCGAAACGCCGCGTGTGAGAATGCCGAGCGGCGTGTGCTCGCGCGAGTCCGTACGGATCGACTCCGCGAAGCCCGGAGCGTCGCGGTCGATCACGTCCCGTGTGGCCTCAGGCGTCACGTCGTCGGGCGTCAGGCCCGTGCCGCCGGTGGTGAAGACGAAGCGCACGCCCTCGTCGTCGGCAAGGCGGCGCAGCTCCGCCGCGATCGCTTCGCGGTCGTCGGAGACCACCGCGTGAGACACCTCCAACCCGGCCGCCTCGCACAGCGCCACCAGCGCCGGGCCGGAGAGATCCTCGCCCTCGCCGCCGGCCAGCGACGTCGAGACTGTGAGCACCGCAGCCTTCACGGCCGGCGCCAGTCCTCCTTGCCGCCGGTCTTCTCCAGCAGCTCGACCGACTCCACCGAAACGCCGCGCTCGATCCCCTTCACCATGTCGTAGACGGTGAGCGCGGCCACCGCCGCTGCGGTCATCGCCTCCATCTCCACACCCGTCCGGGCGCTGGTGCGCGCCTCGGCCACGAGCGTCACGCGGTCCTCGCCGACCTCGGCGGTCACGTCCACGAACGACAGGGGCAGCGGGTGGCACAGCGGAATCAGCTCCGAGGTGCGCTTGGCCGCCTGGATTCCGGCGAGTCGCGCCGTGCCGATCACTTCTCCCTTGGGGGCGTCTCCCCGACGCACCGCGTCGGCGGTGGCCGGCGACATCCGCACCTCGGCCCGGGCCACCGCGCGGCGGTCGGTCACCTCCTTGGCGCCCACGTCAACCATCCGGGCGTTGCCGGCGTCGTCGAGGTGTGACAGCTCGCTCATCTGCGGATGAAGATCGTGCGCTCGCGCAGGTCGTCGACCACGGGGGCCGGCAGGTCGAATACCGCGCCCATCTCCTCCACCGAGCCGAGGGGGCGAATCTCAGCCGTGTGGCGCGCGAGGGCGTCGTCGAGGCCCGGAAGCCGGGCGAGAGTGCCCACGGGCGCGCTGTTCACGTCGACGAGCCCCGCGTGCTCGGCGTGCGACCGGTCCGGGCGCCCGATGCCGATGCGCCGCGCCATCGCCGGGTTGCGCGCCGCGATCTCGTTGGCCACGCGCTGCTCGATGGCGTGGCTCTGGGTCATGCCGCGCAGGCGTACGCGATGCAGGAACTCGCGGCGCACGGTGAGCGCGTGGGTGAGTGCCACCACCCAGAGCACGAAGCTGCCGATGGTCCCCACGCCGTCGAAGAAGTCCGAGCCGCTCTCCTCCTCGCCGGTTCCGTTGATTCCGAGCACCACGATGGCGGCGATCGTCCACGCGAGGTACAGCGCCCCCCAGAGGTACCACCGCAGCCGGCCGGCGCGCGCGCCCATGTAGAAGAAGGTGGCCCACGAGAGCCAGCCGAACGGCCCGAGCATGGGGAGCAGGTACCCGTTGCGCGAGAGCCAGCTCCCGTCCTCGCGCTTGTTCACCGAACCGCCCACGGCGGCGAGGCTACTCAGACGGGCTGAGCGCTGCGCTGGGCGGCCGCGATCAGGTCGAGCACGGCAGTGTCGTCCTCGCGGCGCAGCAGTTCCACCGGATCCGGCTCGCCGTTCACGATCGACTCGAAGAAGGCCTTGCGGTCCTGGTAGGTGGGCAGCGTGCCCTTCGCCCAGCCGCGCACGTCGTTGAGCATGATCGCCAGGCGCGCATAGGGCTCGCCGTACTCCTCGGCGATCTCGGCCTTGATGCGCTTGGCCAGCGCCGGGCTGGCGCCCGCCGTGGAGATGGCGATCGCCAGCGGGCCGGTGCGCACGATCGCCGGGAGGATGAAGTTGCACAGCGGAGGCACGTCCACGATGTTCACGAGCATGGAGCGCTTCTCGGCGTCCTCGTAGATGCCGATGTTCACGTCGGTGTCATCGGTGGAGGCGATCACCATGAAGGTGCCTTCAAGGTCGGAGGCGTCGTACTCGCGCTTCTCCCAGGTAATCGATCCCTCGTCTGCCAGCTCGCGCAGCGGCTCGATCGCCTCGGGCGCCACGAGCGTCACGTCGCCGTCGCAGGCCAGCAGCCCCTCAACCTTGTCCAGCCCGATCTCCCCGCCGCCAACCACCAGGCACTTGCGTCCCGAGAGCTTCAGGCAGGCGATGTAGAAGGGCGTGTCCAGCATTCCCTGGACGCAGCTCTGATCGCAGATTCCGCGCTTGAACTGGCACACACAGGGTTTTCCGGTAAAGGCTTGGGCAGGCATGGTCTGTCCGATGTTACGCGCCGTACCTTGTGTGCAGATGACCACCGGTTACTTCACCGACGCCTCGATGCTGCGTCGCGTGCACCGCGAGCGCGCGATCGCCCTGAGCGGGCCCCGCGCGCTGCTGATGCAGGCCGCGCATCCGCTGGCGGTGTCCGGCCTGCTGGCCCACTCCACGGCGATGGACGAGCCCTACGAGCGCCTTGCTCGAACCGCAGAGGTGATGTCCACGATCGGCTTCGGCCCGGCCGAGGAGGCCGACGCCGTGACCGCCCACGTGCGCGCCATGCACAAGCGCGTGAAGGGAAGGCTGCGCGAGCCGGTGGGGCGCTTCCCGGCCGGCACGCCCTACCGCGCCGACCAGCCGGAGCTGCTGCTGTGGGTGCTCTTCACCCTGGTGGACTCAGGCGTGGTGGTCTACCGCAAGTACGTGGGGGCGATGTCTCGCGCCGAGGAGGCCGCCTACTGGGAGGACTACAAGGTGGTGGGGGAGCTCTTCGGCCTGCAGCGCACCGACATGCCCGACACCCTCGACGAGCTCGACGACTACCGCCGAGAGATGTTCGACGGCGACACCCTTCTCGTCACTGACTGGGCGCGCAGGCGGGCGCGGGAGATCGTGCTCGAGCCGCCGGTGCCGTGGATGGTCCAGCCGCTGCTGCAGACGGCCAACTTCATCACGATCGCCCTCTTGCCAGACTCGATCCGGCGCCAGTACGGATTCGCCGTGCTGCCTCCCGCGCCCCTGCGCAAGGCTCTGGTGGCCGGCGGTGCCGAGTACGTCAAGCGCGCAGTGGTGCCGTTCCTGCCCGAGCGGCTGCGCTTCGTGCCGGCCGCTCGTGCCGCCTAGACCGGCGGCCGCACGAGCTCCATGAAGTACTCGTCGCTCCACCCGCCGGTGCGGTAGTTGCGGCCGCTGTAGCGCATGACCCCCACGCGGCGGAACCCGGACTTCTCGTAGGAGCGCGTGGCCCGCTCGTTCTCGGTGTCCACCGACAGGACCACCCGGTGATGGCCGCGGACCTCCATGAGGTGACTGCACATCGCCACGATCGCGTCCGTGCCCAGCCCCCGGCCGTGGTGCTCCGGGGCGAGGTAGATGTCCACCTCCGCGTGGCGGTAGTCCGGCTCGTTCTCCTCGCTGAACTGGATCAGCCCCTCCACCTCGTCGTCCACGACGATCGCGAAGCGCGTGGCGGTGGGCTCGTCGCCCAGAGGAAAGTCGTCCTCGGGCGGGCCCCACCAGGCCGCGACCTCGGGCGTCGCCCGGATCGCGTGCAGGCGCTCGGCGTGGCCCACCTCCATCGGCACGAGCGTCACGCGCTCGCCCCCGATCTCGGGCATCGGCTCCTGCAGCTCAGGCACCGCGCCCGCCGCCGAGCATCTTCGCCCCGAGGCGCGCGAAGGAGCTTGCGCCCCGCATCAGCGCTCCCGCCTTGTCGTCCTCGCGACCGTAGAGCAGCTCTGCCGAGGCGTGCATGGCGCGCCCCAGCGAGGCGTCATACGGATGCCACCAGAAGTTGCGCGTGCGGGACGGATCCCAGGTGAGCAGCTTGATGTTCACGCACTCGTAGAACCCGAACTTCGAGTGCGAGCGGCCGAGGCCGGAATCCTTCACCCCTCCCCACGAGCACGAGCAGGCGCCGTGGGAGTACATGTGGTCGTTCAGCCACACCATCCCGGACTCCAGGCGGTGCGCGATTCGCTCCCCGCGCGCCCGGTCCATCGTCCAGACCGAGGCGCCCAGGCCGAAGTCCGAGTCGTTCGCCAGTGCGATCGCCTCGTCCTCGGAGTCCACGGTGACCACCGGGATCACCGGGCCGAAGATCTCCTCGCGCATGATCCGCGTCTCATGGGTGACGCCGGTGAGCACCGCGGGCGCGAAGTAGTCGCCCGCGGGCGCACCCTCGGGTTCAACCGGGCCGCCGCAGTGAAGCGTCGCGCCGTTTATCACGGCGTCGTCCACCAGCTCGCGCACGAGCGCGTGCTGCTCGGTGGACACCATCGGGCCGATCTCGGTGTTCCAGTCCATCGGGTCTCCCACCCGCAGCGCCTTGGCGCCCTTCACCAGCCCCTCCACGAAGCGGTCGGCAACGTCGCGCATCACGTACACGCGCTCGATGCCGGAGCAGGTCTGGCCCGCGTTGGCAAATCCGCCCCACAGGGCGCCCGACACCGCGTTGTCGGTGTTGGCATCTGAGAGCACGAGCATCGCGTCCTTGCCGCCAAGCTCCAGCACCGAGCCCTTCATGCGCTCAGCGCAACCCACGCCCACCCTGCGCCCAACCTCCACGGAGCCGGTGAAGAAGATCTTGGCCGCGCTGGACTCCACCAGCGCCTGCCCGACCGCACCACCGCCGTGCACGGTGCGCACCAGGCCCTCGGGCAACCCCGCCCGCTCGAAGGTCTGCTGGATGCGCTGGCCGATCAGAGGCGTTAGCGAGGCCGGCTTGAGCACCACGCCGTTGCCGGCCATCAGCGCGATGGCCACCTCGCCGAAGGGGATCGACCAGGGGTAGTTCCAGGGGGCGATCACGCCCACCACCCCGAGCGGCTCGTACGCGAACTTCGCCCGCTTCTGCTTGAGGAAGATCGGTAGCGAGACGCGCTCGTCGGACAGGATCTTCGGCCCCTGGTGGGCGATCCAGTGCAGCGCATCGATCGTGGGCAGCAGCTCCATCACATACGACTCGTTGCGCGGCTTGCCCTGCTCGCGCGTGAGCAGCTCGGACAGCTCGTCGAGCGAGTCGATCACCACCTGCGCGGCGCGGCGCATGTAGCGCGCGCGCTCGGCCAGGGGCAGCGCCGCCCAGAAGGGCTGCACCTCGGCCACGTCGTTCACCACCGACTGCACCTCGCCGGGCGCAATCGTGGGCACGGCCCCCAGGCGCCGGCCGCCGGCCGGGCTGTGGGACTCCAGGGGCGGCATGGTGGTGGAGGCCTCCATTCGGGAGGTCATTGTGACCGAACGCGCCAGGCGGGTCAGGCGGCGCGGCGGCGGGCGACGGGCAACCGCGTGTGCAGCACCATCACGCTGCCCTCCATCGAGCTGGTCGTGGGGCCAAGCCGTCGCATCAGGGCGAGTATCGCCCGATTCCCGTCGAGCAGCTCGGCGCGCAGGTGAAGCGCTCCATGCTGCATGGCGAGCGAGGCGATCACCTCGGTGAGCAGCTTGCCCACGCCGGCGCCTTGGCTGGCGTCCTGGACCACCAGGCCAAGCTCGGCAAGGCCGGTGTCCAGGTGGGACACGTCCGCCAACCCAACGATCTCCTCGCGGCCCGCGTCCATCGTGGTGGCCGCCACGATGGACCGCTCGCGAGGATCGAAGAAGGCGAAGTGGCGCACCGTGAGGCCAATGTCGCTTGACGACTGAGCAACATGTCTTGCAAGCGTGTACAAGAACCCTGGTGTTCGTGCGCAGACGCAGGTGGGGGAGATGGGTGGCGCTGGCCGCCGTGCTGCTGGTTGCGGCGGCTCTGGCGGGACTCGCGTGGGTTCTGCCGGTGGTCACCTACGACGCCGTTGAGGAGGGCTCGTTCTCCTCCGAGGGCCCGGATGGCCGTTCGGTGCAGGCCGGTCCCTTCGGCGAATACGTCTCGATCCGGTATCGCGCCGGCATGACCACGAGCGTGGACGTGTCGATCGCCAACAACGGGGACCGAGACGTGGAGATCACTTCCCTCGGCGATCGCCGAGGCCTCAGCGGCGTGCGCCCGCGCGGGGTCCGCATCGGGGAGGCGAACTCGAGCGGACCACCTCGGAGCTATGTCCCCTTCCGCGAGTTCGACCTGCCGGCGGGTCAGGCGCGCGGGGTGCGGCTGCTGTACCGCACCGGACCCTGCTCGGCCCTTCCCAAAGACTCCAGCGTGACCTTCGAGGGTCTGCGCATAGGCTGGCGTACCGGCTTCGTGGAACGGGAGAAGACGATCGAGCTGCGCAGCCCGGTCGAGTTCCGCCGCGATGGCATCTGCGAACGGCGCAGCGGCTAGCCGGACCGGTTGCGTGCTCGGCGGATGCGCTCGAGGCGCTCGGCCATCTCGCGTTCCTCGCCGTGCCCGGTGAGCTCCAGGAATCGCTCGCCCGCGGCCTCGGCGGGCATCATCTCCTGCTCCGACACCCCCTCCGGGTGGGAGTGCGGGTAGTCATAGCCCTCTCCACGGCCGAGGGCTGCGGCGCCGGGGTACGCGCCGCTACGCAGCGGTCCCGGAGGCTCAGGTGCGCCGTGCTCGCGCACCCAGGCGCGCGCCCGGCCGATCGCCTCGTAGGACGCGTTGGATTTCGGCGCGAGGGCCAGGTAGACGGTGGCCTGAGCGAGATTGAGGGCGCACTCGGGCAGCCCCACGTGCTCCACGGCATGGGCGGCGGAGACGGCCACCACGAGCGCCTGTGGGTCGGCGTTGCCCACGTCCTCGCTGGCCAGGATCACCATCCGGCGGGCGATGAAGCGGGGGTCCTCGCCGCCCTCCAGCATCGCCGCCAGGTACAGCAGCGAGGCGTCCGGGTCCGACCCGCGCGTGGCCTTGATCCACGCCGAGATCGTGTCGTAGTGGCGATCGCCGCCCTTGTCGTAGAGGATCGCGCGCCGCTGCAGGGCGTCCTCGGCGAGTTCGAGCGTCACCGGCTGCCCCTGTTCGACGGTCTCGGAGGCCAGCTCCAGCGCGGCGAGCGCCGTGCGGGCGTCGCCCCCCGCGCGTGCGGCGAGGAACTCGAGCGCGTCGTCGTTCACCTCCGGCGGGTCGGTGATACCGCGCTCGTCGTTGAGCGCGCGGCGCAGCAGCGCCAGCACGTCGTCGTCGCTCAGCCCGCGCAGCTCGTACACCCGCGAGCGCGACAGCAGCGCGGAGTTCACCTCGAAGTAGGGGTTCTCGGTGGTTGCGCCCACGAGCGTGACCAGGCCCTCCTCCACCGCCGGCAGCAGTACGTCCTGCTGTGCCTTGTTGAAGCGGTGAATCTCGTCGAGGAACAGGATCGTGTGCTCGCCGGAGGTGGTGCGCCGGTGCTCGGCGCGCTCCATCACGGCGCGCACCTCCGCCCGTCCGGCGTTCACGGCCGAGAGCTCCTCGAATGCCGCGCTGGCCGTGGTGGCCATCAGGCGCGCCAGGGTGGTCTTGCCCGAGCCGGGCGGCCCGTAGAGGATCATCGAGTGCGGCCGGCCGCCGTCGAGCGCCGTGCGCAGCGCCGAGCCCGGCTCCAGCAGATGCTCCTGGCCCACCAGCTCCTCCAGCGCCGCGGGGCGCATACGCGCGGCCAGTGGCTGATTCGATGCGGGCACGCGCGTCTGTCCGGGTGGTGGCTGGGCCTCCTCCTCGAATAGGCGCCCGCCGTCGTTCACAGCTTGGAGAGAAAGTCCGCGATCTCGCGGGCGCAGCGCTCGGGCTCGTCCTCGATCACGAAGTGCCCGGCGCCCTCCACCACGACCAGTTCGCTGCCTGGGATCTGCTCCTGGAAGCGGTGGGCGCCGGCCACTGGGGCGAATGGGTCGTTCTCGCCCCATAGGAGCAGCGTGGGCACACCCAGCTCCGCGAGCTTGCCCTCGTAGGGCTCGAGCTTGGAGAAATCGCCCGACCGGTAGAGCTCCAGCTGTCCACGGCGACGGTCCTCGTCGCCGAAGCACTTCCAGTACTCGTCCACGGCCGCTTCGTCGATGCCTGAGCTTGACTGGCCCATCACCGCTCCGAACCCCTCGCGCGTCATTCCTTCCATCAGTTCCTCGCCCTGGCCCTCGGTGCGCAGGGCCTCCGCCATCCCATGCCACTTCCCGTCCGGGAAGAAGCCGGTGTCGGAGATCACCAGCGCGCGCACCAGCCCCGGGTTGTCGCACGCCCAGCGCAGGCCGATCAGCCCACCCCAGTCATGAACCACCAGCGCAACCGGGCCCAGCTCGAGGCCGTCGTGCAGGCGCTGCACCGCTTCGATCTGGCGCTCCCAGGTGCCGGGCGGGTCGGCGGGGGAGTCGCCGAAGCCGGGGAGATCGGGCGCGATTGCGCGCCAGCCGTCGCCGGCGACGGCGGGCAGAACGTCACGCCACATGTAGGAGGATTCCGGGTAGCCGTGCACCAGCAGGGCGACGGGGCCGTCGGGCGGGCCGGCCTCGCGGTAGGCGATGCCGTCGTGGGTGGAGAGCGGCGCGGCCATGCCTCGCGAGGCTATCGCCGTGGCATGGCCTCCTGCCGGTTAGCGCCTGCTGATGGGACGCAGCCGCGCGTTGCGGCTGTTGGTGGCGCGCCGGCGCGGCGAGCTCACCTCGCGAGCGCTCAGCGCGAGCCGCACCGGGATGCCGCGGGGCTTGCGCGCCAGCAGGCGTCGCCCGACGCGGTTGAGCTTCACGCGGACGGTCTTGCTGCGCCGCCCGCTGGGAAGCGTGGCACGACCGCTGCCGATCGTGCGGGCCTTTCGTCCACGGGCCTTGTAGCGCGCCTTGATCAGGCACCGGCGTGTGCCGGTGCCCCGGACGCGGCACTGCACGGGGAAGGTGCGGCTGCGCACGCGTCCGTAGGTGTGGCGTCCAAAGCCCGCGCGCAGGCGCCCCAGGCGCTTGGCGGGAGCCGAGCTGCCCTGCTGGGCGCCGCCGCCGGAGCCAGCGCCGGACGAGCCCGTGCTCGATGTCGCCGGACCGCTCGCACGCAGGACGAAGAGGCCCTGCTCGATGCCGCTGACGATGATGTTGCCCGACGGGAAGTACGGGTAGTTGCTCCACGTCCCGTTGAACTCGGCCGCGTTGTCCTTTGGGAAGACGTCGAAGAACCCGACCTCCCTGAGCTGCCGCGGGTTGCTCACGTCGAGGACCCGCAGGCCGGAGCGATAGTTGCTCTGGTAGCTCAGGTTGCCGAGCACGTACTGATTGTGGTCGATCGATTCAGTCGTACCTTCGTGGGTGTTGACCAGTTGCTGCTGGTTCTGGTCGAGATCCTCGACGTTGAAGACGTACGTCTGGGTCTTGGAGACACCGGGCGTCTCCTGCTCGTCGAGCTCGTCGTCGAGGAGGAAGTGCTTCCCGTCGGCCGTCAGCCAGCCCTGGTGGCTGTAGGCCGAGTCCTCGTACTCGGTGCGGGAGAGCTGGACCGGCGCATCGCGCGCCGGGGTGTCGGCCTCGTCAACCTTGACGATCGTGAGCGTGTCTTGGCTGGAGTTGAAGCAGATCTCGTCACCGACATGGTCCTGGTCGGGGCCCGTGTAGTTCACGCACTGGGCGTCGTGGACGTAGCTCTCGCCCGTGTCCGCTGCGTCGGAGCCGACGCTCGTATTTTCCGTCACGCATCCGGCGAACTCCGGCTTGGGTAGGTCGCCTTGGGCGTCTGGCTCGCCGAGGTCGATCATGTGCAGGCCGCCGCCGTTGCACGTGGAGGTGCCGACGGCGTAAGCGATCCCGCTCTCCTCGTTGACCACCATGTTGTGAGAGTTGTCGCCGGTGAAGATGAGCGGACCGGGTGCCGGATCGGTGACCGTGCCTCTGCCGATGAACGAGTAGCGCTTGGACAGATCCTCGGTGAACTCGACGGGAGCATCACCCGCTGCCACCTCGCGCAGCTGGCGCAGGTCGAACACCTGCATCCCGTGGTTGGGTTCCTCGGACCCGATGAACGCGTGGTTCGCGTAAACCTTGATGTCGCGCCAGATGCTGAGCACCCCGGTCGGAGCTCCCTGGCCGGTGTTCAGGCGACCCAGGTACCTCGGGGCGAAGGGGTCGGTCACGTCCACGAACGAGGTGCCGTTCTGCTGGCCGACGATCGCGTATTCGCGCTTCGTCTCCGGGTCGACCCAGCCCCAGATGTCGTTGAGCTCGGAACCCATGGTCCCTAGCTCCTCCCGGGGCAGGAAGCTCGCCAGATCGAAGCCCTTGCACGGGAACAGGTCGGCGGACTTGCCGTTAACGCAGGGCTTGTTCGACAGGGGCTCCTGGGGAACGTCGCCGCCCTCGTTTGGGCGGCTCTCCAGAAGCACACCGCCGTTATACCCGGAATCGGTGACGTCGCGGGCCTGCACGACCACCAGGTACTCGCCATCGGCTTCAGGGATGGTCACGCGGTCCGCGTCCTCCCCCGCCGCGGTCGACTGGCCGACTGGCACCGGGTTTGGAGCACCGCCGGCCTCCCGCTTGTAGACGTAGAGGTTGAAGTCGTCCCGCTCCGTCGGGGGCTCGCCCGCGGGCGAGGCTTCCGGCATGATCGTGATCTCGGCGCCGCCTTGGTTCCGCTGCCAATGATCGGTCGGGACTTCGACCGTGAGCGAGAAGTGGTCACAGCCCGGGGCGTCTGCGGACGCAAGGCATTGGGCGTTTGCTTGTCCGTAACCAGTCCCAAGTCCCCCGTTGTCGGCGTCGGCGAACTCCTCCCCGATCCAGCTGAACATGCGGTCGTCGGGCGTGACCGTGCCGTTGTCGGGGTCAGCCGCCGTTGCGGTCATCGTGACCACAACCCCGCCAACCAGCATCACGGCCAGCAGAACCGCCAGGCCCGGGAATCGTCCAGAAAACCGCTTGCCGCTCAAGATCGTGCTCCTAGACATTGGGCGGCCGCCTCACCCCTGAATCCGGCCGCAGATCGACGCCTCTACCCGGCTATGCCCGATCCGGCCCTGAAGCAAAACCCCTGGGACCGGTGCGAGTGCGCCTAAATGGCCGCGGCGGCGCGACCCGGTGCGGCCAGCTGCGCGAACAGCCGCGTGAGCGCGGGGCGCAGCACGCCGGCCTCGAAGTCCTCGCGCTCGCCGGCCAGCTGCTCGAGCAGCAGGCCCGTCAGGGTGGCCACCACCACACGCGCATCCAGCGCGGGCTCGTCGGAGCCCACCGCGCGGCAGCCCACCTCGGCCAGCCGCACATTCGCCTCCTGCCACCGCGCCAGTTCCAAGCGCAGCGTCGGTGTGCGGGCGGCCTCCAGCGCGAGCTCGAACAGCGCCACGTGCTTGGCCGGATCCTCCTCCAGGTCGCCCGCCAGCTGGGCCGCCACGGCGGCGGCCCACTCCTCCGCGGACAGGGCCGAGGGGGCCAGGTCGAGTACCAGCCGCTCCAGGCGCTCGGTTTCCTCGCGCGCGGCCAACAGCAGCGCGCGCTCGAGCAGCTCCTCCTTGGAATCGAAGTAGTAGGTGGTGGCGGACACGGGCACGCCGGCCTCGCGCGCCACCGCGCGATGGGTGACGGCGTCGGCCCCGCGGGCGCCGATCACGCGCAGGGTGGCGCGCAGGATCTTTTCGCTGCGCCGCTCGCCTTTCTGGTACATTCGTTCCGACAAACTGGAACAAACGTACCAGACTCCTCGGAGGACGACCGCCACCGATGACCACCACGCTGCCCACGCGCAACCCGCTGGACAACATCTCCTACTCGGACCTCTATCGCCGCTGGGAGATGGGCCACTGGCGCGCCACCGAGCTGGACTTCACGGAGGACCGCAGGCAGTGGGAGGACGACTTCTCGGAGTTCGAGCGCAAGGCCGCCCTGTGGAACTACTCGCTGTTCTTCTGGGGCGAGGACGCGGTGGCCGACGGCCTCTCGCCCTACGTGGATGCGGCGCCGCTGGAGGAGCAGAAGTACTTCCTCGCCACCCAACAGGTGGACGAGGCGCGCCACGCCGTCTTCTTCAAGCGCTTCATGCATGAGGTCGCGGGGCTCAGCGACGGCACCATGGCCGGCGGGCTGGATGCGATCAAGCCGCAGCTCACCTGGGGCTTTACGCGCGTGTTCGACCGGCTGGTGCGAATGAGCGACGAGCTGCGTCGCGACCCGTCGGTACCGCAGCTCGCCGCTGCCATCACGCTCTACCACGTGATCATCGAGGCGGCGCTCGCCCAACCCGGCCAGCACTTCATCACCCGCTACCTCGCCAAGCGCAACACCCTCCCCGGCTTCCGCGCCGGGATGGAGAACGTGGCGGCCGACGAGCAGCGGCACATCGGCTTCGGCGTGAAGCTGCTGTCGGACCTGCGCGAGATGGATCCCGACGTACCCCATGCGGTCGCCGACCTGCTGCGTGAGGTGATTCCGTGGACCGCCTCGGTGCTGGTCCCGCCCAACTGGGACGTGCGGTACGTGGAGTGCTTCGGCTTCACCCTCGACGACATCGGCGAGGAGGGCGGGGTGTCGCTGGACACCAAGATGCGCATGGCGGGGATGCCGATCGAGGAGCTGCCGGGCCCGCCGGTGTTCCCGGTCCCTGGCACGCCGCGCGAGCGCTCACAGCGGGGTCGGCGGATGGTGCGCGCGGGGTACCTGGGCGAGAAGCTGGGCCCGCCGTCCACCGACTCCGACGACATGGGTGTGTTCTTCGAGGTCGTGGCGGCCGCGCTGCAGGCGGACCGTGCGAGCGAGCCGGGCACGATCCAGTGGAACTTCCCGGACGCCGAGCCCTGGCACGTGGTGGTGGCCAACGGCGCCACCCGCGCGCAGCGCGGCACGGCCGACGCTCCGCGCGTGCGGTTGCAGACGAGCTTCGAGGACTTCGTGGACGTGATCGCGCGTCGCGAGGACCCCAAGCGCCTGGTGGCCCGCGGCCGCCTGCGCCCCCGCGGTGATCTGCGCTGGCTCTGGCGCAGCCGCGGCATGTTCCCCGCCTAGGCGCCGCGCTAGGCCCGCTCACATGGATGTGGGTGAGCATCCGGTCACCCGATCCAAGCCACGGGTGCTCTACACCCATGGGCTGGAAGCAGTGGCGAGAACGCCGTCGCTATCCAGCTGGACGGTGCTGGTCTTTACGCGGGGGAGGGTCTACCGGTCCGACCGGGTCATCGCCCTCGCCTTCCTCCTCACACTTCCCGGCCGCGCGCCGTTCCTATACTCGCCTGGTGCCCGAGCCCGAGGATCTCGAGCGCCGCACCACCGAGTTGCTGCAGCGGTTGATCCGCTTCAACACGGTCAATCCCCCCGGCGACGAGCAGGCCTGCCAGGACCACCTCGCGCAGATGCTGGGCGCCGCGGGCTTCGAGACCGAGCTGCTCTCAGCGGTCGAGGGGCGGCCGAACCTGGTGGCGCGGCTGCCCTCCGGCTCAGACGGCCCCGTGCTCTGCCTGCTGGGCCACGTGGACACCGTGCTCGCCGACCCGGCCGACTGGTCCGTGGACCCGTGGTCGGGTGACATCAAGGACGGGTGCGTGTGGGGCCGCGGCGCGCTGGACATGAAGAGCCAGGTGGCCGCCGAGGTGGCCGCTGCCGTGGCGCTCGCCGAGGAGGGCTGGCGGCCCGAGTCGGGCGAGCTCAAGCTCGTGATCACCGCGGATGAGGAGACCGGCGCGGCGTACGGCGCTCAGTGGCTGTGCAAGGAGCACCCCGACAAGGTGCGCGCCGACCTCGTGGTGAACGAAGGCGCGGGCGAGTCTTTCGAGTACGGCGGCAAGCGCGTGTACGGCGTGTGCGTGGCCGAGAAGGGCGTGTTCCGCTTCAGCCTGACCACGACGGGAACTGCCGGCCACGCCTCGATCCCGCGGATCGGCGACAACGCGCTGGTGAAGATGGCACCGGTGCTGGAGGCGCTCGCCGGCGGTCGCGTGTCGCCCGAGCACACACCCGAGGGTGATGCCTTCCTCGCTGCGCTCGGCGCCGGCGGGGACGATCTGGAGGCCGCGCTCGCCGAGGTGGAGGCCACCGACCCGCGGGTGGCAGTGCTGCTCGAGCCGATGCTCGGGGTGACGCTGTCGCCGACGATGATCGCCGCGTCCCAGAAGATCAACGTGATCCCCGCGCACGCCCGCCTCGACGTGGACTGCCGCGTGCCCCCCGAGCTGGGCGAGGAGCACGCGCTGGAGCGCATCCACGAGGCGCTCGGCGGTGACGGCTACGAGATCGCCTTCCGCGACACGGTGGAGGGCAACCGCTCGCCGATCGACACGCCGCTGATGGACTCGATCCGCTCGTTCGTCGCGCGCGAGGACCCCGGCGCCGAGGTTTCTCCGGTGGTGCTGCCCGGGTTCAGCGACTCGCGTTGGTTTCGCGAGGCGTTCCCCGACTGCACCGCCTATGGCTTCTTCCCCCAGCGCGCGATGGACCTGTTCGAGGCCGCGCCGCTGATCCACGGCGCCGACGAGCGTGTGCCGGTGCAGGACCTGGGCCTGGCCGCCCGCTTCTACGCGGGCCTGATCGAGGAGACGCTACGATGAGTGACGCGAAAAGAGATCGTGCGCAGCCGGCCGAGCCGGCTGCTTCGCCAAAAGTGCCGCCGCTGGTGGGCGAGAGCGACGAGGCGGTCGACAAGCTGCGGTTGGGAGGCATGGCGCTGCGCAACGGCCTGCTTGTGCACGGACCGACCCACTGGGCCGCGGCCGTGCGCGATGGCCACGGCGACATCCGCGTGGCCTCGGGGCGCAAGCCCTCGCTGGGCGGCCGCGCGACGGAGGGCATACCCGGCCTGCGCGGGGTGACCAAGCTGGCCGAGGCGATGGCCGTCATCCCGCTGGTCAAGCGTGCGCTTCCAGCCGCCAAGCTGCCGATGGAGGACCTGCGCGTGGCGGGGGCGGTGGCGGGCGCCGCGCTGCTCGGCCAGGCCATCCGTTCCACTGGCGCGCGCACCGTTGCGCGCGAGGCCGCGGTGGGTGTGGTGAGCCTCGCCCCGGCGCTGTTCGCGCTGCGCGGCGGCGATCTCGCCGCCTACCACGGCGTGGAGCACAAGTCGATCGCCGCCTATGAGTCCGACGGCGAGGCGGCCGACGCCGACAAGGAGCACGACCGCTGCGGCTCCAACCTCGTGGCCCCGATGCTGGGCGCCACAGCGGTGGGCACCGTGGCCGCACGCAAGGCCGGGCTGCGCGGCCCGCTGGCCGAGGCCGGCGTGGCGGTGGGCAGCGCCGCCCTCGCGGTCGAGGTGTTCGCCTACGCGGAGCGTCACGACGGCTCGCGCGTGTCTAGCCTCCTTCGCCGGCCGGGCTATGAGATCCAGCGCGTGGTGGGTACCAAGGAGCCGACGGAAGAGCAGTTGGCGGTGGGTCGCGCGGCGCTCACGGAGATCCTTCGAGTGGAGGGCGCCGCATAGCCTCAGCGGTGCGCACCCGCCTGGACCCGGCCGTCTTTCGGCTGCCGGTTCAGCGGCTGCGGCAGGGCTACTACACCGACGCCTACTTCAACCTCGCCAAGGAGCTGCTGGAGGAGGAGGGCCGGCACCCGCGGGTCACGATGCAGGTGTTCCAGAAGGGCGCCTCGGTGCTGGGCGGAATCGACGAGGCGATCGCGGTTCTAAAGGAATGCGCCGGCCGCGAGGCGGGCGACGGATGGGAGCTCGGCTGGGACCAGCTGGAGGTGCACGCGCTGCACGAGGGTGACGAGATCGCACCCCACGAGACCGTGATGACCATCGAGGGCGAGTACTCGCTGTTCGCGCACCTTGAGACGGTCTACCTCGGCTGCCTGGCCCGGCGCACGCTCGTGATGGGCAACGTGCGCGAGGTGGTGGAGGCGGCCCGCGGCAAGCCGATCCTGTTCTTCCCCGCGCGCCACGACCACTGGCTGGTGCAGACCGGCGACGGCTGGGCCGCCCACGTGGCCGGCGCGATCGGCGTATCCACCGACGCCCAGGCCTCGTGGTGGGGCGGCACGGGCATCGGCACCGTGCCGCACGCGCTGATCGCCGCGTACGGGGGCGACACGGTGGAGGCGTCGAAGGCCTTCGCCCGCCGCTACGCACCCGAGACCAACGTGACAGTGCTCGTGGACTTCGACAACGACTCGGTCCGCACCGCGCTTGAGGTGGCCGATGCGCTCGGCGACAACCTATGGGGAGTGCGCCTGGACACGTCCGAGCGGATCGTGGACCGCGCGCTGTGGGATGACATGGGCGACTTCCGGCCCACCGGCGTGAACCGCATACTGGTGGAAAAGGTGCGCGCGGCGCTCGACGCCGCCGGCCATGAGCGGGTGAAGATCGTCTGCTCCGGCGGATTCGACGCGGACAAGATCCGAGAGTTCGAGGCTGCGGGCGCGCCGGTGGACTCCTACGGCGTGGGCTCGTCCCTACTCCGCGGCCAGAACGACTTCACCGCCGATGTGGTCCGGCTGGACGGCCGCGACTGCGCCAAGGCGGGACGCGCATACCGCCCCAATGCCAGGTTGGAGCGGGTGGACTGATGTACGAGCGCGCGCGGGATCAATCGGCCCTACTCTGGCTCGCATGACCCCTCTAGCCATATCCTGGTACCAGGTCCAGGACTGGGCAGTCATCTGGCTGCCGATCATCTTCATGGGCCTGATCGCGGTCGTGCTCGTCTACATGCTGCGCTTCATGCCGCGCACCGCGCCGCAGGAGATCAAGCCCTCGAGCTCTGACTCGATCGGCTGGGAGGACGTGGCCGGCGTGGAGGAGGCCAAGGACGAGCTGCGCGAGGTCGTGGATTTCCTGCGCGACCCGGAGCGCTTCCGGGCCATCGGCGCGAAGGTACCGAAGGGCATCTTGCTCCACGGCCCCCCCGGTACCGGCAAGACGCTGCTGGCAAAGGCCGTGGCGCACGAATCCAACGCGAAGTTCTACGCGCAGTCGGCGTCGTCGTTCGTGGAGATGTTCGCCGGACTGGGCGCATCTCGCATCCGGCGGCTGTTCCGCGAGGCACGCAAGGAGTCTCCGGCGATCGTGTTCATCGATGAGCTCGACGCGGTGGGCGCCACGCGCGGGAACGACATCTCGGGTGAGAAGGACCAGACGCTGAACCAGCTGCTCGTGGAGCTCGACGGCTTCGGAGGTGGGAACGATCTCGTGGTGATCGCCGCCTCCAACCTGCTCGACAAGCTCGACCCCGCCCTGCTGCGTCCCGGGCGCTTCGACCGCCAGATCTTCGTCTCACCCCCCGACCTCGAAGGTCGCAAGAAGATCCTCGCCGTGCACTCCGCCAACAAGCCGCTGGCCGTGGACATCGATTTCGACGTGGTCGCCCGCCAGACGAGCGGCCTCACGGGAGCCGACCTCGCCAACATCTGCAACGAGGCGGCGATCTTCGCGGGCCGGGCCCACCGCCAGGTGGTCCAGACAACCGACTTCCAGGCGGCCCTGGAGCGGGTGGTGGCGGGCATGCAGTCGCGTCGGGTGATCACCGACCACGAGAAGCGCGTGGTGGCCTACCACGAGGCCGGACACGCGCTGTGCTCCCAACTGCTCCCCTCCGTGGAGAAGGTCCACCGGATCTCGATCGTGCCCCGCGGCCAGGCGCTCGGCTACACGCTCAACCTTCCCGAGGAGGACCGTTACCTGAAGACCCAGGAGGAGTTGATGGACTATCTCGTGGTCCTTCTGGGCGGGCGGGTGACCGAGAACCTGGTCTTCGGCCAGATCACCACGGGCGCCTCCGACGACCTGCGCAAGGTCCACGGAATCAGCCGCTCGATGGTCACCGACTACGGCATGGGCACCAACCTGCAGTCAAAGCACCTGCCGACGGACGACTACTCGATGGCAGACGCCACGCGGCGCATGATCGATGAGGAGCAGCAGCACATCGCCGACGAGGCCCACCGGCGCGCCGAGCGGATGGTGGCCGCACACCGCCCCCTGCTGGAGGCTTTCGCGGTCCGTCTGCTGGAGGACGAGGTGCTGGAGCGCGCCGACATCGAGCGCATCACGGCTCAGTACGAGGGCGAGGCCGTCCCTCGGCTGCGCCTGGAGCCGCTTCCCGGCACCGGTACGGGCCGGACGACGGTGGCCGCCAGCAAGCGGCTCGAGCCTGGTTCCTCCTAGCCCGCGGTAATCTCAGTCCGGTGTTCGGAGAGATTGACCACATCGGCGTGGCCGTCGAGGACCTCGACGAGTCGATCGCCCTCTATCGCGATCGTTTCGGCATGCGCGAGCAGTACCGCGAGACCGTGGAGGAGTTCGGCGTGGAGGCGGCCCTGCTGGAGATAGGGGACGCTCACGTGGAGTTGCTCACCCCGATCCAGTCCGACAGCGCCGTGGCCCGTTTCCTCGAGCGCAACGGCCCTGGCATGCACCACGTGGCCTACCGCACCGCCGACATCGACGCCGAGCTGGAGCGGATGGCCAAGGCCGGGGTGCGGATGATCGACGAGCAGGCTCGAACCGGAATCCGGGACAGCCGCGTGGCCTTCGTGCACCCCAAGTCCACCGGTGGCGTGCTCACCGAGATCGTGGAGCCCGCACATGCCTGACCTGCGCCGGCTCGATGTGGGGTTCCAGGGTGGCCAGGTGCTGGCCGTGCGCATCGAGGTCGATGCCTACGACGCACTGGTGAAGGCCCTCGGCGACGACCGCTCCGAGCGCTGGCACCAGCTGGACACCGATGACTCGCAGGTGCAGATCGACCTCTCGCAGGTGGTCTACGTGCAGCGCGAGAGCGGTAACCAGAAGGTCGGCTTCTAGCCGCCGCTCCTCGAGCGCCGCCCGATGCTCCGCGCGCTGGACCTGGCCCTGCTGCGGCTGCTGCGAACGCGCCTGCACGGCCCGCAGACCGAACGCGTGGTCCTGACCTTCACCCGCACGGGCGAGCACGGAGCGCTGTGGCTGGCCATCTGCCTCCTGGGCTCGATCCTCCACCCAGGCCGGCGCGCGGTCTACCGCGAGGCCGCCCTCACCGTCGTCGCGGCCTACCTTCTGAACATCGTGCTCAAGAACATCTTCCGCCGCCGCCGGCCGCTGCTCGAGGAGCTGCCCTCGCTGTCCACGACGGTCACCGCGCTGTCCTACCCCTCCGCCCACGCCACCACGTCGTTCGCGGCCGCGCGGGTGCTGTCCGGCGCGCTTCCCGCGCGCCCTCTCTACGCCTGCGCCATCGCGATGGGCCTGTCGCGTCCCTACGCCGGAGTGCACTACCCCTCTGACATCGCGGCCGGCGCGCTGCTCGGCACCGCCGCAGCCGACCTCCTCGCGCCATGAAGGTGGGCATCCTCGGCCTGCCCAACGCGGGCAAGTCCTCCCTCTTCAACGCCCTCACGCAGGCCGGAGCGCAGGCTGCCAACTACCCCTTCACCACCGTTGAGCCCAACGTGGCCGTGGTGCCGGTGCCCGACGAGCGCCTCGATGCCGTCGTGGAGACCATCATGGCCACGCCCACCGTCTACGAGACGATGGAGTTCCACGACATCGCCGGCCTGGTGCGCGGCGCGCACAAGGGCGAGGGACTGGGCAACCGCTTCCTGGGCAACATCCGCGAGACCGACGCGCTGGTGCACGTGGTGCGCACCCACGACGACTCGCAGGTGGCGCACCCAGAGGGCCGCGTGGATCCGCTGGCCGACATCGAGACTGTGGAGACAGAACTGCTCTACGCCGACCTCGAGCAGGCCGAGCGCAGGCTGGAGAAGGTCAGGCGCGAAGCGAAGTCGATGGCCAAGGACAAGGTGGCCGAGGAGGCCTGGCTGCGCGAGCTGGTGGCCGCGTTGGGTGAGGGCCGCGCTGCCCGCACCGTGCCACCGCCGGCCGAGGCTCCGGATGCCCTGCGCAACCTCCAGCCACTCACCTCCAAGCCGGTGCTCTACCTCGCCAACGTGGGTGAGGGGGCTTCGCACGAGCCGCCCGAGGAGCTGGCCGCCTACGCCCACGGGCAGGGCGCCCGCGCGGCCGCGGTGTCCGCGCGCCTCGAGGCGGAGCTGGCAGAGCTCGACGCCGAGGAGGCCGCCTCGATGCGAGAGGAGATGGACGCCGGCGAGTCCGGGCTGGCCACCGTGGTGCGAGAGGCATGGGAGCTGCTCGGCCTGATCTCGTTCTTCACCGCCGGCGAGGGCAAGGAGGGGCGCGCGTGGGCCATCGAAAGTGGCACCCCCGCGCGGCGCGCGGCCGGAAAGGTGCACACCGACATCGAGCGCGGCTTCGTGGCTGCCGAGGTGGTCGCGTGGCAGGACCTGGTGGAGGCCGGCGGGTACGCGGCGGCGCGCGAGCGGGCGAAGCTGCGCGTGGAGGGCCGCGACTACGTGGTGCGCGACGGCGACGTCATCACCGTGCGCTTCACTCCTTAGCGGAGAGTTCGACGCGGTCACCCGTCCGCAGATTGCCGGCACGTACCACGGACGCGTTCAGCGCCAGTTTGCCGTCGAACCGGTTACGGATGCTGCGCAGTACTTCGACGTCCTGGTCGACGGTGTCGGGATCGAAGGTGGTGACGATGCACCGGTCTCGCAGGTCGTCCAGTTCGCGCGGTTACAAGCCTGTCGTGTTCGTCTTCGACGTGCACGACGCGGTCGCCGGCGATGCCGTCGGCCAGCAGTTCGGCGGCCTCCAGGCGCTCGCCGCGCATCGACTTGCCGGGATAGCGCCACAGCTCGCCCACTCGCATCCCCACGTCGTCATCACTCATGTCGCAGGACACTAAGACCCACGTACGCTTCACTCCCTGGGAGTGAGTGATCCCGCCGACCTCGCCGTCCGCCGCGCGGACATCGCGGATGCCGAGACCATCGGTCAGCTCCTCCATGACTTCAACAGCGAGTTCGACGATGTCACGCCCGGCCCGCGCGCCCTCGCCGAGCGCATCCGCCGGCTCCTCGCCGGGGGCGACACCACGGTCCTGCTCGGCGGTGGCGAGCCGCACGGACTCGCGGTGCTGCGCTTCCGCGCGGCAATATGGAGCGAAGCGCTCGAGTGCTACCTGGCCGAGCTCTACGTGGTCCCCGACCAGCGAGGGCACGGGCTTGGGCGGGCGCTGATGGAGGCCGCGATCGAACTCGCTCGGCGGGAGGGGGCGGATCACATGGACCTGGGCACCAGCGAGGACGACGTGGCCGCTCGCGCCCTCTACGAAAGCCTTGGCTTTAATAATCGCGAAGGGCGAGCGGACGGCCCCATCGCCTACTACTACGAGCGAGAGCTCTGAGCCCGGCTAGCGGCCGCGCCTGAAGCGCACCAGCTCTTCGCGATCGTTGCCACCGGAGACCCCGACCGCCAGCACCGGGCCGATGCCCCGGGCGTAGAACTTGAACTCCAGCACCTTCGGCTCGAGCGGGTTCGTGTCCTTGGTCATGAGGACCCTGCCCCTGCGGAAGTGCCCGAAGGGCACCTCGGCCTGCTCGCGCAGACTCACGATCGCTCCCCTGTCCTCGGCCTGGCCCTTGTAGTACTCCTGCCGGTAGCGCAGGCCGGACCTTGGCTTGGCGGGCATGATCACCCCCGCCTGCGCTCCGTCCACGCCGGCCTCGAACGAGCCCTGGGTGCTCCTGAACTTCCCGTCCTCGAACTCCTTGGTGAACTCGCCTAGGTACCAGATGTTCCCGCGCCGTCCGGCGCGGTCTCGCGGTAGATCCAGCGGGTGCCCACCCGCATCGGCCAGTAGGGGTTGTCGATCCGGGTGGTGAAGTCGGCCGGGTCGAGATTCACGGGCTCGCTGCCCTGGGGCAGCCCTCCGGTCCCGGACTGCCCGGCGCCGGCCGCCTGCGGACCCTGCGAGCCTGCGAAACCGGCGGCGGCGCCGAGAGCCAGCGCCGCCGCCGTGCCGAGAATGCGCTTCGCGGTCATCGTGAGTTGCTCAGTCGTCGCCGCGCTCGTCCTGCTCGCCGCCGCGATCGTCGTCGGAGGCCTGGCTGATCACCTTGAAGTCGCGGTTCAGGTGGACGTCGACTTGGCTTCCGTTGGCCCGGGTGACCTCGACCTCGTAGGCGCCCTCCTCGTCGCCGACCTCGGTCTCGGTGGCCTTGCCGCCGCCGGTGTGCTTCAGCGCGGCCGAGACGGCCTGGCTGCGAGCGTCGCCCGCGATGGGCTTGTCGGTGGCGTCGTCGTCGCGCTCGCCACCCCCGCTGGTGGCGCCGGCGATTGCCGCTCCGCCCACGCCGAGCGAGGCAACGACTCCGGTGGTGATCAGTACGCCTTTGAGCTTGTCGTTCATTGGTGTTCTCCTGTGGTGGTTGAAGCGATTGGACCACCGTAGACCTGGCTGCTGAGAGGATCCTGAGAGTCGGGGAACCACACCAGGATCGTCGATGGCGCCTCAGGCACGATCTCGGCATGTCCGCCGTGCGCCTCGGCCACCGCGCGCACGATCGCAAGCCCCAGTCCCACGCCAGAGCCCCTGCGCGCCTCGTCGCCGCGCGCGAAGCGCTCGAAAGCGCGCGCCGCCAGGTCCGCTGGGAAGCCAGGGCCGGAGTCGCTCACCCGCACGGCCACCCCGCCTTCGCGGCGGACGGCGCCGAGCACAACTTCACCTTCTCCGTGACGCAGCGCGTTGTCGGTGAGGTTGGCGAGCACCTGGCGCAGGCGCAGCGGGTCGGCGTGGAGTACCAGGTCGTCGGATGCATCCACGCTGATGGACCTGCCACGTACCTCGGCGCGGTCGGCGAAGCGCTGCCGCGCGCCCTCCAGCTCATGCCGCGCCCCGAGTGGTTCGGCGCGCACCGGCAGCTCACCCCCGCTCGCCCGGGCGATCACCAGAAGATCCTCGGCCAGCTGCACCAGACGGTCACATTCCTCCACCGCCGCCACCAGCGACTCGCGCGCGCGGGGCCCCACCTCGCTCGAGCGCAGTGCGGTCTCCAGCTCGGTCTTGATCACGGCGATCGGCGTGCGCAGCTCGTGGCTGGCGTCGGCCACGAACCGCCGCTCGCGCTCGGACGAGCGGCGCAGCCGTTCGAGCATCTCGTTCAGGGTCTCGCCCAGACGCCGCACCTCGTCGCGCGCCTCGGGCAGCGGCAGCCGGTCGCCGTCGCGTTCGAGTGACACGTCCCGGGCGCGCCGGCGCATTGCCTCGATCGGCGCGAGCCCGATGGTGGCAAGTCCGTAACCAGCCAGCGAGGCGAGCAGCACGGCAACCGGGCCGCCGACGGCGAACGAGGCGAGCAGGCCGCTCAGGGTCTCGTCTCGGTCGGCGAGCGAACGTCCGGCCACCACGGTCTGGCCGCGGGACGCCGGCTGGGCACGTACCCGGGCGGTGCCGTCGACGCCAGGAACGTCGCGCTCGAAGATGACCGGGCCCTGGCGCGCCCGGTCGAGCTCGGTGGTGGTGAGCACCGGTCGCCGGCTTCCGTCCACCGACGCCAGCACCCGCCCGCCGGGCCCCATCACCTGGGCAAAGCTGTCCTCGGGATCGCCGGGCCCCTCCTGGACGGCTGCCGCGACTCGTGCGCGGAGGCCGTCGTCGATCGTCTCGTCGAGGTCGGTGCGCAGGCGCAGGTACACGAACAGCGCGGCCCCTGCGAGGACCAGCACCATCGCCAGGGCGAAGGCGGCCGTCAGGCGGGCGCGGATCGGTAGCCGGCTCACGCCCCGCCGTCCCGCCGTAGCCGGTAGCCGATGCCCCGCACGGTCTCCAGCGATTGGACCCCGAACGGGCGGTCGATCTTCTCGCGCAGGTAACGCACGTAGACCTCGACGACGTTGGAGCGATGCTCCAGCCCGAGGTCCCAGGCCGCCTCAAGCAGCTGGTCGCGGGTGAGGACCTGCCCAGGCCTGCGCATGAAGGCCTCGAGCAGCACGAGCTCGCGCGCCGATAGTTCGATCCGGGTGTCTCCGCGGTGGACCTCCCGGGAGGCGGGGTCGAGCTTTAAGTCACCCACCTCGATCACGGCCGGGCGCTCCACCGGACCGCGTCGCGCCAGCGCCCGCAGCCGGGCCAGCAACTCGGCCAGCGAGAACGGCTTGACCAGGTAGTCGTCCGCTCCGGCGTCCAGCCCACGCACGCGATCCTCCACCGCATCCCGCGCGGTGAGCATGATGATCGGCACCCAGAACCCCTCGGAGCGCAGGGTGTGGCACACCTCCAGGCCGTCCGCGCCCGGCAGCATCACGTCGAGCACCATGGCGTCGTACTCGTTGGAGGAGCGCGCCATGCGCAGCGCATCGTCGCCGTCGGGCGCTACGTCCACGACCATGCCCTCGCCCCTCAGGCCGCGCAGCACGGCGGCGGCCAGCCGCAGGTCGTCCTCGGCGAGCAGTACACGCACGCCTACATCTTCCTCCGCTTTATGAGAGGACGCTGAGAGTGGCTAGCGAGCTACTGGACGCGAATGGAAGGCCCGACGACGGCGCCGGCCTTCACCCGGTAGCGCCCGCGCTCTCCGACAGCCGTGGAGAAGCGCCCGCGGCGATCGGCGCGCACACGTCCCGCGGAACGCCAGCCCGTTCGAGTGCGGCGCTGCACCACGAGCCGCCTCGACCGAGGGGCGGGACTCACTGCGCCTTTCAGATGCGGCAGGGGCACCACGGACGCGGAGGTCCGCCTGGGCCCGCGCACCTGCGAGGTGGAGACCTTCGTGAAGAACGCCCAGGTGTCGAACAGGCCGAGCCGCGCGCGGATCTGCGGGCCCGTGAGGTCACGGGTGCCGCGCGAGCCGTACACCCGCGCGCGCACGATTCGCGGCGAGGTGCCGCGCCGCAGGACGGTGACCTTGCGGAACGCGCCGGGCGATCCGAGCTTCGCCCCGAGCTGGGAGGTGGTGAAGCGAAAGCTCCAGCGGTGCTTGGGCGAGATCTTGTCGTAGGGGTCCGGCACCGACTTGAGCCACGGCTGAGGCGTGGAGCCCACGAACGAGTTCTCGATGTTCTCGGTGCGCCCGCCCGAGGTGGAGAAGAAGAAGGTGGTGGCGATATCGCCGCCGTAGGTGACCACCTGGTTGGACGTGGCGCGGATCGCGGCGTTGGTGGTGGATCGCTCGCCCTGCACGCCGAGGTAGACCTGCGAGCGCGTGTCGGGGTAGAGGTCGAACACCTCGCCGGACTTGCGGGTGGCCAGCGCGTAGGTGCGCGCGGCGACGGCCTGGGCCTTCAGGGCCTCGGGGTGCCAGCTGGAGGGCATCTCGCCCGCAACCACCCCCTGCACATAGGAGTCGATCGGGAGCGAATTGATCGCGGTCACGCCGCCGGCGGCGCCAGCGCGGAGAACCATCGTGCCGCGGTAGCGGCCCGAGCTGACACCGTTGATCGCGGGGCCGAGCAGCCGGATCGAACCACCGCCGGTGGCGTTGAGGGGCCCGTTGAAGGTGCCCACGCCGGAAACCCTGAGGCGCCCCCCGCCGGCCGGGCGCACCACCCGCACGGTGTCGGGGTTTACGTTCCGGCCCGCCACCTTGGTCGCCCCGGTGAAGCGCGCATAGGGGTCGCTGGCCTGTAGCAGCACTCGGACGGGCCGGCTGGGGGCCGTGCCGAGCTGGGTCCCGGTGTAGTAGTGGCGCAGGATGCCCCGGTAGTCGGAGCCCTGCTGGGCGTAGCCGTAGGCGCCGTACTGACTCATTCCGATCCCGTGGCCGAAGCCCGCGCCGCGCACGATGTGGCGCGTGGCCGCCGACGCGGCGGGGGCCGCGGCCAGCAGGCAGAGGGCTGTGATCGCTAGGACTCGGCGCATGGTCGTGCAGTCGGCGCTAATCATGAGAACCGTTAGCGGGGCGCAAGGTAGCGGTCCCCATCCCCGCTAGGGGCGGGCTGCGAACAGCCGCCACTCGCCCGGGACGCCCCTCAGCTCGTGGGCACCACGCTCCTCGAACTCGATTCCCGATCCCACCACCAGGTCCTTCACGGTGCTCGACACCAGCACCTCGCCCGCCGTGGCCGTGGACATCACCCGTGCGCCGATGTGCACGGCAAGGCCGCCCACGTCGTCGCCCATGATCTCGCACTCCCCGGTGTGCAGGCCGGCGCGGATCTGGATGCCCAGACCCTGGGCGCCCTCGCCGATCGGGGTGGCGGCCCGGATCGCCCGGGCGGGGCCGTCGAAGGTGGCCAGCACACCGTCGCCAGTGGATTTCACGACGCGTCCGCGGTGGCGGGTGAGCGCCTTGCGCACCAGCCGGTCGTGGCGCTCGAGCACCTCACGCCAGGCGCGGTCGCCCAGCTCGGCGGCCCGCTCGGTGGAGCGCACGATGTCGGTGAACAGCACGGTGGCCAGCACGCGGTCCGGCTCGGGCTCGTGGCGCGTGCCGGTCACGAACTCCTCGATCTCGCCGATGATCGCCTCGCTGTCCCCCACCGAGTACAGGCTGTCGCTGCCCTCCAGCTCCACGTAGCGCGCGCCCGGGATGTGCTCGCCCAGGTAACGCCCATGCTCCACCATCAGGAAGGAGTCCCGGGAGCGGTGCATCACAAGCGTCGGCACGTTGATCGTGGACAGCATCGACCGTACGTCGGTCTGACCGATCGCCTCCATGATCTGCCGGATGACCCCGGGCGGGGCGGAGTAGCGCTCCATCCGGCCCGCCCACTCCACGAACGCCGGATCGCTTGCCCGGCTGGGGGCGAGCCCGATGGGTATCGCGCCCCGGCCCCACTGGTCCATCCCGGCTTCGATTCGCGCCCGGCGCGCCTCGTCGCTCGGCGGCCAGTCGTAGTCGGGCGCCCACCGTGTCCGCGCGAAGGTGGCGTAGAGGATCAGTCCCGAGACGCGGTCCGGATGAGTGGCCGCGAACAGCATCGCCAGCGGCCCTCCCTCGAGTGACCCGAACAGCGTCGCCCTCTCGGATCCGGCTGCGTCCATCACCGCCAGCACGTCGTCCATCTGCTCCTCGAGCGTGGGCACCCCCCGCCATGGATCCGACAGACCGGCGCCGCGGCGGTCGAAGGAGATCACGCGGGCGAACCTGCACACGCGGTGCAGGAACTCGGCGATCGAGGGCTCCTCGGTCAGCACCTCGATCTGCCCGATCCAAGTGGGCACGTAGACCAGGTCGTCCTCGGCCTTCCCGGCCACCATGTAGGCGATGTGCAGGTCTCCGCTGCGCGTGTAGCGGGTGACGCGGCCCACCCCACGAGGGTACTCGCAGATGATCGCCGAGTTCGTGGGCGACGCCCGCGCCAGGAGGTACCCCAAGCGAGCCGAGGATGCGCCACCGGTAGATTCCGCCGCGTGGCCCCCCGCCGTGCATCGGACGTCTTCGTGCAGTGCCTCGAGGCCGAGGGCGTGGAGCGTGTGTTCGGCATCCCGGGCGAGGAGACGCTCGACCTGAACGAGTCGCTCTCGCGCTCGAGCGTGGAGTTTGTGCCCGTCCGCCACGAGCAGGGCGGCGCCTACATGGCCGACGTGTATGGGCGCCTCACCGGACGGGCCGGCGTCTGCCTCGGCACCCTGGGGCCGGGCGCGATGAACCTGGTCACCGGCGTGGCCGACGCCTTCCTCGACAGCGCCCCGCTGGTGGCGCTCACCGGCCAGGGCGACGTCGAGCGCATGCACAAGGAATCGCACCAGTACATCGACGTGATGGGCGTGATGCAGCCGATCACCAAGTGGAACGCGCGCCTGACCAACCCCCGGATCATCCCCGAGGTGGTGCGAAAGGCGTTCAAGGTGGCGCAGGCGCAGAAGCCGGGCGCCACGCACATCGAGCTGCCCGAGGACGTGATGGCCGCCGACCTCGACGCCCAGCCGCTGCCAGTGCCCTCGCAGGTGCGCAGCCCTGAGGCGGCCGACGAGGAGCTGGCCCTGGCCGCCAAGCTGATCGACGGCGCCGACAACCCGGTGATCCTGGCCGGCAACGGCGCCGTACGGGTGGGCGCAGCGCCCGCGTTGCGCCGATTCGCGCAGGCCACGGGGATCCCCGTGGCCGAGACCTTCATGGGCAAGGGCCTGATCGACAACTCAGAGCCTCTGTCGCTCGGCGCGGTCGGGCTGCAGTCGGGCGACTACGACATGGCTGGCTTCGACAAGGCCGACGTGGTCATTTGCGTGGGCTTCGACCTGGTCGAGCACTCGCCCGAGTACTGGAACTCCGAGCGCGACAAGCGGATCGTCTACATCGACACCGTCTCCACCGAGGTCGACGAGTACTTCGTGACCGAGGTGGACCTGGTGGGCGACGTGAGCCGCATCCTCGACCGGCTGGTGAACGATTGCGGCGTGAGCCCCGGCAGCGGCGGATCACACCACCTGCGCGACGTCGTGCTGGGGCGCTTCGAGGCGGCCAAGGACGACGATCACTTCCCCGTACAGCCGCCACGCGCGCTGTACGAGATCCGCCAGGCTCTCGGGCGCGAGGACATCCTGATCTCCGACGTGGGCCTGCACAAGCTGTGGATCGGGCGCATGTTCCCCGCGTATGAGCCCAACACCGTGCTTATCGCCAACGGCCTTGCGGGCATGGGCTTCGCCGTGCCCGCTGCGATAGCGGCCAAGCTCGTGCATCCCGATCGCAAGGTGGTGGCCGTCAACGGCGACGGCGGGTTTCTCATGAACTGTCAGGAGCTGGAGACCGCGGTGCGGCTGAAGACGCCGTTCGTGACCGTGATCTGGGAGAACCACCAGTACGGGTCGATCGTGTGGAAGCAGGACAAGAAGTTCGGCCACCACTTCGGCACCGACTTCGCCAACCCGGACTTCGTGAAGCTCGCCGAGAGCTTCGGCATGCCCGCCTGGCGCTGCGATTCCGCCGAGGACTTCGGCACCCGGCTGCGCCACGCGCTCACCCTGGACGGCCCCTCCCTGGTGGTGCTGCCGATCGACTACTCGATCGATGTCGCGATCTCGGAGGAGCTGGGTACGGAGACGGTGGCAACCTGAGGAGGGCTCCCGCATGGCGGCCCCCCGGCGATCGTCTGAAACCTGAGCGGGGCCATGACCCCCTTCAGGCTCCATTGGATTCGAGTTGCCGGCGTTTCACGACCAGCGCGCGCTGAACGTACTCGGGTTGGAACGCGATCTGGGCGTGCGAGAACCGCAGGTGGGCCGTGCCCGCCGCGTCGTGGGTCTGGTCGCGAACGAGGTCGCGGGTCTGTGCGAGGGCCGTCCGGTGGTAGCGCAGCCCGTCGGTCTCGACCACGAGGTCCAGCGGAGGCCACCAGAAGTCGACCTTGAAGCCGTTCACCCACTCGCCCATCTCGGGTTCGGGCAGTCCCGCGCGCCGGGCGATCGGGCGAAAGCGCCGCTCGAGTGCCGAGTCGGAGAGGCGAAACGTTTGGCGGTCGAGGATCCGCCGCAGGCGGGCGACGCCGGGCCGCCCGCGCAATCCCTCGAGGCTCGCCCGCAGTGCCTCGGGGTCGATCAGGTCGAGTTTGTCGGCGCGGTTGATGGCCTCCTCGACGCGGTCGCGACCCAATCGTGCCGCTAGCTGAACCAGCACGAAGGGAATGGTGCAGACGAGGATCCCGTGGACTTGGGTCACGTGGTCGGCGAGGCCCTCGACGCGGTGGATCCTGATGCCCGCCAGCGATCGCTTCGAGCGGGCTGGTATCGCGACTTCCACCGAGCGGCCCTCGTGCGAGCGAATGCCGCGCAGCGCGGCCATGCTCTCACCACAGAGCGCCGATTCCGGGCCGCAAGCGAGCGTGGCGGCCTTCCACCGGCCCAGGCGGCTCACCCGAGGCCGGCCCACGGCATAGACGCCCGGCCACAGTGCGAACAGGCGCCCGGTCCGGACCCGGTGCCGGATGGCGTCGACGGAGAAGCCGAGCGTGCGCAGCTGCTCATGCGCGATCACGTCGTGCTGTGCGCGCGCCAAGCGCCAAGCCGGCGCGGCCATCCGCTGGGAGTTGGGCGGGGTCATCGCCCCCTTGAGGTTCCAGCCGATGGACGTTCGCCCCCCTGTGGTGAGCGCGCGTACTCTGGGTAGAAGCGGATCACGAAACGGAGAGGAGCAGTCCGCATGGCGATCGCCACGCAGGAACAGCAGGTCATTGACGAGGTCCAGAAGGGCCTCTTCATCGGAGGCGAGTGGCGTGACGCCTCCGAGGGCCGCACGCTTCCCGTGGATGACCCCGCCACCGGCGAGGCGCTCTGCGAGGTGGCCGACGCCAGCGAGGCCGACGCCAAGGCGGCCCTGGACGCCGCCTGTGCTGCGCAGGCGGATTGGGCCGCCACGCCTCCGCGCGACCGCGGCGAGATCCTGCGCGCGGCCTTCGAGGAAATCTCCGAGCGCACCGACGAGCTGGCGCTGCTGATGACCCTCGAGATGGGCAAGACTGTGAAGGAGTCCGCCGCCGAGATCGCCTATGCCGCCGAGTTCTTTCGCTGGTACGCCGAGGAGGCCGTGCGGATCGAGGGCCGCTACCAGGTGGCCCAGAACGGCGCGGGGCGCGTGCTCACGATGAAGCAGCCCGTGGGCCCCTGCCTGATGATCACGCCCTGGAATTTCCCGCTCGCGATGGGCACCCGCAAGATCGGTCCCGCCGTGGCCGCCGGGTGCACGATGGTGGTCAAGCCCGCCAAGCTCACACCGCTGTCGATGCTCGCGCTGGCCGACATCCTCGACCGCGCCGGGCTGCCCGGCGGCGTCCTCAACGTGATCACGGCCTCGTCGGCAGGTGACACCACCGGGCCCCTGATCGAGGACCCGCGGCTGCGAAAGCTCACCTTCACGGGTTCCACCGAGGTGGGCCGCAAGCTGATTGCGGCGTCGGGCGAGAACGTGCTGCGGGTGTCGATGGAGCTGGGCGGCAACGCGCCCTTCATCGTGTTCGAGGACGCCGACCTCGATGCCGCCGTGGACGGCGCGATGCTGGCCAAGACGCGCAACGTGGGCGAGGCCTGCACCGCGGCCAACCGCTTCCACGTGGCGGCTTCGGTCGCCGAGGAGTTCTCCAAGAAGTTCGCCGAGAAGATGGGCGCGCTGACGGTGGGGCGGGGCACCGAGGACGACACCGACCTGGGACCGTTGGTGGACGACGACACTCGTGCGAAGGTGGCCGAACTGGTGGAGGACGCTGTCGGCAAGGGCGCCAAGACGCTCACGGGCGGCAACTCCCACGACGGCCCGGGCTACTTCTACGACCCGACGGTCTTGGGCGACGTTCCCGACGACGCCCGGCTGCTCACCGAGGAGATCTTCGGCCCGGTGGCGCCGATCACCACCTTCGAGTCCGAGGAGGAGGCGATCGCCAAGGCCAACGCCACCGAGTACGGCCTGGTGGCCTACCTGTTCACGTCAGACCTCAAGCGCGCGCTGCGCGTGTGCGAGGCGCTGGAGACAGGCATGGTCGGGCTCAACCAGGGCATGGTCTCCAACGCCGGCGCGCCGTTCGGCGGCATCAAGCAGTCCGGCTACGGGCGCGAGGGCGGTCCCGAGGGCATCGAGGAGTACCTGGAGACGAAGTACGTGGCCGTGAACCTGTAGGGGCGCCTGTGCTCTGTCGGATCACTTGTTGAGGTCCTGCGCTGCGAGAACCCCGCCCGGATGAGGTACCCATCGCGTCGCAAGAAGATTCCGCCGGTCATTCGGCGAACGTACCGAACGTCGGGGTGAAGCGGTGGCCGTGGCGGACGATTCTCCCCGACAAGCAAGTCGCCGGCCCACCCCGATCCAGCAGGGGGTGTGGCCTGAAACGGACCACATAGGTCCGTTCTAGGCCAAACCCCCCCGCTCAGGCCTGCGACCCCCGCGCCATCTTGCGCAGATCCAGCGCCTCGTCCAGCGTCTTTTCGTCCACGCCCTTCTCGATCGCCACCTCGCGGATCGTCCGCTTGGACTCCACGGCCTCCTTCACGATCTCGGTGGCCTTGTCGTAGCCGATGTGCGGGTTCAGCGCCGTCGCGATCGCCGGTGTGGACTCGGCGTGGCGGCGCAGCGACTCCTCGTCGGCCTCCAGGCCGTCCACGCACTTCTCGGCGAACAGCCGCGCTCCCGAGGACAGGATCGTGATCGAGTCCAGCAGGTTGCGCGCGATCACCGGCACGCGGACGTTGAGCTCGAAGTTCCCCTGGGTGCCCGCGATTGTGATGGCGGCGTCGTTGCCGATCACCTGAGCCCCGATCTGAAGGATCACCTCGGGGATCACGGGGTTCACCTTGCCGGGCATGATCGACGAGCCCTTCTGGAGCTCGGGCAGGCGCAGCTCGGTGAAGCCCGTTCGGGGGCCCGACCCCATCAGGACGAGGTCGTTGGCGATCTTGGTGAGCGAGACCGCCACCACCTTCAGCGCGCCCGAGAGTTCCACGAGGGCGTCGCGGTTGGCCTGGGCCTCGAATGGGTCGGCCGGCCCGGACACCTCGAGCCGCGTCCCGGCGGAGAGCTTCTCGCGCACGCCCGCGGCGAAGTCCGGGTGCGTGTTCAGGCCGGTGCCGGTGGCCGTGCCGCCAAGCGGGATCTGGAGTGCGCGCGGGAGCGCGTCGCGAACACGGTCGCCCCCGAGACGCATCTGCGCGGCGTAGCCGCCGAACTCCTGGCCCAGCGTCACGGGAACGGCGTCCATCATGTGCGTTCGGCCAGCCTTCACCGTATCGGCGAACTCCTGCGCCTTGGCCTCGAAGGACTTCTGCAGCGTCTCCAGGGCGGGCAGCAGCTGGGTGGTGGCCTCGGCCACCGCGGCCAGGTGCACGGCCGATGGGAACACGTCGTTGGAGGACTGACCCATGTTCACGTGATCGTTGGGGTGGGCGCCCTCTCCGGCGAGGTTGGCGATCACCTCGTTGGCGTTCATGTTCGACGAGGTGCCCGAGCCGGTCTGGAAGACGTCGATCGGGAACTGGCCGTCGTGCTCGCCCTCTGCCACCTCGTCGCCGGCGGCGGCGATCCGCTCGGCCACGTCGGAGTCGAGCAGGCCGAGCTCAGCGTTGGTCCGGGCCGCGGCCGCCTTCACGCGCCCGAGCATCCGCACCACCGCCACGGGCACGGGCTCGCCCGAGACCGGGAAGTTGTCCACGGCCTTGCTGGTCTCAGATCCCCACAGCTCCTGCTGCACCGCCATTCGACTCCTTCGATCGCTTTCCGGACAAGCTACCGGCGTGCGGGCGCCGGCCTAACCCACCCGGCGCCCGGCGGCCACTCCGCGCTGAAACGCACGCGAGCTGGTGTCCACCAGCGACAGCTCCTGCTCGATTCGGCGCTGCAGCTCGGCGCCCACGCCCTGAGCACCCGTCGCGCTGCGGCGCAGGGCGCCGACGAGAAAGCCCAGCTGGGTGGCCTCCTTGGAATCGGGGTTCCGCGAGGCATCCGCCGCCAGGTCGGCTGCAACGGCCACGTAGGCCGAACCCACCTCCTGAAGCTCGCCCCCGCTGGTGGTGTCGTCGAGGCACTCCGACAGCAGCGTTCCGTTCATAGACACGTTGCGAGGAGCCGATTTCAGCGCCTTGCGCACCGCCTCCTCGGCCTCCTCGCCCTGCCGACAGGCCGCCGGTGCCCCCTCGTCACTGTCCCGGCTGCACCCCGGGACCGCGATCAGGACCAGACAGCAGAGGATCACCAGTGCACGGCCGGCAGCCACGTACTCGATCCTAGGCTGCCGAGGCCTCGCGTGGGTGGTAGTTGCGCGAGGTTCTGCGCAGATCTGCTGCATTTGGTGCCGGGGGCGGGCGGGAATGCTCGACGCATGTTCTAGTCGCCCCAGATGGCGACCCTGCTCAAGTTCGACCACTCGGCCTCCGCGGCTCACACCGGTACCCAGCGCTTCTGCTCGCGCTGCGGGGAGGCCGGCGCGCCGCCTCCGCCCCGCGGCAGGCCGCTCCGAGAGCGCCGGGTGTGCGAGGCCTGTGGGATGGGCGTCCTGCTCAGCTGCGCCCGCGAGGCGCTGCCGGGAATGGGCGCGGCGTTTATCATCGCCACCGCGGATTTGAGCGTTAGCGCGGTGAGCAGCGCGGGGGAGATGCTCTTCGGCCTGGAGGAGGACCTGCTCGGCATGCCTTTGGTATCGCTGATGAAGGCCACCGGCGGCAAGGAGCGCTTGGCGCGCACGGTGGCCACCGCCGCCCTGCGCAACCGGCCTCCCACGGTGCTCACCATGCGTGGTCTCACCCCCAACGCGGAGGCCGCCGGCCTCCTTGCGGCCCGCATCTCCACCTGCCAACCCCCGCGTGGCGCACTGATCACCGTCGGTCCAGCCAATCTCAGCAGCATCTGAGCGGCTTCGCACTGCCTGCGGGTGGACAAACGGTGCAATAAACGCTGCAAGGACTCAAGCCGAGGCAGGTTTCTGACGAGAAACGACGTGTGAGCGGGATCAGAACCAACGCGGCGGCGGAGTTGCTGGGCGTGAGCCCCAACACCCTGCGCAGCTGGGAACGCCGCTTCGACTACCCCAAGCCGCGCCGCACCGCGGGCGGGCACCGCCAGTACGACCTGGTGGAGCTCGAGTCGCTTCGGCGAGCCCTGCTCGAGACGCACAACATCTCCTCCGCCATCGAGGTGGCGCGCCAGCGCGGGGAGGGACCCAGCTCCCCGACCCGCCTGCTCGACGCCTTCGACCAGTTCGACGAGGTGGCGGCTGACCGCGTGCTCGAGGAGAGCCTCGCCGTGCGGTCGGTTGACCGCACCGTTGAGGAGGTCCTCCTGCCCGCCATCGAGCTTTCCGAGGGTCGCGAGGGTCGCGAGGCCGAGTGGGAGCTCGCCTGCCGCTGGGCCACGGGCTGGCTGCACGCTCACCGGCGCGTCGTACCGCCGCCCTCGCGCGCCCACGGTGTGATCCTGTTCGACTCCTCCGAGCGCCTCGACCACGAGTCGCTGCACGTGCAGGCACTTGAGCTCACCATCCGCCGCGCCGGCTTCAAGTCGCTGCTGCTCTCCTTCGACCTCCCCCCTGAGCGCGTTGGCCGCGCCATGCGCGCGGTCGACCCGATCGCGTTCGTCTTCTGTGGCGGCGAGGCCACGCTCGAGATCCTCGGGCGCCTGGTCTACACGGTTCGCCAGGTGGGCTCCGCGGCTCCGGTGTTCGAGTACCGCGAGTCGATGCCGGTCACCGGCGAGCACTCCATCCCCTCGCTGGGCACGACGCCCTCCGAGGCGGCGGAACGCCTCAAGCAGTACGTGGACTCCGGTCGGCTGGAGTCGGGCACCGCCGCGCCCGCAGTGCAGCCGCTCAGCGGGTCGATCCGCCGCTCCGCCTAGCATCGCGCGGCGATGCCGCCACTCGAGCTCGGTGACCCTCTCGCCCACCGCGCGCTTCAGGCACTCCTGCGGGCGGAGATCTCGGTTCGCCGAGCGCTTGCCGTTGAGCTCGAGCGCGAGGGCGTGTCCGCCGCGGGCTTCTCCGCGCTCGTGGTGCTCACCACCGCGGGCGGCACGATCGAACTGCGCGCCCTGCGCCGCCGCCTCGGATGGTCCAAGGCGAACGCCACCGAGGTCACCCTGACCCTGCAGTCCCGCGGGCTCGTACGCCGCCGACGGCTGGCCAGCGACCGCCGCGCGGCCGCGCTGGATCTCACCGCCGCGGGCCGCGAGCTGGTGGACCGGCTGTTCCCGGAGCATTCCGACCGCGTGACCACGGCCTTCTCGGCACTGGACGAGGACGAGAAGCGGTCCTTCGCGGATCTCTGTCGCAAACTCGCGGCCTGAGGCCGCTCGTAGGATGTGGGCTGATGGCCCGCCACCAGCCAGTCGACTCCGGCCAGTCGTTTCCCGACCTCGAGCAGGCGGTGCTCGAGCGATGGCGCGAGCGCGACGTGTTCGGCGAGTCGGTGCGCCGGCGCGAGGGCGCGGAGCCGTTCGTCTTCTACGAGGGCCCTCCGACCGCCAACGGCCGTCCCGGCGCCCACCACGTCCTGAGCCGCGTGTTCAAGGACGTGTTCCCGCGCTACCGCACGATGCGCGGGCGCCTGGTGCAACGCAAGGGCGGCTGGGACTGCCACGGATTGCCGGTGGAGCTCGAGGTGGAGAAGCAGCTCGGGATCAAGTCCAAGGACGACATCGAGCGTTTCGGCGTGGCGGAGTTCAACGCCCGCTGCCGCGAGTCGGTGCTGCGTTACATCGACGAGTGGAACGAGCTGACGGAGCGGATCGGCTTCTGGATCGACACCGACAAGGCCTACTACACGCTCGACGACTCATACATCGAGTCCGTCTGGTGGTCGCTGAAGCAGGTCTGGGACAAGGGGCTGCTCTATGAGGGCCACAAGGTGGTGCCCTACTGCCCGCGCTGCGGCACGGCGCTGTCCAGCCACGAGGTGGCGCAGGGCTACCACGACATCGTCGACCCGTCGGTGTACGTCCGGTTCCCCGTCCGCGGGCAAGAGAGCGTGTCGTTCCTGGGCTGGACCACCACACCGTGGACGCTGCTGTCCAACGCCGCGCTGGCCGTGCATCCGGACGTGACCTACGTAGGGGCGAAGGTGGATGGTGAGACGCTGATCCTTGCCGAGGCGCTGGTGGAGCGCGTGCTGGGGGAGGGGGTGGAGACAAGCAACCTCGTCAAGGGCCGCGATCTGGAGGGCACGCCATACGAGCCGCCGTTCCCCTACGTCTCCGACTACGGCGAGCGCGGGCACACGGTGCTCCCCGCCGAGTTCGTGACCACAGAGGACGGCACCGGGATCGTGCACACGGCGGTCGCCTTCGGCGAGGACGACTTCGAGCTGGGCGAGCGGTTCGGGCTGACGCTGCAGAATCCGGTGCGCCCCGACGGGACATTCGACGAGCGCATCGAGCCCTTCGTGGGCCGCGACGTTCGGGAGGCCGGCCCCGACATCATCGAGGCGTTGCGCGAGAGCGGCCGCCTGCTCCGGGCCGAGGACTACGAGCACTCCTACCCCCACTGCTGGCGCTGCGACACGCCGCTCCTCTACTACGCCAAGTCGAGCTGGTACGTGCGCACAACCGCCGTCAAGGACGAGCTGCTGGCATCTAACGAAGCCGTCGACTGGCATCCCGAGCACATCAAGCACGGGCGCTTTGGCAACTGGCTGGAGAACAACGTGGACTGGGCCCTCTCGCGCGAGCGCTACTGGGGCACGCCGCTGCCCATCTGGCGCTCCGAGGACGGCGAGGAGGTGGTGTGCGTTGGCTCGCTCCAGGAGCTGCGCGAGCTGGGCGGCGAACCGCCCGACGATCTCCACCGCCCGTACGTGGACGACGTGACCTTCGAGCTCAACGGCAAGACCATGCGCCGCGTGCCCGACCTGATCGACGTGTGGTGGGACTCCGGCTGCATGCCCTTCGCCCAGTGGCACGCGCCATTCGAGAACCAGGAGGTCTTCGAAGAGCGCTTCCCTGCCGACTACATCTGCGAGGCGCTCGACCAGACTCGCGGCTGGTTCTACTCGCTGCTGGCGGTGTCGACCCTGCTCTACGGCCGTGCCTCGTACGAGACGGTGCTCTGCCTCGGGCTGATCCTCGACTCCGAGGGCCAGAAGATGTCCAAGTCCAAGGGCAACGTTGTGGTGCCCTGGGAGGTGCTCGACACCCACGGCGCGGACGCCTTCCGCTGGTATCTGTTCACGTCCAAGCAGCCGTGGGACAGCTACCGCTTTTCGATGGAGGCGGTCGAGGAGTCGGTGCGGCGCTTCATCAAGACGCTGTGGAACACCCACGGCTTCTACGTGCTCTACGCCAATGTGAACGGCATCGAGCCAGTGCGTGCGTCGGCGCCGGTGTCGGACATCGATCGCTGGGTGCTCTCGCGGCTGCAGGCCACCAAGGAGGTGGCCATCGAGCGCCTGGACGACTACGACACCACCAGCGCCGGCCGCGCGATCGCGGAGTTCGTGGAGGACCTGTCCAACTGGTACGTGAGGTCGTCACGGCGGCGATTCTGGGACGGCGACCCCGACGCCTTCAACACACTCTGGATCTGCCTCACCGACGTGGCGAAGCTCGTGGCGCCCCTCACTCCGTTCGTGGCCGACGCGATCTACGAGAACCTCGACGGCGCGGAGCCGTCGGTGCACCTCTGCGACTACCCCGAGCCAGATCCCTCGGTGCGCGATCCGGAGCTGGAGTGGCAGATGGGCGTGGCGCGCGAGGCGGTGGGGCTCGGGCGCGAGGCGCGGGCACACGGCAAGCTCAAGGTGCGCCAGCCGCTGCGCGAGGCCGTGGTGGTGGCCGCGGGCCGCGAGCGCGAGGCGATTGAGCGCTTCGAAACTCTGGTCCTCGACGAGCTCAACGTGAAGGGCCTCAGCTACGTGTCCGAGGCCGACGAGCTGGGCCACTTCGACCTCAAGCCCAACTACCGCACGCTCGGGCCGCGCTTCGGCAAGCACATGCCGCAGGTGGCGGCGGCGGTTGGAGGCCTCGACGCTGCGAAGTCGGTGCGGACGCTTCGTGCGGGCGGCGAGGTGCACATCTCGGTCGACGGCCGCGAGCACCCGCTCGGCGCCGACGACATCCAGATGGCCCTTCAGCCGCTGGACGGCTACCAGGTCGAGCGCGCGGGCACCCACGCCGTGGCGCTGGACCTGACCGTGGACGAGGAGCTGCGCCGCGAATCGCTGGCTCGCGAGGTGGTGCACGCCGTCCAGAACGCGCGCAAGGAGGCGGGCCTGGACGTGGAGGACCGGATTGCCCTGGGCCTGGGCGGCGACGAAGGCCTACTCGAGGCCGTGCGCGCTCACGAGGACTATGTGACCGGCGAGACGCTGGCCACCTCGCTGGACCTGGGCGACGCCGATGGCGGCCAACCGGCCACCATCGAGGGTCGCGAGCTCAAGATCGCGGTGCGCCGGGCCTAGTCCGGCGGGCCGAGCCCAGGCTCGGCGCCGGCGCCCTGCAACTCGCCCGCGATCGACCAATCCGACTTCTTCGCGTCCACGAAACGGATCCAGACCTGCTCGCGGGGCATCTTGCCCTCCTCGGAGAGCACGTCCGTGAGCCGCTCGGCAATCGCTTGCTTCTGCTCGGCCGAGCGGCCCTCGAACCACTCGATGGTCACGTACGGCATGCCTACCGCCCGTTCGCGTCAGGCCGCCAGCGCTGGCTCGATTTCCTGCAGCAGCCGGTTCTTGGGCAGCGCGCCCACGATCTGGTGTGCCACCTCGCCGTTCTTGAACAGCAGGATGGTGGGGATCGACATCACGTTGTACTTGGCCGCGGTCTGGGGGTTGTCGTCCACGTTCAGCTTGACCACGCGCAGGTCATCGCGCTCACCGGCCAGCTCCTCGAGGTGGGGGGCCACCACGCGGCACGGGCCGCACCAGGGCGCCCAGAAATCGACCAGCACGGGCTCGGAAGACTCGATGACGTCGGCCTGGAAGTTGCTGTCCGAGACCTCGTTGACTGCTCCTGCCACTTGGGGCTCCTTCATCTCGCTTGATGAGCTAATGCTTCAAAAAGTATAGCGTCGATCTAACGTACCCGAAAACGCAGCGCGGGAACCTTCAGGAACGCTTCCAGGGCGATCCTCGCAGACATCTTGGAGGCGCCCACGCGGCGGTCTCGGAAGGTGATCGGAACCTCCTCGACGCGAAATCCGGCGCGTAGCGCGCGGTAGGTCATCTCGATCTGGAAGCCGTAGCCATCGGTGCTCACCGCCGCGAGGTCGAGCCGCTCGAGCACCTCGCGGCGGAAGCACTTGAAGCCGCCGGTCAGGTCGTGGATGGGCACGCCGAGGAGGATCTGTGCGTACAGCGAGCCGCCGCGGCTGATCAGCCGGCGGCCCAGGCCCCAATCGGTCACTCCACCGCCCGGCACGTATCGCGACCCCAGCACGAGGTCGGCCCGGTCCGCCACGGCGATCAGGCGCCGGAGCTCCGCGGGGTCGTGCGAGAAGTCGGCGTCCATCTCCAGCAGCAGGTCCGCCCCGTTGGCCATCGCGTGCGCAAAGCCGGCGAGGTAGGCCGGGCCGATGCCCTCCTTGCGCGCGCGGTGCAGAACCTGCACGGCCTCGATCTCGGCGGCCAGGCGGTCGGCGATGTCGCCCGTTCCGTCGGGAGAGCCGTCGTCCACCACGAGCACGCGGTGCTCGAGGCCGGTCGAGGCGAGATGCGGCAGAGCGGCGCGCACGATCGCCTCGACGTTCTCAGCCTCGTTGTAGGTCGGCAACACGAGCCAGGCGCCGGACATGGGCGCGTACCCTAGCCCCGTGCCCCGAGCTCTCCGGAACTCCGAGATCGCGGAAGCCTTCGAGGAGCTGGCCACCCTGTACGAACTGGACGGGGCCGTGGTCTACCGGGTGCAGGCCTATCGCAACGCGGCGAAGTCGATCCGCGACACCGGCGTGTCCGTGGCTGAAATGGCCGCGCAGGGGCGCACGGAGGAGCTGGCCGGCATCGGTAAGACGATCGCCGAGAAGATCGATGCGCTGGTTGCGGGGGGCGACATCCCCTCGGCGCTCAAGCTGAAGGCCAAGATCCCCGCGGGCCTGGTGGAGATCACCCGAATTCCCGGTCTCGGCCCCAAGCGCACCCGCGCGCTGCATCAGGACCTCGGGGTGGCGACGCTCGATGACCTGCGCAAGGCCGCCGAGGAGGGGCGCCTGAAGGACGCTCCGGGATTTGGCGCCAAGGCGGAGGAGAACGTGCTTGCGGCGCTCGCCGCGGGCGCCGACGGACGACCCCAGGTGCGCACGCTGCTCTCCACCGCCCTCGCCGTGGGCGAGGAACTGGTCGACAGGCTGCGGGCACACGACTCAGCGCTTCGGGTGGAGTTGGCCGGCAGCGCCCGTCGCCTCGCGGACAGCTGCAAGGACCTCGACATCGTGGCCGCGGCGAAGGACCCGAAGAAGCTGGTCAAGGCATTCGCCGAGCTCCCGCCCATCGACGAGGTGACCACCTCCGGAGAGGCGGGCGCCAAGGCGGTCACCCACCAGGGCCTGGCCGTGGATCTGCGGATCGTGCCCGAGAGCAGCTTCGGAAACCTGCTCCAGCATTTCACCGGCTCGGGGCGCCACAACGAGGCGCTGCGCACGGCGGCTGTGAAGAGGGGCCTGCACGTGAGCGAGTACGGAGTGGCCGACGACAACTCCGGCGAGACCCACGCGTGCGCCACCGAAGAGGAGGTCTACGAGCTGCTCGGGATGGCGTGGGTGCCCCCAGAGCTGCGCGAGAACCGCGGCGAGCTGGAGGCCGCGCGCAACGGCGGGCTTCCCGAGCTGGTGCGCCTGGAGGACATCCGGGGCGACCTTCACTGTCACACCACCGCCTCGGATGGCCGCAACACGATCGGCGAGATGGCCGCGGGCGCCAAGGAGCGCGGCTACGGATACCTCGCGATCACCGACCACTCCGCCAGCCACGGGTTCGGTAACGAGGTGACCGCCGACGACCTTCGCCTCCAGATAGAGCGCGTCAGAGCTGCCGACGAGAAGATCGAGGAGTTCCGGATCCTGGCGGGGAGCGAGGTAAATGTGATGCCCGACGGCTCCCTGGACTACGACGATGACCTGCTCGCGGAGCTGGACTGGATCGTGGCCAGCGTGCACACCTCCTTCCGCATGGCGGAGAACGACATGACCGAGCGGATGGTGACCGCGATCGAGCATCCGCTCGTGGACGTGATCGGGCATCCCACCGGGAGGCTCATCGGCAGGCGCGAGCCCTACGCGCTGGACCTGGGTGCGGTGATCGCCGCGGCTGAGCGCACCGGCACGTTCCTGGAGATCAACGCCAACCCCAACCGGCGCGACCTCCACGACACCTACGCCCGCGCGGCGGTGAAGGCCGGGGTCAAGATCGTGATCGACTCCGACGCCCACGGTGTGGAAACCCTGGCCAACATGCGCTTCGGCCTGGCCACCGCGCGACGCGGGTGGCTCACCGCGGCCGACGTGGCCAACACCCGGTCGTGGGAGGACCTGCGCGCGTTGCGCCCGCGTGACTAGCTTAGTCAGGTGAGCTAGGGCGTGGGCGTGGGCTCGATCTTGCGCGCCCACGGGGTCCGCACCAGCTCTGGCGGGCCGAACGCAGAGCCGCGGTCGACGAAGAAGCGCACGCCGTCGCGGTCCTCTATCGCCTGCACCGCTGCCGACTGCTTGCGCCACGTGAGCGCCACACCGATCGCGTAGCCCGCCGCGATCGCCGGGATCTGGGGCACGAGGAAGGCCACGGCGCCGCAGGCCAGCGTAAACAGCCCGAGCGCCCACAGCCGGTTGAAGATCACGCTGCCCACCTCCACCTCGGGAAGCATGTTCGTGGCGCGCGCTCCCGTGAGCAGCCGGGCGATCCCCGGCGACGCGGTCAGCCGCCGGCCCAAGAACAGCCCGGCGGCCGCGGCGATCGTCCACCATCCCACGGCGACGCCGATCGCCACGGAGTCATCGTCCTGCGTCGCGCCGGCGATCGCGACCACCGCCAGCGCGGTTCCGGCACCGGCGAACAGCAGCACCGCAACCCGAAGGAAGTCCGTGAAGCGCATACCGGTCAGTGCTCGGCGAGGACGGCGAGCACGTCGATGAAGCCGGGCACGCCCTCGACGGTGAGGTCAGCCCGATCGATGATTACCGCAGGGCCTTCGGCGGAGCGCACGCCCACCCGCACGGCGTGGTCCAGCGTTCGTTCGGCCACGAGTGTGTCCAGGGCATCGAACGCGTCGAGGTCGGTCACGTCGTCACCCCCGTACAGCGCGGCCCGCACCTTTGCGCGCTCCACGAGGGCCCGCACCGCCTGCCCTTTGTCCACGTGCACGGGCGGGCGGACCTCGAGCACCTTGCGGCCCCAGTGAATCATCAGCCCGGCGGTCTCCGCCTCGCGAGCTACGTCCTGGAGCAGGGTCTGGGCGGCGTCTTCGTCGGGCGAGCCGCGCCAATGGAAGGCCTGGATCGGCCCCTTGTCCTCAAGCCGGATACGCAGCTGCTTGAAGGCGCGCTCGTTCTCGCGGTCGCGCACGAATGCGCGGGTACGGCCCTCCCAGCCGGAAAACGCATCGACCAGCTGCGGCCGTGCGTCGCCGGCGTGCATCACCTCGGCCCCGTGTGAGCCCACGTAGGTGATCGAGCCCACGCCCACCAGCCGCCGGGCCTCCGCCGCCGCGCGTCCGGAGACGCAGGCCACACACCCGTAGCGGCGTCCCAGCCGGCTGAGCAGCGCCGGCACTCCGTTGCCGACGCGCGACCTCTCTGGCCGGTCGACGATCGGGGCCAGCGTGCCGTCGATGTCGCAGAAGATTGCCGCGTTGGGCGGGTCATCGGTGAGCGGTCGCAGTCCCTTGGCCAGGGTGTTCGCGGTGGGAGCGGACACGGCTCGTAGTATGGCTTGCCATGTCAGCGAGGCTCGTTCGGCTGGGCCTGATCGCGACGCTGGCCGGCGTCTTCAGCGGGCTCTTCGGGATCGGAGGCGGCTCGATCATCGTCCCGCTGCTCATCCTGTGGATGGGCTACGGGGAGCGGGAGGCCACCGGCACCTCACTCGCGGCGATTGCGGTCATCGCCGCGCTCGCCGCGGCCGCACACGCCCTTTACGGGAACGTGGACCCGGTAGCGGCGGCGCTGATAGGCATCCCGGCGGTGGGAGGCGTGCTCGCGGGCACTTCCCTGCAGCAGCGGATCCCCGAGCGCGCGGTGTCCGCGGTGTTCGCGGTGCTGCTGGTGGCCTCGGCGATCGCGCTGGTGCTGCTCTGATGGAG
>Ga0136631_10000005_pt1 | contig 57208 bp, 57 predicted proteins | sample AntDrymUQ6012206_2_FD_104655 | JGI IMG/M metagenome (GOLD analysis project Ga0136631, IMG submission 104655) | Polar desert sand microbial communities from Dry Valleys, Antarctica - metaG UQ601 (22.06) | ecosystem: Environmental > Terrestrial > Soil > Desert | place: Antarctica: Dry Valley... | reverse complement strand
CGCCGCGCGCGGCGCCATGCGGTCGAAGACGAGCACGCCCAGCCAGGTGACCGCGACTCCGATCGCGAGCGGCACGGCGACGAGCGCGCTGGAGCCCATCGCCTCGCCGAGCGACATGCCGCCGACGAGCAGGTGGCGCGACTCCTGGACGAGCGCCGCGATCGGGTTGAGCAGCGCGATCGTCGCGAGCGTCTGCGAGTGGCCGATGACGGCCTGGATCGGGTAGAGGATCGGCGTCGCGTAGAAGAGCGCCTGCAGCACGACCTCCCAGATCGGGCGGACGTCGCGGTAGCGCACGTACAGGGCGCTCAGCAGCAGCGCCACGCCGGTGGCGAAGACCAGCATGAGGGCGAACGGGACCGGCAGCGCCAGCCAGCTCCAGCGCGGCGACACGCCCGACGCGACGACGAAGACCGCCAGCACGACGAGGTTCAGCGCGAGGTTCATCGCGGCCACGAGCGCGACGGCGAGCGGCACGACCGCGCGCGGGAAGCCGACCTTGCGCAGCAGCGACTCGCGGTCGACCATGGCGGTGACGCCGCCGGCGGTGACCTCGGAGAAGAAGAAGAACAGGATCATCGCCAGCAGCAGGATCACGCCGTAGTGCGGCACGCCGGCGCCGGCATCGACGACCGTGCTGAAGACGAAGTAGACGATCCCGAACAGCAGCAGCGGGCGCAGCAGCGACCAGAGGTAACCGAACGCCGAGCCGTAGAAGCGGACCTTCCAGTCGGTCGCCGCCAGCGTCCGCGCGAGGTTCCAGAAGCGGCGCGGGTCGCCGCCGATCGCCGACGGTCCGCGGACGCGATAGGCCTCGGCGCTCACCAGTCCGCCTTCTGCATCGAGGGCGCGGGCGTCAGCTCGAAGGTGTGGGGGAGGTCCACCACGCCGCCGCCCCCGCCTGTGCCGGAGACGTCGAACGAGGAGACGTCCTCGCGAAAGGCGACCAGGTCGGGGTCGGGGCCGGGCAGCGTGACCTGCACCGAGATCCAGTAGCGCCCGGCGGCGAGGCGGTTGCGAAAGCCGACGGCGACGTCGAGCTCGTCGCCGGCCGCGTGGCTGCCGGTGGCCAGCTCGCTGCGCTCCGTGGTCACGGCGAGCACGGGCCGCCGGTGCTCGTCGGTCAGCAGGAAGGCGAAGACCGGCTCGACGATCGCGGCGGCGAAGCGCACGCGCATCGCCATCCCCATCGCCTCGCCGGGCTCCAGCAGCGTCGTGCGCCCCGCGAGGTTCTGTGCCCAGGCGTCGACGACGACGGCGCTGTCCGCGCTCGCGCCGGCGCCGGCGTCGCCGCTGCGGGCGGTCTCGGCGAGCACGATCGACTCGCGCTGGGCCGGCGCGGCGAAGTTCAGCTGCATGTATTTGCGCGCGATGGTGCGCGAGTCGTCGACCGCCACCATCCGCCCGCGGTCGAGCAGCAGCGCACGGTCGCAGAAGCGCTGCACCTGGCCCATGTCGTGCGTGACGAGCAGGATCGTGCGCCCCTCGTCGCGCGAGCGGCTGAGCACGTCGTAGCACTTCTGCTGGAAGGCGGCGTCGCCGACGGCGAGCACCTCGTCGATGAGCAGCACGTCGGCGTCGACATGGACCATGACGCTGAAGGCGAGCCGCACCTGCATGCCCGACGAGTAGTTCTTGAGCTTCAGCTCGGCGAACTCGTGCAGCTCGGCGAAGTCCATGATCGACGAGTAGCGCTCGCGCGCCTGCTCGGGCTCCAGGCCGAGCATGACGGCGTTGATGAGGACGTTGTCGTGGGCGGTGAGGTCGGGGTTGAAGCCGACTCCGAGCTCGATGAACGGTGCCATCCGACCGCGCAGCCACATCTCGCCGGCGTCGGTCTGGTAGATGCCGGCCAGGCACTTCATGAGCGTGCTCTTGCCCGAGCCGTTACGCCCGACGATGCCGAAGACCTCGCCTGTGCGGACCTCGAAGCTCACCCCTCGCAGCGCCAGGAGCGGGTCGAAGCGCTGGCGGCGGGTCGGGTGCAGCGCTCGCTCCTTCAGCGTGCTGAGCTGCTCGCGCGGCAGGCGGAAGGTCTTCGAGACGCCGTCCACCCGGACGGCGACGTCGTCTGCGGGCGCACGGCTCACCGGCTGAAGGGTAGCCTCGCGACCCATGGCGCACGCCTCGCACGAGCCCGCCCTGCCGCTCGGCGTGAACCTCGCGGGCTACCTCGACGCGACCGTCGGCGTGGGCGAGGCGGCGCGCCATCTGCACGAGGCGCTGCGGGCCGCGGGCGTGGCCGTCGCGCCCCTCGCGCTGCACAGCCGCGACGCGCCGCGGGAGGATGCCCCGGCCTCGTCCGGGGCGGGCGAGGCCGTCCATCCGGTGACGATCGTCTGCGCCAACCCCGACGGCATGACCGGCGCGCGCGCCGAGCTGGGGCCGGGTGCGTTCGAGGGCCGCCACGTCGTCGGCATGTGGTGGTGGGAGGCCGCCGCGCTGCCCCAGCGCTGGCTGCGCGCGTTCGACCTCGTGGACGAGGTCTGGGCGGGCTCGCGCTTCGTCGCCGACCTGCTCGCCGCGGTCTCGCCGGTACCGGTGGTGCACGTGCCGCTCGCGGTCCCCGAGCCGGTGGCGGCCGCGGCCGGCCGCGAGCAGCTCGGCCTGCCCGCGGGCTTTCTCTTCGGTTTCGTCTACGACTACGCGAGCGTCGCCGGGCGCAAGAACCCGCTGGGCCTCGTCGAGGCGTTCGCGCGCGCCTTCCCGCCCGGGGCGGACGAGGACGCGTCGCTCGTGCTCAAGACGCTGGGCGGCGAGCGCTTCGCGCGCGAGCACGCCGAGGTGCTCGCCGCCGCCGCGGCGCACCCGCGTGTCACCGTCCTCGACCGCCACCTGCCGGCGGCGGAGAAGAACGCGCTCATCCGCGAGCTCGACTGCTACATCTCGCTGCACCGTTCGGAGGGCTTCGGCCTGACGATCGCCGAGGCGATGCTGCTCGGCACGCCGGTGATCGCCACCGACTACGGCGGCACGCGCGACCTGCTGACGGCGTTCAACAGCCTGCTCGTCGACCACCGCCTCACGCCGATCGGCCCCGGCCACGACCCCTACCCGGCGCAGGGCGAGTGGGCCGAGCCCGACCTCGACCACGCCGCCGCGCTCATGCGGGCGGCGCTCGCCGACCCCGAGGCCGGTCGCGCGCGGGCCCGGCGCGCACGTGCCGACGTCCTCGCCCACCATGCCCCCGCGGTCGCCGGCCGCGCGATGGCCGACCGCCTCGCCCGCGTGCTGACGCTGCCCCACGACGGCCGCGGCCGCCCCGAGGCCCTCGATCTCGATGGCGTACGAGAGCGGATGGCGACCGGGCCGAAGGCCGCGCGCGGCGCCGACCGGGGACCGCGCGGCGTGGTCCGCGATGCCGCGCTGCGGGCGATGCGCCCCTACACGGTCCACCAGCGCCTCGTCGACGAGGAGCTGCTGCGGGCGCTGCAGACGATCGACGAGCGCGTCCGCGGGCTGGCGGCCGGACAGCAGGCGCTCGCCGCGGAGCTCGCGCGGCTGCGGCGCGAGCGGGAGGAGCCTCGCTGAGCGCCCGGCCATCGATCGCCGGTGGTGCGGCGAGCCGAACCCAGGCGACGGGCTGGCCTCCCTGGCCGCCGGTCGCGGGCGCTGTCAGAGTCTCCTGTCACCGGAGCGATCGAAGGGGAAGAACGAATGCGAGCCACAGCGCAACCCCGCACCGCCGAGCAGGCCGAGGAGCATTGCATCGCGATCAGGCCCGGTCGGCGCTCGGAGAGCAAGCAGGGAAATCACGTCTTGGAGGGCATCTCGGCGCAGAGCGCAGGCTCTCGTGGCCTGTGCATGCACGTCGTCGAGATCCCGCCCGGCGACCGCGCGCGCCCCCACCTGCACCGGGATCACGAGTCGGCGATCTACATCGTCGCGGGCGAGGTGGTCTGCTGGTACGGCGATCGCCTGCAGCACCGGTTCACGGTTCGCGAGGGCGAGATGGCCTACATTCCCCCCGGCGTCCCGCACCTGCCGGTCAATGTCAGCGAGGACGAGCCGGTGACCAGCATCGTGGCCAGGACCGACCCGAGCGAGCAGGAGAGCGTCGTGTTGCTGCCCGAGCTCGACGCGCTTTCGCACGCGCGCGTGTCCTCGAGCATGCACAACTGACCCCTGGAGGGCCGGCGACGCTCGAAGCGTCAGTTGTGCACGTATGTCATGCAGATATGACCGAGCACGCGAGTGCTGCGGTCGATGTGTCAGTTGTGCACGCTCGCAGAGGAGCCGCGCGCGCCACCGAGCCCGCCGTCGGGCGTCGTCCTCGAGCGGCGTGCGGCGCTGACCGAGCTCGGCCGTGGGGTCTCGTCCTCGAGCGTGACCGCTGACCGCCCACGACCGGTGGTTGCGCCCGGCGCGCCTGCGCCACGGGGCGCTATGCCACCATCGGCCGGTGCACCCGACCCCCCAGCTCGCCTCGCTCGGCGTCAACGCCGCCGGCTTCCTGCGCGGCGGCCTGGGCCTGGGGCAGGCCGCGCGCCTGTACGTCCAGGCCCTCCACGAGGCCGGCGTGCCGGTTCGCACGACGACGCTCGACGTCAACCTGCCCGACGTCGTCGCCCCGGACGGCCGGCGCGCGCAGATCAAGACGACCGACTTCGCCGACATGCACGTCGAGGGGGAGCTGCCGTTCAACCTCGTCTGCGTCAACGCGCCCGAGCTGCCCGCGTTTCACGCCGAGCTCGGCGAGGCGTTCTTCGAGGATCGCTACACGATCGGCGTGTGGGCGTGGGAGGTCGACGTCGTGCCGCCGAGCTGGGACCGCGCGTTCGCGCTCGTCGACGAGATCTGGGTCTACTCGACCTATGTGCAGGAGATCCTCAGCCACGCCTCGCCCGTGCCGGTCGTGCGCGTGCCGCTGCCGATCGTCGCGCCGGCGCCGGGAGGCGACATCAGCGGGCTGCACCTGCCGGACGGCTTTGCGTTCCTGTTCCTGTTCGACTTCTACTCGACGCTTGCACGCAAGAACCCGCTCGGGCTCGTGGCGGCGTTCACTCGCGCCTTCGCGCCGGGCGAGGGACCCCACCTCGTGCTCAAGAGCCACAACGGCGACTTCAAGCCCGAGAAGCTCGCCCGGCTGCGCGCGGCGATCGGCGACCGCCCCGACATCCACCTCGTCGACCGCTTCCTCAGCGGGGCCGACATGGCCGCGCTCATGCGGCGCGCCGATTGCTACGTGTCGCTGCACCGCGCGGAGGGCTTCGGCCTGACGCTCGGCGAGTCCATGGCCCTCGGCAAGCCGGTGATCGCCACCGGCTACTCCGCGAACCTCGACTTCATGACGGCTGAGAACTCCTACCTCGTCCGCCATTCCGAGACCGAGGTCGGGCCCGAGGGCGAGAACTACCCGGCCCAGGGGACGTGGGCCGACCCCGACCTCGACCACGCGGCCGAGCTCATGCGCGAGGTCTGGCGCAACCAGGACGCGGCCCGCGCCCGCGGCGAGCGCGCCCAGCGCGACATCGCCGAGCAGTTCTCCCTCGAGGCCGTCGGGGAGACCGCCCGGGCTCGCCTCAAGCGCCTCGCCACCGCCCGCCGCCACGCCGCGAGCTCCAACCACGACATCACCGTCGAGTCACTTCCCGCGCAGTCCTACGTCGAGTCCGCCCAGCGCATGATGAGCTGGGATCCCGTTCGCAACGCCACCGAGACCGGCGGCGCGAAGGGCGCGATGCGCCGGGCGGCGCTGCAGGCCATGCGGCCCTACACCGCCCACCAGGACGATCTCAACCGGGTCCTCAGCCAGGCGCTGCGCGAGGTCAACGACCGCATCGACGACGTCGCGATGGAGGCCCGGCGCGTCCAGGTCAACCTCCGCAAGCTGACCGGCGCGGTGAACGCCGACGAGCTGGGTCTCGTGCTGGAGGGGCTGCGCGCACGGCCGGCGTCCACGCATCCGGCGATCTCGCAGCCCGACGAGCGCGGCCAGCGCGTCCTGCGCTTCGAGGGCGCGTCCGGCGACGCCGCGACGTACCGCGGATTCGAGGACATCTTCCGCGGCGACGAGCGCGCCGTGCGCGAGCGCCAGCAGGCGTATCTCGACGCATTCGACGGCGCGGACTGGGTGCTCGATCTCGGCTGCGGCCGCGGCGAGTTTCTCGACGCGCTCGTCGCCCGCGGCATGGGCGCCAAGGGCGCCGACCTCGACGAGAGCATGGTCGCCCGCTGCCTCGAGAAGGGCCTCGACGTCGAGCTCGCCGACGCGGCGACCTACCTGCGCGGCCTCGACGACGACTCCGTCCCAGGCGTCTTCGCGGCGCAGGTGGTCGAGCACCTCGGCGCCGAGCAGCTCACCGAGCTGCTCGCGCTCGTGCACCGCAAGCTCGCCGCGGGCGGCCTCGCGATCATGGAGACGGTCAACGGCCACAATCCGGCCGCGCTGAAGGCCTTCTGGACCGACACGACGCACCACCACCCGCTGTACCCCGAGGTCCTCCTGGCCCTCTGCCGCCTGGCCGGCTTCGAGTCCGGCGAGGTGCGCTTCCCTGAGGAGACGGGCGACTTCAACGCCGACATCTACGCCAACCGCGACTACGCGGTGTACGCGCGCAAGGCCGGCTCCTGACGCGCGATGGTCGACCTCGAGCTCACCCGCACGCCGGGCGACCGCCGCCTCTATGCGCTCGAGGACGTCGGGACGCTGCGCCTCGAGGGCTGGGGCTCGCGCCGCGCGACCGCCGAGGCGGGCGGGGACAGCTGGCACATGGCTCGCCGCGGGTTCTGGCAACGGGTCATCGACGCCACCGACGCGTCAGGCGCGGTGGCGGGCGAGTTCGAGCCGCGCCTCATGCGCCGCGGCGGCACGCTGCGCTGGGGCGATCGCGAGCTCGAGCTGCGTCCGGCCAGCCTGTGGCGCCAGCGCTACGCGCTCGCCGACGGCGATCACGAGCTCGCCGTCCTGGACGGCAAGAGCTGGGGCCGGCGGCCGGTCAAGGTTACGGTCGAAGATCCGGGTGCGATCGAGCCGGGGCTGCTGCTCTTCGCGGCCTTCGTCGTGCGCGGACTTGCCGAGGACGCGAGCACGGCCGCCGGCGGCGGCGCCGCGACGGCGGCCGCGGCGGGCGGCAGCTGATCCAGGTGAACTCGTAGAAGCCGCCGCCCGGGTCGCTACGGTGCACGACGCCGTGCCCCCGACTCTGCAAGAGCTCTTGGACGTCGCTGCAATCGCGCGCCTGGCCGGCCCGCGCTCGCTCGAGCGGGGCGAGGAGTACGCGGAGTGGGGAGCGGTCGGGCGCCTGCGGGTCGGGGCGGAGACCGTCGCCGCGACCGTGCAGGGCACAGACGCCTACGAGGTCCGGATCGGGGTCCAGGATGGGACGCTTGCGTTTGCATGCAGCTGCCCTGTGGGCGTGGAGGGCGCCTTCTGCAAGCACTGCGTGGCCGCCGCGCTCTGCTGGCTCGGCGAGGACGCGCCGTCCGGGCCGACGCCCGACGAGGTGCGCGCGTACCTTCTGTCGCTTGACCGCGAGCGGGTCGTCGACCTGATCATGGAGCACGCGCGCGACGACGAGCGGCTCGACGAGCGATTGCATCGCCTTGTCGTGTGCCACGCGAACGGCGGTGGCGACGTGGCGGCGTACCGGGCGTTGATCGATCGCGCGTTCACGATCCACGGCTTCGTCGGCTACCGCGATGCCTACGACTACTTCGCGGGCATCGACGAGACGGTCGATGCGCTCGCCGAGCTGCTGGCCGGTGGGCAGCCGGAGGCCGTCATCGACTTGGCCGAGCACGCCCTGCGCGCGCTCGAGGCGGCGATCGAGCGGGTGGACGACTCGGACGGCGGGACGCACGATGTCGTCGAGCGGCTCGAGGAGCTCCACCACCAGGCCTGCGTCGCCGCGCGCCCCGACCCTTCCGCGCTCGCCGAGCGCCTGCTCGCCTGGGAGCTCGAGGGCGGCAACCTCGACATCTTCGACCGTGCCGCTGTCCGCTACGCCGACGTGCTCGGGGAGGCGGGCCTCGATCTCTACCACACGCTGGCCGAGGAGCGCTGGGCGGCGGTAGCCCAGCTTCACCCCGGCGACGGTGACCGCGGCGCCTATGGCGAGCGCTTCCGGATCACGCGGATCATGGAAGCGCTCGCCGAGCTCTCCGGCGATCTCGAGCAGCGCGTCGCCGTGGGCTCGCGCGACCTCTCGCACGGCCACGACTTCCTGCGCATCGCCGAGCTCTGTCTCGAGCACGACGAACCAGGGCTGGCGCTGCAGTGGGCCGAGCGCGGGCTCGCGGCGTTCTCTGAGCGACCGGATCTGCGGCTGCGAGCGTTCGTAGCGAACCGCTACCGACACGAGGCTCGCTGGCAGGAGGCGCTCGAGCTGAGCTGGCTCGACTTCGGTGATCGCCCGAGCCTCGAGGCCTACAAGCAGCTCAAGGACGACGCCGAACGACTCGGCGAGTGGGACACGCGCCGGATCGCCGCACTTGACCTCCTGCGGGAGACCACGGCTCCGCAATCGCTTTCGCACGACCGGTGGGCGCCGCGCCGCGACCACTCGGAGCTCGTACGCATCTTTGTCTGGGAAGGCGACGACGGCGCCGCGTGGAGGGAGGCGAGCACCGGCGGTTGCTCAGCCGCGCTCTGGCTCGAGCTGGCGGCCCGCCGCCGGCACTCTCACCCGCACGACGCGCTCGGCGTCTACGAGCGCCAGGTCGAACTGGCGATCGCCGGCCGCGACAAGCGCGCCTACCAGGCCGCTGTAGCACTCATGGGCCACGTCCGCTCCGTACTCGAGCAACTCGGCGAGCACGACGCCTTCCCCCGTTATGTCGCCCGCGTCCGCGAGCAGCACAAGCGCAAGCGCAACCTCGTCAAGCTGCTCGACCAGCTCGCGTAGGGGCGCGTGGCCTTGCCCATCAAGGTCCGCGACGCGATGAAGCGCATCGAAGCCGCGGGCTGGGAGTTCGCCCGCATGCGTGGCAGCCACCGCCACCTGGCGGCGGCTACGCTCCGTCTTCGCGAGCTCGACGACCTCGCCGCTGAACACTGTGCGCCGCACGTTCAGGACGCCGGCACATGGGATCAGAGCGCGGCGACTGCTTCGCGGAAGTCTGCGACCGCCGGCAGCTCGTAGCCGGCGAGCTGGCGGTCCAGGCGCTTGAGCTCGCGCCCGATGCCGTCCGCGGGATCACGCCGAAGATCGCGTCGCCCGCTACGGCGTGGCCGTGACGACGCGTTTTTGGAGTTGCGTGAGCCGCCGCTGCGCGTCCGCGTACTGGAGTGCGGGGAGGGTCGGCCGGTGGTCCTGGTTGGGGCGACGGCGCCGTCGCCGCGGCGTGGGCGCCGCTGCTTGCACAGCTGCCGGGACGGCGAGCGATCGTGCTCGACCGCCCCAGCTTCGGCCTCGGCGCCGGCTTTGACTACCGCGGCGTCGACCTGCGCGGCCATGGCGTCGCGCTGCTTCGCTCGCTGCTCGACGCGCTCGGGCTCGACGCCGTCCCGATCGTCGCCAGCTCCGGAGGCGGCGAGTGGAGTCTGTGGCTCGCCCTCGATGCGCCTGAGCGCGTGCGTGCGCTTGCCCCGATGGGCATCCCGGCCGTGTGCCTGCCGGGTTTCCGCCCGGACGCGGCCATGCGCCTTCTCAGCGTGCCGGGGATCGGCCGGCTGATGTTCGCGCTGCCGTCGCCGAGCCCTGCGGTGACGGGGAAGATGCTCTCGAGCGCCGACGCTCGGCTGCTCGACCACCCCGAGATCGTCGAGGCCTACCACGCCGCGAGGCGCCTGCCGGGCTACGGTCGCGCCGCCGCCGCGATCTCCGGAGCTCGCTGCAGACCGGGGGGGCGGCGCGCCGTACCTGCGTGTTGACGGAGCAGGAGCAGGCGCGGATCGCGCAGCCAGTGCTGTTCGTCTGGGGCGACCGCGGGCCCTACGGCGGTCCCGAGGTCGCGCACAGCGCCGCCAAGCTGATGGCCAATGCACGCGTCGAGGTCGTCGGAGACGCAGGGCACCACCCGTGGCTGGCCGACACGTCCCGCGTCGCCCGCCTCCTGCTCAGGTTCCTCGCCGAGTACGACGCCTGATCCGCCCGCCGCGTTGGACGGCCGGCGGCCAGCGTCCTGTCCCGTGGCGACAGCTCGCCGCTGGGACACAGCTCGTGCGGTCACGACTCGTGAGCTCGTCCCCTTAAGGTGATGGATCTCACGTTGCGCCGGCGCCCGCTCTCCTAGCGTGGCGTAGAGGGGTCCCGCGTTGCGCTTCTCCCCGTGAGCCGCGGGGCCCCTTGTTTGTCATCGTTCGGCAACGCCTTGTTCCTGAGCTCGGGCCCGTGTGGCGTCAATGTCGTGTTCGGTTCCGGGAAGCAGAGGCGTTGGGCGCTGTTGGCCTCCCGGCCGTACGGTTCGCTACAGGCCGGCAAGCCTGCGCGTGCGTTCGGTTGCGCCGGCACCGCTCGCTCCGCGCTCGGCCACCATCCGCTCGTACTCGCGGAGCGCCCCGGGCACGGACTTGACCGCCTGGCGCTCGGCCAGCGGCGACGCCAGCAGTTGGCGTAGCGCGAGCGCCGTGAGGCACCAGCGCGGGTAGGCGACCCGCCGGCGACGCTGCGCTATCGCCGCCATGAGCTCGTCGATCGCGGGGGGCAGCGGATACGTCCGGGAGAGCCAGTTGGGCATCTCGGCCTTTGCGCGCTGAAGCGTCGGCATCTCGCGCTCCGCGTCCTTGACCATGTCGGTGTCGAGGAACAGGAAGTAGGCCACGCCGACCTGGACGCCGAGCGGTTGCATCTCGATGCGCAGACAGTCACTGAGCGCTTCGACCCCCGCCTTCGCGGCGCAGTACGCGCTCATGCCGGCCCCGCGGAACGCGGCCGCCGTCGACGCAATGTTGAGCAGGTAGCCGCCGCCTTGCTCGAGGTGCGGCAGCGCTGCTCGGTCCGTGTACATGACGCCCAGCAGGTTGATCTCGATCACCCGCTCCCACGAGCGCAGGTCATGCGCGCGCAGCGGCCCGCCGGCCGCGATCCCCGCGTTCGCGACGACCACGTCGAGTCCTCCGAGCGCCTCGGCCGCCGCATCGACGGCCTGCGTGACCTCCTCGCTGCTCGACACATCGCACTCGGCGACGAACGTCCCTTCGCCACAGCGCCGCGCGACCGCCTCCATCGTCTCGGGCTCGAGTCCGACGAGGGCGAGCCGCGCGCCGTTGGACGCGAGCTGGCGGGCGAGCGCGGCACCGATGCCGCGCGCGGCGCCGGTGATGAGGACGCGCTGACCGCGCAGCGCCGACACATCGGTCGAGGCCATGCCGCGAGCAGGAGGTACAGGACGCCGTCGCATGGTCCTACTGCCCGACCGCAAGCTCTACGTTGTCGTCTCCGCGATCGGAGCTCACAACGAAACCGTGCCTTCTACCGGGCAACGTGTTCATGATCTGCGCACCGAGCTGGTCGTAGAACTTCGCACCATCCACGTGTGACCGTTGCACCACCACTTGGCGCTGTGAGGACCACCACCGCAAGTGCGGCTGAAACCGGCGATGACGTACGCCGCGTTCAGACTTCCCGGCACCGGGCCGATGATGGGGTTGCTCTGCCCGTTGATCGGATATACGACGGTCACAGGCGCATTGGCCATTGGGCATCTCCTAGGGCGGCGCGAAAGACGCTCGAGCCACGCTAGCCGCAGGCGACCACCGCGAATGTGCGCTTTGGCACAGATCACACTGCTCGTGATGTGCGCTTCGGGGATCTGCGCGATGGCCTGCTCGGCGACGGCGATCTCGTCGGCGGCCGCGTTCGCGACGGCGTTGCCGGGCCGCAGATCGCCGGCCAGCGCCTCGCTGGTCTGATCTGCGTAGGCGAGCATCGGGTGAAAGCCGAAGCCGCCCTTGAAGTTCCCGGCGGCACCCTCCTTCTCAGAATGAGAGCCGATCAGCGTGGCGTCCAGATCGATCGTCAAGCGCTCCGGGGCGCCGGTGAGCTGCCAGACGCGCGGGCGCGGGCGTGCGCGGCGCGCAGACAGTCCAAACCGGCGGGGTCGCTGGCGATCTGATCGATCACCCGAAACGCCGTTGACCCGGACGCCACCTCACCGACCAACACGGCCTGATCGCGGACCGCGCCGAGATCGGCCAAGCAGTCGCCGCCGTCTGCGAGCGTCACCGCCATGTCCCGGACCACGCGACCGCGATCATGGCTGCCCAAAACGTCGCTGCAACCCCGCCAGCTCTGTCGACAGACGAAGCTCGGCCGCCAGAGGTCTCGGATGCGGAGGGCACGGCCGCGCCCGTCGGCAGCGTCCCGCACACGCATGACAACCGCCGCGATTCGCCACGTCGCACCGCCGAGCCTTCCATCTCCGATGTCGCTCTGACACGCCTGGGCTGGGCGCGGGCGGACTGGCGACGCCCCTGAGTCATGGCACGCAGGACAGTTGAGTAGCCGACTGCTCACGACGGCCCGTCTGCGCGCCGAGACCATGCGCGCATGAGCCACGACGACACCAGCCGAGGGCAATCGGAGCCCCGGGCAAGTTCGTCGGAAATGTCAGTCCCCCGCCCATCGCAGGTCAACGACGCGCAGCTCGCCGCGCTCGTGCGTGCCGCGCGAACGGGTGACAACGATGCCTGGACGCGTCTCATTGACCGGTACGACCGGGTTCTGCGAAGGATCGCCCGCTCCTATCGACTGGGGCCTGCCGACGTTGACGATGTCGTGCAGATGGCCTGGATACGCCTCTACCAGAACATCGACCGCCTGCGCGAGCCCGCCGCGATCGGCCACTGGGTTGCCACGACAACGCGGCGCCAGGCGATGCGGGTGCTGCAGAGCCACGTGCGCGAGCAGCCATCCGACGATCCGGAGCTCGGCGACGTCGCCGCAAGTAACCCGCCTGAGGCAGTCGTGCTTGCCGCCGAGGACCGCGTGGTCCTGGGGCGGGCGATCGCGGTCTTGCCTGGTCGCCAGCGCGAACTCATGACCCTACTCGCGGCGCAGCCCGACGCGAACTATCAGCACATCAGCGCGGCGCTGGAGATGCCGAGGGGAGCATCGGGCCGACGCTGGCACGCGGCCTGGTGCGCCTCAGGCGCGATCCGGAACTGCACAGCCACTACCGGGGCAGCGCCTGAGGCTGCCACGGCGCCACGCCATTGCGCGCGGGCGGCGTCCTCGCCCGCCCAGCAGCAGCCGTTTGGCGTCTTGGACGGTCTGTAGCTGGCCGAAGACAGGCTCGGCGTCCCCTATCAGTCCAGCGAGCGCACCACCCGCGCCGGCACGCCCGCGACGACGGTCGCCGCCGCCACGTCGCCGGTGACGACCGCGCCCGCCGCGACGACGGCGTGCGCGCCGATCCGGCAGGGGCCGAGCACGATCGCGCCGCTGCCGATCCACGCCCCCTCCTCGACGTGCACGTCGTGACCCTCCCCGGGGATCGCGAGCTGGCGCTCCTCCCCGCGGCGCGTGATGTCGTGGGTGCCGGTGAGCACGCTGACGCGGTGACCGAAGAACGCGTGGGCGCCGATGGTGATCGAGCCCGAGACGGTGTTCAGCAGCGCGTCGTTGACGATCGCCGTGCCCGCGAGATCGACGCGCTCGGGGGGGCCGAAGATCAGCGGCTCGGCGAGCCCGGCGGCGCGCGTCTCCTCGTGGACGCGCGCGACGCGCGCCTCGATCGCGGGCAGGCGCTCGTCGAGCGCGCGGCCGACCTCCTGCTCGAGGCGTGCCTCGACCTCACGGCGCACGCGCGCGCTCACGGCCCGATCGAGCAGGCGGTGCACGCGCGGCCCGACGGCGTTGCGCAGCGTCGACAGCGGGCGATCGCGTCCGGTCTCGGGTCGGCCCATGGGTCGGGCCAATGTAGTGGTCCCTCGCTACTTCAGCGCGTGGACGGTCGCGCGGTAGTGGTGCGGCCCGCCGGCCTGCTCGGCGAGCTCCCGCGCCGGTCCCCGCGTCGCGCGCACCGATTCAAAGCCCGCGGCGGTCAGCGCGCCGCCGAGCGCGGCGAGGTTCGGCGCCCACCAGTTCGACACGTCGCCGTTGAGCTCGGCGCCGGGGAAGAAGCGCCAGATGGCCTCGTGCTCGAAGCCGGGGATGACGACGGCCTCGGTCTCGACGACCGCGAGCTCGCGCGTCACGGCGGCGACGCGCCGCAGCGCCCGCAGCGGGTCCTCCATGTGGTAGAGCACGCCGAGGTACAGCACGACGTCCCATCGGCCGAGGAGCGCGCCGAGGTCGCAGTCCATGAAGTCGACGGCGAACGCCTCGACCGCGCTGCCGAGCACCTCGCGCGCGAGGTCGAAGCCGCGCTTGCCGGGCAGCGTGTCGGGATGCCAGAACTCCGTCTCGTGGTATGGCCGCGGCGCGACGCCCTCGTCCATGCAGCGCCGCCAGTACGCCTGCTGGCCGGGAGCGTCCATCGCCCACATGTAGTGGTCGACGACGCCCACGCGCGCCGCCCCGCGCCGCTCGGCCTCGAAGGCGAAGAAGCCGTCCCAGCCGCCGATGTCGAGCACCGACTTCCCGCGCAGATCCGGCAGCGCCAGCGCGTCGAGCTCGCGCGCGAGCTCGTCCGGGCTCTTGTGGCCGGGCGTGACGACGCCTCCACCGAGGTCGATCGAGTGAAACCAGAACGGCACCGCGTCCACCTGCTCCTGCAGGCGGCGGCGCTCACCGGGGAGCGAGATCATGGGCGTCAGTGTGCCGCCGACGGGGTCAGCGCGGGCGCACGACCTCGATCCAGTCCAGCCGCCCGCCGCCCCGGCATGCCTCCATGCCGGCGCGGGCGCCGACGGTCCGCACCTGTGGGCGCGGGCCGCGACGGACGAGCGCGACGGGTCCGATGCGCGTGATGATCCCCTCCGGGCCGAGCTCGTTGCCGGTGCCCGGCAGCACGCTGCCGCCGCCGCGCACGACGTCGACGCGGTGTTCGCCGGCCGCCAGGGTGGCACGGCCCAGCGGTTCGTAGTGCTGCGGGTAGCTCTCGCGCCAGCGCACCGACCCGACCGGCCGCCCGTCGATCGCGACCGCCACGCGGCGGCCGAAGGAGCCGCGGATCCAGACGTCGTAGTCGCCGGTGCGCGCGAGCCTGCCGGCCAGCACGAGCCGCCCGGGACCGCGGGCCAGCCGCTCGCCGCCGCTCGACAGCCACCCCGGCGGGAGCATGCCCTCGGGGATCTCGAACAGCGCCCCCCCGTTCGCCGCGACGTACGCGATCCGGGCGCGGGGGCCGGCGCGACCGAGCTCGGCGCGCAGCGCGCGGCAGAAGCGCGCCGAGCGAACCGCCGGTGCCGGGAGATGTGCCACGACCACCGGCGCCGACGGCAGCCGGCGGTAGACGTCGTAGTACGCCGTGCTCTGCACGAGCCGCCAGTCCGACGGCGGCCGGCTCTGCGCCGGGTCCCCGCGGCGCACCACGATGAGCTTGAAGCGGTCGAGGTAGGCCGGGCGGAAGGCGTCGAGGTCCTCGACGAACGCGACCGAGCCCTCCGGGCGAGGCCGGCGCAGGCCCTCGTCCGGCACGTCGGCGAGCGCGGTCAGGCGCACGTCGCGCATGAGGTAGCCGGCGTACTCGTCGAAGGAGGGATGCAGCGCCGGCCCCTGTCGGCCGTAGCGCTCGCCGAGCTGCTCGAGCTCGGCGAAGCGCTCGTACGGCGCCAGCGGCACGGCGCGGTAGACGAGCAGGTTGCCCGCGAGGATCGACGCGGCGACGCCCGCGCCGGCGGCGAGCCCTGCCCACCGCCGCCAGCTCTGGCCGTACAGCGCCGCAGCGCCTGCGAACGCGAGCGCGACGACGAGTGGGGCGCTGATCGCGAACGCCTTGAGCTCGACCCATGCGGTGCCCTGCACCACGACGACCGCGACCCCGATAACCGCGGCCGCAGCGGCGCCGTACAGGCCTCGGTCGCGGCCGGAGATCGCTCGTGCGAGCCCGACTGTCGCCAGCAGCGCCACGAGCGCCGCGAGGATCGCCGTCGGCGTCTCGGTGCCCATCTCCGCGAGCGGGTAGCGGTGGTCGGACGTGAGCCACGGGCCGATCGCCGACCAGGCGGGAACCGGCGCGGCGAGGTTGCCGAGGTCCGCCGGCCCGCCGGCGCGCAGCAACGGCTCGAGCCTGATCGCGGCGGCGATCGTCGGCGCGGCGACGAGGCCGACCGCGACGAGCCCGAGCAGCCACGAGCGGCGGGCGATGCGCAGCCGGCGGCGCTGGCCCACGGCTGCGACGAGCCGCGGGCCGAAGAGCACCGCGAGCAGCACGAGCGCCCAGGGCGCGATCCCCACATTGACCGCGCACAGCCCGGCGGCGATCGCGAGGCTCGCCGGCAGCGCCCCGCCCGGCGTGACCGCGAGCAGCGCCGCAGTCAGCGCGACGAACAGCGCGGCGGCGAGCTCCTTGACGCCGGAGGCGAGCGCATAGGAGTAGAGGATCGTCGGCTGCGCCGCGACGCCGGCGGCGAGTGCCCGCGCGGCGGGATGGCGGATCGCCCGGCTCAGCAGGACGTAGAGCGCGAGGGCGAGCATCGCGCCCATCCACGCCATGAACGGCTGCCACGCCCAGATGACGTCGATGCGCGCGACCTGCGCCGTCGCACCGAGCGCCGCCTGCGCGCCGCCGGGGTAGCCGGCGCGCAGGAGCTGGTCGGCGACGACGTGGTAGGACGAGTCGCGGGTGACGCCCGCCAGCGAGCGACCGTGGTCGACGAGGTACGCCGCCAGGTCGATCTGCGACGCGAGGTCCACGATGCGTGCATAGCCCGTCAGGCCCGGCGCGCCGGTGAGCACGACCGGGGCCGCCAGCGCGGCGAACGCGATCGCCATCGCGACGGCGGGCCACAGCCAGGCCTGTGCCGGCCGCAGGGCGAGGCGGCCGCCGGTGAGCCCGAGTACGAGGCCGACCAGCGCCGCGACGGCGAGCGCCGGCGCCGCGAGCTCCGACGTCGCGTCGAGGATGGTCAGCAGCGTCGCGAGCACGACGACCGCGGCGAAGCCCGCCGGAAGCAGCAGCGCGCGCGGGATCGAGCGCTGCGCCACACGATCGACGAGCAGCCCGCAGCCCAGACAGAGGGCAGCGAGCGCCACGGGGTAGAGGATCCAGCTCAGGAGGAACATGGCGCGTGTGGCGCGCGCTGACCGCCGAAGGCGCTCACGCGGCTCGCTCGGAACGTCGGCAGGTTACCGCGCGCGCTCGTAGGCCTCGGCGTGGCGCCGCGCGGTTGCCGCCCACGTGAAGCCGGCGGCATGCGCGGGCCCCGCCGCGCGCAGCCGGCGGCGCAGCACGTCGTCGGCGGCGAGGCGGTGCAGCGCGACGGCGATCGCCGCCGGGTCGCGAGCGTCGAACCGCAGCGCCGCGTCGCCGGTGACCTCCGCCACCGCGCCGGCGTCCGACGCGGCGACGGGGCAGCCGCATGCCATCGCCTCCAGCGGGGGCGCGCCGAAGCCCTCGAACAGGCTCGGGAAGACGACGCCGGTGGCGCGCCGGTATAGCGCCGGCATGGCGTCGGCGGGCAGGTAGCCCGCGTGGTGGACGCGGTCGGCCACGCCGAGTCGCGCGGCCAGCGCGTACAGACCGGCCCAGCGCCGCCCGCGCTGTCCGGTGAGGACGAGCGCGAGCTCGCGCTCGGCGCATGCGGCCAGGCCCTCGAGCAACCGCTCGTGGTTCTTGTGCGGCCACAGGTTGGCCGGGTAGGCGACGAAGCGCGCGGGCAGCGCGAGCGACGCGAGGCGCTGCTCGTCGGCAGCGTCGGGAACCGGGGCAAAGCGCGCATGGTCGATCCCGTGATGGATCGCGACGACGCGCTCTGACGCGATGCCCAGCCGTGCGACGATCGCCTCGCGCGCGTGCTCGGACACGGTGATGACGAGCGCCGCACGCCGCGCCGGCGCGTCGTAGGCAGCGCGGCGGAAGGCACGCTCGGCGGCGGCGAACGAGGACGGGTGCTCGTGGTGGGCGACGTCGTGCAGGGTGACGACGAGCGGCGCGCCGGCGATGCGAGGGACCGGGACCGTCAGCGGCGCGTGGACGACGTCGACCGCGAGGTCGCGCAGCGGCCGCGCGCGCGCCGATGCCAGCGCGGCCGCGAGCCACGCCGCGCGCCGGACGCCGCCGCCGGCGGGTCCGCGGCCCGGCAGCGCGCGCAGCGCGACGGACGCGCCGCTGCGCAGGCCGATCGCCATCGCCGCCGGCCGGTGCGCGAGCACCGTCGTCCGCGCCGGCCCGTGGCCAGCGGCGAACGCCGCCAGCAGCTCGCGCACATACGTCTCCGATCCGCCGACGTGGCCGGGCGTGAGCGTGGCGAGGAGCAGGCCGGCGTGGGTCATCGCGGCGGGCTCAGGCCGACACGACGACGTCGATGAGTCCGTCGACGCTCTGTGCGAGGCGCGCGTCGCGGGTGAGCAACGTGGCGTCGAGGGCCTCGGCGAGCGCGACGTACAGCGCGTCATAGGTCGTGCAGACATCGCGCAGCTCCCAGGCGCGGGCGAGCAGCGCTGCATCCGGGTGGCGGTACACCGCGAGCTGGCCGAGCTCCACGCGCCCGCGTTCAGCGATCGGGAGGTCGATCTTCGCGCCGCGTAGCAGTCCGCGGAGCGTCTGTGTGACCTCGATGTCGATCAATGCCGGCGCGTGAACGTCGTCGAGCATCCCGCCACGCTCGGCGTCGGACGCCGCGCCGAGCAGGTAGGCGACGGCGCTCGAGGCGTCCACGACCCATCTCACGCGCGGCGGCCGGCGTCGCGCGCGGCCAGGATGTCCTGGCTGCTCACGTCCGGAGCGGGGCGAGAACGGATCCGCTGGTCGAGCTCCTCCGGGGTCGGCGTTCGAGCGACCCGCGTGACCTCGCGCAGAACGTAGTCGCTCAGCGTGGTCCCGCTGGCGGCGGCGCGGGCCTTCAGCGTCCGATGCACGTCCTCGGGAACGTTGCGAATCTGAATGAGTCCCATGCACAGATGATGAAAGCATCGTGTGTGCATGTCAACGTCCCGCGCACAGACCAGGTGGACAGCTGGGAGAGCGCCGGGCCGAGGTGGCCCGGGCGTGAGCGTGGCAAGGAGCAGGCCGGCGCGGGTCATCCCGGCGCCAACCCAATGGGACGAATGTGTTCGGTAGCAATCGTCCTTGGCAGACCGGACACTTGCCAAAGTGTTCGGTACAGTTAGTTCATGGCCAGACCGAACAACATTACACCTGCACGGCGAGGACGTCCGTCACGGGCCGCCGTGTACGAGCGGCTTCGCGTGCAGATCGGCGAGCTGCGCGAGCGTCTGGGCGGGCTGCCCTCCCCGATCGAGGCGGACGGCATCTGGCGCGGCATCTGGCTCGCGGAGGCGCACCACTCGACCGCGATCGAGGGCAACACCCTCGTGCTCAAGCAGGTGGAGCTCCTGCTCGCCGAGGGGCGCGCAGTGGGCAACAAGGAGTTGAGCGAATACCTCGAAGTGCGCGGCTACGCGACCGCCGCGGACTGGATCTACGGGCATGGGATCCAGCCCGGAACGTGGTCGGACGGCGCGCTGATCTCCCTCGCCGAGGTGCGCCACATTCACACGCTCGCGATGACACCGGTATGGGATGTCGCGCCGCATCCTCAGGCCACCGCCCGGGAAGGCCCCGGGTCGTTCCGCGAGCACGACATCGAGGCCTTCCCGGGCGGAATGCGACCGCCCGCCTGGCCGGATGTGCCGCCACTGACCCGCGATTGGGTCACCGACGCGCAGGCGCTGCGCGAGGCGGATGAAGCGACAATCGCCGAAGCGCTGGCCGCGCTGCATGCCCGCTTCGAGCAGATCCACCCCTTCCTCGACGGCAACGGTCGCACCGGCCGCCTGGTCCTCAACCTGCTGCTCGTCCGCCTCGGTATCCCGCCGGCGATCATCTACAAGGGCGACCGCTCCCGTTACCTGGCCGCGCTGCGCCGCGCCGACCAGGGCGACCCCGGTCCCCTGGGCGAGTTCCTGGCTCGAGCCGTGCTCGACAACCTCTACAAGTTCGTCGTGCCGGCGATCGCCGGGCCAGGGAGGCTCGTCCCTCTCCCCGCGCTAGCGACCGATGAGCTTTCCGCCAACGCTCTGCGTGTCGCGGCCGTCCGAGGACGCCTGAAGGCGGCAAAGGCGGCAGACGGCTCCTGGCGTAGCTCGAGAGCCTGGGTCGATGAGTATCGCGCCACTCGCTACAAGCGTTCGTGATCGCTCACCGGCCACGGCAGGCCGTATGGTCCCGGCGGTGCCCGAGCTGCCCTCGATCACGATCGTCACCCCGGCGTTCAACGCCGCGGCGACGATCGAGCAGACGATCACCAGCGTGCGCGCCCAGGACTACCACGGCGAGCTCGAGCACCTCGTCGTCGACGGCGCCTCGACCGACGGCACCGTCGCGCTGCTTGAGCGCGCCGGCGTGCGCTACGTCTCCGAGCCGGACCGCGGCCTGGCGCACGCGATGAACAAGGGCATCACGCTCGCGCGCGGCGAGGTCATCGGCGAGCTCAACGCGGACGACCTCTACGAGCCGGGCGCGCTGGCGGCGGTCTGCGAGGCCTTCGCCGCGCGGCCCGAGGCCGAGTGGGTGACCGGCCGCTGCACGATCATCGACGGCGGCGGGCGCGAGATCCGCCGGCCGGTCACGGCCTACAAGAACGCGCTGCTGCGCCGCTACTCGCTCGCGCTCTACCTCACCCACAACTTCGTGTCGGCGCCGGCGACGTTCTTCCGCCGCGATGTGCTGCGCGAGCTCGGCGGCTTCGACGAGCGCTACCGCATCTCCGTCGACTACGACCTGCAGCTCAAGCTCGCCCGCCGCGGCGACCCGATCGTGCTCGACCGCGTCCTCGCGAGCTTCCGCATGGTCGACGGCACGCTCTCGATGTCGGGCTTCGAGCGCCAGTTCGCCGAGCACGCCGAGCAGGCGCGCCGCCACGGCGACGGCCACCGCGTGGCGGTTGCGGCCAACCAGGCGCTCAGCCGCGCGATCGTGCTGACGTACCGCGCCCTGCGGGCGGGGCGGCGGCGACGATCAGCCGGCGGCGGGCCTCACGTCTCCGGCCGGCGTCCGACGTAGGCGTACTCGGCGAACGCGATGCCGTTGAGCCACGACAGCGGCGGGCGGAGAAGCATGCGCCCGCGCCGTCCCGTCGCCCCCGGAGCGGCGATGCGCCGTACGTCGTCGAAGCCCGCCGCTCGCAGCCGCCGCTCGTAGCCACGCGCGGTGTCCTCGTGCTCGAAGCTGCCGTGCCGCCCCTCGAGGCCGTGATCGCGCGTGCGTCGCAGCAGTGCGAGCGTCGGCTCGCGGAAGAGCAGGATCGTCCCGCCCGGACGCAGCAGCCGGTAGGCCACCGCGGCGAGGTGATCCGGATCGGCGGCGTGATGAAACGCGGCATCGGTGACGACGAGGTCGCCGCAGCAGTCGGGCAGCCCCGGTGCGTTGAAGTCCGCTCGCCGCCGCTCGATCTTCGCCGCCGGCGCGCCGACCGCGGCGATCGCGACCGGGGCCAGCCGCTCGAGCCGGTGGCGTGAGAACTCGACCGCGATCACCCGCTCCACGCCCGGGTCGCGCGCGAGCGTCGCCGACAGCCAGCACGTGCCCGCGCCGAGCTCGACGACGGTCCCGCGTGGCCGCAGCCCGACGTGCCGCAGGACGTGGTCGAGCTTTCCCGGCAGCTCCTTGGACCGCATCCACGGCACGACCTCGTCACCGCGGACCTCGGGCTCGATCTCGTCGCGGAAGCGCAGCTCGGCGGCATCGGCGAGGTCGCTGAACGCCGGGCCCGCCGTGAGCGGGCTGTCCGCGGCCGCGCGGGCGACCTCGTCGGCATCCGGCGCCCGCAGGGTCATCGCGCCACGATAGTTCGCCGCGCTCAGCCGTGTCCCGCGCGGCGGTAGGCCGCCACGGTCAGCTCGGCGCAGCGCCCCCAGGTGAAGGCGGCCGCCCGCCGCAGGCCGCGTTCGCGCAGCGCGGTCCGCCGCGCCGCGTCGCCGAGCAGTCCCAGGACCGCGTCGGCGAACGCGTCCGCGTCGCCCGGTTCGACGAGGACGGCGGCGTCGCCGACGACCTCGGGCACGGCGGTCGCGCGCGCGGCCACCACCGGCGTGCCGCACGCCATCGCCTCCAGCGGCGGCAGGCCGAAGCCCTCGTGGCGCGACGGGAACAGCAGCGCGTCGGCGCCGCGCAGCGCGCGCACGAGCGCTGCGTCGTCGACGTGGCCGAGCAGGTGGATCCGACCCGCATGTGAGGACGCGCGCAGGCGCGCCAGCGTCGCCTCGTCGCGCCAGCCACGCGCGCCGGCGACGACGAGGGCATGCGGGACACCGGCGTCGGCACAGCGCTCGAACGCCGTCAGGGCGGTCTCGAGGTCCTTGCGCGGCTGCAGGGTGCCCACGGCGAGGAGGTAGGGCCCGTCGATGCCGGGCACGCCACCGGGGCCGGGGGAGAACGAGGGGTCGACCCCGAGCGGCGCGACCGCGACGCGCTCGTCGGTGAGCCCGAAGCGCTCCTGCAGCTCGCCGCGCGTGAACTGCGACGACGTGAGTACCATCGCCGCTCGCTGCAGCACGCGCTGCAGCACGAGCCGGTGCTGGAGCACGTTCTCGCGACTCATCCACTCGGGATGCGCCCAGGCCAGCACGTCGTGCACGGTGACGACGAGCGGCATCGCGGTCGGCGCCGCGGGCACGAGCGGCGACGGGCAGTGCAGCACGTCGAGGCGTGCCCGCCGCGCGCGGCGCGGCAGCACGAGCGGCAGCCACACCAGCTCGCGCGCCAGGCCGCGCGCGATGCGGCCGCGGACCCTGCCGCGCTGCGCGAAGGTCACGAGCTCGACGTCCTCGCGAGCGGCCAGCTCGTCCGCCAGCCGCCGTGCGCTGCGAGCGATGCCGCCGCGATCGAGCTCGAGGACGGTGAGCTCGAGGCCGACCCGCAGACGGCTCACCCGGAGATCGTCGCCGCGCGGGCCGGGACGAGCGGCGGCGGGGAGTCACCGCGCGCTGCTGCGTCCAGCGACGCCGCCAGCTCGCGCGCGTTGGCCTCCGAGCGATCGACGAGCACCGGCTTGCCCGGCCAGCAGGCGCGCATCGCCGCGGCGAGGAAGCGCAGCGTCCGTTCGCGATCCGGTGCAAAGGCGAGCACGGCGGGGACGGCTTCGCGGATCTCGCGGAACGAGTCGACGTCAAGCGTCACGCCGTAGCCGGAGTAGAACGGCTGGCCGAGGGTGAGCACCGGCCGTCCGTGCAGCAGCGCCTCCAGCCCGACGGTCGAGGAGATCACCACGACCGCGTCGGCCCCGCGCATGAGCTCGTGCGACGAGGTCCGCGGCTCGACGAGCCGCGCATTGGGGATCTGCGCCAGCCGGTGCAGCAGCGCCAGCCGGTTGCGCCCGATCGACATCGGGTGCTCCTTCAGCACGATGTCGTAGCCGTGCGGGAGCGCGCCGGCGACCTGCTCGATGAGCGATGCCTGGTCGTTGGTGTGCGGGATGATCCGCAGGATCTTGTAGTCGTCGACGACGTGCAGCGGGAAGTAGACGAACTGCCGCCCCGCGCGCCGCGGGCGGTACAGCCGCCGCGCGGCCGCGCCGCGCAGGCGCTCCCGGACGTAGTTGGAGACGAAGCGCTGCGGGCGCAGGTACTCGTTGTCGCGATCGTCGCGCGCGCTGACGACAAGGTGGCGCGCGAAGTCGCGCAGCGTCGTCGCGTTGACCCGTGCCTCGCGATAGTCGCGAATCGGCCGGTCGCGGGCGGTGAAGTCGGCGATGAAGCTCTCGACGTGGTCGCGCTCATCCGGGGTGAGATCGCGCAGGTCCTCGGGGGAGACGATCGGCGCGTGCATCGTGTCGCGGTACAGCCGCAGCGGTCGCGGAAAGAGCGTGTAGAAGAGAAACAGCACGCCGATCCCACGCCGCAGCGCGATGAGATGCGTGGCCGTCCGCATCGTCTCGCTGCCGACCTCGGGGACGACCACGTCGGGACGCAGCTCGTCGAAGATGCGCTCGAGCGCAAGGAAGTGGCGCACGGTGCGCTGCACCGCCGCCGGCTCGTCGGTCGCGTCGACGGGCCAGTCGGTCTTGTAGACGTCGCGCAGCGTCGGAATCTCGTAGGCGGCGGCGATCCGCCGGCCCTCGGCCTCCCAGTCGGTGGCGCCGTCGACGGCCGCGAGCTCGTCGGCCAGGCAGCGCGCGCCGAGCGCGCGGGCCGAGCGGCGCGAGAACATGACGTGGTCGACGTCGTGCCCGAGCGCCTCCAGCTCGGCCCCGACCCGCGCGTAGAACTCGCTCTCCTGAAACTGGAGGGTGGTGAAGAGGAACCGCACCGCAGGCGAAGGCTAGTGGCGACGGGTGCGGCTACGGTGCGAGGCATGGCGCTCGGGCATCCCCGTCACCGCCGCCGACCGCGGGCGTGGCGCACGCGCGTGGAGACGCAGCTCATGGCGTACCTCGTCGAGCTCGGCTTCCACAACCACTACCGCACGTTCGTCCACGGGCCGCCCGAGCGCGTGCACGACGAGCGCGGCCGCGGCCGGCGGCACGGCGCGATCCTCAACACGCGGTCGGGCGAGATCCATCTCGCCGAAGAGGTCGTCCTCGGCCACAACACGATGCTCATCACGGGCCGCCACGAGTTCGCGAGCGGCCGGCTTGCACCCGAGGCCGAGCAGGTGCCCGAACACGGCTACGACATCACCGTCGGCCGCGGGAGCTGGATCGCATCCGGCGCGATCGTGCTCGGCGGGGTCACGATCGGCGAGCACGCCATCGTGGCGGCCGGAGCCGTGGTGACGCGCGACGTGCCGGACGGCGCGGTGGTGGCGGGGGTGCCCGCCCGGGTCATCGGGACGACCGAGGGCTGGGGCTTTAGGTAGCGGTGGGTCATCGGGTTCGTCACCCTACGCCTGTCCGCGCTCGGCCCCGATGGTGATGTGCTGATCGCGGTGAGATCTGCCGGCTGAGGCGGTTTCACGTTCGCCGCGGGGGGCTGGCGCGACGAGTTCATCCGACGAGTAGCGCTGCGCGCACGATTGCGAGGCTCGACAGCCGCCCCGGCCTCATGCGTGTCACCGTCTGGAACTCGTCCTCCTCCCAGAGCAGCACCCGGTCACTTCTGCGGTAGGGATAGAGGAGCGGGTTGTTGTCGAAGCTCTCGCCGTCACGGCCGGGCAGCGCGCGCTGCCGGCGATTGACATTAAGAAACAGGGCGCCAGGCCGGCCGACGCGGTAGACGAGCTCGAGATACGCGTCGCGGGCCTCGCGATCCATTTCCATGAATGAGTTGTAGTTCAGCGCCACATCGGCGCTGTCGTCAGGTAACAGCGACGCCTGTGCGGGCGTCAGCAGGGAGAAGACGGGCGATCGCGGTGCTGCGTCCGCGGCGAGCGGCGCCTCGAAACGGAGATCCACGCCGGGGATGTACTTCGACAACGTGTATGCGGAGTGGACGAGCAGCTCCGGCAGGTCGACGATGACATAGCAGCGCACGAGCCCGAACATGTGGAGCATGACCGCAAGGTTGCCGGCGCCAGCGCCGATCTCGATGATATCGAGGGAGCGGGCGGCCACGTGCTCGGCGGCCAAGGCGCGGACCTGCCGCTGGTACCAGAAGTGCCGTGCGACTGACATGCTCGATCGCACGTCGAGGCGGTCGAGCAGCGCTACGTACTCCTCCAGCGCCTCGTGACGGTCGAGAAAGCGCAGGGCGGCCGCGTGCTCCCACTCGTCGGGCGGGAGCCCGAGCGCCTTCGGCCGGAACCCCTTCGCAAGTCGTCCGATCCGGTCGGCGTTGCGGCGCGCGCTCGCGAAGCGCTCGTCGCTGCTCGCCGACGCGGCATCCTCTTGGAGGTCCTCAAATCCATATCCGAGGCTACGCACGAGGGCTTCGAGATCCTCTGCCGAGAGCGACGCGCCCTTCGAGAACGACGACGACGAGCGTAAGCTTCCGAGTTGGCGCTCCCAGAACACGCTTGGCTGATACTGCTGGCTCAGCGTGGGCATGCGAGTCAGGTACTCGCTCAACCGCTCATCAACGGAGGTCTCGGCCGGCGTCCTTCTGCGAGATGCCATCGGACGACATGTTGCCCGCTCTGGCTAGCGTACGTGGTGTGCCAGAAGAGGACAGTACGCCCGGCCCGGCCTCGCAGACGGCCACGTCTGATCCCCGTGTCGTCGTGGGGATGCCGCTCTATGAGCCGGGCTTGGCGCTGGAGGAGGCGTTGGCTGGCCTGCTGCGCCAGACCTACGGCCCCTACCGCCTCGTGCTCGTCGACGACGCGTCGACCGATGTCGCGACGCGCGCCGCCCTCGAGCGCGTGGCGCACGACCCGCGCGTCACCGTGCGGCGAAATCCCTCCCGCCTCGGCCTTGCCGCGAACTGGGCGGCGACCTTCCGCGCCGCGCGCGAGCTGCACCCGGGGGCTGAGCTGTTCGCATGGGCCGGTCATCACGACTGGTGGGAGGAAGACTGGCTGGCGGCGATGGTCGCCCGCCTGGACGTCAATCCGCGCGCCGTCCTCGCCTACCCGCTTGACGCGCGGATGGATCCCGATGGCACACCAAACGACGAGGCCGCGCCACCGTTCTGCACCGCCGGCGAGGCCGATCCGCGCCGTCGGTTAGCCGCTTGCGCGCGTCGGGCTTGCGCGGGCAGCGCCATCTACGGGCTCACGCGCGTCGCGACGCTTGAGCGCGCCGGCGTCTTCGACCGTGTCCTGCGACCCGATCGGCTGACGCTCGCGAAGCTCGCGGTCTTGGGCGAGTTCGAGCAGGAGCCGCGCGCGCTCTGGCGGCGGCGCACGACGGGCACTCCGACAGCCCGGCGCCAGCGTGCTGCGAGCTTCCCGGACCGCGTGCCGCTCGCGGCGCGGCTGCCATGGCCGCTGGTCCATGCCCGGGCGCTGGCGCTCTGGCTCGCGCGGTCGCGGCCGCGACCGTTGCGTCCGCGCCAGATCTTGCCCGCCACCGGGTCCTACGTCTGGCCCATGCTGGCGCGTGACGTTGTGCGGTGGGCGTTGGATTGCCTCTTCCGGCTCGAGGGCCGGCTCCCGCGTCGGGTGACGGCACCGGTTCGGCGTCTGCTCGGAATGGCGCCGCGCCGCGCCGCTCCTAATGCCGCGGATCCTTGGCTGTCGCGGCGACGAGCGCGGCGGCGTCCTAGGGCCGACGCTTGACGAGCCGGTCAGTCTGGTGGCGGGCGTGCTCGCGGACAGCGTCGATGATCTCCGCTCCCATCCCTGCCGCGCGCGCGACGTCAGCGCGTGATCGAAGTGCTCGTAGGCGACGGCGATCGCGAGATAGCGCGTCGGCCAATCGCCGCCATGAGCGAGGACGTGGTCTGGATCGCGCAGATAGAGGCAGTGCGCCCACGTAAGCTGACGGCGCGAATAGAGGTCGCTGGAGTAGCCGGCGGCGCGGACATGGGAACGGTGCAGGTCGAAGAGCTCGAAGCCGCGGCCGCGAAGGTAGTTGTCGACGTCGCCGAAGACGGCTTGTCCCTCGTAAAAGGGGCGAAACAGCGTCTCGATGTAGACGCCGAGCACCGATGCGAGCAGTCGCTCGCCCGATTGCATGATCTCGAGCTCCGTGCCTTGTGTGTCGAGCTTCAGAAAGCAGGCCGTCTCGAAGGCGTAGCGCTGGGCGGCTCTGTCGAGCGTGATCGCGGGAACGGCGATCTCGGAGATCACCTGAAATGCGTCTGCGTTGGCGTAGCGGCTCGTGACAGCGGGATCGGGACGGCGCAGCGAGCTCAGGCCCGGGCTCTCGGTCACGTAGAGCACGACGCTGCCCTCCGTCGTCCAGAGCGCCTCCCTCATGACCGTCACCCCGGTCCATGAGACGGCCTGCAGGATGCGATCCTCGAGCTGCCGGGCCTCCTCAGCCTCCGGCTCGCAGACGACGAGTTCGGAGAATGGGGCTATCGCCCTGAACTCGGGCCTGACGTCGCCGCGCGCACCGATGTCGACAAGCGTGAGCCCAGCGCCGGTGAAGAAATGCCCGAGCGTGCTGTCGGGGGAGATCGTGGGCTTCGCCATTGGAATCGACGGCGGATGATACGGGCGGTCCGTCGCAACTCGGCGCGCGGCTGGCCCGCCCACGTCCTGTGGCAGATTGTCCGGGAGCGGCGTGGCGTCAGCGCACAAGACGGCGCCGCAGGCCTCTCACGAGCCGCGCTCGCCGGCTGCGCGCCGCGCGCCGGGCGCTGAGCCCGGCGTGGCGGAGCGCGATCGCCGACGCCTCACGACGCCCGACAGCCGGCGCTGACGAGCTGCGCACCGCGACCGTCCACGCGAACACCGCCGAGTGCACCATCCACCACGGCAGGTGGCTGTGCAGCGGAGGACGGCCGACGAACAGCGTCGTGCGCTGGCGGTCGTTGCTCACCGGCTTCGCAAAGCGCCGATACCAGAGCGCGTCCGCCGTCTGCACGAAGCGGCCGCGCACGGCGAGCTCCGTCAACAGCAAGCGATCGGGAGCGAGCACCGAGCGGAAGATCCCGGCACCCGCAAGCGCATGAGCGCGATAGAGGCCGTACACCATGTTCCCCGCCGACATGCCCTCGACGGCGAGCGACAGCCGGCGTGACGGCGATGTCACGCCGCGTGTGTCGAATGACCACGGCGCTCGCAGGACGCGGCCATCGCCATCGATGCGAAAGCTGTGTGGATAGGCGACTACGGCCTCAGGGTCGGCGTCGAGAGCGTCCACGAGCTCGCTGAGCCAGCGCGGATGCCAGACGTCGTGGTCGCTACCCCAGGCAAACAACTCCATCGCCGGAAAGGATTCGCTCGCGAGAAGGAAGGCGGCCCGCCAGTTGGCGGCCATGCCAAGCCGCTGCTGGTTGCGCCGGTAGACGAGCCTCGGGTCGCACTGTGCGTAGCGCTGAAAGATCCGCCCTGGCTCATCGCTCGTCGAATCGTCGATGACGACGATTGCGAAGTCGCGATAGGTCTGGGAGAGCAGCGATTCGAGCGCCTCCGGTAGATGCTGCGTGTTCTCGTACGCCGGGATCCCGAAGACGGCCCGCGGCCCGGAGCTCATCGGCCGACGCGCCGCCATCCGATCACGTGGCGGTAGTCCATCCTCAGGTCCTTGTCCTCGCCCTTAGCCGCCTTGGCCTTCAAGCGCTCGCCCGCCTTGCGCACCTTCGCGGTCTTCTTGGGCGCCTTGACCTGCGTGTAGCCGACCTCGAGGACAGGGATCTCGTGCGGCCAAAACCGCCGGCTGATGATCTCGCTGACGTTGCTCAGCTCGCGGTTGTAGTACGAACGGTCACGGTTGAGGCTGTAGAGATAGCGCGAACCCAGGCTGTACGCGTGTTCGACATACGCCTCCACCTGCTCGGTGGTCATCTCCTGGAAGGAGACCATGTTAACCGTCAGGTCCACGCGCGGCAGCGCTAGATCGGCGAGCGCTGTGTGGGGACTGAACACGAAGTCCACGCCACCAGTCAGCATCTCGTCGATCGGCGCGTTTCCGTGGAACGCGATCTTTGCGTCGGGAAACGCCGTCTGGAGGTACACGGCGCTGAACAGGAAGAGCTCCGGCAGGTCGGAGATCACATACGTCGCGTTCCGGCAGAGCGTCTTGAGCGTGTACGCCATGCCACCCCAACCGGCGCCGATCTCCCACACGATTGGACGCTCGGCGGAGGCGCGCAGGTCGCTCAACACGCCGCCGCGATGCAACGCGATGGTCGCCTCGTAGAACTTCAGCGTGTCAACGTTGAAGAGCCCCTCGCCGTACGCGAACCCGAACCCGCCGAGGAGCGTCGGTTCGGGCACGAAGAGCTCCTCGCTGCCGATCTCGAGCAGCCGGTCGAGCTTCTCGCGCAACTGCTGCTCGGCCTTGTCCTTGCCACTGCGGTAGTCATAGGCACGCAGTCCGGTGACGTGATAGCAGTGCTGGCGTAGCTTCTCGATGATGAGCGGAGAGGCGTCGAGCATGTAGTCGAATCCGCTCAGCTCCTCGCGCCAGTAGGCGCTCGGGGAGGCGTCCGCGGCAGCGCGCGCGGCATCCTGCAACGCGAGCACCCGCCTGCGCACCGCCACGTAGGAGCGATACGGAGCGGCCCCGCTAAGGGTTTCGATGCGCTGGCGGAGCTCCTCCTCGGCGGTCACGGCGTGGTCTCGATCGGGACCTGCGGTGCGGTTTCCGTTGAAGCGGCGACGCCACCGTTCTTCATGTGCCGCGCAACCTTCGGCACGACCGCCCGGTAGTGGCGATGGGCGCGGCGCTCGACGGACAATGCCATGACGCGCGCGACGCGCAGCGTACGGTCGAGCAGCCCGCGGTTTCGTGCGCGTCTGCGCGCACGGTGTTCAGCGTCGCGTAGCGCGCGGTTCATGCGCCGAGCCGTGATCATCGTGTCCCTGCTCAGCATGCCGTCTGGACGGTACCGTCGCCGCACAGCGCCGGCATAGAGAAGCCCCGTCAGCGGCAGCAGTACGCGCGGCACGCGCGTCGGGATGGTCCGTGCACCGAGCGACTGCGACTCGAGCACATCGGCGAGGAGCGGCGTGCAGGTGCGCTCGACGCCGTGCGGCCGCAGGAACGTCCGAACGAACCGGGCAAGCTCAGCGCGAGCCGCGTCGGAGCGCTGGATGCTGTCGGCCAGCTGCGTCACGTGGCGTTCGAGCGAGTTCGCGACGCGCAGGAACCCACCGTTCTCAGGCAGCATGTAGTGGAAATGCAGCGTGCCTCCCTGCGTCTTCGAGAAGTCCTGTGTGCGAATGGTGTGCACGGGCCGCCCGATGATCGCCGACTCGATCATGGCGCTCGTATTGATCCCGACGACCGCCGCGCTGTGGTACATCGAGTCGAAGTAGTCGTGGCGATCGTTCTCGTCGACGGGGTTCGCACCCTCGCGGGGCCAGACGACGACGTGGCCGAGGTCCGATAGGTCGGCGTCAGACCAGCTGCCGGGGTTGTAGGGATGGGGCCGGATGAGGATGCCGGCGTCGCGAATGGCCAGGTCCTCGGACTTGCGCACAGCGGCGATCCAACGGCGGACGAAATGCTCCTCTTCGTCCGGTCGCGAGATCCCCGCGGTCGAGCCCACGAAGAGGATGTAGTGCCGGTCGGCCGGCAGGCCTACGCGAGCACAGAACTCCTCGCGGTCACTGCGCGGACGGCGGTCGAACCAGCGGTCGAACGGCTGCGCGCCGGTGATATCGACACGCTCGGGCGGGACCCCGTGCAAATCGCGCGCTTCGCGCGCCTGGATCTCGTTCCAGACGATGACCCGGTCCGGGCACACGCGGATGAGACCCTTCGTCGTGAGGTGGTCCCAGCTGGCCACGCAAAGCGTCGTCGGGATGCCGAGGCTCTGCGCGCTCTTGACGATGTCGGTCTGCGGCGAGGCCTCGGACACGAGCGGAGTGACGACGACGAGGTCGGGATCGAAGCCGACGATGAACGCGCCAACTGTACCGTCACTCGGGATCGCGCGCTCGGCGGTCCGCAGCGCCCACACGAGCAGGTCGGTCGCCCACGCGGGCGCACTGCGCATACGCCCGAGCGGGACCATCCGCGGCGCAAGGTCGAGCGCCTTGCGCCGCCGATCTCGCAGGTAGTCGGCTTCGGCAAAGCGGGGATGGAGGTAGCGCGCGTAGTCCACCGTGCCGCGGAGGCCGCGGGCGATCGGGGCAAGCAGGTCGTCGCGTCGCGGGGTGCGCCCGACAACCTGGACGCCGTCGGGCATGGTCTCCAGCGCGCGCAGCCCCTCGGCCTGCATGTCGGGGCGGTCCAGGACCAGCAGCACGGTGTTGCCACGCTCGGCGAGCTCGCGGATCACGCCGTCGAAGTAGCGCAGGTAGCCGGGATAGTTCAGGAAGAAGAGGATCCGTCGCTGTGGGCTGTGCGCGGCGGCGTGAGGACGCCGCACTGCGGGGACGACGTAGGTCCAGACGATCTCCTGCGCCCAGCGCGCGCGCCTGCGCCCGAGGCGTCGGATCCGCCTGACCCTTTTCACAGTCCGGTGGAGGAACCTCGTCGTCCGGCTCCAGAGTCGCACCGCCTCGACGCGCGGGTTCAGCAAGCTGTACTTGCCGCCAGTGAGAACGACGGCGACCGGTGTCAGGAGCAGCGTCAGCGCGCGGCGCGGGGCCAATGCCGGCCGCAACCCGCGTGCGGCAGCGACCTCGATTGCATCGGCCAGGCGCGGCGCGCCGGCCTCGCCGAGGCCGTAGGGACGCACGAAGCGCTCCAGGAAAGCGCGACGTCGAGCATCGTCGAAGCTCGGATTGCGCAGCGCCTCCGCCAGTTGGCGCGCGTGCTCGTCGAAACTCTCGGCGAGGTACAGCAGGCCGCCCTCGTCGGCGGCAAGATGCTCGAAATGCAGCGTGCCCCGCTGCGTGTCCTGAAACTCCGGCGACAGCAGGCTGAAGACGTTGCGACCGATGATCGCGCTCTCGATCTGCGCGCTGGTGTTCACGCCGACCACGATCGCCGCGTGGTGGATCGAGTCGTAGTACTCGTCCTTGCGCCCGCGATCAACCGGGTCCGCGCCGGTCGGCGGGTAGACGGTGACGTTCTCGAAGCCAGACAGATCCGCCTTGGCCCACTGGTTGGCGTTCTGCGGGTGTGGGCGCACGAGCACGCCGGCCTGACGCAGCTTGCGCTCGGGATGTGCGCGAAGTGCGCGCAGCCATGCGGTCACGTGCCGGTGCTCGTTGGGCGCGATGAACGGCGACGAACATAGGTACAGGATGTAGGGGTGATCGGGCTCGAGGCCGATGCGCGCACAGAATTCCTCACGTTCGCTGCTGGCGGTCCACGAGAACCAGTGGTCGTAGCTATGGGCGCCGGTGACCGCGACCTGGTCGGGTGGCGTCCCGTGCAGCTCGATCGCCTCTCGGCATTGCGCGGCATTCCAGACGGCCACGAGGTCGGGGTCTTCACGGATTAGTCCCTTGTTCGTCAGGTTGTCCCAGCTGGCCACGCACAGGCCGCAGGGGCATCCGATCGCACGCGCCGCCTTGAGGTAGTCCGCCTGCGCCGAGCCCAGCCCAACGAGCGGCGTGACGAGCATGATGTCGGGCGCAAAGTCGCGGATGTATGCGTTCAGCGCCGGGTCGATCGGGATCGATCGATCGAGCGCCCGCAGCGCGGCCTGCACTGTCGGGGCGAACCTGCTCGCCAGCTTGAGCGGGCGCCGTAGCCGATTGGGGATCCGCTGCTCGGCGCGCTTGCGCAGCTTCGGTGCGTTGGCGTACTCCGGACGCTGGTAGCGCAGGTAGTCGTCACAGGACCGAATGGCTGTGGCCAGTTGGTGCCATCCGGTCCTGCCCGCGTGCGGCGCGCGGCCGAAGGTGATGCGCTCGTTGTCGGACAGGTTTCCCAACGGATCCGCGCCGGCCATCCACTTCGTGTTCAGGCTGTCGAAGGCCACATGGACGTCGTCACCGCGTCCCGCCAGCTCGCAGAGCACGGATTCAAAGTTCCGGATGTAGCCCGGATGGCGCATGAAAAAGAGAACCTTCACGGTGTGCCGCTGTCGCTTGGCGGTAGAAGACGTGGCGGGCTGTCGGGCTGAGCGTCGGCCGCCACCGGAATCACATGGGCGCCGGTGGCCCGGTTCAGCGAATAATACGGATGAATCGGCGTCAGCTCGTCACGGTCTTCCTCGATGGGTGGTCGTATCTCGAAGTGCGCCCAATGGCTGAGCGCGCGGAAGTCGACCGCCGCCGCGTACGGGCGAGCAGCGACCGCGGTCACGCGGTGGTCGCCGTGATCGTCCGACCCTTCTGCAGGGAAGAACTCGACGTAGAGGAACGTCGGCTTGATGCCACGCCCCTGACCAAAGCCGTAGAAGGCCGACTGACCCGCCGGATGCGAGCCCGTCTTGAGATGGATCTGCTCGTAGAACTCGAGCCGCTCGATGCTCCGGGTCCCCGGAACGAAGCGAATCTGCGGCAGCTGCCGCGCGACACGCGGCGGCTCCGAGGACCGGTTGGCCTCTGACGCGTCTTCGGACGCGGGCGCCTGCGGCGCCTCGGTGGCGGGGAGGTCGTGGTCCTCCTCGACCGCGAGGGCGTGATCCTCGGCCAGGTTGGGGCCGCGCGGGCCGTCGCCGAGGAGCAGCACGAGCCGCGCCGCGCACTGCGGGCAGGTCGCGAACCCCGGATGGCTGCGGATGAGGCTCGTCGACCCGCAACGCGGGCACGGCCTGCCGTACTCGACCTCGGCATCGGCGAACTGCACCCACATATAGCCGGCGGTGCTACCGAAGTCCTCGCGGGCGACGCTCACGACCTTGCCCATGCGGCTGGCCGCCGCGCGGGCCGCAGTGAGGACCGAGTCGTCGCTGCCCTGGTAGTGGCGGCCTCGACACAGGCGCCAGACGCGCCCGTCGGCCACGGCCTCCCAATCGATGACCAGCGTGGGCGGCGAATCGCGCCAGCGTCTCATCCTCCCTCCTTCTCGTCGTCACCGAGCATCTCGCCGTGCAGCGGCGTCGTGAAGTCGACGGCCTTGCGGCTGAAGAACCACAGCCCGAACGCGATCGAGCCCAGTGTCGCGACGACGGCCCATGCGACGCCCAGCGGCTCGACCCGCCCGGCGTCGATGAATCCCTCCTTGATCATCTCGATCATCGGGGTCACGGGGTTGATCTGGGCGAGCAGCTGGAACGTCTCGGGCAGCCGGCCGAGCGGGTAGATCACCGGCGTCACGTAGAACCAGACTGTCAGCACATAGCGCAGGCCAAGGCGCACGTCGCGGGCACGGGCGTTGAGCACCGAGAGCGTGAGCCCCAGCCCGAGCGCGAGACACAGGCACAGGATTACCCCCGCGATTCCCAGCAGCAGTTGCGGCCCGGCCGCGAGATACAGCGTGTCATCGGCGATCACATAGAACGCGGCCACGCCGGTGAGGATCGCGGCGTAGACGGCCGACTCCACGATGGCTGGTCCGATTGCGGCGATCGGCATCAACAGGAGCGGCGGGTTGAGCTTGCGCACCAGCCGCGAGTACCGGTCGAAGCTGCGGGTCGACCAGAACAGCGACCGTTCGAACAGACGCCATCCGTACAGGCCGACGAGGAGGAAGAGCAAGTACGGCGTGTCGCCGCCGGGGACCTCGATACCGATCACGGCTCCGAACAGCAGAGCGAGCCCGATCGAGTCCATCAGCGGTCGCAGCACAAGCCATGCCCGGCCAAGGATGGTCCGTACGTACGTCTTGACGACGACGCGAGCGGCTAAGCGCGGGATCAGCTGGCGGTTACGCCACGCCTCTGCGATCTCCCGGCGGATGCTGGCCGGCGGACGTTCGAAGGTGACCGCCGCAACGTCGACAGAGGGATGGGCCGAGGGGGACGCCAGCGTCATAGCTCAGACATTGGACGCCAGCCGGTCGCGGCGTCGTCGGGCGGCTCACACCACCGGCAGCATTCCGGTCGGGGGGTGCGCGAACTCACGATGGGCAGTTGCTGTGCCGGCAACACAGGGTCTTGCGCGACAGCGCTCCCGATGAGGATACCGTCAGCCCCCGGCGGTCGATACAGACTCGAGGCCGAGCAACGCCATGAACGCCTCGGGTGCCGGCAACTCCTCAACGGCCAGCCATGGCTCGCACGCCTGGAGCTCCGCGAGCGTGTACCCGGGGCCCGTCGCCACCGCCACCGTCCGCGCCCCGATGACCTTCCCGCAGCTGATGTCGTGCGGCGTGTCGCCGATGACGTACGTGCGATCGGCGTCGTAGCCGTCACGGAGCAGCGCGCGGGCGGCGCGGGCGATCGAGGGGCGGTCCGACCCCTCGACGCTGAAGGCCCCGCCCGTGTCCTCGAAGAACTCCCACAGCCCGTAGTGGCGCAGCTTGGCCTCGGCGCCCTCGCGGATGTTGCCGGTCAGCAGGAGGTTGGCCGCGTCGTCGCGGGCGTGCAGCGCCGCGAGGTTCTCGCGCACGTTGAGGAGCACCTCGCCGCGCCGCCAGTGCAGGCGCTCGGGCAGCAGCCAGCCGTACGCCCGCAGGTATTCGCCCGCGCGCTCCTCGTGCCCGTGCGCGCGGCAGACCTCGAGCGCGATCTCGGCGTCGGTCAGCCCGGCGGTGCGCATCGTCGAGAAGTCGACCTCCGCGCCGAGCACCTCGCGGGCGGCGTCCTCGAGCGCGAAGACGCCGGCGCGCGCCGTAGTCAGCAGCGTCCCGTCGATGTCCCAGAAGACGTGGACGATCATCCGAGCCGCTGCTCGGTCGCAACGATCATGCGATCGGAGGCTATGCCATCCTCGCCCGGTGCCTCGGCCACGACACCCCTCCTCGCCCGCGGCGTTCGCGGCGGCCCTCCGCAGCGAGGCACCGATCCGCGCGCAGCGTGCTCGGATGGAGCTCGGCTTGGCGCGGGCGGGACGCTCCGACAGTCGGGTGGTGGTCGGGCCGTGGCTGTCGGAGATAAGCGTCGAGGTCCTCTACTGGATCCCCGTCCTGCGACGCCTGTTCGAGCGCCACGGGATCGCCCCCGAGCGGGTGACCGCCATCTCGCGCGGCGGGACACAGGACTGGTACGCCGGCGTCGCCGATCGTTACGTCGACGTGCATGACCTGATGGGTCTCGACGAGTTCCGGGCCGCCCAGAAGCGCAGGGTCGCCGAGGCGGGTGACCAGAGGCAGCTACGGGTCACCGGCCTGGACCGCAAGCTCTGGCGGCGGGCTCGGGTCGGCGGGGCGCTGGTCCTGCACCCGCTCGTCATGTACAGCCGCCTGCGCGACTTCTGGGCCGGCGAGGAGGAGCTGGATGCAGCGGCCAGGCGGTGCGCCTGGCGGCGCTTCCCCGCGCCTCCTCCGCCTGCCCTCGAGCTGCCGGACCGTTTCGTCGCGGCCAAGCTCTACTTCAGCGACTGCTTCCCGGACACGCCGGCCAACCGTGCGGTCGTGCGCGACGTGCTTCTCACCCTGGCCAAGCACGAGGACGTCGTGCTGCTGTCCACCGGCCTGGAGCTCGACGACCATGCGGAGCCCGGCGCGCCCGACCACCCGCGCATACACGGCATCGGTCCGCTCGAGCCCCGCGACAACCTCGCCGTGCAGACCCGCGTACTGGCCCGCGCGCGCGCCCTGGTGGGCACGTACGGCGGCCCCTCCTACCTCGCTCCATGCCTGGGGATCCCGTCGGTGAGCCTCGCGTCGCTCCCGAACCACAACCGCCAGCACCTGGAAGCCGCCCGCGCGGCGGCGGCGGCCATGGATGCGCCCGTGCCCGTCCTGCTCAACGCGAGCGCGGGCTACGTGGCGCAGCGCACCCTGGCGGCGCTGGCGGCGAGCTCCAGCACCAGTTCGGCGAAGCCCGCCGGCGCCGGCAGCTCAGGCGCGGCGAACCACGGCTCGTAGGAGCGCAGCTCGTCGAGCGAGTAGCCAGGTCCGGCTCACAGCTCGCGCAGTCGGCGCACGAGGCAGCCGGCGTCCAGGCCGTGCTCGCGCAGCACCTCGTCGTTCGTCCCGCAGGCCGGCACCCGGTCGATGCCCCACACCTCGACGTGGCGCCCGCGCAGCGCGGCGCGCACGGCGTCGCCTTGGCCGCCCACGTGCCAGTGGTTGTCGAGCACGACGATCGGCGACTCGCCGGCCACTTCCGCGAGCCACGCGCCGTCCACGTCGCGCAACCACGGGAGGGAGACCAGCCCCACGTCGCCGAGTTGCTGCGCTGCCGCGTGGGCTTGGCTGAGCAGGACGGGGCCGGTGCAGACGACCAGGGCGCGTGAGCCCCCGCGAAGCACGGATCCCCGGCCGGGCTGGAGGCGCGCGGCCCGCGGCGGCTCGAAGCCGAGCTCCCACGGCACCGAGACCAGGCGGAGGTAGACCGGTCCCGGCGCTTCGTGCACCGCCCACTCCACGCACAGCCCCGCCTCGTGCTCGGTCGCCGGCTCCAGGCACGCCATGCCGGCCACGCAGCCCATGAGCGCGATGTCGCGGATCGACTGGTGGGAGTGCCCGGGCCCGCCGGGCACGATTCCCGCCAGGAAGCCCGAGTAGATGACCTTCGTGCCCTCGGTGGCGTTGTTGAAGACCTGCTCGTTGGCGCGCGGCGTCAAAAAGCAGGCGAACGAGTGCACCGCGGGCAGCGCGCCGCCGAGGGCCAGCCCGCCGGCCTGCGAGACCATGTCCTGTTCGGCGATCCCGCACTCGACGAATCGTTCGGGGTGACGCTCGCGAAACGGGATGAGCCCGGTGTCGAGGTAGAGGTCGGCGTCCAGCGCGACGAGCCGCGGCTGGCGCTCGGCAGCCTCGGCGAGCGCCTCGCCGTAGGCCGCCACGAGCTTCTGCGGGCTGGCCGCCCGCGGGCGCTCGGGGATGTCGGCCTCGGTCACCTCGGGCTCGCGGCCGAGGCGGTCGCGCAACCGGTCCAGCAGCTCGCCGAGCGCCGCCTCGTAGGCGTCGGGCGCCGGCGCGCCGGAATGGTAGGCGTACAGCGCGGTGCCGCTGCGCTCCAGCGTCCGCGGCTCGAACAGCGCGACGCCGGCGCCCTTGACGGTGTCGGCGACGAGCAGCTTCGGCCGCTGCGGCTCGCGCTCGAGCAGCCCGCCGAGCGCCGTTGCCAGGGCGGCGACGTCGTTGCCGTCGCAGCGCGCCGTCGCCCAGCCGAACGCCGCGACCTTCGCCTCGAGGGCGCCGAGGTCCGAGACGCGGTCGACCCATGTGTCGGACTGGATCTTGTTGTGATCGACGATGACCGTGATCTCGCCGAAGCGCTCGTTCGCGGCCTGCCCGAGCGACTCCCAGAACTGCCCCTCCTGCAGCTCGCCGTCGCCCGTCACGACGAAGACCCGCCGCCGGGAGCCGTGCAGCCGTGCCGCGCGCGCGAGCCCCTTCGCCTTCGAGACCCCCATCCCGAGCGAGCCGGTGTTCGTCGTCACGTCGGGCACGGCCGCGATGTCGGGATGGCCCGGCAGCCCGCCGAGCCGGCGCAGACGGTGCAGCAGCTCGAAGTCGAGCTTGCCGGTGCCCGCGAGCACGGCGTAGACGGCGGGCGCGTCGTGGCCCTTGGAGGAGAAGGCGACGTCGTCGCCGGCGAGCACTTCGAGGTGCAGCCAGCTGAGGATCTCCATGACGCTGAACGACGTCCCGATGTGGCCCGAGCCGGCCTCCATGATCGAGGAGAGCGCGTTGATCCGGCAGGCGTCGGCGAACGCGGCGGCACGAGCGATGTGGTCCTCCATCACGCGGATGCGCTCGAGCTCGCTGGGCGGGACGTAGCGCAGGACGAGCCGCGCGTCGACGGCGAAGGTGGCGGCCTCCATGGCAGCGCTGGAGTCTGGCAGCCGCCGCCCGACGGGTGGGCACGGACCTGAAAGCCGTCTTATGCGGCGGCGCACGAGCGCGCTATCGTCAGGCGCACAGCGGCCGCTATGCGCGACTTTTTGTCGAGTCGAGGGTTGCATACCAGAGCAGCGCAATGGGATTCACGTCACACGCTGCCGTCACATCCGGATCCGTGGGATCCGGACGGTTGTCCGAACCAAAGGGGGTTCCCCTCATGCACGCAGTCCATCTGAGAGCCGAACGCCTATGACCAGGACCGAGGCGCCGGTCCACTTCGACGGCTGTCGCGAGCGCGTCGACGAGCTGGTCGAGACGCATGCCGACATGGGTGTCGTCGAGCGCACGATCGACACCTACGCGCTGGGCCGTGAGGAGAAGGACGCGCTGTGGCTGTGGGCCAGTGGGCGTCGCGACCGGCTCGCCACTCACGGCGACCGACCGCAGCCTGTGATACCCGGAGGAGATGGAGATGATCGAGTTGGCTGATCGATCGCATCGGTGCCTGCGCCGCGCCGCGAGGCAACCATGAGCGGGCACGTTGTCCGTGGGCTCAAGGCGCGCGCCGTGATCGCCAAGCCCGCGTCCGAGATCAGAAGAGCGCGCCGGCAGGCCATCCGCGGCGATCGCGTCTGGCAGCAGCGCCTCGGACGCTACGAACACGGTGACGTCGTGATCGCGCAGCTGACCGCGGTCGCTGTCATCGAGGGCGCCGGCGAGCATCCCCAGACGGTGCCCTGCTGCCACGAGACCGTCTGGATCGATCGTGAGACCGCGCGCGGCGCCGTCGAGGAACGCCTGTGTGAGATCGCGCGCCGGGACTTCAGGACCGTCGGCGACGGGCTGCGCGACCACCGCGGCGTCCAACTCGACGCCAGTACCGACGCCATCGCCGTCGACATCGACATCGAAGCCGCTCTCGCCGCGCACTTCACCCCGGGCGCCCCAGCCCGCTGATCGAGAAGCACCGTTCTACATCACGCCGCGGGCCACGTCGCACGGCGGCGCCAGCAGCGACGGGTCCTCGGCGGCCATCCGCTCCGCCGCCGCCCAGTCGTCGGGGTAGTCGATCGAGAAGCCCTCCGCGCCCTCGCTGAGGAACGGCACGACGCGCCGGCCGGCGATCTCGCGCTCGGCGACGATCCGCGTCCAGGCGATCTCCAGCGACGAGTCCTGGACGTGGACGGACGGCAGCGCGGCCGTCTGGCGCGAGTGCGTCGGCACCTCGCCGGCGGCCTGCTCGAGCAGCGGCACCATGAGCTCGCCCTCGATCCGCCACATCTTGCCCGGGTGCTCGCGGACCGGGCGCACGGCGCGCAGCGAGTCGGCGCCGGGCACGGCGACGAAGCGCTCCCACGCCCGCCGGATCGTGGTCCCGCGCCGGAACGGGCTCGTCGGGCGCAGGATCGAGAACGCGTCGAAGTCCCCGAGTCGCGCCAGCACGTGCTCGACCCAGTCGATGTCCGACGCCGTCGCCGTGGCCATCTCGGCCGGGCGCAGCCCCGGCACCTCGGCCCCGTAGCGGCGCGCGACGGCGGCGATCTGCTCGCTGTCGGTGGACACGACGACGGCGTCGAAGAGCCCGCTCTCGCGGGCGGCGGCGATCGAGTACGCCAGCAGCGGATGGCCGGCGAGCTCGCGGACGTTCTTGCCGGGAACCCGGACGGATCCCGCCCGGGCCGGGATCAGGGCGACGACGGAGGCCGGCACGGGGAGCCACCCTACCCCGGCGATAAGCTGGTCGCATGCTGGACAGGCCTGTCCGCGCACTCCGGCGCGTCGCGGGGCGGCAGGCGTCGAAGCCTCCGGGCGCGCGACGAGTTCTTCGAGGAGGCGGCGCAGCACACGCCCTATCTCGTCGTCGAGGTGGAGGAGATGACCTTCCTCGTCGCCACCTGGGACCGGCTTGGCGCCGGCCTGTTCGGCGGGCGCCGGCGGGGCGAGGTCGTAAGCGTTTCCGGAGAATTGCGAGAAGTCAGTTCGTGTACGGTCGCGACGATGGCCACGCGCGGCCGACCACCCAAGCCCCTCGATCCGGATGCCTCCCACGGCGCGCGGCTTGGCGCTGAGCTTCGCACGCACCGTCTAGAGGAGGGACTGACGCTCCAAGCGCTCGGCGACCTGACCGGCTACACGCCGCAACACGTCTCCGAGGTCGAGCGAGCCAAGACAGCGCCTACACGACCGTTCATCGCGGCCTGCGACCGCGCGCTGGACGCGCAGGGCGCGCTCCTGGCGCTCCTGCCTGCCGTCGTGCACGAGCGCGACGCGCAACGCCGTGAACGCGCCGCCCGCCGGGCAGCTCGCGATTTGGTGCCGCTACGCTGTGGGGCACCAAACGCAGGAGACGAGGACGTGGACCCGACCAACCGTCGCGGCCTGCTGGGGGCAGGCGCGGGTGCAGCCGTCGCGCTTGGACTCGGCGCCACTGCTGTGCCGACGCAGGCCCGCCAGATCGACCCCGAGCTTCCCGCGCACTTGGCGCGCATGCTGAACGTGCTCGGCCGCCACGACATGGTTTGCGGGCCACAGGACGTGCTGTCCGCCGTTCGATACGAGCTGGGCCTGATAATCGATCATCGGCAGGTCGCCCGCGGACGACTGCGCGTCGATTTGATGCGCATCGAGTCGCGCTGGTCGGATCTGGCGGCCTGGCTGAGCGAAGACACGGGCCAGTCGCGCATGCGCGACGCCTACACAGACCACGCGCTGTGGCTAGCGAGAGAGGCCGACGATCCGGATCTGGTCGCCTTCGCGCGTGCGCGACGGAGCGAGTGGGCCGCCATGGCACGTAACGCGTCCGCAGCTGCGCTGGCTGAGGCTGCTCTTGGCGTCCCCGGCGCAAGCGCGCAGACACGCGCGTGGGGCGCGCGACAGGCTGCGCTCGGCTACGCGCTGGCTGGGGACAAGGCAGCGTGTGAGCGGCGCCTGTCCGACGCCTACGGCTTTCTGGAGCACACCGACTCACCTGTGCCGCCGTGGGCGCACGAGTTTCGCGTAACCCACAGCGGCGCGCTCGCCACAGAGGCGTGCTGCTGGCTGTATCTGGACCCACGTAAGGCGATCTCGCTATATGACCGCGCCCTGCGCGACTGGCCGCGCGACGAGGCCCGCGACGCAGGGCTGCACCGCGCTCGGCTGGCGCTGGCGTGCGCAGCGGCCGGCGAGCACGACCGCGCCATGGACGAGGGTCGCACGGCGTACGCGAGCGCACGAGCCACAGGGTCTAACTCCGCCGCGCGCGAACTGAAGCGGCTCGCCGCAGAGCTGAGGGAGTAGCAACCCTGCCCTAGGACGAGTTCTTGCCGGGAACCCGGACGGATCCCGCCCGGGCCGGAATCAGGGCGACGACGGAGGCCGGCACGGGAGCCACCCTACCCCGCTCGTCATCGACCTCGCCAGCTCCGGCAAGCACCGGGTCGGCAGGGTCCGTGCAGGTCAGGACACCGTCGTCGTGGGGCAGCAGACGCTCGATGCGGTGATGGCCGCGGAAGGCGTCGATCCGGCGACGATCGGGCTGCTGTGGATGGACACCCAGGGCTGCGAGGGCCACGTGCTGGCCGGTGCCCAGGCCGTGCTGGCCCACAGCCCGCCGCTCGTGGCCGAGTGCGCCCCCAAGTACCTACGAAGCAACGGCGGGCTGCCGTTGATGATCGCCGCGCTCGCCGAGCACTACACCCACTTCCTCGACCTGCGCGCTCCGCTCTCGCCGGAGGGCGAGCCCGAGTTGCGGACGGTCGACGAGCTCAACTCACTTGTGGAGGACTACGAGGCGCGGGAGTCGGGGGGCACCTTCACCGACATCCTCGCGGTGCGGCTCCCGGGCTGAGGACGCTCCTACACCCGCCCCGGGTCGTGCGTCACGTGCACGGTCTTCAGGTCCGAGTAGACGTCGAGCGCCTCCGTGCCGGGCTCGCGCCAGCCGGTGCCCGAGTCGCCGACGCCGCCGAACGGCCAGTGCGGCTCGGAGCCGTAGGTCGGGCCGTTGACCGACGCGACGCCGCTGCGGATCCGCGCGACGAACTCCTGCCCGCGATGGACCGACGACGTCCAGATCGCCGCCGTCAGCCCATATGGCGTCGCGTTGGCGAGCGCGACCGCCTCGTCGAAGCCGGATGCCCGGTGCAGCGTCGTGATGGGACCGAAGAGCTCGATGGCCGACAGCTCGTCGGAGCCCTCGATAAGCGTCGGCGCCATGTAGAAGCCGTTGCCGTAGTGCCCGCCGGTCAGGCGGTGGCCACCGGCCAGGATCGTGGCGCCCTGCTCCTTGGCCTCGCGCACGCGCCGGAGCATGTGCTCGAGCTGGCGCTCGTTGATGACCGGCCCGAAGTCGTGCTCGTCGCCCGAGCCGACGCGCTGCGTGTTCGTGCGCTGCACGAGCAGCTCGCGGAACTCGTCGTAGACGGCGTCGAAGACGATGATCCGGCTGCCGGCCGCGCAGCGTTGGCCGGCGTTGGAGTACGCGCTCAGCGCGGCCGTCTCGGCGGCCTTCGCGAGGTCGGCGTCGTCGCACACGACGAGTGGGTTCTTGCCGCCCAGCTCGAGGCAGACCTTCGCGAGCCGCTCACCCGCGACGCGGGCGATCATCCGTCCGACGGCCGTCGAGCCCGTGAACGAGACGAGTGCGACCCGCGCGTCCTCGACGAGCGGCTGGCCGGCCTCCGGGCCGAGCCCCTGCACGACGTTCAGCACGCCGCCGGGCAGCCCCGCCTCGGACGCCAGGCGCGCGAACGCCAGCGCGCTCTCAGGCGTGTCCTCGCTGGCCTTCAGCACGACCGCGTTGCCGCAGATGAGCGCCGGGAACACCTTCCAGGCGACGTTCGGCAGCGGCGTGTTGGCCGCGATGATGAGCCCGGCCACGCCCAGCGGCTGGCGCACGACGATCGGCTGGCGGTTGGGCACCGCCGACGTCAGCGTCCTGCCGTAGGAGCGGCGCCCCTCGCCGGCCATGAAGTAGCCCTGCTCGATCGCCGCGCCGGTCTCGCCGCGCGCGTCGCGCAGCGGCTTGCCGGTCTCCAGGGCGACGATGCGCGAGAGCTCCTCGGCGTCGCGTTCGAGCAGCTGCGCGATCCGCCGCAGGATCGCGCCGCGCGCGACGGGGGTCTGGCGGGCCCAGTCGGGCTGCGCGGCGGCCGCGGCGCTGACGGCGGCGTCGACGTCCGCGGCCCGCGAGCGCGCGACGCGCGCGAGCAGCTCGCCGGTGGCCGGCGCGTACTTGTCGATCGTCTCGCCCGAGAGGGCCGGGCGCTCCTGCCCGGCGATGAGGTTCTCGATCGTGCGCGTGGCGGTCTGCACGGTCATCGCGAGGATCCTCCGTTTGGATTCTTCCGGGCTGCCGCCTCCATAGGCAGCGTTGCAGTCTGTCAGCCGCCGCCGCCCGGCGCCGGTTCAGGCGCTGGATAGGCTGCGACGCGCCGATGACGCTCGCTCGTCAGGAACGCGACTGGCAGGATCTCGGGCACCTCGATCCGCTGTGGGCGGTGCTCGGCGCCAACGCGATCCGGCGCGGCGAATGGGATGTCGACGCGTTCATGGCCAAGGGGGAGCGCGAGGTCGCGGGCGCGCTCGCCGAGATGGAGCGGCTCGGCATCCCGCGCGCTCGCGGCTCGGCGCTGGACTTCGGCTGCGGTGTCGGGCGCTTGGCGCGCCATCTCGCCGTGCACTTCGATGAAGTCGTGGGGGTCGACATCAGCGCGACGATGCTCGAGCACGCCGCGCGCCTCAACGGCGACGTCGGCAACCTGCGCTTCGTCCATAACGCTCGCGGCGACCTCACCGTCCTCGATCCGTCGCGCTTCGACCTGGTCTACTGCCGCCTGGTGCTGCAGCACATGCCGAGCGTCGGCGTGGCCGCCGGATATGTCGGTGAGTTCGTGCGCGTGCTCGCGCCGGGTGGGCTGGCGTTCTTCGAGGTCACCGAGCACGTGCCGTGGCGCCACCGGGTGCAGCCCCAACGGCGGCTGTACGCGCTCCTGCGCGCGCTCGCGGTCCCGCCGCGCGTGCTCTTCCGCCTGCGCCTGCAGCCCGAGCGGATGATCTCGATTCCCGAGTGCGCGGTGATCGCCGCCGTCGGCGACGCCGGCGGGACGGTCGTCGAGAGCGTCCGGCGCCGCTCTCCGCGCGGGACGCTCAAGCACCGCTACCACGTGACGCCGCGAGCCTGATCGCAGGGCGCCGCGGATTCCTCCGCCGCGCGCCTGGCGGTCCGCGCTGTCATGCGGTGAACCCTCCGTCGACGCGAAGCTCGTGGCCCGTCAGATAGCGAGACTCCTCGGAGGCGAGGAACACGAGCGGGCCGCCGAGGTCATCGGCCTCGGCCATCCGCCCGAGGGGCACCCGGGCACAGTACTTGCGCAGGAACTCCGGGTCCTGGTCGCCGCGGACTCCGCCGGGCGACAGCGCGTTGACGCGCACGCCGCGCGGACCCCAGAGACGTGCGAAGTACTTCGTCAGCGCCACGAGGCCGGCCTTCGACGCACCGTAGGCGGGCGGCTTCAGAAATCCGTCGAGATGGTCGTAGAAGCTCGGCTCGGGCGCGATCGAGGCATAGAGCGAGCCGATGTTGACGATCGAGCCGCGGCCGGCGCGCACCATCGCCTCCCCGAAGACGAGCGTCGCGTTGAACGCGCCCGCCAGGTTCACGTCGAGCACTCGCAGGAACTCCGCGTAGTCGAGCACAGCCTGCGCGCCCGCGTCCGGCGGCTGGTCGATGCCGGCGTTGTTGACGAGCACGGTCGGCACGGTCGGCAGCCGGTCGCGCAGCGCCTGCAGCGAAGCGCGGTCGCGGACGTCGGCGTCCTCGACGTCGACCCCCACCACCTGCGCACCGGCTGCCTGAAGCGCGGCGGCCCAGATCGGGCCCAGCCGTCCGCGGGCGCCGGTGACGAGTGCGACCTCGCCCTCGAGCGGGCGGCGAGCCCGGTCAGGCGGCATCCGCGGCGGAGGCGGCCGCGAGCGCCTCCTCGAGCACCTCGAAGCGCAGCGCCTCGTCCGCCACCAGGGGCCGGGTCAGCCGCCGGCCGAGGACGCGGTGGAGCTCGAAGGGCGCCAGGCCGTCGCCGGGCGACTTCATCGCGACGTCCTCGCGCTCGAGCACCTGCCCGGCGGGCAGGTCACGCGCGGCGACGAGCTTCTTGGCCATCTTCATGGCGGGCGCGGCCTCGCTCTCGTAGATCTTCTTGGAGCCGTCCCCCATCGCGACGTGCAGCCGCGTCAGATCGCGGCACATCTTGCGAAGCCCCTGCGGCTCCAGCGAGAAGCGGTGGTCGGTGCCCTTGAGCACGCGATCGAGCGTGAAGTGCTTCTCGATGACACGAGCCCCGAGGGCGTGGGCGGCGACGGCCATCGCGATGCCGTTGTCGTGGCTGGAGAGCCCGATGACCGTCGAGGGGAACAGGTCGCGGAACGTGCAGATCACGGCGAGGTCGAGCTCGTCCCAGGCGGCGGGGTAGCCGGCCGTGCACTGCAGCAGCGCGATCTCGGGGTTGATCTCGGCGGCCGCGTCGTGCGCGCGCTGGACGTCCTCGAGCGTCGACGCCCCGGTGGAGATGACCATCGGCTTGCCGAACGACGCGACGTGGCGCACGAGCGGGATGTTGCGCAGATCCGCCGAGGCGATCTTGTACGCCGGCATGTCGAGCTCGGCCAGGAAGTCCGCCGACGGCAGGTCGAAGGCCGTGGCGAAGAACGTGACCCCGATGCGCTGCGAGTAGGCGATCAGCTCCTGGTACTCGGCGCGGCCGAACTCCAGCGCCTCGCGGTGCTCGCCGTAGGTGGCTCCGAAGGAGTTCTCGTGCTCGTAGGGCTTGTCGAACGCCTCGCGGGTGTAGAGCGTGCGGTTGTCGCGCTTCTGGAGCTTCACCGCGTGGGCGCCGGCGCGGCGGGCCTCGTCGAAGAGGTGCATCGCCTGGTCGAGATCGCCTTGATGGTTGTGGCCGATCTCGGCGATGACGTAGGTCGGTGTCTCGTCTGAGATCTGGCGACCGTCGATCGTCAGGGTGCGGATCACGGGACCTCCTGGTGGATGGGCGTGGGATCGTCGGCGCGGTCGAGCGCTTCGGGTTGCCGCTCGCGCGCCTCCAACCCGGCCAGCCGCTCCTCGCTCAGCGCCAGCCGCTGGGCCAGCACCTTGGTCTGGTCGGCCAGGCGCGAGACCGCGACGGAGAAGTGCAGCAGCAGCATGATGATGAAGAAGAAGGCGGCGGCGAACAGCGCCGAGGGCGGGTAGGAGGCGCCGATCGCGTCGGCCAGCACCTGCAGGAGCTGGTCCCACGCGCTCAGCGCGACGAGGGCGAACGCGCATGCGAGCCACAGCAGCGCGTAGCGCTCGAGCAGGCGGCGCTGGCGCACGAGCTCGAGCACGAGCAGGAAGAGGCAGATCGACGCCAGCAGGGCGACGGCGCGCAGGTGGGGGTCCACGAGCTAGAACCCCCCGGCCCTGACCGGTGCCACGTCGCCGGCCTCCACGGTCGGTCGCCGCCGGACGAGGCCGACGAACATCGCAAGCAGGACCTTGACCATGTAGTAGATCGACTTGCCCGAGCGGATCGACGACACGCCGCCGCCGCGCTCGTACATCCGCACCGGCGTCTCGCGCATGCGCAGGCGGTGGAAATGCAGCATCAGGACAGCCTCGACCTCGGGGTAGTCGTGCGGGTAGTCGCGCGCGAAGAGCTCGATCGCCCGGCGGTTGTAGAGGCGAAAGCCGGATGTGGGGTCGCTGATGCGCTGGCCGACGATGCGCGACAGCAGGAAGGCGAAGATGTGGATGCCGGTGCGCCGGCTGACCGGGGCGGGGTAGCGCCGCTCGGGGCCGAGGAAGCGTGAGCCGCAGACCATGTCGACGGCCGGCAACTCCCCCATCGCCTCGAACAGCGCGCCGATCTGACCGGGGTCGTGCTGCCCGTCGCCGTCGACCTGAACCATGAAGTCATAGTCGCGCTCCAGCGCGTAGATGAAGCCCGTCTGGACGGCGCCGCCGATGCCGAGGTTGAACGGATGGCGCAGGACGACGGCGTCCTCCTGATGCGCGAGCTGGGAGCTGTCGTCGGTCGAGCCGTCGTCGATGACGAGCACGTCGACGCCGGGAGCCTCCGTGCGAATCGAACGAACGACGCCGCGGAGCGTCGCGGACTCGTTGTAGACGGGCACGATCGCCAGCGTGCGGCGCGACGCGCCCGCAACGCCGGCAGGGGCTGACGGCGCCGGCTCCAGGACGCTCGTCGACACGTCGCTTTCTTGCGCCATCTTCATGGTCCAACGTCGCAACCAGCAGAAAGTCGCGTCCTGCCGCCTATGCCGGACAGCATAAGGTGACGCAGCGACGGTTCCCGGCCGTCGCTCAAAATGGCAGGTTGGCGGCGATCTCGCGAAACATAGGCGCCTGCATGTCGCGCTCGGACACGAGCAGCGCCATGTCGTCAGGCCACGCGATGCCCACCTCTGGATCGTCGTAGCGGAAGCCGCGCTCGACGGCCCCGTCGTAGTAGGTCGAGCACTTGTAGGTCACGTCGGCGACGTCGGACAGCACGCAGAAGCCGTGCGCGAAGCCGATCGGGATGTAGAGCTGACGGCCCTGGTCGTCGTCGAGCTCGGCGCTCTCCCAGGAGCCGTACGTCGGCGACTCGCGGCGCAGGTCCACGACGACGTCGAGAATCCGCCCGCGGGCGCAGCGCACGAGCTTCGCCTGCCCCGCCCCGATCGAGAAATGCATCCCACGCAGAACGCCGCGGCGTGAGCGCGAGTGGTTGTCCTGCACGAACGTGTCGCCGATGCCGTGCTCGGCCCAGACGTTCGCGCGATAGCTCTCGAGGAAGAACCCGCGCGGATCGCCGTGGACGTCGGGCTCGAGCAGGATCGTGCCGTCGAGTCGGGTCTTCACGAGGCGCATCGGTGACGCAATCTAGTCTCTCTGGCCGCTATGGACGAGGCCCGCACGAAGCGCCTCACCCTCGTCGCCTGCATCCTCGGTTCGGCGATCGTCTTCGTCGACCAGACCGTCGTCAACGTCGCGCTGCCGGCGCTGCGCGAGGACCTCGACGCGACGCTGGCCGACCAGCAGTGGGTCGTGGAGGCCTACCTGCTGCTGCTCGCGTCGCTCGTGCTCGTCGGCGGAGCGCTCGGCGACCTCTACGGTCGCCGGCGGATCTTCGCGATCGGCGTCGCCGGCTTCGGCGTGGCCTCGCTGGGCTGCGCGGCGGCGCCGTCGGTCGAGGTCCTGATCGCCGCGCGGGCGCTGCAGGGCGCGTTCGGCGCGCTGCTCGTGCCGAGCTCGCTGGCGATCATCACGGCTGTGTTCGGCCGTGCGGAGCGCGCGGGCGCGATCGGCTCCTGGACGGCGGGCACGAGCGCCGCGGTCGCGGTCGGCCCGCCGCTCGGCGGCCTGCTCGTGGACGAGCTCTCGTGGCGCGCGATCTTCGCGCTGAACGTGCCGCTCGTGCTCGTCTGCCTCGCGCTCATCGTGCGCGCCGTACCCGAGTGTCCGGGCTCGCGCGTGCGCCGGATCGACGTTCCCGGGGCAGTGCTGTGCGTGCTCGGGCTCGCCGGCCCCGTCTACGCGCTGATCCGGCAGCCGGTGCTCGGCTGGGCGGATCCCGAGGTGTGGGGCCCGCTCGTCGGCGGGTTTGCGGCCTGCGCGGCGTTCGTCGCCTACGAGCGGGTCGCGACCGATCTGATGCTGCCGCCGTCGATCTTCCGCACGCGCAACTTCGCCGTCGGCAACGTCGTGACGCTCGTCGTCTACGGAGGCCTGGGGGCGGCGACGTTCTTCGTCGCGCTGTTCCTCCAGCAGACCGCCGGCTACAGCGCGCTTCAGGCCGGCCTCGCGCTGCTGCCGCTCACGCTCCTGCTGATCTCGCTGTCGCGGCGCTTCGGCGAGCTGTCGGCCCGCGTCGGCCCGCGGCTGCTCATGAGCGCGGGCCCGCTCGTCGGCGGCCTCGGGCTGCTGGCGTTCGCGCGCCTCGACGAGCGCGCCGACTACCTCACGGGCGTCCTTCCTGCCGTGCTCGTCTTCGGCCTCGGACTGGCGATGATCGTCGCGCCGCTGACGACGACGGTGCTCGAGGCCGCCGACCGGCGCCACGCGGGCATCGCCTCAGGCGTCAACAACGCGTTCGCGCGCGTCGCCGGCCTGCTCGCGATCGCCGCCGTCGGTGCGGTCGTCGCGGCGCAGTTCGGCGCCGAGCTGGACCGGCGGGCGGCCGCTCGTGCACGCGACCCCGCAGCGCGCGTACGTCCGCGAGGCCCGTGAGCGACCGCTGACGCTGCCCGAGCGCCCCGCGCCGGTGCCGGTGCGCGCGGCGGTGCGGGCGGCCAACGTCAAGGCCTTCCGCACCGGCATGATCGTCTCCGGCCTGCTCATGATCGCCGGCGGGCTGCTCGCGGCCGTCGGGATCGAGAACCCGCGCCGGCGCGCCGAGCCGGCCGACGAGGCGCAGCATCTCGCTGCGGCGTCCTTAGGGCTCGCGAATGAATAACTGCGGTGTTTGGCCACCGTCTCGCGGCGCCAGAGGCCACCCGCGATGCTCGACGGGCTGGCGCCGCCTGCGCTCGCGCGCGGCCTCTGGCATCCACGATCCGGCACCCAAACCCTCGCACTCATTCATTCGCGAGCCCTAAGCTTCCCCGCCGATGCGCGACCGCCTCCCGATCACCCCCGCGCGCTATGCGCTGATCGCGCGCATCGCGCTCGTCATGCTCACGCTCATCGTCCTCACCGGCGCCGCCGTGCGCGTGACCGGCTCGGGGCTCGGCTGCCCGACATGGCCGAAATGCACCGACACGTCGCTCTACACCCAGCTCACGACGCACGGAGTCATCGAGTTCGGCAACCGCCTGCTGACGTTCTTCGTCGGCTTCGCCGCGATCGCCGCGTTCGCCGCGTCGTTTCTGCGGCGCCCGCTGCGGCGGGACCTCGTCCTGCTCTCGCTACTGCTGCCGCTCGGCGTGGTGGCGCAGGCGGTGCTCGGCGGCTTCACGGTCCTCTACGACCTGGCGCCTGGCTTCGTCATGAGCCACTACCTGCTGTCGATGCTCATCCTCGTCGCCTGCGTGGCGCTGGACTGGCGCGCGCACCGCGAGCCCGGGGAGGGCGCAGCCGGCGGCGACCGGCTCGTCGTGCGCGGCGTCTGGGCGCTCGTCCCGCTCGGGGCGATTACGATCTTCGCGGGTACCGCCGCCACCGCGGCCGGCCCGCACGCCGGCGGCGCGGGCACCGGCGACGTCATCAAGCGCCTGGACTTCAAGGGCGCCGACACGCTGCGCTTCGTCATCGAGCAGCACGCGCGCCTGGCGACGCTCCTCGGCCTCGCCGCCGTCGCGCTGTGGTTGCTGGCGCGCCGCCGGGGCGCGTCGCGCGAGCAGCGCCGCGCGCTCACGCTGCTGTGCGTCCTGCTGGCGGCGCAGGGGATCGTCGGCGGTGCGCAGTACGCGCTCGAGCTGCCGGCCGAGATCGTCTGGCTCCACGTGCTGCTCGCCGCGACGACGTGGCTGGCGATCCTGTGGGTCGCCGCCGCGACCGGCCGCCCACAGCCGCGGCGGGCGGCCGCGGTACGCGGCGCCGGCGAGGCGGCGGTGGTGCGGTAGTCGCTCGCGGCAACCGTGATGCTGTCGCCGGCTGACACCCGGCGCCCGATCCGTGATCTGGCATCCCGCAAGACCTCGCTGAACTTCCGGCCACGTCCACTACGTCCGCAGCAGCTTGTCGAGCGTGATCGGCAGGTCGCGCACGCGCACGCCGGTCGCGTGGTGCACGGCGTTCGCGACCGCGGCGGCGGCGCCGACGATCCCGATCTCCCCCACGCCCTTGGCGCCCATCGGGCTGACGTAGGGGTCGTCCTCGTCGATCCAACCGACATCGATCTTGCCGACGTCGGCATTGACGGCGACGTGGTACTCGGCCAGATCGTCGTTCGCGTAGTCGCCGTAGCGGGGGGTCGATCACGCTCTCCTCGAGCAGCGCCATCGACAACCCCACGCCATCCCGCCGAGCAGCTGCGACCGGGTGGTCTTGGCGCTCAGCGCCCGGCCGAGGTTGCACGGCTTCGTGAACGTCTTGGACGTAGACGCAGCGCGTTCGCTGCATCAGCTTTCCACCGGTGGTGGCGAGGTTGCGCAGCTGGTAGGTGGCGCCGGAGAGGAGCGCCTGTGACAGCGCCGGGTAGCGCTCGCGGATCATCCGGTTGGCAGCCAGGTCGCTGTTGTGCACCGCGGCACCGATGCGCACGCCGCCGTCCGGCAGCGGCTCGATCCGATCGGAGGTGACCTGCGTGACGTCGACCAGCAGGTCCGGGCGCTCGACGTCCAGCTTCATCAGGTCGACCAGGTTGGTGCCGCCGGCGAGGAAGGCCGCCATCGCGAGTGTGCCGTGAGCTACGCGTGCGCAGGTGTCGGACCGCCGGCGAGCGCGTGCCAGTCCCGGCCGATCTCTCGCATCATCGGCGGGTATACGACCAGGTGGCGGAACGGGGCGATCGCGGTCATGTAACCGGTCCCGAGCAGTCCGTTTGGCTTCACGTAGACGGCCATCTGGCCGCGGTAGCCGCCGGTCCCGTCTGGGACCCAGCCAATGTGCATCACCCCGTGAACGGTCCGGTTGACGATCTCCGCGGCGCACTCGTCGTCGATCAGGTAGAGCCAGGTGAAGGGGAGCGCGTCGAAGTCCGGGCCGGATGAAGCGTCGCGCAGATCCACCGGCAACCGGTCGCGGAGCGTCGGCCGCTCCGAGCCATGGCGGGCGTCTGGGCCGTCCCAACCGAGCAGCTCCCCGAGCTTCCACCGGGTCGCCCAGAGCGTGCGGGCGGCGCGGGAGGAGCCTTGCGACGGGTCGCCCGAGGCCACCAGCGCCACCAGCCGAGGGAAGTCGTCCGGGCCGCCCGGCGTCGGCAGCGCCCAGACGTCCTCGAGCCGGAAATCGGCGATGAGCTCGTGGATCCGCCACGGGCGGGAGGTGTGCGCGGTGTTCGGGAGCCTCATTCGTGGACCTCCATCCATACGGTTGCGTATGGATGGAGGTTAGGCATCATCGGCGGCGTCAATTGCCGCAGCGGGATGCGATAGAGATAGGCGATGGCCGTGACCCGCACGCCTCGCAGCAGGTGGATCGAGGAGGGGCTGCGGGCGCTTGCCGCCGGCGGCCCGGGCGCCGTCCGGATCGAGCCGCTGGCCCAAGCGCTCGGCGTCACCAAGGGCGGCTTCTACTGGCACTTCGACGACCGGCGCGCGCTGCTCGACGAGATGCTCGACACGTGGGAGCGGAGGACCACCGATGAGGTGATCGAGCGCGTCGAGAGCGAGGGCGGCGACGCCAGGGACAAGTTGCGGCGGACGTTCGCGCTCACCTCCTCCAGCGTGCTGGCGATCGACCTCGCAGTCCGCGACTGGTCCCGGCGCGAGCAGACGGTCGCGGAGCGCCTCCGACGCATCGACAACCGGCGAATGGATTACCTGCGGTCGCTGTTCGGCGCCTTCTGCCCCGACGCGGATGACGTCGAGGCCCGCTGCATGCTCACCTACTCGCTGCTGATCGGCAACCACTTCATCGCCGCCGATCACGGCGCGCGCAGTCGTGCGGACGTGCTGGAAGTGACCGTGAGGCGGCTCTTGGCCTAGCAGCGCCGTGCGCGACGCGAGTCCGATCGTGCGTTCCCCTCGTCGGCCCCGCGGGCGTCGCGCGGTGGCGAGCGCTGGTGACGCGATCGGATCGGCTGCGAATGGCACTCCTGGGGGAGTACGGGGAGAACGCCTCGGTCGGCATCGACCGACTCCTGCTTCGGACGACGCGCAGCCCGAGGTCCTCTGTCCGAGAGTGCTGGTTTCGCGCCGAGCGGCAGCGCAGGCTGCCTCCCGGCTACTCGGATCCATCTGGATGACGTGGCCGGGCGGCGCCGGCCCGGGTGGCCGGCACCGCCCGGGATGCCTGCGTTTGAGTGGCTGCGAGGGCTATCCGGTGTGAGCCCAGAACGCGCAGTGGTGCTCCGTGGCGAAGTCCGTTTGGATCTGCGGCTGCGGCGGTATGAGCGAGAGCATCTGCCGGCTGTGGCCATTGAAGGTCGGCCACGGCGGCTGGCCTGGCGAGGACGGGAAGCCGCGCGCGGCGAAGTGAGCCCAGTAGTGCCGCATGCTGGTTGCCAGTCTCTGCTGCTGCGCGGTCAGCGTGCCCGCGATCGGGGCGGTCGGCAGGTCGAAGAGGTACTGGAGCTCGGATGCGTGCGCCGCCCCGTACGGGAAGCTGACCGGCGGCAGGTACCGCTGCGGCGCGTTGTCGTCGTTGAACTCGTAGGCGAACGTCGGCACGAACTTCGAAGCCCACGTGTCCAGCGTGAGCGCGGGACAGGCGAAGATCGCGTCGGTGCCTACCGCGCCGAGGGCGACGGCCGGGCTCGGGTACCCGCTCACCGGATACTGCGTCGCGATCACCGCCGCGACGTCGGCGGAGACGCCCACCGTTGACGCGATCATGGCCTGGTAGTTGGCTGCCGTGACCGGCGCGCCTTGCAGCTCGGACACGGCGGTGAACAGCCGCGCCTCGTCGTGGTTGGTGCCGGTGATGATGGGCACACGGTTGAACTGACCGCTGGCGAGAGAGGTCCCGATGGACTGCGTGAGCACCTCGCCATCAACAACCCCCGGGACATACCCGGTCAGTGGCGGATTGTCGTTGGCCAGGATGATCGATACCGGCAGGCCGCGCAGGCAGGCCGCGGTCTGCCTGGCACAGCCGGCCTTGGTGGCGAAGGCCTCGCCCGCCGTCTCGGCGTCTTTCAGCGGTGTCTGCGTCAGGAAGGCGCCGCTCTGCACGATGGCCCGGGCGAACAACCCGTGCGCGCGCGGGGAGGCGACGTGCGCCAGCACCGACAGGCCGCCGGCCGACTCGCCGGCGATCGTGACCTTCCGCGGGTCGCCGCCGAACTCGCGGATATTGCGCTGCACCCAGCGCAGCGCCGCCTGCTGGTCCATCAGGCCGTAGGCGCCGGAGGAGCCCCCCGGGCGGTCGGCGAGGGCCGGGTGGGCGAGGAAGCCGAGCGCGCCGAGCCGGTAGTTGATGGTGACGACGATCGTGCCGTCTGCTGCCAGCTTGGTTGGGTCGTAGTCGTCGCTCTCGCCGATCGACAGGCCGCCGCCGTGAATCCAGACCATGACCGGGTGGCCGTCGCCGCGGTGCTTGCGGTCGGCCGGGGCGAACACGTTCAGGTACAGACAGTCTTCGGATGAGCTGGCCAAGCCAAACGGCGTGGCGGGCTGTGCGCAATGCGGGGCGAACTTCGTGGCGTCCCGCACGCCGCTCCAGCGGGCGGCCGGCTGCGGCGCGCGCCAGCGCAGCGGGCCGATCGGGGCAGCGGCATAGGGAATCCCCAGGAACTCATCGACCGCACCCGCGGCCCTGCCACGGACAGCTCCATCGGCGACGGCGACCACCGGCGTCGCGCTCGCGTTGCCGTGCGTGGCGGCCGTGCTGACGCCGGCGGCGGCGGTCGCGGTGCCCGCCAGGGTGCCGAGAGCGATGGCGCCGACGCAGAACCAGGCAGCTACCCGCCAGCCGATCCCTGTTCCAAGCATCAGTTTCATGTCCACGAGCTGACTCCTCTTCCTGGTTAGGCCACAGGCTCGATACGACGCACGGCGGCCCTTCAGTTGAGCTGCTACCGGGCGAAGGCCACGGCCGTAGGAACGAGGGTCGCCAAGATGACGAGGGCAATGATCTTCACGACAGCAAAGCACATCCTGGCGAACCGAACCCTACATTTTGTGAAAACCCGAAGATGTCGAGCTGCCGACGCCGGTGATCGTGGCGTTTCCATGATCGTGTGATAGGAGCCGGCGGCTCCCCGCACGCGGCAACGAACGCGTCACGGGCCGTGGTCATCCTGCTGCGAAGGGCCGGCTGGAAGACGTCGTCTCGGTCGGTGCGACACGATCTGTGGGGTCACGCGGCGGCGCGATGCCACCCAGCCCGCTCTTGGACGCGCGCGTATCTCTGGGAGGCGACGCCCCGGTAGGTCAGGTGCTTCTTGTAGGGCATAGACGCGCTGGGCTTGCGCTTTGGACTGCGAACTGCGTTCGGCTCACTCCGGATGTCCCGTCGCGGGCGGAAAGCTTCACCGAATAGGTCCTGGTAGTTCTGGGCGCCGCGACCTTCGTCGTCGCGGCGCGATTCCGGTCATCCACAGGGAGACACACCACTAGAGATGGGAGTACATCGTCGTGAGCGTGACAGGCCGACAGGCCTTGTCTAGGCCGAGGACGCCGTCCTCCTGCCAGGTGACGAGGTGCTCTACGCCGCTCTCCGCAAGGCGCCTGGTGCGATCCACGATCCCAATGCCGTTTGGTCACGCGCACGCGCGAGCCATCGGGCTCGTCAGTCCACCGAGGCATTGTGCACTCAGGATCCACGCCGCGCCACATGCAATCCATCCGGCAATCGACGGATCTGAGGGTCGCGACGGCCCCGCGTGCCCGCCGCGCCGGCCGCGCGACGGGCCGACGCCCGTGGCGCGTGGCGCCAACCGACGCTACCGTTGCGCATGGTGGCTGTGCTGTGAATCCCGGAGTTGGCGGGCGCGTTTGGACAGGAGTCGTTTGGTCGGTGAGCGCGCCGACGGATGACCGGTCGTCGAAGGCGACGTCCAGCGCCGTGATCGTCGACGCGCGCGTGCGCATCGCGCGCCCGCCGCGCCCGCTGCTCGCGCTGTAGCGGCGCTCCTCGCAGGCGCCCGGGTCTGGCCGGCGCAACGGCGGACTTCTACGGACGGCGAGCGGTACGAACATCCGACGCAGCCCCGCACTGAGATAGTCATCCTGTGGTGACCACTCTTCGGACGCCGGTCAGGAGGCCGAGATGTCGCAGGATCGCAGAGTCGCTGCAGGACATACGCCGCCGCGCGGCCCGACCGCGCCGTCGGGCGCTGCGCGAGGCTGAGCTCGGTGTCCGTGCTGTTGAGCGTCACCTTGAGTGAGCATCTGGGGGCTTCTCGGCGTCATTGTCGCTGAGGACGGTCATGTCCTGTTTGTTGCTTTGAGGTAGCGCGCTCACCGCGGAGCCGAGCCCGGAGG